>Ga0194134_10000431_pt1 | contig 63810 bp, 66 predicted proteins | sample TA2KigOff0mmetaG_FD_148602 | JGI IMG/M metagenome (GOLD analysis project Ga0194134, IMG submission 148602) | Freshwater microbial communities from Lake Tanganyika, Tanzania - TA2015056 Kigoma Offshore 0m | ecosystem: Environmental > Aquatic > Freshwater > Lake | place: Tanzania: Lake Tanganyika...
GCTGCCCCTGCGCCAGCCGCTGCTGCCGAGCCGCCCACCTGGAATGCAGCCCCGCTGGTGCCTGACCTTGGAGACGACGACATTCCCTTTTGACGGGTGCAACCCGACGGGCCCCGATCAGCTGCTGAGCTTGTCCTGGGCCCGATCGAGCAACGCGCCAAGCTCGCGCTCGAGTGCTGCCAGATCAAGCCTGTAGTCAGGCCAGGCACCGGCATCGAGCTGACGCAGGAGCCACTGCCGATCGTCTTGCAGCTGGGCCAGCAGCTCATGCACGCCAGCTGCCGCACCAGAGTCGGGTTCTGCAGGGCTCATCGGGTTTGAGAAGGCCATCAGGGCGGCGCAACAGCTCCATCCTGCTTGCTGCTGGCCGAAGATGGCGGCATGAATGCTCTGTTCTCTCCAGGAAGCCTGGTGACCATCGCCGGCGCCGTGCTGACCGTGGTCGGCTCAATCGCCTACCTGGGCGATAACGCCAACCTCAGTCTGCCGACGATTTTTTATGGCATCCCCATCTTGCTGGGGGGGTTGGCGCTGAAGTCATCGGAGCTGCCGCCGCCAAAGCGGCTCACGCCCCCCGAGCAGTACCGCAACGAGCGTCTGGATCCTGCCAATGCAGACCTGAGCAAGCTGCTGGGCGATCTCAACCGCTGGCGTTACGGGCAAAAGGCCCACCTGGAGAGCTCACTCGAAGCCCTCAAGCTCTGGGATGAAGACCGTCCGCCGCAGCTGCTGAGCGTGGCCGAGATTGGCAGCGATGGCAGCTACGGCCTAGTGCTCACGTTTGACACCGCTGGCGTACCGCTCGAGCGCTGGCAAGATCAGCAGGCACGCCTGGGACGCTTCTTCGGTCCCGGCCTGAGCGCAGAGCTCGAGCCGATCAGCTCCGGGCACCTGCGTCTGACCCTGCTGAAATCGTGAGCGACGCCATCACCAGCAACGACACCCTGAGGGTTTCGGTCCTCAGCGAAGCCCTGCCCTACATCCAGCGCTTTGCCGGGCGCCGCATGGTGGTGAAATACGGCGGCGCCGCCATGGTGCAGGCCGATCTGCGCGAGGCGGTCTTTCGTGATCTGGTGCTGCTGCGCAGCGTCGGTGTGCAGCCGATCGTGGTGCACGGCGGCGGGCCTGAGATCAACCAGTGGCTCGAGAAACTGGCGATCACCCCGCAGTTTCAAGATGGCCTGCGCGTCACGGACGCCGCCACCATGGACGTGGTCGAGATGGTGCTGGTCGGCAGGGTCAACAAACAGATCGTTAACGGCCTGCACCAGGTGGGCGGCCAGGCCGTCGGCCTCTGCGGCAGCGATGGCCAGCTGGTGATCGCACGCCCCTACGGCGATGGATCCCGAGGCCTGGTGGGCGATGTGGCGGCCGTCAATCCCGCCGTGCTGACACCCCTGCTCGATGCCGGTTACATCCCGGTGATTTCAAGCGTGGCAGCTGATCCTTCAGGACAAGCCCACAACATCAACGCCGACACGGTGGCGGGCGAACTGGCCGCTGCCCTGCAGGCCGAAAAGCTGATCCTGCTGACCGACACCCCCGGGATCCTGCAGGATCGGGACGATCCGGGCTCGTTACACAGGCAGTTGAGTCTTGCGGCCGCCCGCCAGCTGATGAGCAGCGGTGTGGTGCAGGGGGGCATGACCCCCAAGACCGAATGCTGCATCCGTGCCCTGGCCCAGGGTGTGGCGGCAGCGCACATCGTCGATGGGCGGGTTCCCCATGCCCTGCTGCTTGAGGTCTTCACCAATGCCGGCATCGGCACGATGGTGGTGGGCAGCCAACGCCATCTGCAGCCCGGCGACTGATCACGGTGAGCGACCAGCCGGAGCAGGTGCAGCTGGCGCAGGCGCAACACGCACTCGAGCGGGGTGACTACGGCCAGGTGATCAGGCTGCTGGGCGCAGGCGCTCAGGCGCAGCAGAGCCAGGCCCTGCTGCTGCTGGCGACCGCGTACTTGGGCCTGGGCCGCAACAACGAGGCGTTGCTGTGCTGCCGCAGGCTGCGCAGCTGCGGCGACGCCAGCCTGCGGGCCCAGGCCCGCGAGCTGCAGCGCGTACTGGAGGCACCCGCTCTGCAGCGGCCGCGCGACTGGTCGCTCACCCTGCCTGATCTGAGCGGCAGCGATCCGGCTGTGGGGCGCCAGCTCGGCGAACTGAGCCGGAGACGCCGGCGTCAACGGCCCCCTGAACCACCGCCGCCAGCCGTCGGCCCCACCCGCGCCCCCCTGGGCTTTGCCCTGCTGGTCAGCCTGCTGGTTGCCCTGGCGCTGCTGCTCGGGGGCTGCAACGAGGTCACCAGCACCCTGCGCTTCAGCAGCCCCGGACGGCTGCAACTGAGCCATCGCATCGACAGTGGCGGCGGCGCGCTGCCGGCCTGGCAACGGCAATGGATCAAGGACCTGCGCCAGCAGGGCTGGCGGGTGCAGCAGCTGGGAGAGAGCACCCTGCTGCAGGCCCCAGTGCTGCCCAGCCGCCAGGCCCTGCGCCGGCTGCAGCAGAGCATCAGCAGTGCCTCAGGCTTGGCTGCGGCGGGGCTGCCAGAGCCGCAGCTGCAGCTGCGCAGCCGCAACTGGCTGGTGGCGATCGATGAGCGCTTTGTGCTGGAGCTCGACCTGCGCGGCCTCAGCCCCTGGAGCACCCCAGAGCTTGAGCTCGTGCTTGAAGGCGTACCCAAGCGGGCGCTGCGCAGTGCCGCTCCGGCTGCGGCAGAGCCCATCGGGGCTGGACGCACACCGCGTTGGCGCTGGCGTCTGCAGGGCGGCGCCAGCAACCAGCTGGTGCTGCACCTGTGGCATTGGAATCCGCTGGGTCTTGGCGCTGTTGCCGTGGCAGCACTGCTGCTGCTCAGCCTGGTGCTGCAGCAACTGCGCCGGCAATTGGGCTTTGGCCTGCCCGAACTGCCGGGCTAAAGGGCCAGCGGGTCGGGGTCGATCGCCAGGCTCACCCCAGCGGGCAGGTTGCCGCGCAGCTCAGCTTCAGCCGGCAATGGGATGGCACCGCCTGCAGGCCCGTGCAGCAACAACTGCCAGCGGCTGCGGCCCGCCACACGGGCCACAGGCGCCGGTGCCGGACCGATCAAGCACCAACCTGCCTCCAGCACCTGGGGCTCAAGCCTTGAGGCCACAGCAGCGGCAGCCGTTGCCGTTGCGCTGGCGGACGGACCTGCAAACCGCAGCAGGGCGGCTCTGGCAAAGGGAACCAGCGCGGCGCGGCGGCGCAGCTCCAGCTCTTCGGCCAGGAAGGCGCCGTAATCGCCACTGACCAGGTGAGCAATCACCGGATGTTCGGGCAGATAGGTCTGCACCAGCACCTCGCCGGGCAGTTCAGCGCGGCCGGCCCTGCCTGCGAGCTGCAGCATCAGCTGCAGGGCCTGCTCACTGGCCCGCAGATCGGGCCGATGCAACAGGCCATCGGCAGCCAGCACCGCAGCCAGGGTGACCCTGGGTAGATCCATTCCCTTGGCCAGCATCTGGGTGCCCACGAGCACGTCGGCTTCGCCGGCGGCAAAGCGCTGCAGCAGCTGGCGGTGCCCATCGCGGCCGCGGGTGCTGTCGCGATCGAAGCGCAACAGCCGCAGCTCGGGCAGATCTTCAGCCAGTTGCTCAACCACCCGCTGGGTGCCGGCGCCAAAGGGCTTGAACGCTGAAGAGCCGCAATGGCTGCAGCGATCGCTGACGTTCTGGCGGTGATCGCACCAGTGGCAGCGCAGCCACTGGTTGCCGGCCTTGCTGCGATGCACCGTCAGCGCCACATCGCAGTGCGGACACAGCACCGCCTCACCGCAACTGCGGCAACTCAGAAACGAGCGATAGCCACGCCGCGGCACCAGCACCACCGCCTGCTCCCGGCGTTCGCCCACCTGCTGGAGCCGATCGAGCAGGGGCCTGCTGATCAGCCGCCGATGCCCCTGGGCCAGTTCCTGGCGCATGTCGACCAGCCGCACCGGGGGCAGGGGGCGCCCACCGATACGAGAGGGCAGCTTCAACAGCGCGATCTCGCCGATCTCACAGCGCTGCCACGTCTCCAGCGATGGCGTTGCGGTGCCCAGCAGCAGCACGGCACCGTCCTGCTGGGCGCGCATCTGGGCCACATCGCGGGCGTGGTAGCAGGGCATCGGACTCTCCTGCTTGTACGAACTGTCGTGCTCCTCATCGAGCACGATCAGGCCCAGGCGAGGCAGGGGCAAAAACACCGCCGAACGGGTGCCCACCACCAAACGGGGCTGCGATGGATCAAGAGCCTTGCGCCAACTGGCGACCCGCTCACCATCGGCCATGCCGCTGTGGTACTCGAGCACCGCGTCAGCGAAGCGGCTGCGGGCGCGATCGAGCAGTTGAGGGATCAGACCGATCTCGGGTGTCAGCAGCAGCACGCTCTGCCCCCGCGCCAGGACCGCTGCCGCTGCCTGCAGGTAGACCTCGGTCTTGCCGGCCCCGGTGACCCCCCAGAGCAGCAGGGTGGAGCCCGGTTCGGCCGTCAGCACGGCCTTGCAGGCCAGACTCTGCTCAGGATTAAGCCGGCGCGCCGAGTCCACCGCAGGACGTGCTGCTGCCAGCGGTACGCGCCTCACCAGCGCTCGGCGCTCAAGCGCCGCTAGGACGGCACGGCTGTGGCCGCCCTGGCCGCACAGTTGAACCAGGGGCAACGCGCCACCGGCGGCCTCGAGACTGCTCAGCAGGGCCCCCTGAGCCGCCGTGAGCCGCGTGCTCTCGGCCCCAGGCAGTGGTCCTTCGATGCACCACTGGGGTCGCGCCGCCTTGGCAGGCCGCTGCGCGCGCTGGCCCAGCCAGGCCGACGGCAGGGCGCTCTTGAGGGTCAAAAAGCGACTGGCGTGGCAGTGGACTGCCACCTGGGCGATCAAGGCCTGCCAGCGGGTCGTCACCGCGGCGGCCTGCAGCAGGCTCTCGATGGGCTGCAGCGTGCGAGCCCCCAGTTCGCCGGGCAGGTCTTCAAGGGCTTCAACCACCAGACCCGAATGGCGCCGGCCGCGCAGGCGCACCTGCACGAGATCACCTGGCTGCACAGGGATCTGCTGGGGATTGCCGTAGGTGAAAACCTGCCCTTCACGGCCCGCTTCGAGCCAGACCTGGAGCCAGGGCGGCGCTGCGATCTGGGATTGGCTTGCCACCAGGCTTGCAAAGGCGTCTCGCCATTCTTAAGATGACAGTGTTGGGCAGTCGATCGACTGCTGTCGGAACCAGGCAAGGTTCCGTCCAGAGGGAAGACCCGAAGCGAGCGCCAGGAAACGACCTTCTCCATGAAGGCTTTCCATTACTGGCCTCCCGGTCTGCGACCACCCCTGACAGCTGTCATCAGGCTTCGGCCAAACCGGTTCATCGACACTCCTCAAACCAACTGCCTGCACCACTAGAACGCTTGACGGACCGCCATCGGTCCACCTGCTGGCTGGTCAGCGCGTCGTCTGCGGTCTGTCATCGGCAGTGCATGCCGTTGCCCACGTCAATTGTTCTGGATCACCGTTTGTGTTCACCACGTCCGGCAGGCCTCGCAGGTTGCCGTCTCGATTGGTGATCAGTTCATCGCATCGCCGCGACGCCTCTATCCCACCGTCAGTCGTTCCATGAGCCCTGCAGCCATCCTTGAAGCCCCCACCAGCACTGACGTTGATGCAGTGGCCGTCGAGGCACCTGAAGCGGTGAAGAGCACCGCCAAAACCGCCGCCAAGAGCAAGGCGAGCAAGAGCAAACCGGCTGCCAAAACCACTGCCAAGACCGGCAAGGCTGCTGCAGCCCCCAAAGCCGCCGCCAGCAGCGCCAAAGCCGGCAAAACTCCTGCCAAATCCAAAACCAAAGCAGCCGCGAGCCAGCCGGCCGCTGCGGCGATCGATCTTGAGGCCAGCGCCGATGCGTTGATCAGCGCCGCTGACCGGGCCGAGGCAGAGGCGCCCGCTGAAGTCAAGGACGACAAGGCCGCCGCCAAGGCTCTGGCCAGCATCAAGGTGGGCCCCAAGGGCGTCTACACCGAAGACTCGATCCGGGTCTACCTGCAGGAGATCGGCCGCATCCGCCTGCTGCGCCCCGACGAAGAGATCGAACTGGCCCGCAAGATCGCCGATCTGCTGCAGCTCGAGGAGCTGGCCGCCCAGTTTGAGAGCGATCACGGCCACTACCCCGACACCAAGGAGTGGGCGGCGCTGGTCGAGATGCCGCTGATCAAGTTCCGCCGGAGGCTGATGCTCGGCCGACGCGCCAAGGAAAAGATGGTGCAGTCGAACCTGCGCCTGGTGGTCTCGATCGCCAAGAAGTACATGAACCGGGGCCTGAGCTTCCAGGACCTGATTCAGGAGGGTTCCCTCGGCCTGATCCGCGCCGCTGAAAAGTTCGACCACGAGAAGGGCTACAAGTTCTCGACCTACGCCACCTGGTGGATCCGCCAAGCGATCACCCGCGCGATTGCCGACCAGTCGCGCACGATCCGCCTGCCGGTGCACCTGTACGAGACCATCTCGCGCATCAAGAAGACCACCAAGACCCTGAGCCAGGAGTTCGGCCGCAAGCCCACCGAAGAAGAGATCGCCGAATCGATGGAGATGACCATCGAGAAGCTGCGCTTCATCGCCAAGAGCGCCCAGCTGCCGATTTCGCTCGAGACCCCGATCGGCAAGGAGGAGGACTCCCGCCTGGGCGACTTCATCGAAGCCGACATCGAGAACCCCGAGCAGGACGTCGCCAAGAACCTGCTGCGCGAAGACCTCGAAGGCGTGCTCGCCACCCTCAGCCCGCGCGAGCGCGATGTGCTGCGGCTGCGCTATGGCCTCGATGACGGCCGCATGAAGACCCTTGAGGAGATCGGCCAGATCTTTGATGTGACCCGCGAGCGCATCCGCCAGATCGAGGCCAAGGCCCTGCGCAAGCTGCGCCACCCGAACCGCAACGGCGTGCTCAAGGAGTACATCAAGTAAGACCAAGCCCAGGCCAAAGCCGGTTTACGGTGCCCGAGTCGGCGGTGATCCCGCCGACTTTGTCGTGATGCATGCCATGCCCCCACGGGTTTCGATCGTTCTGCCCACCTACAACGAGCGGGGCAACATCGAACCGCTGCTGGCCCAGCTGCTGCCCCTGCAACGGCAGTTCGACCTCGAGATCCTCGTCGTCGATGACGACTCGGCCGACGGCACGGCCGAGCTGGTGCGGCAGCTGGCCCACCGCGAACCGAGGCTGCGGCTGATCCGGCGCGTAGGGCGCTCAGGTCTGGCCAGCGCCATCAAAGAAGGCCTGCTCGATGCCACCGGCGATGTCGCTGTGGTCATGGACAGCGACGGGCAGCACCCGCCGGAAACCGTGGCGCAGGCGATCGACACCCTGTGTGCAAGCGACCTCGATCTGGTGATTGGCAGTCGCTTTCACCCCAAGGCCAGCATTGCCGGGCTGAGCGGCCGCCGCGAAGCGGGCTCAACCTGGGCCAACGCCTGTGCCCGCTTCAGCCTGCCGCCGCGCTACAGCGAGCTCAGCGACTTCATGAGCGGATGTTTTGCGCTGCGGCTCGAGCCCCTGCTGCCGCTGATCCGCGCTGTCGATGTCAACGGTTTCAAGTTTCTCTATGAGCTCCTGGCGGTGAGCCGCGGGCGGCTGGCCACTGCCGAGGTGCCGCTGCAGTTTCAACCCCGCAGCTACGGCAGCTCCAAACTCGATCTGGCGATCTTCTGGGATTTTCTGATCTCAATCCTGCATAGCTTGAGCCTGAGGCTGCTGCCGCGGCGGGCGATCAGCTTTGGCCTGGTGGGCGCCTCTGGGGTGGTGGTGCAGCTGCTGGTGACCCAACTGTTGATGGCGCTGATCGGGCTTGGCTTTGAGCAGGCCTTGCCCTTTGCGGTGGTGAGCGCAGCGAGCTCGAACTACCTGATCAACAACGCCTTGACCTTCCGCTTTCAACGGCTGGAAGGCATGGCCCTGCTGCGGGGACTGCTCAAGTTTCTGCTGGTGGCCTCGTTGCCAGTGCTGGCCAATGTGGGGCTGGCCTCGGCGTACTACAGCTTTGTGGCCCGGGACACCTTCTGGGCGCAACTGGCCGGGATTCTGGTGGTGTTCGTCTGGAACTATGCGGCCTCGTCGCGCTTTGTGTGGAACACTCCGTAAATGAGCATGTCCCTTGCCGATCTGCGCGGCTTGCGCAGCGCCCCACAGCTGGATCCAAGCCAACGCGACAGCCTCAAGGCTGAGCTCGAGCCCCGGCTTGCCGCCTGCGACTGGTTCACGATTGGCGTCATGGCCAGCACAGGCGCTGAAGCCATCGAGGCCCTGCGCGCGCTTGAAGCCGCCCTGGGTTGGCCGCCGCTCGAGGCCGATCCGGCCAGCCCCAGCGGCAGCGCTGTGCAGGAGTCAGCCTTTCTGAAAGGCAACCAGAACACCGGCCGCTACCTGTTGCGCCCCGAGAACGGCCTGGGGCAGGGGTTGCTGATCACCGGCCACTGCCCAGGCGATCCCGGCGCCGAGGACACCTGGGGCCCGCTCCCGCTGGACCTGTTTGGCTGAGAGAACAGACAAGCGGATCGCGACGACTGATCACGACTCAAAGCGATCACTCAGCAGCGAGACCGCCGGTGCCTAGGCTTGGCAGCTGTGATTCAGGACTGATGGCCAACCACCTGCGCATCGCCTCCCGCCGCAGCCAGCTGGCCATGGTGCAGACCCACTGGGTGCGTGATGAACTGGCCAAGGCCCACCAAGGCCTGGAGATCACCATCGAGGCGATGGCCACCCAGGGCGACAAGATCCTCGATGTGGCGCTCGCCAAGATCGGCGACAAGGGCCTGTTCACCAAGGAGCTCGAGGCCCAGATGCTGGTGGACCGCGCCGACATCGCCGTCCACAGCCTCAAGGACCTGCCCACCAACCTGCCCGAAGGGCTGATGCTGGGCTGCATCACCGAACGCGAAGACCCGGCCGATGCCCTGGTCGTGCACGCCAAACACAAGGACAAAACCCTCTCAACCCTGCCCGAGGGTGCGGTGGTGGGCACCAGCTCGCTGCGCCGGCTGGCCCAGTTGCGCCATCACTTTCCGCACCTGACGTTCAAGGACGTGCGCGGCAATGTGATCACCCGCCTGGAGAAGCTTGATTCGGGTGAATTCGACTGTCTGATCCTGGCGGCCGCGGGCCTGGGTCGCCTCGGGCTGGGTGATCGCATTCATGAACTAATCGATCCGAGCATCTCGCTGCACGCCGTGGGACAGGGGGCTCTTGGCATCGAATGCCGCGAGGGCGACACCGCTGTGCTGGAGCAGATCAAAGTGCTCGAGCACCTACCCACCGCCCGCCGCTGCCTGGCCGAGCGCGCCTTCCTGCGCGAGCTCGAAGGTGGCTGTCAGGTGCCGATTGGTGTGAACACCCGCTTCGAGGGTGAGGAACTGGTGCTCACCGGCATGGTGGCGAGCCTCGATGGCCAGCGCCTGATCCGCGATGAGGCCCGCGGCGGCCAGGACGCACCGGAGGCCATCGGCATCACCCTGGCCCACAAGCTCAAGGCCCAAGGCGCCGGGGAAATCCTGGAGGAGATTTTTGCAACCGTTCGCCCCGAGGCCTGACGGCGAGCTTCAGGCCCCGCCGCTGCAATGGAACCTGCTGGCCTGGGCCGCCCTGCTCGGGGTTCTGACGGGACTGGCGGTGGTGGGATTCCATGAGCTGCTGGGGTTCATCAACACGTTTCTGTTCGGGCCCTTTGTGGAGGGGCTGCTGACGATCGGCCGCAGCCCCTTGCATCCGCTGGAGCTGCCCGTGCCGCCCCCACCACCACCGCCGGTTGCGCCCCTGCGTGCCGCCCCCCTGCAACAACTGCTGCAGATCGGCCTGGGGGGACTGGGTCTACTGCCGCCGCCGCCACCACCACCCGAACCGCCGCCCCTACCCAGCCTGCAGGTGCCCGACTGGCTCAGCCTTTGGCCGGTGCTGGTGGTGCCCACCCTGGGCGGCGCACTGGTCGGGGTGCTGCGGCGCTGGCTGGGCGATTTAGGACCAGGACTGCCCAGTCTGATGGCCATGGCCGATGGCGACATGGCTGCCGCGCCCAAGCTCCCGCTGCTGCGGTTGCTGAGCGCCTCGTTGAGCCTGGGCAGCGGTGCGTCACTGGGGCCTGAAGGACCCAGCGTCGAATCGGGCGGCAACATCGGCCTGTGGCTGGCCCTGAAGGCGCGGCTGACGCCCCAGAGCCAGAAAGCCCTGGTGGCGGCAGGGGTGGCGGCGGGCCTGGCCGCCGGTTTCAAAGCCCCGATCGCCGGTGTGTTCTTTGCTTTTGAAGGCAGCTTCAGCGGCCTTGGGGGGCGCCCCAGCCTGCGCGCGGTGCTGGTGGCCGCCATCACCTCAACCCTGGTGGTTCAGGTGGGGCTGGGCGATACGCCCATCCTGCGGCTGCCGGCTTACGACGTGCGCTCCCTCTGGGAGTTGCCGCTGTATCTGGGGCTGGGTGTGCTGGCGAGTTTCATGTCGGTGGCGCTGATCAAGCTGCTGGCGCTCGGGCGCAACCAGCGCCTGCAGAACCTGCTGCGGCAGCTGCCCGTTGGCTTGACTGGTGCCCTCGGGGGCCTGGCTGTCGGCGCGATCGCCCTGGAGTTTCCGCAGGTGCTGAGCGTCGGCTACGACACCATCGAAGCGCTGCTCGGCAATGGCGGTGGCATTCCCCTGTTGACCCTGGTGCTGCTGCTGGGCGCCAAGCTGCTTGCCACTGGCCTCAGCAACGCCACCGGCTTTGTGGGTGGCGGATTTGCACCGGCGCTGGTGCTGGGGGCTGTTCTGGGCAATTGCTACGGGCAGGTGCTGGGCACGGGTGGGCTGCATCTGGCCGTCGCCGCGCCACCGGCCTACGCCATGGTGGGCATGGCGGCGGTGCTCGCTGGCAGCGCCCGAGCCCCGCTCACGGCCCTGATCCTGCTGTTTGAGCTCACCCGGGATATTCGCATCGTGCTGCCGTTGATGGCAGCAGCAGGCCTGAGCGCTGCATTGGTCGAGCGCTGGCAAGGGCTGCAGGATCCGGGTCTGCTGGGGCCCGATCCCAGCGAAGAGCAGCGGCGAGCCGTGCTCAGCCGGCTGAGTGTCTGCGAGGCCTTGGAACCCGAAGCCCCCTTGCTGCTCGAAGCAGAGACCAGCGCCGCAGACGCCCTCAACAGCCTGGTTGAAGCGCATGGCCACTGCCTGTTGGTGGTGGATGGCCCCTGGGTGATCGGCCTGGTTACTCTGGCCGATCTCCAGCGCAGCTTGAGCCGCCAGCAAGGCACCAGTGTGCTGCGCGACTGCCTGCGCGACGAGCTGATCTGGCTGCCCAGCACCGCCCAGCTGGCCCAACTTGAAGATCAACTCGAGCCCAATGGTCTGAGGCAGCTGCCGGTGTTTGCTGTGCCCGCTGAGGGTGTGGCCGCGCTACCCCATGGCCTGCCGGGCTCGGGGCTGAGCGCCAAGACCCTGTGCGGCCTGGCCAGTCGTGATGGAAAGGCCAGGGCCCTGGCTCGCCGCAGCCTGGGCGACACTCAACCGAGCTGAGCCGAATCGAAATGCTGGCTGAGCGCCTCGGCCGCAGGATCAACGGCGGTGAGACGCTCCAGAATGCGCTGCAGATCGAGCGCCGAGAGCTCTCCGTCACACCCCCACTTGAGAGCCGTGTGCTCGGCCCCACGCTGACAGCCATGGTTCGGGCTGGAAGGGGGAAACGGAGCCGGACTCACAATGAAAGGGTCAGTGGCTGACACCTTAAGGGGATGGCGACTGCTGAATGGGGCGATCCAGCAGATCTGCAGAATCTCTTTCGACTCGCTCAGCGTTCAGTTGACGAGCTTGGCGTCGATCTGCTGCAGATAGCGCTGCTCACACTCTTTGATGATGCGAACCGCTTCGGTGGGCTCGAAAAAGCCATTGACCTTGCAGGTACCGGGCTTCTTGAGATCCTTGTAGTGCTCCCAGTAGTACTGGGTTTCCTTGAGCCAATGGTCACCCAGCTGGGTGTAGCTGGTGATGTGATCCATGCGCTTGTCGTCGGCCAAAACAGCGATCACCTTGTCGTCGACCTCACCACCATCGTCAAAGGTCATGATGCCGATGATGCGGGCTTCAACCAAGGAGCCTGGAATCAGCGGTTCGGTGACACCGACAATTTCGATATCAAGCGGGTCCCCATCTTCATCCCAGGTGCGGGGAATGCAGCCATAGGCAAAGGGGTAGGCCAGCGACGAATAACCAACCCGATCGAGCTTGAGATGACCGGTTTCGGTGATCAACTCGTACTTGTTGATCGTCATCGAATTGAGCTCGACGATCGCATTGAGCCGCAGCGCGCCCTCATCGGCAAAAGCCGGCAGCACATGCAGCAGGTTCAGCATGGTGCGGCTGGGGGCGTGGTCGATGTTGGCCATGGGCAGAGCGGGGCGCGCAGTTGCAGCCCGTGATCCTAAGGACCGGTCTCCAGGCGCTCGAGCTTGCCGCGCAGATAGGCCAGAAAGGGCTCGGCACGCAGCGGCTGGCCGGTGACCCGTTGCACGAGCTCGCCGGCATTAAGGCTGCGTCCCCATAACCAGACATGGTCTGACAACCAGCGCTGCAAGGCCGACTCCTGAGCTGTTGCGATCTGCGTTTCGATCGGTCCAAGCGCCTGTTCCATCGCCATTGCGAGCTGGGCACTGATCAGGTGCCCCAGGGCATAGCTGGGGAAATAGCCAAACAGCCCCTCTGCCCAGTGGATGTCCTGCAAACAACCCTCACGGTCGGTTGAGGGCGTCAGACCCAACAGCTCCTGCATCAGCAGGTTCCACTGCTGCGGCAACTCGGCCACCGGCAGATCGCCTTCCAGCAGGTCCAGCTCGAGCTGGTAGCGCAGCACGATGTGCAGGCAGTAACTGAGTTCGTCAGCCTCCACCCGGATCAAGCCCGGCTTGAGGGGATTGAACGCGCGCCAGAAGCCAAACTCGCCGCCCCAGGGGTCGCCGCCCAGCACAGCGCTGAAACGCGGATGCCAGCGCTGGGCAAACGCCCTGCTGCGCGCCACACGGCACTCCCAGAAGAGCGACTGCGACTCATGCACGCCCATCGAGGTGGCTTCGCCCAGGGGCCAGGGGAACCAATGGTCATCGCCACGGGGCAAGCCCTGCTCATAGAGCGAATGACCCCACTCGTGGGCCGTTGCCAGAAACGCCGAGAGCGGCTGACCACGCACCACCCGTGTGGTGATGCGGAAATCACCAGGTCCAAGCGTGCATGAAAACGGATGCGCCGATCGGGCCCGGTGGCATTGCTCCGCGTTGTAGCCCCAGCTTGCGAGCAGCTCCGAGCAGAGCTGCTCCTGCACTGGCTCTGGCAGGTCGTGCTCAGGTGACGCTGCCCTGCCCTGCGCCGCATCCATGCAGCGGGCACGGTCAAGAAGCGCCGGCAGCTCAGCGCGCAGTGGCGCAAACAGCTCCTGCAGCTGGGCCTTGCTCACATCGGGTTCAAACGGCTGGGCCAGCACCTCCCAGGGACTGCGCAGCTCAGGTTCAGCTGCCTGCAGTTGGCTCGCCTGCTGAGCGCGCAGGGCGAGCAAGGTTTCAAGCGCTGGTGCAAAGGCCGCAAAATCATTGCGCTGGCGAGCGTTCTGCCAAATGGCATTACCGCGAGACTGAGCCTGTGCCAGGGCGGCCACCAGGGCAGGATCCAACGCGCGCTGACGCTCAAGCTCCAGCCGCAACAGCGCCAGGTTGCGATGGCGCGGCTCTGGATCGTCGGGGTGCAGCTCGGCTTCAGCCGCGGCCACCAGATCGGCATAGGCGCTGCTGCTTTGGCGCTCATGCAATTGGGTTGCCAGCAAGGCCAGCTGCTCGCCGCGCCAGTCAGCGCCGGCAGCGGGCATCACCGTGTTCTGATCGAAATAGAGAGCACTGCTGATCGAACCCAGCAGTCGGGTCTGATGCAGATGCTGCTGAAGAGACTGCAGCGCAGTGGCCATGGAATGGAGTAGCGAACGGCAGTGGTCTCAAACAGAATGCTGGAAGGTGCAGCGCCAGACTCTTGCTTCCCTTCCGCCGGTGGCATCTGGCAGGGCTCTGCCTGGTAACGGCGGGCCTGTTGGTTGAAGCACCCCGCAGCGCCGCGGCAGCGCCACCACTGCGGGTGGGCGTTGTTGACAACGCTCTTCCCTGCTCCGATGTGCGCAACGGCTTTCCCCGTGGCAGCGCCGTGGATCTGTGGCAAGCGATTGCCCACAAAACCCAGACACCGTTCAACTATCAATCCCTGCAGAACCCGAATCAGGCTGTACAGAAGGCAGCCGCCGGTGAGATCGATCTGGCAATCTCCTGCCTCAACGTGACGCCCCTGAGGCTGGAGCAGGTGAGCTTCTCCTCTCCCTACCAGGAAGACAGCCTGGCCCTGCTGAATCGGCGTGAGGAGGAAAGCTTTCTGACAACGGTTGCCGCGGTCATCACCGAACCGATCATCCGAGATACGACGATCCTGCTGTTTGCTGTGTCCTTTGTGGCGGCCACGATTCTGTGGACCCTTTCACGGGGATTCGACCACAAGGACATCATCGGCCGCAACAGCCGTCACACCTTTTTCAAGGGCTGGATGATGATCGGGATGGGCACTGGCATCTACAAAATGGGATCCACGCCCCCGAGCCTCACCATGGTGGCCCTGACGAACTTCTTTCGTCTGGTGATCACCTCAATCTTCGTTGGTGCTGCCACCAACGTGCTCCTTGAGCAGCGCGATCCGATCGATGCGGCGAGTGGCGATGGCATCGCCGCCGCCCTGCAGCACATGATCGGAGTGGATGAAGGCACGGTGAGCCAGCTATGGCTCGAAAAACAGGCCGATGGAATCCTCAGCGTCTCCGAATCCCTGCAGCGGATTGTGCCGTTGAGCGGAGACAAGGCCCTGATCCAAGCCCTTGAAACAAACAAGGTCCAAGCAATCATGGCCGACACCTCGCGCATCAAATACCTCTGGGGACAGAGCAAAACGCCGGATGCCTTTCAGATGCAGGCCCGCACGTTCAACACCACACCCCAGGGGTTCATTTTTGGCAGCGGCCTGAGCGCCGACTCGCGCAAGGCCATCAACATCGCCATCTCAGAGCTCCGCTTTGATGGAGATACCGAAGAGATCATCAAGCGCTGGGCACCCCCTACGCCGCAAAGCTGATCCTGGGATCCCTGTGCAGCAGAGCGGTGCTGGTTCGCCACGGAGCTGCGGCCTCGCCGTGCGCCGCAGGGAACGAACCGCTCCCAGGCTGGCCTTACAACGACGCGTCCTGGTCATGCGCAACATGCAGCTTGAGCGGATCAACAACCGGATCGACCATTTGCTCGATGACCTCACCGTGCTCAAAGGTCTTGAGCGCTCGGGCTCTGACGTGAGTGCCTTCATCCAGAGCGTTTCACAGGAGCTCAGGGCCCTGGAGCAGCGCAAACTGAGCCTGCCTTTGGGCGACCGGAAGCCACGGTGATGACGTCTCGGCCGGGGTGCCGATAGTTTGGCTGAGTTTGATCAGGCCTCAAACCTGCTGCCTCCATGCCGTTGCCGTGGTTGATGGTGCTCGCACCGGTCGAAGGACTGGCTCGCGCGATCCAGCTCTCGGTGGCACCGGTCTTTCTGCTGGCCGGGATCAGCGGCCTGCTGGGGGTGATCAGCAATCGCCTGGCACGCATCATCGACCGCGGCCGCGAGCTCAAGGCTCAGACCAGCGACAGCTCGGTGGCGGTCACCCGTGAAGCCAGGCAAGAGCTGCAACTGCAGAAACGCCGCATGGGGCTGATGCTGAAGGCGATCGAATTCGCCACCGTGACCATCCTGCTGGTGGCTCTGGTGGTGGCGATTGTGTTTGTCAGCGCGGTCGCACGCCTGGACCTTGCCCTGCTGGTGGTGCCGTTGTTCGTGCTGGCGATGGCCTGTCTGATGGTGGCCGTGCTGCTGTTCCTGAAGGAGGTACAGATCGCGACCGGTCAGATCAGGCGCTGGTTCTGAATCACTTTTGGCGGCAATAGCCGCCGCCGACATTCATCCACCCTTCGGGGCAGGCCTTGCCGTTGGTGGGTTGCACGGTGTAACGCATCAGACCGAGGGTGCTGCACTTGCCATTGAGTGTGTCGACATACCCCAACGGGCAGATGGTGCCGATCTTGGGCACCACGCGTTGGGCCAGAGCTTGCTGTGGGGTCAGCACTGCGGCAAGAGCCGTCAGGGCCAGGGCTGCGTAGCTGGCCGTTGCCGAACGGCCATGAGAGGGTGTTGATTGAGAGCAGATGTCCTGGTCAGGGCCACCTGATGCAAAACGCGGCATCGCAACTGCAAGCAACAACCAGGGCAGATCGTAATGCTGCGTCAAGTCTCTGACCAACTGCAGATCGCTACGTCTGGTCCCGGCTTGACTCGGCTCAGCGGGCCGATCAATGGGGCCATCGGCCGCAGCGGCCTGCAGCAGGGACTGTGCGTGGCCCTTGCGCAACACACCAGTTGCTCACTGACGATCAACGAGAACGCCGACCCCAGAGTGCTCGCCGATCTGGAGGCCTACCTGCATGATCTGGTGCCCCGGGAGCGCCGTTATGCCCACGACGACGAAGGCCCCGACGACATGCCCGCCCACATCCGCACGGCGTTGACAACGACAAGCCTGAGTGTGCCCTTTGCCGATGGGCAGCTGCGGCTCGGCACCTGGCAGGAGGTGTACCTGTGGGAGCACCGCGATGCCCCGCACCTGCGCCAGATTGCCCTGCACCTGATCGGAACCTGACCATGGCCGCCCATCGCCTGAGCCCTGAGCAGATCGATGCCTTGCCGCAGACCCTGCCGCAGTGGAGCCTGGTCAACGGCAAGCTGCACCGCGAGCTGCGCTTCGCCGATTTCAATGAAGCCTTCGGCTTCATGAGCCGTGTGGCCCTGATCGCCGAAGCGATGGGGCATCACCCGGAGTGGAGCAATGTGTGGAACAAGGTGGTGATCGATCTCACCACCCACGACGCCGGCGGGCTGTCCACTCTGGACGTGGAGCTGGCCGGGCGCATTGATGGGCTGCAGGGCTAAGCCAACAGAACGGCGCGCTCAGACCAGCACCGGCAGCTTGGCGGGCTCGCGCTGCGCAAAGCGCAGGCGCTCGTGCTCGACATCGACGGCGATCGTGTGGCCAGGGGTGAACTGGGCCGCCAGGATGCCCTTGGCGATCGGGGTTTCGAGCTCGCGCTGGATGGCGCGCTTGAGCGGCCGGGCGCCATACACCGGGTCGTAGCCAACGCCGGCGAGCCAATCGAGGGCTTCGGCATCGAGCTCGAGGCCGAGTTTTTTGTCGTCGAGCCGTTGGGCCAGACGCTGGACCTGCAGCTCGACGATCTGCCGTAGCTCGTCTTGTTTGAGGCTGTGGAAGATGATCGTCTCATCGAGCCGGTTGAGAAACTCGGGCCTGAAGTGGGCCCGCAGCGCCTCATTGACCCGTGACTCCATCTCCAGATGGCGCGCTGGGTCGCCCGCCAGATCGAGGATCGAGCTGCTGCCGATGTTGCTGGTCAGGATCAGGATCGTGTTGGTGAAATCGACCGTGCGGCCCTGACCATCGGTGACGCGGCCGTCATCGAGGATCTGCAGCATCACGTTGAACACATCGGGATGGGCCTTTTCGACCTCGTCGAACAGGATCACCGCGTAGGGCCGGCGCCGCACCGCCTCGGTCAGCTGGCCGCCCTCCTCGTAGCCCACGTAGCCCGGAGGTGCGCCGATCAGGCGGCTGACGGCGTGCTTCTCCATGTATTCGGACATGTCGATGCGCACCATCGCCTCCTCGCTGTCGAACAGCTGGGAGGCCAGAGCTTTCGACAGTTCGGTCTTGCCCACGCCTGTTGGTCCTAGAAACAGGAAGCTGGCGATCGGCCGGTTGGGATCACTCAGGCCTGCGCGTGAGCGTTGGATTGCGTCAGCCACAGCTGTGACCGCCTGGCTCTGGCCGATCACCCGGGTGTGCAGCTCGTCTTCGAGCTGGAGCAGTTTCTCCATCTCGCTCTGCACCAGCTTGGCGACCGGAATGCCGGTCCACTTGGCGATCACCTCGGCGATGTCGTCTTCGGTGACTTCTTCGCGCAGCAGGGTCTTCTCCTTGCCCTCGGCTGCGCCATCGCCGCCCGCGGACAGCTCAGCCTCCTTGGCGGCCAGTGTTTTGTGCAGCTCGGCCAGGGTGCCGTATTCGAGCTCGGCGGCCTTGTTGAGGTCGTAGTTGCGCTTGGCCTGCTCAATTTGCAGTTGCACCTGCTCAATCTCCTCCTTGATGGCGCTCACTTCATCGATGGCGCCCTTTTCGGCCTGCCACTGGGCATTGAGGGTGCTCTGCTGCTCGCGCAGTTCGGCGAGTTCCTTGTCAAGACGCTCGAGCCGGTCGCGGCTGGCCGCATCGGACTCGCGCCCCAGCGACAGCTTCTCCATCTCGAGCTGCAGGATGCGGCGATCGAGCTCGTCGATCTCCTCCGGTTTGGAGGTGATCTCCATCTTGAGCCGCGCCGCCGACTCGTCGACCAGGTCAATGGCCTTGTCGGGCAAAAAGCGATCGGCGATGTAGCGGCTGCTGAGCACTGCAGCGGCCACCAGGGCGTTGTCAGCGATGCGCACGCCATGGTGCACCTCGTAGCGCTCCTTGAGGCCCCGCAAAATCGAAATGGTGTCCTCAACCGTGGGTTGGTCGACAAACACCTGCTGGAAGCGGCGCTCCAGGGCCGGGTCTTTCTCGATGTGCTGACGGTGCTCATCGAGGGTGGTGGCGCCGATGCAGCGCAGTTCGCCGCGGGCCAGCATCGGTTTGAGCAGGTTGCTGGCATCCATGGCGCCACCGGTGGCGCCGGCCCCCACCACGGTGTGGATCTCGTCGATAAAGAGCACGATCTGGCCTTCGGAGGCGGTGACCTCCTTGAGCACGGCCTTGAGCCGCTCCTCAAACTCGCCGCGGTACTTGGCCCCGGCGATCAGGGCCCCCATGTCGAGCGAAACGAGCTGACGGTTCTGCAAGGCCTGCGGCACATCGCCGTTGACGATGCGCTGGGCCAGTCCCTCGACGATGGCGGTCTTGCCCACGCCCGGCTCGCCGATCAGCACCGGGTTGTTCTTGGTGCGGCGGCTGAGGATCTGAATCGTGCGGCGGATCTCTTCATCGCGACCGATCACCGGATCGAGCTTGCCGTCGCGGGCGGCCGCCGTGAGATCGCGACCGTACTTCTCGAGCGACTCGTAGGTGCCTTCGGGGTTCTGGTCGCTCACCTTCTGCGATCCGCGCACAGCATTGACGGCATCCTTGAGTTTGGCGGCATCGGCGCCAGCCTGGCTGAGCAGCTGCTTGCCGCAGCGATCATCGATCGCCAGTGCAAGCAGCAGATGCTCAATGGCGATGTAGCTGTCGCCGTAGCTGCCCTTGAGCTCAGACGCCTGATCCAGCAGGGTGTTGAGCCCTTTGCCCAGGTACACGTTGTCGGGTGGGGCGCTCAACGATGGTTGGCCGGCGATGAAAGCCTCGACCCGCTGGCTGAGGGTGCCCACATCCACTCCGGCCTTCTCAAGAATGCGCCCCGCCAGGCCCTGCTGAGCCAACAGAGCAGCGAACAGATGCTCGCTCTCCATCTGCTGCTGGCGGCGCTGCTGGGCCAGCTGCTGCGAGGCCACGATGGCGGCCCAGGCTTTTTCGGTGAACAGCTCGGCGGTGGGATGCATGAACCCGCTCCCTTGTTTTCAACTGAAAGAACCGTATGGGCACCGTGCGAGCGCCCACAGACGGGCCAACCGAACCAATCGGTAGGGCCAGCCGTCCCCATGGTGACCACACCGAACCGCCTTGACGTGAGAACCGAACACAACACAACGCAAGCAGACACCCCGGCAGGTGTGGATGGCTGTTCCAGCTGCGAAATGCATCAAGCGATTGCAGCAGTGATGCAGCCGATCTGTACAGAGCTACGGCAAAGGGGATCAGGACCATCGTGAGATGCCTTCCTTGCGCCGCCTCTCGCCCCTGTTGCTTGGGGCCCTGCTGACGCTGAGTGCCAGCCCCTCCGTTGAAGCTCGCGGGGGCGGCGGCGGCTTTGGCGGGGGCGGCGGCGGGTTCCGTGGCGGCGGTGGCGGTGGCTTTGGCGGTGGTTTCAGGGGCGGTGGCGGTGACTTCGGGGGCGGCGGTGGCGGTGGCGGCTATCGCTTCAACGCGCCGCGCATCGAATCGGCGCCGATCGAGAGCGGTGCCCCGATTGGCGGTGGTGGCGGCGGTGGTGGCCGCGTCGACAGTTGGGCCGATCGGCCTGCGGATCGCTCGCTCGAGCAGGGCTATGGCGGTAGCCATCACCTCTATGGCGGCGGCAGCCGCACGGCCTGGAGTGGGCACAACATCTCGGCCGACCAGTTCCGCCGCATGAATGACGGCAGCTGGACGGGTGGCCGCGGTGGCTGGGGCGATGGAGGCTGGGGCGGCGGTGACTTCAACCGCCGGGTGAATCTCGAGAACAACTTCTACAACCGCGACTACGGCGGCTGGAACAACGCCTGGGGCGATGGGGGCTATTGGGGTAGCCGTCCCTGGGGCTATGGCTGGTACAGCTGGAGCCCTGACACCTGGGGCTGGTGGGGCGGTGCCTCACTGGGCTGGGGACTCGCGGCACTCGCCACAGGTGATGTGATCACCACCCTGGTCAACGATGCTGCCGAGCAGCAATCGCCTGTCATTGATGTCCCTGACAGCAACTACCAGCTCAACTACGGCACGGTGGACTCCGTGGGTTCTGGCGGCGCTGACTTCAGCTATGCGGTCGCCGGCAGTCCGCCACTGAAGGGCGCCGCCAACTGTCAGCAGGGCCTGCTTGACGGGCAGGTGCCCAGCACCGCAGCTCAGGCGCAGTTGCTCAACGCTGCCTGCCAGGTCGCCTACGGACCCGACCCCAAAGGCACACCGCTGCCAGAGAGCCTGGCGGGCCGCCTGCCGGGCTGGCTGCGCGAGCTGCTGGCTCTGGCCCTGGGCGGCGGCATCGCCGTGGGGGCCTGGCAGCTGCTCGAGCGCAAGCGCAACCAAAACGCAGGCGCCAAAGCCGAACATCACGCCAACGTGACCTCAAGTTGAGCCTGCGCTGAGCGAATTGTCCTCATCACACTGCCCGCTGCGCGGGTTCCCACCCTGTTGCCCTCTCGCCATGACCCGCACCATTCGCCTGGCTGCCACCTGCGCCCTCACACTGCTGGCCAACCTGAGCCTGCTGCAACCGCTGGCCGCCGCACCCCGCGGTGGCGGAGGCTTCCGCGGTGGCGACTTCCGCTATGGCGGTGGCGCCCAGCCCTACCACTTCAACAGTGGCGGCTACCGGGCCGGGTATCAGGGCTACCACCCGGTGTATGGCGCAGGCACCCGCAGCAACTGGGATGGCGATGACCGCGTCAATGGCAACTTCGACAATGACCGCTTCAACCGCAACGTCAATGTCGACAACAACTTCTACAACCGCGACTACAACGGTTGGAACCGCAACTGGTCAAACGGCGGGTACTGGGGCAGTCGCCCCTGGAACACCGGCTGGTACCGCGGCTGGGGCGGCTGGGGCTGGTGGGGTGCAAGCTCAGCTGCCTGGGGCCTGGCAGGTTTGGCCACCGGGGCGGTGATCGGCGGTCTGGTCAATGCAGCCGCCGATGCCCAGTCACCGGTGATCATGGTGCCGAACACCACCTACGAACTCGATTACGGCTCCGTGGAGGCGGTTGGCAGCTATGGGGTGAGCTTCAACTATCTGGTGAACGGCACCCAGCTGATGGGGGGTGCCAACTGCCAGCAAGGCCTACTCAACGGTCAGATCCCCAACAACGCCAACTCGGCCCAACTGCTCAACGCGGTCTGCCAGGTGGCCTATGGCAGTGGCACTTAGGGCGAGCCGGGGTTGAACGGAAACACGCCGGCGTCGGCCCCGCAGTAGCGCTGCGGGCAGCCATCGGGACCATAAACGGCATCGGCTGGGGAGAGACACCCCAGCCTGTTTTTGGCGGCCACTTCTTCGGGCTTGAGCCGCGCCGGCTGCAGGTACGACTGCCCCGCGGGTGAGGCAATCCGCGGGCAGGGCGGCTTCAACGTGCCCACGGCATCGTTGGCCCAGGCCGTAGTCCCGGCGTACATAGCAGCTGCGCCAAGCAGGCACGCGCCGCATTGCCAAGCCAATTGCCGCGGGTCAAAGGCCATGATGCGCTGATCAAGCAACCTCATTCTGAAGCGGAATGGCCATGGCAGACCACGCGGAGCTGGTGCAATCGCTGGTGGCCGCCTCACATGAATTCGATGCCACCGGCGCCGACCCCGAGCGCAATTGCTGGATGGCGGTGCATCGTCATGTGCACGGGGTGCTTCCCAGCGAATACGACATCCGCGAGATTGACGAGGAGCTGTACCTGGCGGTGCTGGAGGCCAGAAAGCAGGCCGAACGAGCCCCTCACTGACAACACGTGGTGCAGGGCAGGGCTTTGGGGTCGAGCCCTGCCCGTTGATTCAGATCGGCATGGATCTGCATCAGTCCGATTCTGAGCAGCGGCCACAACTGGAGGTGCCAGATCCTGCGAGATAGCTGGGGTGCATGAGCGCTCAGCGCAGCGAAAAGTAGCGGTCGTACTGGTGATACGCCGGCTTGTTGCTGCCGTCGTGCTGAAGCATCCTGCGCAGCTGATTGATCTCCTGTCGCTGGGCCACGATGATGCTGCGGGCCAGACGCAACAGCGTTGGATTGCGCGAGTGTTGCAAGGCATCGTGCGCCATCAGCAGCGCCGCGCCGTGGTGATGCAACATGCCTTCGAGAAACCAGGTGACCCGATTGCTGCGTGTCGGGGGCGCGCCCAGCATCTGCATCGCCTGGATCTGAGCGGTGCCCATGCGGGTGAGTGCATCCATGGCATCGGGATCGCCGCCGGCTTGGAGCACAACCGGATACACAGGCGCCTCGGGATACCAGGCCTTGCGCCACTGGCCCATGGCCTTGATTTCCTGGGCCTGCTCGCGCCAGATGGTTTTGGCGAGCGCACCGACACCAGCCGCACCGATGTCAAACACAAACTCACTCATGCGCAGCGCACCGAAGTGGTGCTGCACCATGGCGTCGAGCCAGCGCAGGTCGTAGGTGCTGCCCGCCGGGCCCACATCGTGGATGTGGTTGTGGGCGCTGTGGTCAACGGGGGACGGAGCCGCCTGATGGTGATGGTGCGCGTGGGGATCGGCCTGGGCCTGTGCGGCCGCAGTGCTCAGAGCCATCAGCAGTCCTGTTGCTGCCAGAAGGTCTCGCATCGTTGATTCAGCAGTCCTTGTTCTGCCGAACACGCTTGACAGCCAGGCCCGCCTCGGTGGCCGTGAGGGCAGCCAGCAGCAACAGGCCAATCAGCCCCACCAGCTGGTTCTGGGCTTCGGCGGCATCGGCGTTCTGGGCCAGAACAGCGCCACTGGCTAACCAGGCCGTCGCCAGAGCCGAAGTGATCCAGTAGGCCTTCCAGCGGCGCTGGTAGAGGTAGCCAGCACCCAGACCAGGCACCACGTTCAGCAGGGCAGCCACCCAGCCGGCGGATGCGGCAAGGATCTGCTCACGGGTGGGAGCCATCAAGCGCGTTCAAGCAGGTCTCATCATGACGGCCGGCTGCAGGCGTTGCGCGGCCATCACGGCTTGGGAGGCAGATCTGAGGGCCTGCTCAGCAGAAACACCACCATCGCGGTGAGCACCACAACAACAGCAAACAGGCCGGCAAGGGCGGCGGTGTAATCGGTTTCCATGGCAGGCGGAGTGGGGCTCAGACTGACACCACAATCCCAGGCCCCGCCCATGAGTACCGCAAGCGAAGCGATCCGCTTCAGCGACGGCGACGCCTATGAGCGCTTCATGGGGGCGTGGAGCCGGCTGGTGGGGGCCTCGTTTCTCGCGTGGCTGGCCCCGGCCCCGGCGCTGCGATGGCTGGACGTGGGCTGCGGTAACGGAGCCTTCACCAGCCTGCTGGCCGAGCGGCTCGAGCCACTGAGCATCGCCGGCATCGACCCTTCAGAGCAGCAGCTGGCCTATGCCCGGGCCCAACCCAGCCTGCGAGAGGCCCAGCTGCTGCAGGCAGGCGCCATGGAGCTGCCGTTCGGCGCCGCTGCCTTTGACAGCGCGGTGATGCCGCTGGTGCTGCCGTTTGTGCCGGTTCCTGGCCGGGGGTGGCCGAGATGGCGCGGGTGGTGCGCCCTGGGGGCCTTGTGAGCGCCTACATCTGGGATCTGGGCGGCGGGGGTTTTCCCTACCAGCAGGTGCGTGAGGCCCTCAAGGCCTGGCAGATCAGCACGCCGGATCCACCGTCGCCCGAAGCCTCGGGGCTGCAGGTGATGGAAGCGCTCTGGCAGGACGCCGCACTCGAGGCAGTCCGCACCTGCTCGATCCGCGTCGAGCGCAGCTTTGCCGACTTCGCCGCGTTCTGGGCCGTCGTTTCTGCAGGACCGAGCGTGGGGCAGGCGATCCGGGCGATGCAACCGGCTCAACAGCAGGCCCTGCAGCAGCAGCTCAAGGAGCAGCTGCACAGCGGCGCCAACGGTTCGATCATCATCGCGGGCCGCGCCAACGCCATTGCAGGGGGGGTGCCCGGGGGCTGACATCAGCTCAGCCATGCTGGGAGGGCTGCCGATGACCATGCACCGTTTGTTCAGCCAGTGGTGGACTTCGCCATGATCCCCGAGGCGATCACCGCGTGCGCAGGCGCGATCTGACTCAGCGCAGGCGCCGGATCGCAGGAATCTGACTTTGATCCAGAAGCGCCGCCTGGCGCTCCAGCTCATGAAGGTGGCTCAGATCAGCTTCGCTCACGCTGAAGCCCAGCTGCCTGGCCTGCTGCAGCCAGCTCGGCCAGCTGCCTTGCCAGCGCAGGCGGCGACGCAGCGACGGGTTGCGTTCGGCCAACGCCACCAGAGCACGCAACTGCTGCAACGACATCGACCCACCACACGGCCTGGACCCAGCATGGCCAGGGCGTGTGGCCATGCCAACAAAAAAGCCCCGGCGAAGGCCGGGGCATTGGCTCGAGGCAGAAGGCGTGGCGATCAGGCCCAGCCCTTTTGAGACATGTCTTCGACGTAAGCGGCCACATCGGCGATGTCGCCTTCGCTGAGCTTGCCACCAAAGGCAGGCATGGCGTTCTTGCCGTTGGTCACCTGGTAGGCAATGGCGGCTTCATGGCCGCTGCTGTAGTTGGCCAGGTAGGCCTCGAGGGCATCCTGCTTAAGGGTGCGCTCAGCGTTGACAACGTTGCCGCCGCCCATGTGGCAGGCCGCGCAGTTGGCTGAGAAGATCTGGCCGCCGTGGGCCACATCAGCAGCAAAGCTCGGGGTCGCGCCCAGCAGCAGCGTCAGGCAGAGGGCAATCAGGGAAAAGAGACGGCGCATGGGAAGCGCTGGTGTGCACGAATACCTGCAAAAAATAGGGCTTTGCGCGCCTCGAGCGCCCTGATGTTGCAGCGAAGCGACTGCTTCGAAACATTTGAACGTCTGATTGGGCACAGGCTGGAGCCTCAGACGCGGCCCCGCCGCAGCACCCCGGCGTCTTCGAGCACCGCCTCGAGGCTGGGAGCATGGCTGACCAGGCCAAAGCGCTCAGGCGGGCTGATGGGCTCATGCACAAAGTGGCGCTGCTGGATCGAGAACAGGTCCCAGGGGGTGATCTCAAGCCGCAGCAGCTTGATCAGACCATCGATCAACCAGCCGCTCAACGCCAGCCCCACGGGCGGGTACCACCCTCGGCGCCAGCGGCAGAGCTGACGCAGGGTCTGATTGAGGGTCATGGCCGGCTGGCCCAGCACCAGCCGCCGCAGCGGGCCCTGGCCCGGCTCGGGGTTGCTCTGGTGGGCGGTGGTGGCCAGATGCACGCAGACCTTGGCGATGTCGGCGGCATGAATGAAGTGAAAACTGCCCTCGGCCCGCAGCCATTTGGCCAGGGGGAGCCAGCGCACCGCCTCAGCAAGCCCTGCGGTCAGATAGCTGGTGGGGTGGAGGTCGCCGCCGTTGCAGCGCCCCGCTTCACCCAGGCGCCCGCCGAACACCAACGTCGGAAACACCGCCACGATGCGATCGGCCAACGGGTGCTGCTCAAGCTGCTGCAGGCAGGTGGCCTTGGTCTGGATGTATTCGGTGCCGAACTCGGCCGCCTGGGGCAACAGCTGCAGATCGCGATCGAGAATGCTGGCCGTCGAGAAGTAGGTGATCTGCTCGATCACCGCTGGATCCAGCAGCTCAAGCAGACGCTTGACGGCCACCACGTTCACCTGGTGAGCCCGCTCGGGATCACCCCAGGCGGTGGCGGTGTGGATCACCCGCGTGGCGGTGGCGATCTGGGCTGCGTGGGGCTCCAGATCGCGCAGGTCGCCCACGAGCAGCGTGATGCGCGGGTCGTTTTTGGGAACGGCGCTCAGCTTGGCCGGATCGCGCAGCAGCAGCAAGAGCTCGGCGTCGCTCTGCCGGTACAGCTGCTCACTGATGTACTGCCCGACGCAGCCGGCGGCGCCGGTGATCAGGATGCGGGCCGGGCGGCTTGTGCTCAAGCGAGGGCTCCAAGGCGATCCATCACCGACTTGCCGGCCTCAAAGAAGGCACGGCCGTTCTCTTCTGGAGTGCCGGGCAAAATGCCATGCCCCAGGTTGAGAATGTGCCTGCGCCCGCGCGCCTTGCGCACGGTGTCGTCAATGCGATCGCGAATCGCCTCGGGGGTGCCGAACAGCAGGCCCGGGTCCACGTTGCCCTGCACACCGACGTGCTGGGGCAGGCGCGCCAAAGCCTCGGCCATGTCGACGGTCCAGTCGAGCGAGACGATGTCGACCCCGGTGCGGGCCATGCGCTCGATCACGCCGGCGCTGCCACTGATATAGAGGATGAATGGGGTGTCTGGATGGGTCTGCTTGACCAGATCCACCACCTTTTTCTGGTAGGGAGCAGCAAAGGTGTCGTAGTCAGCGGGGCTCAGCTGACCGGCCCAGCTGTCGAACATCTGCACCACCTGGGCGCCCGAGTCGATCTGATAGCGCAGGTAAGCGGCGATCGATTCAGCAAAGTGATCGAGCAGCCTGTGCAGCAGAGCCGGCTCGCGGAAGGCCATCGCCTTGATCACCGCGTAGTTTTTGCTGCTCTTGCCCTCGACCACATAGGCCGCCAGGGTCCAGGGGGCACCCACAAAGCCCAGCACCGCAGCCTCGTTGCCCACGGACTCGCGCAGGCGGGTGAGCACCTCGCCCACAAACGGCATCGATTCGGCGGGCTGCAGGGGACGCAGGGCCTCCACCTGGGCCATGGTGCGAATGGGGTCCTGAATCAGAGGTCCCTTGCTCTCGACGATGTCGAAATCAATGCCCATACCGGGCAGCGGCGTGAGGATGTCCGAGAACAGGATCACGCCGTCGGGTTTGAAAGCGCGGAACGGCTGCATCGAGATCTCGTAGGAGAGATCGGGGTTCTCCGAGCGCTCACGAAAACCGGGGTGACGGTCGCGCAGGTCCCGGTAGACCTTCATGTAACGGCCCGCCTGACGCATCATCCAGACCGGCGGACGCTCCACCTGCTCGCCTCGGGCGGCGCGCAGCAGCAAGGGAGCAGCAGAGGTCATGGTGAAAACAGCGTTGGGCGGGCCTGATCAGGAGCGAACCTACCTGAACAGGTCCCGCTTTCAGCCGGCTGCAGCAGAGGCCTGGGCCGCTTCGTCACAGAGCAGCTGCTGGCTGCGGGCCTCGTCGCGGCGGAACACCAGCACCGACAGCGGCGGCAGACACAGATCGAGGCTGTTCTCGTAGCCGTGGATCGACCACTGGTCGGTGAACTTGCCGCCCAGGTTGCCCAGATTGCTGCCGCCGTAACGCTCAGCGTCGGTGTTGAAGACCTCATCGTAGAAGCCCTCCAGGGGCACGCCGATGCGGTAATGCGAATGGCTCTGGGGGGTGAAGTTGGCGACCACCACCAGCCAGCGGCCGGTGGCGCCTTCACGCCGCATGAAGCTGATCACCGAGTGGCGGGTGTCATTGCAATCGATCCACTGGAAGCCGTACTCACTGAAGTCATCGCCCCAGAGGGCCCGCTCTGACTTGTAGAAGCTGTTGAGATCGTCGACCAGGCGCTGCAGACCCTGATGCGGCTCGTGCTGCAGCAGGTCCCACTGCAGATCACCCCACACGTTCCATTCGGCCCGCTGACCGAACTCCATGCCCATGAAGATCGTCTTCTTGCCCGGGTGGGTCCACATGTAGGCCAGCAGGGCGCGCACGTTGGCGAACTTCTGCCAGTCATCGCCCGGCATCTTGTGCAGCAGGTTGCTCTTGCCGTGCACCACCTCGTCGTGGCTGAGGGCCAACATGAAGTTTTCGGTGAAGGCGTACCAGATCGAGAACGTGACGTTGTTCTGGTGAAACTGGCGGAACCAGGGATCGAGCTCGAAGTAATCGAGCATGTCGTGCATCCACCCCATGTTCCACTTGAGGTTGAAGCCCAGACCGCCAATGTTGGTCGGCTGGGTCACCATGGGCCAGGTGGTTGATTCCTCAGCGATCGAGAGGGCCCCGGGAAAATGCTGGAACAGCACGTGATTGGCCTGCTGCAGAAACTGCACCGCCTCAGTGTTCTCGCGGCCGCCGTGCTCATTGGCGATCCACTCGCCATCGGGCCGCAAATAATCGCGATAGAGCATCGAGGCGACGGCATCGACGCGAATGCCGTCAATGTGGAACTCCTCGAACCAGTAGACGAGGTTGGCCACTAGGAAGTTGCGCACCTCGTTGCGGCTGTAATTGAAAATCAGCGTGCCCCATTCCTTGTGCTCACCGATGCGGGGATCGGCATGCTCATAGAGGTGGGCCCCATCAAAGAAGGCCAGGCCATGGGCATCTTTGGGGAAGTGCCCAGGCACCCAGTCGAGAATCACACCAATGCCCTCGGCGTGACAGCGGTCCACAAAGGCACGGAACTCATCGGGCGTGCCGTAGCGGCTGGTGGGCGCATACCAACCGGTGACCTGATACCCCCAGGAGCCATCGAAGGGGTGCTCCGAGATCGGCAGCAGCTCAATGTGGGTGAAGCCGCGAGCCTTGACGTAAGGGATCAGCCGCTCGGCCAGCTCGGGGTAGGTGAGCAGACGGGCTTCGGGCTTGAGGTCGGCGGCGGGCACCGGCGGGCGGGGGGTGCCATCAGCCTCGATGTAGGGGGCATCGGCACTGGCATGCATCCAGCTGCCGAGGTGCATCTCGTACACGGCAATCGGCTGCTCCAGGGGGTTGCGGCTGTCTCGCTCGGACAACCAGCCCGTATCGCTCCAGGGGTAGCGGCCCTGATCCATAGGCTCCACGATCGAGGCATTGGCGGGACGGACCTCGTGGCGGAAGCCATAGGGGTCGGCCTTCTGGTAGCAGTGACCCTGCTGGGTTCTGATCTCGTACTTGTAGACCTCGCCTGAGCCAAGCCCCGGGATGAACAGCTCCCAGCAGCCCCCGGTGCGGCTCTGCATCGGATGCAGGCGACCATCCCAGGTGTTGAAGTTGCCCAGCACCGCCACGCTGCGGGCGTTCGGGGCCCACAGGCAGAACATCACACCGGCGACGCCATCACGCTCGGTGAGGTGGGCGCCCATCTTGCGCCAGATGTGGTGGTGGTTGCCCTCGGCAAACAGCAACCGGTCCAGTTCGCCCATCCACTCGGCCCTGAAGGACCAGGGATCGTGCTGGCTGTGCTCGATGCCGCCGCGGCGCACCCTGAGCTGGTAGGCGCTGCCGGGGTCATGGTCGAGCTGGGTTTCAAACACCCAGGGGTGATTGGGGGTCTCCAGAGCGATGCCGGCTGCTGCTCCATGGCCCTGGAGCAGCAGCTCAACCGATTCGGCTTCGGGCATCCAGACCCGCACCACCCAGCCACCCGACTCCAGCGGCTGAGGACCCAGCACCGCAAAAGGGTGATCGTGACGACACTCGGCCAGGCGATGGGCGTCCTCAACCATCCAGTCGAGGCTCAGCGTGGCCATGGGTGCGAAGCGGGCGGAGCCGGGAGCTTAAGCCCGTTTTTCCAGCAGCGGCGCCTTGCTTCAGCGAACGAACTTATGGAGCCTGATCGTTCTGCGGGAAATCAAGCCCGGTGATCTGATTGGCGTTGTTGAGCACGACAAACACGTTTTCAGTCAGCCGGTTGAACTGAACATTCACCAACACAAGCCGCGAATCGGGGGTGGTCTCGGCTTCGACAACGCGGCCCAAACTCACAAAGGCACCGGTTTCGCGCTGCAGGCCCAGCCATTTGGACTGCAGGGCTTCTGGCGTGATGTCGCTCTGGAACAGGGGGCTCAAAAAACTATGGGCGGTGATGAAGTGACCTGTGCTCAGCGCCTGCATGAACTGGCTGGCGACCTGACTGGTCGAATCGTCGATGCGATCGAAGTAATAGCGAGCGATCTTGCCCGCACTGGTCAGCACCAGAAAGACCGTGCGCGGTCCAGCCGTGGTGGTCAGATCTGCCTCAACGGTGCTGCCATTGAGCGAGCTCTGCACACTCAGCAGCTTGTAGCTGAGCACCTTGGGCTGTGAGCGCATGGTGGCAGCGATCATCGACGGGCTCGTCACGGCCTGCATCTCGGGTGAGAACTGGCTGTAACGGGCCTTGGCATCACCACGCTGGATCACATCGAACACGCGGGTCGCCGCTGCGCGGGCCTGCTCGACGCTCAGCGCGGGAGCCTGGGCACTCGGGGCTGTAGTGCTCTGCTGCTGGACAGCTGGTTGCGCGAACCCTGGCAGCGCACTCGCTGCCGCAGCGAGCCACAGCGCAGACCCCAGACCGATGCAGGAGCGATGAAACCCGTGGCGGCGCGGCATGGAAACGGAGCTGAGCGGGCTCAGTTTGCCCCAACCAAAGGGTTGATGCAGAGGCTGGCATCCGTGAGCCCAAGCGCCACGGTGATGACCCGGTGCAAGGGGCCAACGGGGGCGGCCGGCTCACCGGTGCCGGGGTTGACGGCGATCTGGGGCCAGGCCGCCAGGCCAATCGACAGCCGCAGCCGATCACCACGCTGCAGGCGGGCGAGCAGGGGCTGCAGCGCAACGCTGCGACGCTGGGGCTCAAGGCACCCCTCCCCCAGACAACGGCACACGCCGGTTGTGAGCTGCAGCACGGCGCCATCGGGATCGAGCCTGGAGAGCGCAACGCAAAGGTCGAAACCGGGCTGATCGGCGCTGGCCAGCACACGCAGCTCAGGCCGGCCAAACAACTCAAGCTCGGCCTCGATGGGCTCTGTGGTGAAGCAGGCGACATCGCTGCGCGCATCGAGATCACCGCGCTCGATCAAGCCGGCATCGAGGCCCAGATGCCCGCCCCGGCCAGCCAGGGGGCGCCAGGGATCATGCACGAGCGTGACCTCACCACTGGCGGCACCGCCAGTGAGCTCGCCTTCAGAGGCATCGATGGCCGCCAAGCCTGAACTGCGCAACCCCCAGCGCTGGGCGCTCGAGCGCTCAGGCGCGCGCTGCCACCAGCTGCCGGCCAAAACCTCCTGAAGCTGGACTGTGTTCGCAGCGGCAGGCGCAGCACCCTCAGGCTTGAGGTGACGGTCAAAAAAGGCCAGTTGCTGGCGATCCAAACCGCCCTGCCAGTGCAGGTGTGTCCAGGCACCGATATGCAACACAGGCTGCGCACCGGCCGAGCGTGCGCGGCCATACAGGTCGAGCACCCCCTCGAGCTGGGGATCGTGCCAACCACCGATCAGCAGCATGGGCTTGTGCCACAGCTGCGGATCGACGGCGTGGGGCGGCCGGTCGGAGCCGCTGCCCGCCTGGCGCTGCAACCACGCCAGCACCATGTTGGCGGGGTCATGCTGCTGCAGCAGCGCCAAGCCATCGCGCAGAAAAGCCCCGCTTTGCAGACTGCCGGCAATCGCGCTCCAGCCATGCTGATCGCCGCGGCGGCGGCACTGCAAAGCGGCCAGCTGCAGCCCCCAGCCCAGCGACAGTGCCCACCACTGGGCCCCTGCGGAGCTGCACCAGTGACGCTGCTCATCGAGCCCGCACATGGCTGGGGCCAGCGCGTCGGGCAGGGCTTCGGGGCGGCCCCGGGGATCGTGGTTCAGCAGTTGGGTGAGGCCCTGATAGGAAAAGCCATAGGTGCCCACGCGACCGTTGCTGCCTGGCAACTGCCGCGCCCAAAGCACGGTCTCTGCCGCATCGTGCGCCTCTTGGGCAAAGCCCGCAAAGCTGCCGCCTGAGTCGCCGCTGCCGCGCACGTCCTGGACGACCACCACATAACCGTGGGCCGCATACCAGCTGGGGTGGGCATAGACCGGGGTGGAGGCGATCGCCCGTCCGTAGGGCTGACGCATCAGCAGAACTGGCCAGCTGCCAGCCCCCTCGGGCTGCCACACCCGCGCGATCAGGGCGGTGCCATCGCGGCAGATCAGGCTCTGGTCAGAGCTGACGACCGGGTGATTCACTCAACGCACGTCGGGGCAATAAAAGCCCACCACGTAGGTGACCAGCACTTCGGCATCAGCAGCACTGAGGTTCTCCTGACGGGCAACGGCTGTGGTGACCTGCGCTGAGGTAAAGCTCTGGCCTTGGGCGTTGAGTTGACGCAGCTGCAGGCAGAGATCCTTGCCCCGCTGTGGGTTTTGCTTGACCGACTCCAGCAGGGCCGACTGCTGGGCGGATGCACCTGGCCCGCAACAGATCACAGCCAGCAGCGCCAACGCTGAGGCAGCGACGCGGCGGCGTGGATTGGCGGGCAGTGGACGCTGCATGGGCAGCACGCTAGTCATCACTCCATTGCAGGAAAGCCAGGACCGCTCTGCCTTGGCACAGGGTCAGTTCGTCGAGCGACCGGCGCTGGATGCGGCCCGGCGGATCCAGCCGCGCAGGGTCGTCAGATCGAGCGGCACGGCTGCTGCACCGATCAGACGGCGCTGCAGCCGCACCACCTGCTGGAGCAGGCGATGGGGCTCAGCCTGGGCCAGGCCTTGGCTGGTGGCAATGCCGGCGTGCAACAGCAAGGCGGCATCACCGGGTGCCAGCTCGACATCGACCACCAGGCGCGCCTGGGCCCGCAACCGGATCAACCGCGCTTCACTGGCGCCACCAGCGCGACCCAGACTGCGCAGCATCGCCGCATCGAGCGCAGCCAGGGCAGCCCAGCTGGTGATGCCCGCCTCGCGCAGACGCTTGATTTCGCGGCTGAAGTGAGCAGGCAGCGCGTTGAGATCATCCATCTCAGCGGGGGATCACGGCCCCGGTGACCAGATCCCGTTGCACTTCGGCCAGCACCACCGGGCGGTCCAGACCGTCACCGGCGGGCTCGATGCGCCGCAGCCGCACGGTCACCAGACCGTCGGCGGTGTTGCGACCACTGCCACGCAGGTTGAGTGCGACCTGCTGCAGGCTGGGGGCGACGGCCGCCGGCTCCAGGCTGGCGGGGGCCGCGGCGATCACCAGATCGGCGCCGTTGTCGTAGACGATCGGCACCGACACCGCGCCTTCGATCGCGACCCGAGGGCGGTAGCTGATCGCAAACGCCACACACGAAATCGCCAGCAGCGTGGTGAAGCTTGTGACACCGACCAGGCGGAAACGGATCCCCCAGCCCAGCCGAAAGCCCAGCAGCATTGTCAGAAACAGGACACCGCTGGCGATGCCCAGCCACCGGCCAGCCTCGAGCAGGATCGGATCGGTCGGCATGGGGACTGGGTAAGACAGGGCAAGCCCCTTATATTGCGCCGAACGCTCCCCCCGGTTGTACCGGGGAATCGTGCTCTTGCCCTGGCCCAGGCGCCCCCTGCTGATTGGTGCCGGCGCACTTGGCTCTGTGGCCCTTGGCCTGCTTGCCAGCGATCGACTCGCGGCGGGCCTGTACCGGCAATTCAAGCCGCAGCTGGAGCAGACCCTCAGCCGCCAGCTCGGCCAGCCCCTAGGGCTGGGGGACTACGTGGGTCTGCGGCCCTGGGGCCTGCTGGTCGGTCCCAGCCAGCTCAAACCAACCGCCAGCGGACGCTCCAAGGTCACGGCGCAGTCGCTGCAGTTGGCTCTGGCCCCCATCGCCACGATCAAAAACGGACTGCCCAGCCTTGAGCTTGCAGTGGGCGGCGCAGCGGCCGAACTGATCGCCAACGAGCAGGGCCGCTATTGGTCCTTGCCGCCCAGCCGGCCCCGGGCCAAGCCGCCCGCCCTGGCCTTGCGCGTGGTGCTGCGCCAGAGCGCAGCGCTCACCCTGCCGCAGCAGAGCGGACGTTTTGCCCTCAGCGGCGCGCTTGATCTGCAGCTGCAGCGCCGCCGCCTGGCGCTCGATGCCGTGTTGCGTCCGCAGACGGGAGGCGGCAGCCTCAGGGTCAGCGGCCATGGCGGCTGGCGGCCCAGTCAATGGCGCCTCGGACTGGCGCTTGATCGGCTCAGGCTCAGCGACATGGCGGCCCTGCTGCCGATCAACAGCCGCTTGCGTGCACCTGGCCAAGCGTCGGGCCAGGTGATGCTGCAGCTGGCCCCGCAACGCAGCAGTTGTCAAGGCAACCTGCAGCTCCAGGGTTTGCTCTGGCCAGGGCCACAGGCGAGCGGCGGCCGCGGCATCGAGCGCCTGGTGCTGAGCTGTCAGCAGCAACGGCTGACCCTGCAACCCACCACGGTGCGCTGGGGGACCTGGCAGGCCCAGGCGCGCGGCCAGGCGCGGTGGATCAACGGCAAGGGGCTGAGCCTGGAGACGCTCGAGCTCAGGCGAGGTCGCTCGTCCATGCAGCTCAAGGGTCCCGTGCAGAGGACCTTGGCCCTGAGCAGCCAGCTGGCCATTTGGCCTGGCGATCTGCCCCAAGGCCAACGGCTACCGGGCTGGCTGCAGCAACAACAGTTCACTGGCGAGCTGACGTTGCGCGGCAGCTGGCGTCAGCCGCAACTGAAGCTCAACCTGAGCAACAGGCGTGATCCTCTGCTGGGCCCCTGGCGCGCCGAACTGAGCTGGAAGCCAACACAGACGCCCCTGCGGCTGGTGTCGCTGCGCAGCGAGCACCTGCAGGCCAGCGGCGCGCTGCCGCTGCAGCTCAAGCCCGGCCGCGGCCTGCAGAGCGGCCCCTTGCAACTGGAGCTCAACCTGTCTCGTTACCCGCTGGCGCGCCTACAGCCGCTGGTGGGTGCGCAACTTGCCGGCAGCCTCGATGCCCAGGGACGCATCAGCGGGCCGCTTGCGGCTCTGGTACCCGAGCTTGAGCTGTCCGTGGACCAGCTGGGCGCTGGGCCCCTGGTGCTGAACGAGCTGTGGCAGGGCCGCTGGCAGGGCTCTGCAGCCGGTGGCGGCGAGCTGTCCATGCTGTCGCTGGCGCCAGCACCTGAGGCCCGCCTGAAAGCCTCGTTCAACCCGCGATGGCTGCCGACAAGCATCAGCTTGAAGCGCGGAGACGGTGAGCTCAGCTTGCGGGGCAAGCCGAGTGCCTATCGCTGGCAGGCCAGGGCTCTCCTGCTCGACGGGCTGGCCTTGCGCCTGGGCCCAAGAGCCCTGCCCCAGGGGCTGCGCGGCCGTTTGAGCGGCACCGGGCAGGTGGGCCTGCAACCGTTTGGCTTCAGTGGCAGCGCCGAACTGCAACGCCCCAGCGTGCTGGGGTTGCGCCTGATGAGCGCCTCGCTGCAGGGGCGCTACGGGCGCGAGCGCTATCAGCTCCAAGGGCAGCTCAAGCCGACAGCGCAAAGCCAATTGAGCCTCGAGGCCCGTGGCGGCAGGCGCGGTGCTCTGGCCTTGCACGTGTCGGCCCGGGCACTCGAGCGCGACACGCTGCAGCAAGTGGTGGACCTCTGGCCCCAGTGGCAGGGCCGCGAGCAACGCGCGGCTGGCAGGGCCAGTGATCTTGGAACGCTGATGATCACCACGCTGGGGCAGAGCCTGCAGCAGCAACTGGGCGCCCTGGCAGATGCCAGAGCCCAGCTGATCGCCAGTGGCAGAACCGGCGGCGATGGGGCCTCGTTGCAGCAGCGGCTGCGCCAGTTGCGGCTTCGTGTCGACGCTGATCTCGGCGTCCGCGGGCCTACCGCGCGCCAGCTCAAGCTGGATCTGGCTGCCAAGGGGCACCTGTGGCTGGCTGAGCAGGAGCAAGACCTGGTGCTGAGCACAGAGCCCGTCACCCTGCGGCTCGACGGTCCGCTGACCCTGGGGCAGGGCAGCTTCGATCTCAGCAATCTGCCGCTCAGCCTGCTGGCCCTGTTAACCCCGGTACCCGACAGTCTGCGTGGGGCTCTGACGCTCCAAGGGCGCTACGGCCTGGGACGTGGGCGGCGCGAACTCAACCTGGCGCTGGGGCTCACCGGGGCCGAACTGGCCGGCCGCTCCCTGCGCCTGAGCCGGGGCGAGGTGGTGCTGGCTGGCGATGCTCTGAAGTTGGATCTGGCGCTGCAGGCCGAGGGAACCTCCAGCAGCATTGATCTGGCTGGTGTGCTGCCGCTTGATCCAGACCGCCAGGGTCTGGAGTTGCGTCTGGCCAGCCGCGACGATGGCCTGCGGATGTTGACGGCACTTGCCGAACCCGATCTGCTCTGGCGCAAGGGCAGTGCCGATCTGCAGCTGCTGTTGCGCGGCAGCGTCAGCAAACCGATCGCCAATGGCTTCCTGCGCATTCGCGATGGCCAGCTAAGCCTGCTCAAGCAAACCGTCGAGGCCCTCGAAGCCACGATCGTCTTCGACTTTGAGCAGCTGCTGGTGCAAGAGCTCAGGGCCCAGGTCGGTCCAGCCGGCAGCATCACGGCGTCGGGGCATCTGGGCCTGGTGACTCCGACCAGCACCCAGCCCCCCCTGACCGTCCAACTGAACCAGGTGCCCTTCAGCGTGCCGCGCATCACGGCCATCGCCGATGGACAGCTCGAGATCGGCGGCAGCCTGAGCGATCTGCAAATGGCCGGTGAGGTGGCCGTCGATCGCGGCAGCATCAATGCCCAGCCCGGCCGCCTGGTGGCAGCCCGACCCAGCAGCAAGCCCCAGGCACCGCGCCAATCGGTGAGCCAGCTGCTGCAGGAAAACTGGGACTTCCAGAGTCCCCTGCTGTTGATCGGAGCGGAGGCCCAGACCAACAGCAGCCGCAACGTGCTGCAGGCCGTGCCGCGCTTCAAACCGCTCGGCTTCAACGACCTCAGGGTCAAGCTCGGTCCCAACCTCAGGATCGTCATTCCCAATGCCGCCAGCTTCAAATCGGCCGGTCTGCTGCGGCTCACAGGGCGCCTTGACCCCACGCTGCGTGCCCGCGGTGTGGTGCGGCTGCTGCAGGGCCGGCTGAACCTGTTCACCACCAGCTTCAGCCTTGATCCTGATGCTCCCAATGTGGCCGTGTTCACGCCGGCCCTAGGGCTAGTGCCCTATCTCGACATCGCCATGCGCACCCGGGTTGCCGACAGCGTCGCGATCTCTGGGCTGGGCAGCGCCGGCAGCCCCTCGCTGGCCGAGATCGAGGCCCAAGGGGGCTTGAGCAATCTCAATCAACTGAATCTGGTGCGCATCACCGTGACGGTCAGCGGTCCAGCCGATCGTCTGGCGCAAAGCATCCGCCTGCGCAGCAGCCCGCCGTTGCCTGAATCGAAGCTGATTGCCCTGATCGGCGGCAACTCCCTGGCCGGGCTGGGCGGCGCCGGCGCCGGTGCCGCCATCGCCACGGTGGTGGGGCAGACCCTGCTCTCACCGGTGCTGGGCGGACTGAGCGATGCCTTCGGCCAGCGGGTCAGCTTCGCCCTGTACCCCACCTATCTGAACCCCAACGTGACCAACCAGGCCGTGCTGCAATCGCAGCGCCTGGCCCCGCAGCTTGTGCTCGGTTCAGAGATCGGCCTGGACATCACCGAGCGCTTCAATGTGTCGGTACTGGCGGCGCCGAATCGCTCGGATGTGCCCCCCCAGCTCAACTTGAATGTGCGGGCCACGGACATCCTCAACGTGCAAGGTTCAGTCGACAGTCAAGGAGCCCTGCAGGGTCAGCTGCAGCTGTTTTTCCGCTTCTGAGTTGGCATGCAGGCGCGCCAGCTGATCGGCATTGACCTCGGCGGCACAGCGATCAAGCTGGCGCGCTTTGAGCCCGATGGCACCCTGCTGGCCGAGCTGACGTTGCCCACCCCTCAGCCCGCAGTGCCCGGGGCCACTGTGATGGCCATCGCCGAGGCGGTAGCCCAGCTCGATCCCGATCGCCAGGCCGAGCGGGTTGGCATCGGCCATCCGGGGCCTGCCGATGCCACCGGTCGGATCGCCCGCATCGCCATCAACCTGCCGGGATGGACCGACGTGCCCCTGGCCGATTGGCTTGAACCGATGCTGCAGCGGCGCGTCACCTGCGGCAACGACGGCAACTGCGCGGTGCTGGGCGAGCACCACAGCGGCGCTGCCCGCGGCTGCGGCGATGTGCTGCTGCTGACCCTGGGCACGGGGGTGGGCGGCGGCGTGATGCTGGGCGGCCAGCTGTTCACGGGCCGCGGCGGGGCCGCCAGCGAGCCCGGGCTCATCGGCATCAACCCCGATGGCCCGCCCTGCAACAGCGGCAACCGCGGCTCGCTCGAATCGTTCTGCAGCCTGCGCGGTCTGGCGCGACTGAGCGATCTGCCACCCGAAGAGCTGCAGCGGCGCGCCGCGGCCGGCGACGGCGAGGCCTGCGCCGTCTGGCAGCGCTACGGCCAGCTGCTGGGCATCGGCATCAGTTCACTGGTGTACGTGCTCACCCCCGAGCTGGTGCTGCTGGGGGGCGGCCTCAGCGGCGCCTGCGATCAGTTTCTGCCGGCGGTGTGGCAGGAGGTCAACACTCGGGTGCAGGCCGCCAGCCGCGAGGGTCTGCAGATCCGCAGGGCCGAGCTGGGCAACGGCGCCGGACGGTTGGGAGCCGCTCTGCTGGCGGCACAGCGGTTGGGATGATGGGGCCATGAACCCCGCTTCCGTGCCCGAACCGAGTGCTGAGCTGCTCAGCCGCGCCGCTGCCGTGCGCCGCAGCGCCATGGCCCTCGGCCAGCTGAGCGATGCAGCGCGCCGGGCGGCACTGGGGGCCATGGCCGATGCGCTAGCGGCCGATCAGCAGGCGATCCTGGCGGCCAACCAGGCCGACCTGGACGCTGCAGCCGCCGAAGGACTGGCCGAGGCCCTGGTCGCACGGCTCAAGCTGGATGCCACCAAGCTCTCTGGCGCCATTGAGGGGGTGCGCCAGGTGGCAGCTCTGGCCGACCCGATTGGAGTGCGGCAGCTGCACACCGAGCTCGATGCAGGCCTGGTGCTCGAGCGGGTGAGCGTGCCCCTGGGGGTGCTGGGGGTGATTTTCGAAGCCCGCCCCGATGCGGTGATGCAGATCGCAGCCCTGGCAATCCGCTCGGGCAATGGCGCCCTGCTCAAGGGGGGCCGCGAAGCCGCCCGCAGCTGCGCCGCGATCATGGCGGCGCTCAAACGCGGCCTCGCCGCCAGCAGCGCCAGTGCCGATGCGCTGGAGCTGCTCACCAGCCGCGAAGAAAGCCTGGCCCTGCTGAAGCTCGATGGCCTGGTCGATCTGATCATTCCGCGTGGCTCCAATGCCTTGGTGCGCTTCATTCAGGACAACACGCGCATCCCGGTGCTCGGCCATGCCGATGGCATCTGCCACCTGTACATCGACGCGGCTGCCGATCTGGGCGAGGCACTGCGGGTGGCAATCGATTCGAAAACCCAGTACCCAGCAGCCTGCAACGCCATTGAGACGTTGCTGCTGCATCAGCAGATCGCCGGCCCCTTCCTGGGCGAAGCAATCCCCGCGTTTGCAGCAGCAGGGGTTGAGCTGCGCGGCGATGCACCGTCCATGGCTCTGGGTGTGAGCCATGCCGCCAGTGACGACGACTGGAGCAGCGAATACAGCGATCTGATCCTGGCGGTCAAGGTGGTGGAGGGTGTCGAGGAAGCCCTTGAGCACATTCGGCGCTACGGCTCGCGTCACACCGACGCCATCTGCACCCGCGATGGCGCGGTTGCCGATCGCTTTCTGGCGGCGGTCGACAGTGCCGGGGTCTACCTCAACTGCTCGACCCGCTTTGCTGATGGTTTTCGCTACGGCTTCGGGGCCGAGGTCGGCATCAGCACCCAGACCCTTCCGCCCCGAGGCCCGGTGGGTCTGGAGGGTCTGGTCACCTACCGCTACCGCCTGCGCGGCCAGGGCCACATCGCCGCCGACTACGCCAGTGGCACCAGGCAGTTCAGCCACCGCAGCCTGCCGCTGTGAGCAGCGATCGGATCACCGATCAGATCGTCGTGCGCGGCCTGCGGCTCTGGGCCCATGTCGGGGTGCTGGCCCATGAGCGCGAACGCGGCCAGTGGTTTGAGGTCGACCTGACGCTTGGAGCTGATCTTGGCGCTGCAGCGACCAGCGACCAGCTCAGCGACACCTGCGACTACAGCCGGTTGATCACCGCCCTGCAACAGCAAGCCAGCCAGATCTGCTGCCAGACCCTGGAGCACTGGAGCGAGCAGATGCTGGATCTGGCCGAAACCCTGTACGGCCCGGTGCCCGTGCAGTTGGAACTGCGCAAATGCAAGGCCCCCGTCAGCGGTTTTTCCGGCGTGGTGGCGGTGCGGCGCTCCAGGCACGGGGGACCGGGTTGATCGGCGCCGCTGCGGGCGTCTCAGAGCCTCAAGGTCCAGCCGCGCGGGTCGTGAAAATCAGGCTCTGAGGCCGGGTGGCTTAACGCCCAGTAGCTCAGCCGGCCTGAGTGCTCCTGCAACACGGCGCACAGGCCCAGTTGAAGCTCTGCCGAGCGGTGCAGTGACGGCGGCAGACAGCAGCGCAGCTCAAGCGCAACGGTGCCTGAGCGCTGCCTCAGCTTGAACGGCAGCGTGCCGTACGCACTCTCCTGCCGCAGACCCTGGCGGTAACCATCCAAGCGGTAGACGTTCCAATCACCGCTTGGCGACAGGTTGTATTCCCAGTAGGCATCAACAGCAGGATCCCTCACAAAGGCCTCCAGGCAGGTGTGGTTCCACAAGCCATCGCAACGCTTGGGCTCAGCCGAAGGCTCACCCATCAGCAAGGAAGCTGCTGCATCGATCTGATAGCTCAGCAGCAGTTCTGGTCGCTGGCCTGGCTGCTGGAGCAGCTGGGCCGTTGCATCCAGCCGCAGGGCCGGAGCGCTCTGCTGGGCAAAGGGATGCAGCCTGCTCTGCAGCTGACTCACGACGCCAGATCCATCGCCTCAGGGTGAAGCGCTGTTGCCGCAGTCGGCTGGAGCGCCAGGAAGAGCTCAGTTAGAAGAGCGCGGATCGCCTCCTCCTGGGCCTCGATCTGCTCGGTCAGGCGGAACTGCACCAGCGCTCGCGAGAGGTTGTGATCAGGGCGCTCAGCCTTGAAGTAGACATCACCAGCGAGATGGTCACTGAAAAAACGCAGTCCCAGCTCAAAGGGAATCAACCGAATCGCATCAAAGAGATGCTCGCGATCGGCAGCGTTCAGCAGCGAGGCGGCCTCAGCCAGATAGCCGCTGAGCATGGCCCGTGCCAGATCCAGGTCAAAGCGCACAGCCTGAAGATCGGTGGTCTCTTCGCCAGCGGGGTTGCAGCCTGAACGCAGCAGATCGCCGATGTCGTAGTGGAGCAGCCCGGGCTTGACTGTGTCGAGGTCAACCATGGCCACGGCGCAGCCGGTGGCGCTGCACAGCATCACGTTGTTGACCTTGGGGTCGCCATGAATGGGGCGCAGCTGCAGCCGGCCGGCGGCCTTGGCCTGTTCCAGCACCGGCACCAGATCTGCGCGCTCAGCAATGAACGACGCGCACCACTGAGCCCGCGGGTTGCCCAGGCGGACACTGCCGCTGGCCAGCTGCTGCTGATAGGCGCTGTAGTACCTGGGCGTGATGTGAAAGCCCTCGAGGGTGTCGACCAATTGATCGGCCGGCACGTCGGCAAGCAGCGCATGAAAGCGTCCCAGGGCACGGCCGATCTCGGCGGCCTGGCTGGCGCTGCCGACCACATCGATGCTGGTGGCCTGCTCCACAAAGGTGAGCACGCGCCAGGGATCGCCCCCATGCTCCACCAGATAGGGGGAGGTGCTCGATGAGCCAGTGGCCACCACGGCGGCAGGCACCGGCCTGGGCAACTGCCAGTCGAGCGGCGGATCGGCATGCTCGATCAAGGCTTCAAGGTTGGCCATCACCAACTCAGGGCGTTGAAAGACGGCTGTGTTCAGCCGTTGCAGCACATAACTGCGCCCCGAAACGGTTTGAACCCGGTAGGTGGCGTTGACGTTGCCGTGACCCAGCGGCTCAACCAAGGCCGGTTCGGCGTCAAGTGCAAAACGGGCCGCCAGTGCACAAAGATCCATAGCCAGCATCGTGACGGGATCAACCCGCCTGCGCCAGCCCCGAATGGCGGATCAGGGCCTCACTGCTGGGCGGCCGACCCCTGAACGCCTCAAAGATCTCGGCGGGTGAGCGGCTGCCACCCAGCGACAGAACCGTGTCACGAAAACGACGTCCTGTGGCGACAATCTCAGCTTCCACGTCGAGGCCCACCTCTTCGAAGGCGCTGTAGGCGTCAGCACTGAGCACCTCGGCCCACTTGTAGCTGTAGTAACCGGCTGAGTAGCCACCGGCAAAGATATGGCTGAACGAGCACAGAAAAGCGTCCTCAGCAATGGGCTCGAGAACGGTGGTGGTGCGGGCCACCTCGCGGCGCAGCTGCTCGGGGCTCTGCCCGCTGCCTGGGCTCCAGACGCTGTGCAGGCGCAGATCGCTCAGGGCCAGATGCACCTGGCGCAGGGTGGCGCTGCCGCCCATGAAGGTGCGGGCCGCCAGCAGCTTCTGGTAATCGGCCTCGGGCAGGGGGTCGCCGGATTGCCAGTGCCGTGCCATGCCCATCAGCGTGGCGCGGTCATAGCACCAGTTCTCCATGAACTGGCTGGGCAGCTCGACGGCGTCCCACTCGACATTGTTGATGCCGGCGGCCTGGGGCCGCTCCACCGTGGTGAGCATGTGCTGCAGCCCGTGGCCAAACTCGTGGAACAGGGTTTCCACCTCGTCAAACGTCATCAGGCTGGGGGTGCCTGCCACCGGCGGGCTCTGGTTGCAGATCAGGTACGCCACCGGCAGCACCGGCTCACCGGCGCGGCTGATGCTGCGGCCCAGGCACTCATCCATCCAGGCGCCACCGCGCTTGCTGCCTGGCCGGCTGTAGGGGTCCAGGTAAAAGGCCGCTAGGGGGGCACAGCTGGAGCCATCGAGCACCCTGAAATAACGCACATCGCTGTGCCAGGTGGGAGCTTCACCGGGCTCGGCAGAGATGATGCGGATGTCAAAGAGGCGCTGGCAGAGACCAAAGAGGCCCTGCAGCACGCCCTCGAGCGGGAACCAGGGGCGCAGGGCTTCAGTATCGAGATCAAAGCTCTTGTGCCTGAGCTTCTCGGCCCAGAAGCTCACGTCCCAGGGCTTGAAATCGGCGGCCTCTGGGGCGCCATGGCTTGCGGCAAAGCCGCGCAGGTGCTCGAGCTCGCCCTGGGCAACCGGATAGGCGGCGGCGCGCAGCTCATCGAGCAGCTGCTCCACCTCGGCGACCGAGCCGGCCATCTTGGCGGCCAGGCTCACCTCGGCCCAGTTGGCGTAGCCCAGACGCCGCGCCTGATCGAGGCGCAGGCTGAGAATCTGCTCGATCAGGGGCCAGTTGTTGAGCTCGCCGCTCGAGGCGCGGGCCACCTGGGCGCGATACACCGTCTCACGCAGATCGCGCCGAGCGCTGTATTTGAGAAAGGGAACCACCCGCGGCATGTCAAGACCCATCAGCCAGGGGCCGGCCTCTGCCGTGGCCGCCGCATCGCCGCTCTGGTGGGCGGCCTGGCGCGCCGCCTGGGCCAGCAGCTCCAGCAGGCTGGCGGGCAGCCCCTCCACCTCAGCAGGATCGCTGAGCCGCAGGGTCCAGCCATTGGTGGCATCAAGCACGTGGTTGCCGAAATCACTGGCGAGCCGCGCCAATTCGGCGGTGGCCGCATTGAACGCCTCCTGCTCGGCGCCCTCGAGCCCGACGCCGCGCAGCTCCATGTCACGCAGCTCGGCCGCCAGGATGCGCTGCTGGGTGGCGTCGAGCGGCTGGCTGCCAGCGTCGTGCTGCTGGGCGAGTCTGCGCAGGGCGTCATAGATCACCCGCGACTGGCCAGCGCGGCTGCCAAAGGCCACCACGCCCTGCTGCTGACGCTGGTGCGCCTCACGCAGCTCAGCGGTGTTGCAGACGCCATTGAGATGGCTGACCACCCCCCAGCTCCAGCGCAGCCGCTCACCGAGGTGATGCAGCGGATCCATCAGCTCGGCCCAGGCCAGCTCAGCGCCTGCACGTCTGTCCAGAGCCGCCTCGAGTTGATCGAGCTCGGCGTTGAGCTCCTCGAGCAACTGCGGAATCGCTGTATCAACCTGCTCAGGCGTGATCGCGGCAAAGTCAGGCAGCCCTTCACAGACCAGTAGTGGCGATCGGCTCATCGAAGCAGCAGCAGCAGCGGAGCTCATCTCAACCGATCCCCAGGCTCTGGCCCAACGCCACCACAGGCAGAGCCGACAACTGGGCCGCCAGGGCGTTGGTGCTCGATTCGTAGAAATCAATCGCCAGCCTGGGCCAGAAGCCGATCGCCAGGGTCGGCACCAGCAGGGTCAGCCCGATCAGCAGCTCACGGGGCTTCATGTCGCCGGTGATGGCCAGGGCCGGGATGCGCGGGCCAAAGAAGACCCTGCGGCACAACGACAGCAAGTACACGGGGGTGAACACCAGTCCGATTGCGGCCAGAACAATCGTGATCACCCGGAACCCGATCGTGAAGCCGTCGTTGGCAGTAACCCCCAGAAACACCGTGATTTCGCTGACGAAGCCGCTCATGCCAGGCAAGGCCAGCGAGGCCAGCGAACTGGCCAGAAAGAACGCAAAGGTGATCGGCAACGCCTTGGCCAGACCGCCCATGTTGGGGATCGAGAGGGTCTCGGTGCGCTCGTAGAAGACCCCGGTCACAAAGAACATGGCTGCGGCGATCAGCCCGTGGCTGATCATCTGCAGCATGGCGCCGCTGATTCCCAGCGCATCGATGGCGCCGATCCCCAGCAGCACAAAGCCCATGTGGCTCACCGAGCTGCAGGCGATGCGGCGTTTGACGTTGTCCTGGGCAAAGGCATTGAGCGCGCCGTAGACGATGTTGACAATGCCCAGCACGATCAACGCCGGCGCCAGCTGCAGATGGGCCTCAGGCAGCATCTGCACGTTGAAGCGCAGCAGGGCATAGCCGCCCATCTTCAGCAGCACACCCGCCAGCAGCATCGAGACCGCCGCATTGGCCTCGCCATGGGCATCGGGCAACCAGGTGTGCAGGGGGAACATCGGCAGCTTCACCCCAAAGCCGATCAAGAAGCCCAGGTAACAGAGCAGGCCAAAGGTGCCGCCAGGTGAGCGGGCTGCCAGCTCACTGAGGTTGAAGGTGAAGGGCCCATGCAGGGCCAGGGCCAGTCCGCTGAGCAGGATCAGCAGCGAGGCGGTGGCCGTGTAGAGGATGAACTTGGTGGCGGCGTACTGGCGGGCCTTGCCGCCCCAGATGGCGATCAGCAGATAGACCGGCACCAGTTCCAGTTCCCAGGCCAGGAAGAACAGCAGAAAGTCCTGCGACAGAAAGACCAGCGCCTGGGCCGAGGCCTGCACCAGCAGCAGGGCGAAATACAGCTTGGTTTTGCGGCTGATGTTCCAGCTGGCGGCGGTGGTGAGCAGGGTCACCAGACCCGAGAGCACCACCAGAGGAGCCGAAAGTCCATCGGCGGCGAGGCTCCACTCGAGCCCCAGCGCCGGTACCCAGGTGATCCGCTCCACCAGCTGCAGGCCTTCGAGGCTGGGGTCGTAATGACGGCTGAACGCCAGCAGCATCAACACGAAATCGCTGATCATCACCACCAGCGCCACGGTGCGCGGCAGCCGTGGATCGCTGCCATCGCCAGGCAGCAGCGGCATCACCAAGGCCGCTGCAGTCGGCAACAACACAATCAGACTCAGCCAGGGGAAAGACGCGGCCAGGCCTGAAAGGTTCGCGTCCATGGTTCCCTGAGGGCTGTTGCGAAATTTATCAGCGCGGCCCTATCGGTTGGGTAGAAGTACTCAGCGCCGCCGCGCCGCTCAGTCCCGATCGGGCAGGGCACTCCAGGAGCTGCCGCTGGTCTGGATGCCCAGCGCTTCGGCCCGCGACTCGACGCCTTCGCGGCGCCAGGCATCGACCATGGCCGCCTGCACCGCTTCGGCAACCTCAAGCCGGCTCAGCGCCAGCAGGCTGGGGCCAGCGCCGCTGATCACGCAGCCCCAGGCACCGGCGGCCAGGGCCGCCTCGCGCACGGCGCGCCCCCCCTGAATGAGTCCCCAGCGGTAGGGCTCATGCAGCCGGTCGTGCATACCATCGCTGATCAGGTCGCCATTGCCGCTGCGCAGGCCCTGCAGCAGCAGCGTCAGCGCACCCAGGTTGCTCACCGCATCAGGAATCGGGATGGCCTTGGGCATCGCCCGCCGCGCCTCGCTGGTGGTCAGCCGAATCGCCGGAATGGCCACCACAGCCCGCACATGCTTGGACCACTCACAGCGCACAACGCGCCAGCGCTGCGAGGCCGCCTTGGCGGTCATGCAGAGCCCGCCCACCAGCGAAGGCACCACGTTGTCGGGGTGCCCCTCGATGTCGATGGCCAGTTCGAGCAGTTTTTCGGTGCTCAGCGGTTCACCCGCCAGGGCATTGGCGCCCATGAGCCCGGCCACAATGGCCGTGGCGCTGCTGCCCAGGCCCCGCGCCGGCGGCACCGCCAGGCGAACCCTGGCCTCGAGTGCCACCGGCTCAAGCCCCGCCTCGCGCCAGACCCGCTGGGCCGAGCGATACACCAGGTTGTCGGGGCCGCCGCGCAGGTGCGATCCCTCATTGCCCTCGATGATCAGATCGAACCGCTCACTCCCGCCGGGAATGCAGCGCATCTCGAACACATTGTCGAGCTCGAGGGCGGCCCCGAGGCAATCAAAGCCCGGGCCCAGATTGGCGGTGGTAGCGGGCACATGCACCACCACGCCCTGCCCGATGCGGGGGCGCGCCATGGAGTCGATTCAACTGGGGCCAGTGTGTCAGCCGAGCAGCATGCGGGCCCGGCAGGCCGCGCTGTACAAGCCGATCTCCGGATCGGTGATGGCCGTGATCGGCATGGCCTCGAGCACAGCCCCCAGCCGCCCTTTGTTGAGAAACGCCTGCTCAAAGGGGCCGCTGCGCAGCGCCTCGAGCAGCTTGGCCGCCGTGCCGCCCGCCAGCCAGATGCCGCCACGGCTCAGGGCCGCCAGGGCCAGGTCACCGCAGACGCTGCCGTAGGCCGACAGCCACAGCTCCAGGGCACGGCTGGCCAGGGGATCGCCCCCTGAGGCCGCCGCCGCGACCGCCGCCGGCAGATCCTGGGTGGCATCGGCCGCCACGGCCCCCAGGGCATGGCCCGGACCCTGCGCGCTGGTGGCCAGCAGCCAACGGGCCACCCAGCCCAGGCCGGTGCCGCTGACCACCCGCTCGATCGAGATCCGCGGCACAGCGAGCTCGCTTGCCAGCCATTGCCTGAGCTCCCATTCGCTCTGGCAGCGCGGCGCAAATTCGCCGTGGGCCGCTTCGCTCGGCACCGCCTTGAGCCCTACCGGGGTGGGCACCCCCAGCGCAACCCCCAGGCCCGTGCCGGCGCCCAGCACCAGCAGTGGCTCAGCGGCATCGGGGCGCCCCTGGCGCACGCTCGCCTGCTGGTGGGCCTGCAGATGGGGCAGGCCGTAGATCAACACGGCGAAGTCATTGACGAGCTCAACAGCCGGGATACCGGTCGCCTGGGCTAGCCGGGCCTCATCGAGCAGCCAGGGCAGGTTGGTGAGGCGGGCCGCACCGCCCTGCACCGGCCCGGCCACCGCCAGGCAGGCCGCAGCTGGAAGCGCATCGCCTGCCCCCGGCTGCGGATGGTCTGCCAGAAAAGCCGTCACCATCGGCGCCAGGTCGTCCCACTGGCTTGATGGATAGCGCTGGCTGTGCACCAGGGTGAGGCCACCGCCGGGCTCCAGCCGGTAGAGGGCCAGCAACGTCTTGGTGCCGCCGATGTCGCCGGCCAGCAGGGTGGTCATCGCGCCAGATTCAGGCCCGCATGCCGATGCTGATTGGCCCTTGCGGCTGCGGCAAGCACCTCGGCCAACGCCACACTGCCGAGGTCGCCATCTTTGCGGCTGCGCAGGCTGAGCGAGCCGGCCTCGGCCTCCTTGGCACCGATCACCGCCAGCAGCGGGATCTTCATCTGCTCCCCGTTGCGGATCAACTTGCCCAGCCGGTCCCCGCTGTGATCGACCGTGGCCCGCACCCCGGCCGTCTTGAGCTGGGCCAGCACGTCCTCGGCATAGGGGCGCACCTCGTCGGTGACCGGCAGCAGCCGGATCTGCTCGGGCGCCAGCCAGAACGGGAAATCGCCGGCGTAGTTCTCGGTCATGATCCCGAAGAACCGCTCCAGCGAGCCAAAAATGGCGCGGTGGATCATGATCGGTCGCTGCCTTGTGCCATCGGCGGCGACGTACTCGAGGTCAAAGCGCTCGGGCAGGTTGAAGTCGAGCTGGATCGTCGAGCACTGCCACATCCGCCCGATCGCATCTTCAATCTTGAGATCGATCTTGGGGCCGTAGAAGGCACCGCCGCCCTCGTCGACCTTGTAGGCCCAGCCCTTGCGGTTCAAGGCCTCGATCAGCCCCTTGGTGGCCAGCTCCCAGACGGCGTCCTCGCCGATCGATTTGTCGGGCCGGGTCGAGAGGTTGATTTCGTAGCTGCGGAAGTCGAAGGTCGAGAGGATCTGTTCGGTCAGATCGAGGATCGCCAGAATTTCACCCGTGATCTGCTCCGGCAGGCAGAACACGTGGGCGTCGTCCTGGGTGAAGCCCCGCACCCGCATCAGCCCGTGCATGACGCCGGGGCGCTCGTAGCGGTACACCGTGCCCAGCTCGGCCCAGCGGATCGGCAGCTCCCGGTAGCTGCGCAGCGTGCTGGCGTAGGTGAGCACGTGGAAGGGGCAGTTCATCGGCTTGAGCTGGTACTCGCGCTCGTCGACCTGCATGGGGCCAAACATTGACTCGCTGTAGAAGTCGAGGTGGCCCGAGGTCTTCCACAGGCTGATGTCAGCCACGTGGGGGGTGTACAGCAGCTCGTAGCCGGCGGCGAAGTGGAGTTCGCGCCAGAGGGTCTCGATCAACAGGCGCATGCGGGCACCGCGGGGGTGCCAGAACACCAGGCCGGCGCCGGCCTCATCCTCGATCGAGAACAGGTCCAGATCGGTGCCCAGGCGCCGGTGGTCGCGGCGCTTGGCCTCTTCCTGGCGGCGCTGGTGCTCGGCCAGTTGCTCGGGGGTTTCCCAGGCTGTGCCATAGATGCGCTGCAGCTGGGCCTTGGTCTCATCGCCACGCCAGTAGGCCCCGGCGACGCTTTCGAGTGCAAAGGCCTTGGGGTTGAGCTCGCTGGTGTTGGCCACGTGGGGCCCGGCGCACAGGTCCCACCATTGCTCGCCCAGGGTGTACAGGGTGATCGGCTCTGTGATCCCCGCCAGGATCTCGAGCTTGTAGGGCTCGTTCTGGGCTTTGATACGGGTTTCGGCCTCGGCGCGGCTGACCTCGAGGCGCTCGAGCGGCAGCTTCTGGTTGATGATCTTGATCATCTCCTTCTTGATCGCCTTGAGGTCGGCTTCGGTGAAGGGATCCGGGCTGTCGAAGTCGTAATAGAAGCCGCTCTCGGTCCAGGGGCCGATCGTGACCTGGGCTTTGGGAAACAGCCGCTGCACCGCCATGGCCATCACATGGCTCATCGAATGGCGGATGCGCAGCAGCTGCTCGCTTTCGCTGGTCTTGGGGAGGAGCACCGGCGCGGCTGTCACGGCAGCGGTCTGCTCACCATGGGCCGAATCGGCAGGGGCCATGGAAGGGGCAGACACGGCAGGCAAGCGGCAAGGGTCGATCCTAGGCGCCGCCTTCAGGCCCCCTGGAACTCCTACGGTTGAGCCATGGAGTCAGAGTCCAATTCCGAACAAGCGGGCGCCCTGCTCGATGGCTTGCTGGGTTCCTTGCTCAGCGACTTCCGCTTCTGGTTTGAGCGGGGACAAATCCTGCTTGCGCACTGCCCTGACCAGGTGATGCCCCAACAGGCGCGGCTCGAACTGGGCGAACAGCTGTCTCAGGCGAGTCTTGAACTGGCCGCCGCCTCGAGCCTCAGGCAGGCGGCACCCACGCCGATGGCCCTGGAGATGGGCACGCTGGCCCCCTGGCACAAGCTGGTGCTGGAGGTCTGGGGTCTGTCGGCCCGCATGCGCATGGCCCAGGTGCCCATGCCCGAGCTGCCGCCCCTGCCGCCGCTGCCGGGACTCGGGGCCCCGTGAGCGAAGCCTCAGGCTGAAGCCTTCAGCAGATCGAGTTGCTGACGGTAGAAGTGCAACAGCTCGCGGCGTCGCTTCACCGGCTGGCCGTAATAGCTACCTCCCGAGGCGGTGGGAAGGGAGGCCCACTCCGGAGCCAACCGCGCCAGGGAGGCGGCATCAAGGCCGCGCTCATCGACAGCCTGCAACACACCACGACGCTCAACCAGATACAGCGCGGCCTGGTCCTGACTGAGGGCACCAAAATCGCGCAATCCGAGCTTGGCCGAGGCCTCGTTCCAGGTGGCAGGTAAAAACTGATAGGCCCCTGCCGCCGCACTGACGTAGCGACGCCTCACGGCAATCTCTGGATGGCGACTGAGGTCCTCAAAGCGGCCACCGCCATAGAGGGTCTGGTATCCCTCATCGCGACCATCGGCCCAGGTGCCCTCGGCAAAGCGAATGGTGTTGAGCAGCGCACGCCGCTCAGGGGTGATCGGATACGCCAGCGAGGCGGCTCGTGCCGGGCCTGCGAATGGGGACGACACTCCCAGCTGAGGAATCAGCAACAGCGACAGCAACGACGAAAGAAAGGCCGACAGAGGCAGACAACAAAGCTCGAGAGACCCTGCTCAAGCGCCAGGGGTCGCCGCCAGAGCCCCTGACCCGGGGTAGACAAAGGCACCGCCGGCATGCTCCTGAAGAAAATCTAAAGAGAGTCTCACGGTAGACACTGAGACCCGGCAGCCGCTTTCATCAGCACAGCTGATCAATGAGGCTTGCAGAGATCAGCCAGCCTTGAGGAATCCAAGGGCGCCGCGCACCCGCTCGAGCGTCGCTGCAGCAACCTCCGAGGCCCTGTGGCGACCTTGCTCGAGCACCTGATGCAGCCCATGGGGATCGGCACGGAGGTCGGCGTAGCGCTGCTGCACTGGGCGCAATGCCTCAACGGCCACCTCGGCCAACAGCGGCTTGAACTGTCCCCAGCCCATCTGGGCACAGTCGCTGGCGGCCTGTTCGGGGGTTCGCCCGGCCAGCAGGGCATAGAGACCCAGCAAGTTATCGGCCTCGGGACGTTCGGGGTTGCCGAACTCAAGCCCCATCACCGGATCGGTCTTGGCCCGTTTGATCTTCTTGCTGATCAGCTCAGGCGGATCGAGCAGGTTGATGCGCGAGCCCTCATTGGGATCGCTCTTGCTCATCTTGCTGCTGCCATCGGTGAGGCTCATCACGCGCGCGCCCTGCCTGAGAATCAGGGGCTCGGGCACCCGCAGAATCGGGATCGGTTCACCGTCTGCATCCTTGGGTGCAAAGCGGGCGTTGATGCGCTGCTGGGCGATGTCACGGGCCAGTTCCAGGTGTTGTTTCTGGTCCTCGCCGACCGGCACCAGATCAGCGTCATAGAGAAGGATGTCGGCTGCCATCAGCACGGGGTAATCGAGCAGACCCAACGACACGTTGTCGCCTTGCTTGATCGCCTTTTCCTTGAACTGGATCATCCGCTCGAGCCAGTTGAGCGGCGTGACGCAATTGAGCAGCCAGGCCAGCTCGCTGTGGGCCGGCACATGGCTCTGCACAAACACTGTCGAACGGGCCGGATCAATGCCGCAGGCCAGATACAGGGCCGCTGTGCTCAGGGTGTCCTCAGCCAGCCGGGCTGGATCATGGGGAACGGTGATGGCATGCAAATCCACGACACAGAAAAAGGTGTCATGGCTCTCCTGCAGATCCACCCAGTTGCGAATGGCCCCGAGCCAATTGCCGAGGTGCAGCGAACCGGTGGGCTGAACCCCCGACAGGACCCTAGCTCTGGCCATCAGCGCAAACCTCAGCCCTCGGTGGCGGGTGCTTCAGCTTCTGCAGCTGCATCAGAAGGACTCTCTTCAGCCACTTCCAGCGCAGGCTCCTCTGGCGCGGGCTCGTCCAGCACAGGCGCCTCAACTGCCGCTTGCGCCGGAGCCGGGCGGCTGGGGCGGGCAAAGGGGTCAATGCGAGGACCTCGCTCAGCGCGGGCCTCGGGGCGGCCATCGCGGCGTTCACGGCGGGGGGCATCACGCTCAGGCGCCTGGGCGCGCTGCTGCTCGATCACGGCATCAAGCTTGCCCTCGTCGAGCAACTGGGCGGTGGTGCGCAGGGCGAAGCCAAGCGCTGCCACCGTCGAGCGCAGACGAAAGGCCTCCTGAACGGCCTTGGCGGCGCGCATTTCGTTGTCGCTCAGGCGGATGCGGAATCCACCGGGCTCGCGGCCGCCCTCGCGACCTGCAGGCGGCCTGCCAGCGCGACGTCCCTCAAAGGAACGCTCCTGTGAGCGGGGCGTGGTCTGGTCGTCGGCCATGGCCAGCGGCAAGTGCTTCGAGCGCAAGTGTGCCGCATCAGCGGCCAGGCTCAGCCATGGGCGCCTTTGAAGGTGATCGCAGCGCTGGCATATTCCCGGGGCTCCAGGTGAATGGTGCAGCGCACCGGGCCAAACTGACTCTCAAGACGCTCCTCGACCAACTCGGTGATGCGGTGCGCCGTGGGCAGATCGGTGGCATCGACCACCATGTGCATGTCAATGAACACCTGCTGGCCGCGCACACCGCGGCTGGCGATGTCATGGCAATTGAGCACCCCTGGGACCTCCATGGCAGCGCGGTGGATGGCTTCGGGGGCCAGGGCGATCTGATCGAGCAGCCAGGGCAACTGCTGCAGCAGCGAACGCAGGCGCTGCCGCAGCACCACCGCAGCAATCAACAGGGCCGCCGCCGGATCGAACCAGCCCCAGCCTTGAGTCTGAGCCAGCACCACAGCGCTGGCCGCCAAGGCGGTGGTCCAGCCCATGGCATGCCGCCAGCCAAGCAGCAGCAGCTGGCCCACGACCAGAGGCAGCAACCACTGCAGCGGGAACGCAGCACCCTGCTGCAGCCCCTGCAGCGATCCCTGCGGGCCAGCAACACGCAGGGCGCAGGCCTGGGCCAGCTCCAGCAGGGTCCAGCTCAACACCACAGTGATCGCCAGCGACACCAGCGCCTGAACCTTGGTGTGCCCGTAAGGATGGTCACGGTCGGGGCGCGGATCGCTCCAGCGACTCAGCAGCACCGCAGCCAAAGCCGAGAGCAGGGCAGCTCCTGTGCCGAGAGCATCGGCGGCAAAGGCCAACGAACCAAGCCGCAGCGCGGCACTGAGCTTCAGCACCAGCAACAGGGTCAGCGCCACCAGGCGCATGGGGCAACCACCAGAGCGGAGGCGAGGGGCAGTCGTCATGGCCGGTTCGCAGGCCGCGTTATGGGTTCAGCGCCGACTCTGACCGGTGCGCGAGCTGGCGGCAAGCCAGGCGAGAGCACGGGCCACCATGACGCTCGCCAAGGGATGCGCAATCTTTCGCAATATGAATTGCAAAGTTGCTTGAAGCGATCGCAACTTTGATGACAGCAGCCTGTCAACAAACACGCTGCTTTTAGCGTTTATTCGACCCTCGGGTCTCCCGTACTCACATTCATCCATGACCACTGCACTACGCAGCGGCCGCGCTAGCTCCTGGCAGAACTTCTGCCAATGGGTGACCAGCACCAACAACCGCATCTATGTCGGTTGGTTCGGCGTGCTGATGATCCCCTGCCTGCTGGCCGCGACCATCTGCTTCATCATCGCTTTCATCGCCGCACCGCCCGTCGACATCGACGGCATTCGCGAGCCGGTTGCCGGTTCCTTCCTCTACGGCAACAACATCATCTCCGGTGCTGTTGTGCCTTCGAGCAACGCCATCGGCCTGCACTTCTATCCCATCTGGGAAGCCGCCAGCCTCGACGAGTGGCTGTACAACGGCGGTCCCTACCAGCTGGTGGTGTTCCACTTCCTGATCGGCATCTCGGCCTACATGGGCCGCCAGTGGGAGCTGAGCTACCGCCTGGGCATGCGGCCCTGGATCTGTGTGGCCTACAGCGCTCCGCTCTCAGCCGCCATGGCTGTGTTCCTGGTCTATCCGTTTGGCCAGGGCTCGTTCTCAGACGGCATGCCCCTGGGAATCAGCGGCACCTTCAACTTCATGTTGGTGTTCCAGGCTGAGCACAACATCCTGATGCACCCCTTCCACATGCTGGGTGTGGCCGGCGTCTTCGGCGGCAGCCTGTTCTCCGCCATGCACGGTTCGCTGGTGACCTCCTCACTGGTGCGTGAAACCACCGAGAGCGAGAGCCAGAACTACGGCTACAAGTTCGGCCAAGAGGAAGAGACCTACAACATCGTGGCTGCCCACGGTTACTTCGGCCGGTTGATCTTCCAATACGCCAGCTTCAACAACAGCCGCAGCCTGCACTTCTTCCTGGGCGCCTGGCCGGTGGTCGGCATCTGGTTCACCTCCATGGGCATCTCGACCATGGCGTTCAACCTCAACGGGTTCAACTTCAACCAGTCGATCCTCGATGCCCAAGGCAAGGTGCTGCCCACCTGGGCCGACGTGCTGAACCGCGCCAACCTCGGCATGGAAGTGATGCACGAGCGCAATGCTCACAACTTCCCGCTCGATCTGGCCACCACCGGCACCACCGCTGTGGCTCTGAGCGCCCCTGCGATTGGCTAAGGCGAAACCCCTCCATCAGGCCGTTCACGCCTGCCCCTTTGCCCCCTGCCTGCGCAGGGGGCTTTTTGCTGGACAACAACCACGACACAGCTAGCCAGAACGCCACCCCTTAGGAGACGCTGGGTGCAGCAGCGCCAGAGGCCATGGCCCTCGATCAACTCAAGGCATTTTTGGGTGTGATGCAGAACGACGCTGCCCTGCGCAGTGAGGTCCTGGCTGCCGCCACCGCTGACGATGTCGCCCAGATTGGGGCGCGGTTGGGCTTTGAATTCAGCGGCGATGAGCTGCTGCGCCTCTCCGGGCAGACCGTGGGCCGCGTGACCGTGACCAAACAGGACATCCCGGGCGAGTACAACTGACGGGCTGCGATCATCAAGCCCGACCCTTGTGGCGGTTGCGTGGACACCTTGCCGGCTCTGAACCAGAACGTCGGCTTTGCCCTGCTGCTGACCCTGGCTGCCGGACTCTCGACCGGCATCGGCAGCCTGCTGGGTCTGCTCAACCGCCGCTTCAACCCGCGCATCCTTGGACTATCGCTGAGTTTCTCGGCAGGGGTGATGTTGCAGGTCTCATTTGTCGAGATCTTCCCCAAGGCGCGCAGTGCCCTGAGCGCAGCGCTCGGCAATCAGCTGGGCTACGGCTGGAGCGTGGTGGCCTTTTTCGGCGGCATTGCGGTCATGGCGGGCCTCGATCAGCTGCTGCCCAGTCACGGCGTGGTGCTGCCCCCTGCCGATGGGCGTTCTGCCGCGGTTTCGAACGGCGCGGAAAGCCGCACGTTGATGCGCATGGGCCTGTTCTCGGCACTGGCGATCGCGATTCACAACTTCCCTGAAGGCCTGGCCACCTTTGTGGCGGCCCTCGACAACCCGCGGCTTGGCATCGGTATTGCCCTGGCCATTGCCATTCACAACATTCCTGAAGGCTTGGCGATCTCCGCTCCGATCCATTACGCCACCGGCAAACGCTCCCAGGCCTTCTGGCTCTCGTTTGCCTCTGGACTGGCCGAACCCCTGGGGGCCCTGCTGGGTTACTGGCTGCTGCTGCCGGTCATGGGCCCGTTGGCCCTGGGGATGATCTTTGCCAGCGTCGGCGGGGTGATGGTCTACATCTGCCTCGATGAGCTGCTGCCGGCGGCCCAGCGCTACGGCAGCCACCATCAGATGATGGCTGGGGTGCTGGCCGGAATGCTGGTGATGAGCCTCTCGCTGGTGCTGCTGGCCTGAGCCGATGGGGACGATGCCGCCGCTTGCCCCCGCCAGCGCGCAGCGCTGGCCCTGGTGGCCGCTGCTGCCGCTCTATCCCTATGGCAGGCGGCGCACCCTGGTGCGCGAGCTGATCGCTGGTCAGCTCTGGAGCTTTGAACAGCTCCAGGGGGTCTATTACGTGGCGGTGCCGATCCGCATGACGGTGCTCAAGCTGCGCGAGGGGCTGCTGCTTTACGCGCCCGTGGCTCCCACGGCCGAGGTACGCCGGGCCCTGGCCCAGCTGGAGCAACAACACGGACCCGTGTTGAGCATCGTGCTGCCCACCAGCTCTGGGCTGGAGCACAAGCTGCCGGTGCCCGCCATGGCCCGCGCTTATCCCGGCGCGCAGGTGTGGGTGACCCCGCGGCAATGGAGCTTCCCTGTGCCCCTGCCCCTGGCCTGGCAGGGCTTTCCGATGGGGCGCACCCGGGTGCTGTTCGAGCAGGGTTTGCCCCATGACGACGAACTCAGCTGGTGCGGCCTGGGCCCGCTCGACCTGGGGGTGGGCACCTTCATGGAGGCGGCCTGCCTGCACCAGAGCAGCGGCAGCCTGCTGGTGACCGATGCGCTGATCAGCATCGAGCGCGAGCCCCCTGCGGTGTTTGATCTCGATCCGACGCCGCTGCTGTTTCACGCCCGCGAACGCGGCGATGAGCCCCTGGCCGACACCCCGGAGAACCGGCGCAAAGGCTGGCAGAGGCTGGCCCTGTTCGCCTCCTACCTGCGGCCCCAGAGCCTGCAGGTGCCGCCTGTGCCCGAACTGCTCAACACCGCACTGGCACCAGGACTGCGCAACCCACGCAGCCATTTCGGCCTGTATCCGTTTCGCTGGCCTGATGGCTGGCAACGTGAATTTGAACAGTTGCTCAGCCAGCGCTGCTGTGAGCTTCAGATCGCCCCAGTGTTGGAGCGTCTGGTGTTTCCGCGCTGCCGTCAGGCCCTGCTCGACTGGCTCAGGGCCCTGGGCCAGCTCGATGGCATCGAGCAGATGGTGGCGGCCCATTACGCGGCACCGGTCGCCTGCACCGGCGCCGCGCTGGCTGCACTGGCCGATCAGCTCAGCAACCGCAGCTGGGCACCCGATGGCGGCAGCTGGGAGCTACTGGCCAGCATCGATCAGAGCTTGCTGAAGCTGGGCCTGGTGCCCCACAACCCGTGAAGCAAACCCATCGCCGCTTGTCCTCAGAGCTTGAGTTCGCCGGGGTCAGCGTCGGGGTCGCTCTCGAGGGAGCCGCCACTGCCGATCCAGGAACTTTCGAGTTCCATGCGCTGCTCCATCTGGCGCAGGAAGTAGCCCGTCATCATCGCTGAGGCCAACAGACCAGCGAGGTTGTCACGGCTGGTCTGAACCTTCACCTCGAACTGTTCGCCAGGGAGCATGCCCAGCAGGCCCTGCACGTTGTGGCGAATGATGTCCTGAATGTCGGGACTGGCTGAGCGGGCCACCCGCTGCAACACATCGGGAGACTGCTCCTGGAGGTACTGGATCAGTGAATTGCCGCTGATGGCCTCACTGTCGGTCGCCAGGAACTCCGGGTTGAACATCTCCGGCGTGCTCCACGTCACGAGCTGCACCCTAACCCAGCTGCTCGGCTGCACCAGAGGGCAGCACAGAGGGGGATGTCCGTATCGGACCGAACCGCGCCAGCGGCCAGTAGCGCCAGATCGCCGTGCCGATGACCTGCTGCTGCGGTAGTGGCCCCCAGAGATGGGAATCGAGACTGGCGTTGCGGTTGTCGCCCAGCACCAACCATTGCTGCTCGCCGAGCTCAAGCGGCGCCAACGCGTAGCGCATCGCTTCAGCGCCCCAGTCAGGCTCGACCAGCTGGCCATTGCGCAGCAGCTGCCCGCCCTGCACGGCCACCCGATCACCAGGCCCCGCCACGACGCGCTTGATCAAGGCTGCATCGGGGTCGTAGCCGGCCGCCACCAGCACAGGCGGTGGATGAAACACCACCACAGTGCCAGGCTTGAGCGGCAGACCCAAGCGTGGCCTGACCTTCTCGACCAGGATCCTGTCCTGCAGCTGCAGGGCCGGCAGCATGGAGCCCGATGGAATCCAGCGTGGCTCAATCACCCAGAGACGCAGCACCAGGGCCACGGCGATCCAGCTGCCCCAGCCGAGCAACTGCCGCCAAAAGGGCCTGCCAGAAGTCATGCGGGCGGAGCCAGAGCGCAGGATGATCGCTCCATCCTGATGCCTGCGGTTCGCGGTGGCGCCCGAGCTCAACGCCCCAACTCCAGACGCGCGCAATCTGCAGGCGGCGTTGTGGCTGCTTGAGGCTCTGCAGGCAGGCGGACTGGGGCTGGTGGTGGTGGCACCAGGGAGTCGCTCGGCTCCTCTGGCCCAGGCAGCGGCCCTGCTGCACGCGCGCGGCCTGCCCCTGCTGACCTGCATTGACGAACGATCTGCCGGCTTTTTTGCCCTGGGCTGGGCCAAAGCCACAGGCAGGCCTGCAGCGGTGATCACCACCTCGGGAACCGCGGTGGCTAACCTGCTGCCCGCCGCCGTCGAGGCCGACTGGGGCTGCGTGCCGCTGCTGCTGCTGACGGCCGATCGACCCGCCCACCTGAAAAACTGCGGCGCCAACCAGACGGTCAACCAGCAGGACTTCTTGCAGGCAGCGGTGCGCTGGCTGGGCCAGGGCGATCCGGCCGGGCTTGGAGGCATGGGCCAGATGGATCTGCTGGAGCTGGCGCACAACGCGCTGCTCGCTTGCTGCGGCTCAGCGGCTGCGGCGCCCGGCGCCGTGCATCTCAACCTGCCCTTTAATGAGCCGCTGCACATCGACCAAGCCCAGTGGCAGCAGCTTGGCTTGAAGCAGCAGGGCCAGCAGCAGCCGGGCCTGCCGCAAGCCGATCAGGCCCCAGAACCGCACCAGCCCGATGTCCTGCCGCCTCAGCTGAGTCTCGATCCTGATCAAAGCGGCGTGGTGATCGCTGGGCCCTGGCGCGGCATGGCGCAGAACTGGCAGCCCTATTGCGACGCCCTGCGCCATTGGCTGAGGCGCAGCGGTTGGCCCCTGCTGGCCGACGGCCTCAGCGGGCTGCGGGGCCAGAGCGCAGTGCAAGCCCTTGGCGGCTACGACCTGCTGCTGCAGGAGCCAGCCGACAGTCTGCGCGCCGCGCAGGTGCTGCGTCTGGGGCCCGTGCCCGCCAGCCGGCGCCTGCAGCTCTGGCTGAAGCAATGCGGCGGCAAGCAGGTGCTGATCAGCGAAGGAGATTCGCGCAACCTTGACCCACTGTCCAGCGCCAGCGGGCAATGGAGCGGCGGGCTTGCCAGCTGGTGCGCGGCCCAGGGCGCCAGTTGGCAGCAGGGCGCAGCAGCGGCCGCCAACCTGGCCCTGCGCGAGCAGTGGCATCGGGCCGATGCCGAGCTGCAGCAGTGGCTCGATCAACAGCTCAGCCAACGGCAAAGCCTCAGTGAGCCAGCCCTGGCACGCCAGCTCAGCCTGCTGCTGCCCGCCGAGCTGCCGCTGGTGCTGGCCAACAGCTCCCCGGTGCGGGATTGGGAAAGCTTTGCCGCAAGCGATGCACCCCCGCGTCCGGTGATCGGTTTTCGCGGGGCCTCGGGCATCGATGGCACCCTGTCGGCCGCCTGCGGGGTGGCCGAAGCCCTCGGACAGGCCGTGCTGCTCACGGGCGATCTGGCGCTACTGCACGACTGCAACGGCTGGCTCTGGCGGCGGCAGCTCCACGGCCGGCTCGCGGTGGTGCTGATCAACAACGGTGGCGGCGGGATCTTTGAGCAGCTGCCGATCCGCCACCCAGAGGCCAGCCCTGCAGCCGACGGCCCAGCCATGGATTTCGAGCGGCTATTCGCCATGCCCCAAAGCGTCGATACGGCCCTGCTGTGCGCGGCCCATGGGGTGCCGCACCGCAGCCTGAGGCAGCTCGACGAGCTCGGCTCTCATGTGGACTGGCTGCTGCAGCAGCCGCTGGCGGTGCTGGAGGTGCACACCGATCGCCGCGCCGATGCCGTCTTGCGCCAGCGGCTGCGCACAATGGCCCATAGCCAAGCGAGTGAGCGATGAAAGCTGCTTCAGGAGCTTCGGATGCAGCTGACGAACAGGTGCTCTGGCGCAGCGCAGGCAGCTACCAGGACATCCTCTTTGAGCTCAGCGATGAGGGCTTGGCCCGCATCACCATCAACCGCCCCCACAAGCGCAATGCCTTTCGCCCGCGCACGGTGCAGGAGCTGTGTGACGCCTTCGCGCGGGTGCGTGATGAGCCCGGCATTGGCGTGGTGCTGTTCACCGGCGCGGGCCCGGCGGCCGATGGGGGCTGGGCGTTCTGTGCCGGTGGGGATCAGAGCGTGCGCGGTGAGGGCGGTTACGTCGACGACGACGGCCTGCCGCGCCTCAATGTGCTCGATCTGCAGCGCATCATCCGCAGCCTGCCCAAGGTGGTGATCGCCCTGGTGGCGGGTTACGCCATCGGTGGCGGACAGGTGCTGCATCTGCTGTGTGACCTCAGCATCGCCGCCGACAATGCGGTGTTTGGTCAGACAGGGCCGCGCGTCGGCAGCTTTGACGGTGGCTTCGGCGCCGGTTATCTGGCCCGGGTGGTGGGCCAGCGCAAAGCGCGCGAAATCTGGTTTCTGTGCCGGCAGTACGGCGCCAGTGAGGCCCTGGACATGGGCCTGGTCAATGCGGTGGTGCCGCTGGATGCGCTGCAGGCTGAAGGTGTGCGCTGGGGCCGTGAAGTGCTGCGCCACAGCCCCACGGCAATCCGCTGCCTCAAGGCGGCCTTCAACGCCGAGACCGACGGTCTGGCCGGCATTCAGGAGCTGGCCGGGCAAGCCACCCACCTCTTCTATCGAACAGCGGAGGGTCAGGAAGGCCGCGACGCCTTTCTGCAGAAACGTCCGCCCGATTTTTCGCAATCGCCCTGGCTGCCGTGAGCCGCAGCCGGCGTTGCATCAGCCTGCTGCCCCTTGTGCTGGCGCTGAGCCAAGGCGGGTCTGCGCTTGCTGTGCCGGCCGAAGCGCCCAACCCCAACGCAACGAGCGAGCCATGGAACGATCCGATGAAGCCTGCCGTTGAGCTGGTTCTCGATCGCCGCCGCCGCCAGCTGCTGGTGCTGCGCGATGGCAGCGAGCAACGCCGCTACCCGGTGGCGATCGGCAGACCTGGCTGGGAAACGCCGGTGGGACGCTTTGCCGTACAGGAGCTGGTCAAACAACCGATCTGGGTGCATCCCGCCAGCGGTCAGCGGGTCCCGCCGGGCCCCGCCAACCCGCTGGGCAGCCGCTGGATCGGTTTTTTTGAAGACTGCACACCGCGGCGAGGCTTCAACGGCCAGAGCCAGGCGGTGGTGCGTGGCTGCGCCAGCGCCGGGTTCCACGGCACCCCGCAACGCAGCAGTGTGGGCCGCGCCATCTCGCATGGCTGTGTTCGGCTGCTCGATGAGCACATCCGCGAGCTCTTTGAACTCGTCGAGCTGGGCACCCCAGTAACGGTTCTGCCCTAAGGGCTACAGGCCGGGCCGAACAGTGCCCGTAAAGTTGCGCCCTCCGCCGGATCCCGCGTGCGAATTCTGTTTGCGGCTGCCGAGTGCGCCCCCATGGTCAAGGTGGGGGGCATGGGCGATGTGGTCGGTTCGCTGCCACCGGCACTGGCGGCCCTGGGCCATGACGTGCGCGTGATCATGCCCGGCTACGGCCGCCTGTGGAGCCGGCTGGAGATCCCTGCCGAACCGGTGTGGCGCGGCCACACGATGGGCAATGACTTCGCCGTCTTTGAAACCAAGCACCCAACCAACGGCCTGACGCTGTACCTGGTGGGTCACCCGGTGTTTGATCCCGAGCGGATCTACGGGGGTGAAGACGAGGACTGGCGGTTCACCTTCTTTGCCAGCGCCACGGCCGAATTTTGCTGGCACCACTGGAAACCCCAGGTGCTGCACTGCCATGACTGGCACACCGGCATGCTGCCGGTGTGGATGCACCAGGACGCCGAGATCAGCACGGTGTTCACCATCCACAACCTCAAGTACCAGGGCCCCTGGCGCTGGAAACTCGAGCGCATGACCTGGTGCCCCTGGTACATGCAGGGCGACCACACCATGGCCGCGGCCCTGCTGTATGCCGATCGGGTCAACGCGGTCTCACCCACCTATGCCGCCGAGATCCGCACGCCCCAGTACGGCGAGCAGCTCGAAGGCCTGCTCAATTACATCAGCGGCAAACTGCGCGGGATCCTCAACGGCATCGATGTCAACGACTGGAATCCAGCCACCGACGCCAGCCTGCCGGCCCGCTTCAGCGCCACTGACCTGGCCCCCCGGGCTGCCAACAAGCAGGCCCTGCAGGAGCGCTTTGGCCTGGCGGTGAGTCCGCGCACCTACCTGATGGGTCTGGTCAGCCGCCTGGTCGACCAGAAGGGGGTTGATCTGCTGTTGCAGGTTGCCGATCGGGTGCTGGCCTACACCGACAGCCAGATCGTGGTGCTGGGCACCGGAGATCGGGCCTACGAGAGCGGCCTCTGGCAGATGGCCGCCCGGCACCCGGGCCGGTTTGCGGTGTTTCTGACCTACGACGATGCCCTCTCGCGGCTGATCTACGGCGGCAGCGACGCCTTTTTGATGCCGAGTCGCTTTGAACCCTGCGGCATCAGCCAGATGCTGGCGATGCGCTATGGCTCGATCCCGGTGGTGCGCATGGTGGGCGGCCTGGTCGACACGGTGCCCCCCAACGACCCATTGGCTGCAACCGGCACGGGTTACGGCTTTGATCGCTACGAGCCGATCGACTTCTACACGGCGATCGTGCGCTCCTGGGAGGCCTACCGCAACCAGGCCAGCTGGCAGGAGCTGCAACGCCGCGCCATGGGCGTCGATTTCAGCTGGGCCCGCTCAGCACTGGACTACGACGCCATGTACCGCGATGTCTGCGGGGTGAAAGAACCCACCCCCGAAGCCGCCGCTGTGGAGAAGTTCTCCCAGGGTCAGGACGCCGATCCCTCGCGCAAAGGCCTGGCAGGTCTGTTGCGGCTGCGCGGCCAGGGCTGAGCCCAGCCGCTAGACAGGGCGCACCGGGAACGCTGGCTCGATGGCCGACCGCCCCAACCTGCCGGCGCCCTACACAAGCCCATGGCGGCAGCTGCAGCAGGCTGTGGTGGCTGTGCTGGCAAGCCTGCGCCTTGATCTACGCAGCCTTTGGCGGCGCAACAACAGCGGCGAGTTGCCGCGGCCAAGCTGGTGGCCCAGGGACCTGGCTCCCCTGCTGTGGCCGCTGCTGCTGAGTGCTGCGATAGCCCTGCTGCTGGCGGCAGGCCTGCGCCTGCACGGCCAGGCCCCGCAGGCCCAGCCGCCAGAGCAACCCCAGACGCAACCACAACCGCCACCCCCCCCGCCGACAGAGACCACCAGCCGCGCTGCAGGGCCAAGCCCGGTTGCGCAGGCCCCAGCCCCGTCGCCGCCCCCAACGCAGCTGGAGCAGCTCCCCCTGGCCGATCCGATGCTTGCTGCCCTGGGACAGGCAGGCGGCCGCGAGCTGATTGATGCCAGCGCGTCCGTGTCTGAGCAGGGCCTGCTGCAACTGCGCCTCAACGGGCGCTATGGCGGCCTGAGTCCACAGCAACAGCGCCGCTTGGCCGAAAGCTGGCTCGAGCGCAGCGAAGAGCTGGGCTTTGACCAGCTCGAGCTGATTGATAGCAATGGGCGACTGCTGGGCTACCGCGCACGGGTGGGCTCAGGCATGATCCTGCTCGATCCTGATCGCCCGTCCTGATGGC
>Ga0194134_10000439_pt1 | contig 63333 bp, 43 predicted proteins | sample TA2KigOff0mmetaG_FD_148602 | JGI IMG/M metagenome (GOLD analysis project Ga0194134, IMG submission 148602) | Freshwater microbial communities from Lake Tanganyika, Tanzania - TA2015056 Kigoma Offshore 0m | ecosystem: Environmental > Aquatic > Freshwater > Lake | place: Tanzania: Lake Tanganyika...
ACTCCCTGTACGCAGACCGGGCTTATGATGCCGAGGATAAGATCCGCAAACCGCTCAGGCAAAGAAGGATCATCCCGAGGATCGCGAGACGGAACACCGAACACGGAAGCGGCCTGGGCAAGCATCGTTCCATCATCGAAAGCGTCTTCGCATGGCTCTTCCAGCAACGGCGACTCAGGGTTCGTTATGAGAAGCGCGCTGACATCCATCAGGCTTTCCTGACAATTGGATGTATCATGATCTGCTGGAACCGCTTAGCAAGGTTGTGTTAGAGCCCCTTAGATAATTCGGGAACTCCGCCCATGGCGCACCTGGTCAACGGCCTTTACGACACATCCGAAACCTTCCGCATGGCCCGGAAGCAACTCGACGCCGTCGCCGGGGCCGTGGATCTTCACCCCGACCTGCTGGCCCGCATGGCCGCGCCCAAGCGCGCCCTTCTGGTTTCCGTGCCCGTCAGGCGCGATGACGGGCACATCGACACCTTCGCCGGCTACCGCGTCCAGCACAGCCTCACCTCCGGCCCCTCCAAGGGCGGGCTTCGCTACCATCCCGCCGTCGACCTGGGCGAGGTGGCCGCGCTGGCCATGTGGATGTCGTGGAAGTGCGCCATCATGAACCTGCCCTTTTCGGGCGGCAAGGGCGGCATTTCGGTTGACCCGTCCAAGCTTTCCTTGGGGGAGAAGGAGCGCCTCACCCGCCGATACACCGAGGAGGTTTTGTCCATCATCGGGCCCAGGCAGGATGTCATGGCCCCCGACATGGGCACCGATGAGCAAACCATGGCCTGGATCATGGACACCTACTCCATGAAGGTCGGCTATGCCTGTCCCGAGATTGTCACGGGCAAGCCCGTGGAAATCGGCGGCATCACGGGCAGGCGGGAGGCCACCGGCCGGGGCGTGGTGTTCTGCGTCATGCAGGCGCTCGACGAACTTGGCATCCGACCCGAGCAGGCTACCGCCGTCGTGCAGGGATTCGGAAATGTGGGGTCGGTGACTTGCCAGGAACTGCACCAGCGGGGCGTGAAGGTTGTCGCCGTGGGTGACAAGGACGGCGCGGTGGCCAATGCCGCCGGCATCGACATTCCGGCGCTCATGAGGTTCGTGGCGGGCGGGCAATCGCTGGTGAAGTTTCCGGGGGCCGGACCGATCGCCGCGGACGACCTGCTGTCAACGCCCTGCACCGTGCTGGTGCCCGCGGCGCTGGAACGGGTGATCCATGCCGGCAACGCCGCCAAGCTCAGGTGCCGCGTGCTCGCCGAAGGCGCCAACGGGCCCACCACGCCGGAGGCCGATGCGATGCTGGCCGGCGGCGACATCTTCGTGATTCCCGATGTGCTTTGCAACGCGGGCGGCGTGACGGTGAGCTACTTCGAGTGGGTGCAGGACCTCCAGCAATTCATGTGGAGCGAGGAGCAGGTCAACCAGAACCTGGCCAAGCTGATGCTTGACGCCTTCGGCCGCGTGAGGGCGCTGGCGAAGTCCCGCAACCTGTCCAACCGCACCGCGGCGCTTACCTTGGGCGTTCAAAAGGTGGCCCGCGAAATGACCCGCAGGGGACTTTTTCCCTGATCCTTTCCGCTATAATTTAACCAACCTTCCAAGCGCCCGGGTGACACCGGGCGCGACCATTTGGGACGAGACCGGAGAACGACAGAGCCATGGCCACCGAGACGCTGGAATTCAAGACAGAACTCAAGCAACTGCTCCACCTCATCACCCACTCGCTGTACTCGAACAAGAAGATCGTGTTGCGCGAGCTGGTCAGCAATGCCAGCGACGCCATCCACAAGCTGCGGTTCGATTCCCTCGACCGGGGCGAACTCCTCGGCGACGACAAGGATTTCAAGATTGTCATCACCCCCGACGAGGCCTCGGGCACCCTCACGATCAGCGACAATGGCATCGGCATGTCCAGGCAGGGGGTGATCGAGAACCTCGGAACGGTCGCCCGCTCGGGCACCAAGGCGTTTTTGGAGAAGGTTCGCGAGGCCGGGGAGAACAAGTCCCGGCCCGACCTGATCGGGCAGTTCGGCGTCGGGTTCTATTCCTCCTACATGATCGCCGACAAGGTCGAGGTGCTCTCCCGGCAGGCGGGCGACCCGGCCGATGCCGCCACCCGCTGGGTGAGCGACGGGCAGGGCGAATTCACGGTGGAGAAGGCCAGCCGCGCCGGGCGCGGCACCGATGTCATCCTGCACCTCAAGGATTCCGAGAAAAAGGAATTCACAAGCCCGTTCGAGATTCGGGAGATCGTCCGTCAGTTTTCCGACTTCCTCGAGACTCCCATCTACATGGTCGAGACCAAGGTGCCCGAGGCCGACGAGGACGAGTCGGCCGAGGGGGGCGAAAAGAAGGAGGCGCCTGCCGAGCCCGTTCGCACCGAGACCCAGATCAACACCCAGAAGGCCCTGTGGCTCAGGTCGAAATCCGAGGTGACCGAGGAGGAATACGCCGGGTTCCACCAGCAGATCACCCACGACCCGACCAAGCCCGCCCGGGTGATCCACTACGCCGCCGAGGGCCGGCACGAGTACAAGGTTTTGCTGTTTGTCCCGGCGGAGCGCCCGTTCTGGTTCGACATGTCCGAGCGGGAACACGGGCCGCGGCTTTACATCCAGCGCGTCCTCATCATGGAGCATTGCAAGGAACTGCTTCCCAGGTACCTGCGCTTTGTCAGCGGGCTTGTCGACTGCTCCGACCTGCCGCTCAACATCTCCCGCGAGATCCTCCAGCACAACGACACGCTCGAGGCCATCAGGAAGGACCTCGTGAAGGAGGTGTTCAAGTCGCTGCGTGACCTTCGGGAAAGCGACCTTCCCGGTTTCCAGAAGTTTTACAAGGGCTTCGGCACCGTCCTCAAGGAGGGCGTCCGGGAGGACTGGGAGAACCGGGAGAAGGTCGCGGAATTGCAACTATACCACTCCCTCAATACTCCCGCCGGGGAGCAGACCACGCTCGACCGTTACATCGCCGCGATGCCGGAGGAGCAGAAGGACATCTACTACATCACGGGCGACAGCGAGGCGATGCTGCGGGCCTCGCCCAAGCTCGAGGCCTACCGGGCCAAGGGTCGCGATGTCCTGTTCATGACCGACGCGGTGGATGAGTACATCCTGCCGTCCCTAACCACCTACAAGGGCAAGTCACTGCGTTCCGTCGACTCGGAGAAGGCCGCCGAGGATGTGGCTTCCCCTCCCGCCGAGCCCGGGGACTTCGCCCCGCTGCTTGAGCACCTCAAGAAAAGCCTTGGCGAGGTGTCGGATGTGAGGCTTTCGAGCCGGCTGGTTGATTCGCCCGCCTGCCTTGTCACGCCCGCCGGGGGCATGTCGGGCCACCTGGAAAGGCTGCTCGACCGCATGGGGCAGTCCGACCGTCCCAAGACCAAGCGGATTCTCGAGTTGAACGCCACCCATCCCGCAGTGGCCGCCCTTCGCAAGATGTTCGAGTCGGATTCGTCTGATGCCCGGGTGGTTGACAACGCCCGGCTGCTGGTGGATCAGGCCACCCTTGCCGACGGGGCGCTGGTGGAGGATCTCGCCGGAATGGCCAAGCGGCTGGGCGACCTCATCGCGCGGGACGCGCGCTGAGGCCCGCGGCCTTGGGGCCGTGTTGGCCTGGCTCAGAAGCCGGGGCGGTTGCCGCCAGAGGCCGGGGCGATGGGCGCGGGGCCGGGCAGCGGGGCCTCGAGCGTCTGCCTCAGGGAGTTGATGGAATCGTTGATCGACTGCTTGGTGCTTTCAAGGCCCGCGGAACCCGAGCGCTGGGCGTCTGACATGCGTGTGAGAATGGCCTGCTTCTGGGCCTGGATGTCCTGCAGGCGGCGCTCAAGGGCGGCCCGGGTTTCCCCCGCCGTGGAGTTGAGCTGGGCCTGAAGCGCCTTCTGCTGGTTGTCGATCTGCGTCATCTGCGATTGGACGGAGGATTGCAGGTCCTGCGCGCCCGCCTGCACCAGGTTTCCACCGGCTTGCGCCGTCTGGTTCACCTGCTTCTTGAAGATGTCAAAGCTTGCCGAGGTGGATGAGGGCGCGGGAGACTTGCTGGGGGCGTTGGCGCAGCCCAGCGTGCCAATGGCCAACAACGAGAACGGGATCAGGCGCATGGGATCGGCTCCGGACAAATAGTCATTCATGAATTCATGCCCGCTTCATGGAGGCATGCCATAATTGAATCCGTTGACGCAAGCTCACTTGGCCCTCTTTGGGGTGCCTTGCATGCTGGCCATCGCCCTGGTTTTATTTGCTGTTGCAGTCGACCCGGCGGCGTGCCTGCCCCCGCGGATTGAACTTGCCGGCGCCGGGGGAGTTGTTGAGGCCCCCACACGCAAGCGCGCGCTTTTGATTTTCCTCGATTCGCAATGCCCCGTCAGCAACGGATACTCACCGGAGTTCGCTCGAATCGCCAAAACCGCCGCCAAGGCGGGCATCGCCGTGTTGGGCGTTCATTCCGACCCATCCCTCTCTCCGGCCAAGGCGGAGGAACACGCGCGGGAGCATGGCCTGGGATTTGCCGTGGCCGTTGACGCGCGCCAGGTTTTGGCGCGCGCCACGGGAGTGCGATTGGTTCCGCAGGCGGTCCTTTCCGACGCGAACGGCCGCGTCGTGTACCGCGGGCGGATCGACGACCTGAGGACTCCCGAGGGTATCCGGCGGCCCGCGGCCACCCGGCACGACCTGCGCGACGCCCTTGCCGCGTTCATTGACGGAAAGCCGGTGCCTCCACCTTCCGGGGAACCTTTCGGCTGCCCGTTGCCCCAACCGCCTGAATCATTTCGCAAGGAGTGAACCGATGATCGTGTTGCTGGCGGGTTTGGCGATGGCGGCCGCTCCACCAACCTGGAGCGGATCGGTGGCCGCGATCGTGCACAAGAATTGCGCCGGTTGCCACAGGCCGGGCGAGGTCGGTCCGTTCCCGCTGCTCACCTACGAGGATGCCGGGAAGCGGGCGGGGTTCATCGCCGAAACATGCCGCTCCCGGCGGATGCCCCCGTGGAAGGCGGAACCGGGGCATGGAAGTTTCTTCGACGAGAGGCGACTTTCAGAATCGGAAATCAATGCGATCACGGCCTGGGCCGCCGCTGGCGCTCCCCGGGGTGACGCCCAGGCCGAGCCCAAGCCGCCGGAGTTTCACGACGGCTGGCAACTGGGCAAGCCCGACCTGGTGCTGCGCATGGTCGAGCCTTTCACCATTCCGGCCGAGGGCCGGGACATTTTCCAGGTGTTCGTCATCCCTTCGGGCCTCAAGGAGAGGCGCACCGTCGCCGCCATGGAATTCCGCCCAGGCAACAGGCGGGTGGTTCATCACGCGCTGGTGTTCCTCGACGGCACGGGCCAGGCCCGCAGGAAGGATGAGGCCCATCCCGGCCCCGGTTATTCCACATTCGGCGGCGTGGGAATCATGCCGACGGGCGGGTTGGGCGGGTGGGCCCCGGGGAACTTCCCCCGCAGGTTGCCTGATGGAACGGGAAGGGAGATTCAAGCCGGCGCTGACATCATCCTTCAGGTCCACTACCATCCTTCCGGAAAGCGGGAAACCGACACCAGCGAGATCGGCCTGCACTTTACGCCCAAGCCCGCGGAGAAGCTTGTCTCCAACCTCCCCCTGGCCTCCCGGGACATCGATATCCCAGCCGGCGAGCCCGCTTACAAACGCTCGGTGCGTTTCACCACGCCCGAACCGCTCACCATCATCGGGGTCACGCCCCACATGCATCTCGTGGGCAAGGAGATGAAGGTTCGCGTGGTGAAGCCCGACGGGGCCGAGATTCCCCTCATATGGATCCGCGATTGGGATTTCAATTGGCAGGACACCTACCTGTTCCGTCAACCCGTTCAGGTGCCGGCCGGTTCCCGGTTCGAGGTCGACGCCCTTTACGACAACAGCGCCGCCAACCCGCGCAATCCCCGGTCTCCCCCCGGTCGGGTCAAGTGGGGTGAGCAAACGGAAAACGAGATGTGCCTGTGCTTTGTCGCGATGATTCCCCATAGCCGGGAATCGCTGGGGAAAATCAGGCAGGCCGCCATGCGGCAACTGATGACCCCGGGCATGCTCCTGAGGTTTTTGGGAGGAAACTGACGGTTGGTCATCCCGCGGCGGGCTTGGCCCCGCCCCACGCCCCGGGTTCCCCCAGCAAGGAGGGAATCGAGCCCCGGAAGGCCTTGGTGATATCGTCGATCGTGGCCCAAATGGCCCAGGTTCCGTCGCTGCCGGCGACGCGAACGCGCGTCTCCCGGGTGGTGACTCCGACGCGGTGACAGGGCGATCCCGCCATGGCGGCCTCGAACGCGTCGGCCTTGTCGGGAGCGACCTCCACGAGAAACCGGGTGGGCGATTCCCCGAAGAGCGCCTCCGCCGTGCTCAGTCCCGTCGACGCCCGCGCCAGGTGCGAAAGGTCGCATCCGACATGGCCGGCGAGGGCCATTTCCGCCGCGGCGACCGCCACGCCTCCCTCGGCCAGGTCGTGAACGGCCCGGCAAAGACCCTTGGCGATCGCCTTGTGAAGCCGGCAGAACAGGGCCTTGGCGGGGCCCGGATTCACCTTGGGAATCCGTCCGCCCTCCAGGCCATGCGCCGCGGCATAGGCCGACCCGGCGAACGACCCGTCCGAGTCGCCCACCAGGTAGACATGGTGCCCTGGCGACTTGAAGTCCATGCTCACCGCGTGGCGGGCGTCGGCCAGTTGCCCCAGGGCGCTGATCAGCAGCGTGGGCGGAATCGCGATCCGCCTGTCCTTGCCCTTGTACTCATTCTTGAGGCTGTCCTTGCCGCTGATGAACGGCATCATCCAGGCCACCGCGAGGTCGTGGCAGGCCTCGGCCGACCTGACCAGCAGTCCGAGTTCCTCGGGCCGGTCGGTGTCGGCCCAGCAGAAGTTGTCGAGCAGGGCGATCCGGTCCGGGTCGGCGCCCACGGCCACGACATTCCGCACGGCCTCGTCGATGGCGCAGGCCGCCATGGCATAGGCGTCGATCCGTCCCAGGCGCGTATGAATGCCGCATCCCACCGCGAACGCCTTCCATTTGCCGGGAACGGGCGCCACCACGGCGGCATCGGAGGGGCCGGTCTCGTGCAGGCCCACAAGCGGCTTGATGACGCTGCCTCCCTGCACCTCGTGGTCGTATTGCCTGATCACCCATTCCTTGCTGGCGATGTCGGGCATGGCCAGCAGCCTGAGCAGGGTCGCTGAAAAGTCCTCGCCGGCGGGCGGAGTGAGCGGGGTTTCAACCGGGTCGGCAAAGGTGGCCTTGCGGGTGACGGGAGGCCTGCCGTCGTGCAGGAAGGCCATGTCCAGTTCCCCGACCCGCCTCCCGTGCCAGTTGAGGCGCAGCAGTCCTGTCGCCTCGAAGCGGCCCAGGGCGGTCGCCTCAACCCCCTCGGCGGCGCACTCGTTCCGCATGTCGTCCCAATGCCCGGGGGGAACCGCCAGGACCATCCGTTCCTGCGACTCGCTGATCCAGGCCTCGACATAGGTGAGCCCCGAGTACTTGAGCGGGGCCTTTTCCAGGTCGACGGTGGCTCCCAGGTCGGCGGCCATTTCGCCCACGGCGGAGCTGAATCCTCCGGCACCGCAATCGGTGATGGCGCGGTAAAGCCCCTTGTCGCGGCAGCGCATCACCGCCTCGAGCACCTTCTTTTCCTCGATGGCGTTGCCGATCTGCACGGCGCCTCCCGCGGTCTTCTCGGAGGTGTTCGAAAGGCCCTCGGAGGAAAAGGTCGCGCCGTGGATGCCGTCACGGCCGGTCCGCCCGCCGATCGCCACGATGAGGTCGCCGTCGCGGACCTCCTTTTTGGCCCTGTTCACGGGCAGCAGGCCGACCGTGCCGCAGAACACCAGCGGGTTGGCGAGGTAGTCGGGATGGAAGCGCACCGCGCCGTTCACGGTGGGAATGCCCATGCGGTTGCCGTAGTCGCGAACTCCCGAAACCACTCCCCTCATCACCTTGCGCGGGTGCAGCACGCCTTCGGGCAGGTCGCGCGCCGCGATGTCGAGGGGGCCGAAGCAGAAAACATCGGTGTCGCAGACGGGACGGGCGCCCAGGCCCGTTCCCAAGGCGTCGCGGATAACCCCGCCGATGCCCGTGCTGGCGCCGCCATATGGCTCGATCGCGCTTGGCCTGTTGTGGGTTTCCACCTTGAACACCAGGTGGTTCTCATCATCGAACAGGACGACGCCCGCGTTGTCCTCGAACACGCTCACGCACCAGTCGTCGGGTCCCAGTCGCCTGCGCACCTCGACGGTGCCGGCGAAAATCGTCTCCTTGAGCATGTTCTGGTAGGTCTTTCCGGGCGCCTCGATCCGGCCCTTGAGCGTCTTGTGCGAGCAGTGCTCCGACCATGTCTGGGCGATGGTTTCCAGTTCCACATCAACGGGGTCGCGCGCCAGGGCCCTGTAATGGGCCTGGATCGTCAGCATTTCCGCCCCGGAAAGCGCCAGCCCCATCCCCTTGCTGAGGACGACCAAAGCCGTCTCGTCAAGCTCGTGGATGGCGATGTCGCGGCGTGCGAAGTCGTAGGTGGATCCCAGGTGCAAATGGTCCATCCTGGGCAAGCCCGCCGCCACCTGCTCGACGGCCTCGTTGGCCAAGACGCGCCTGAACAGCAGGTTTCGCACATCCTCGGCGAGCGGCTTGCCATAGTAGCGGCGGTAGGTCCTGACCTGGTCCACCCTCAGTCCCAGTTCCCGTCCCAGCGAGGCGACGCTCAGGGCCACGGGATCCATGACTCCCGGGCGGGGAAGCACGGTGGCCACCGGCTCGGTTTCGGCGGGTTCGTCCCAAGCGCGGATCGCGCCGATTTCCGCCACCTCATCCACCAGCACCTGCGCGGCCAGTTCCCGCGCCTGCTCGCGGTCGAGGTCGCCTTCCACGAGGTACCCCCTCGAGGCCGCCGTGATGAAATCAGCGGGAGGTTCGGCGTGCGCCAGCAAGCGGTACTCGCCGCGAACCCTGTCGACCTCGTTTTCCGCCTGCCGGGCGCGTATCTCGATGTCCCAAAGCATGCCAACTCCCCCAAGTCGATCCTTGGTGCTAGTGTATTGGCTTGGCCGGCGCCGACATGCCGGCAGGTTGTTCCGCGAGCCGAAGGAGATTTCCCGTGCCCGTACAAGCCCAGCAGGCGACCCTGGTAGAACCGTACAAGGTTGAAATCCGCCAGGTCACGCTGCCCGACCCGGCCCCCAACCAGATTCTGCTGGCCGCCGAAGCCACCGCCATCAGCGCCGGCACCGAACTGGCGGTTTACACCGGAACCCACCAGTGGCTGAAGGACCCCTCCATGCCGGACTGGAAGTTCCCGTTCCGCCCCGGTTATTCGGCCGCCGGGCGGGTTGTTGCCGTTGGCAAGGAATTTCCGGGCGGATTCCAGCCCGGTGACCGGGTGAGCTACCCCGGCAACCACGCCACGCATGAATTGCTCACCGTGGGGCATGAACGCTGCCGGGTTTGGCGCATGCCCGATTCGTTGGCTTTCGAGAAGGCGGCGGTGGCCTGCGTGGCCCGTTACGGGATGGGCGCGGCCATCCGCGCCGGGCTCACGCTGGGGCGCAGCGCCGCCGTTTTGGGCCTCGGCGTGATTGGCCAGTTCGCGCTCCGCAGCCTGCGCGCCGCGGGGTGCCATCCGGTGGTGGGAATTGACGCGGTGCCGATGCGGCGCAAGGCGGCCATGGATGCCGGCGCCGATCTGGTCATCGATCCCTCCGATGGCAAGGCCAAGGATGCCCTCCGGCATCACCTCGGCTCGACCGGCGCGGAGATCGTGGCCGATTGCACCGGGGTTCCGGACGCCGTTCCCGTGGCCATGGGACTGGCCTGCCATGGCGGGCAGGTGATCGTGGTCGGCAGCCCCCGCGGCATCGCCAAGGATGTCAATTTCTACGACGACTTGCACCGCAGGTATATCGAGGTGTCGGGCGCGCATGGCAACATGCTGTTCGAACCGGCCCATGTCCGCCTCGCCGGCACCTGGGACATCCACAAGGCCCAGCACTGGCTCCTGGCCTCGCTGGCCAACGGAAGGCTCAACCTCGATTCGCTCATCACCCACCGCATCCGTCCTGATGGAATCGGCAAGGCCTACGAGGGATTGCTCAAGGACAAGGACAATTACCTCGGCGTGGTGGTTTCGTGGACCTGACCGCGCTGGCCTATGTCACCGCCGGGCTGGCCGGGGGAATCAACTCCCTGGCCGGCGGCGGCACGCTCCTCACCTATCCAGCGCTGTTGCCCCTCATGACGCCCACCCAGGCGAACATGACAAGCACCATCGCGCTCCTGCCCGGTTCCGTCACGGGCGCATGGGCCTACAGGCGCGAGATCGGCTCGCTGGGGCCGTGGTTCGGCCGACTCCTGCCCGCCTCCCTGGCCGGATCCTTGATCGGTTCGCTTCTGTTGGCCATGGATCCTGGAGGTTCCTTCAAGCTCGTTGTTCCGTGGCTCATCCTGTTCGCCTCGGTGTTGTTCATCGCCCAGCCTTGGCTTGGCGCCGCCAAGCCGGGCGCGGCAAGCGGCCGACCCGGAATGCGGTTGCTCCTGATCGCCTCGGCGTGCCAGTTTGCCGTGGCGGTGTACGGCGGATACTTCGGCGCCGGAATTGGCATCCTCATGCTGGCCACCCTAGGTCTTTGGGGTGCGGGCGACCTGCATCAGGTCAATGGCCTCAAGAACCTGCTGGCCGCATGCATCAACGCCGTTTCAGTGGCGGTTTTCGCTTGGGAGGGAAGCATCGTTTGGACCCTCGTGCCGGGCATGGCGGGCGCGTCGGTCGCCGGCGCCTACCTCGCCGCCCATTTCGGCCGCAAGTTGCCCAAACCGGTGCTCCGGGGATTCATCATCTTCGTTGGCCTGGCCCAGACTTCGTATTATCTTTTGAGACAGGCGGGGATTCTGCCCGGCCTGGAATCGTCCAAACCGTGATGGAAAGGAACATCCCTGCCATGCGTAACCGGCGCCATCTGCTGACCGCGGCCTTCTGTCTTCCCCTCGTGCTGGTGGTGGCATGCGCCGACACCGATGCCATCCAGATTCCGCCCGAGGCGAAAACCACGGCCTCCGGCCTGAAATACCTCGACCTGAAAGTCGGCGAAGGCGCCGAGGCCAAGAAGGGTAGCCCCATCAAGGCCCACTACACCGGAATGCTCCAGAAGAACGGCAAGAAGTTCGACAGCAGCGTCGATCGCGGCACACCGCTCGAGATCGACATCGGAGTGGGCCAGGTCATCAAGGGATGGGACGAGGGAATCGTCGGCATGAAGGTTGGCGGCAAACGCAAGCTGTTCATTCCGTATGATCTGGCGTATGGGGAAAACGGCCGCCCCCCCGCGATTCCGCGCAAGGCCGACTTGGTTTTCGAGGTGGAACTCGTGGATGTCGCATCTGAAATCGCCGTGCCTGAAGGCGCCAAGAAAACCGCGGGCGGCGTGCAATACACCGATACCAAGGAAGGCACAGGCACCGAAGCGACCGCCGGCAAGAAGGTCGAGGTGCATTACACCGGCAAACTCCAGAAGAACGGCAAGAAGTTCGACAGCAGTGTCGATCGCGGCGAAACCTTCACCTTCACTCTCGGCCAGAAGGAAGTGATCCAAGGCTGGGATGAAGGCGTCGCCGGCATGAAGGAAGGCGGCAAGCGCCTGCTGTTCATTCCCAGCAAGCTGGGTTATGGCGAGCGGGGCGCCGGTCGCAGCATTCCCCCCGGCAGCGACCTGTATTTCGAAGTCGAACTCATCAAGGTTCGCTGACTTTCGGAGGAATCACCGCCAGGCCGAAGGCGATCTCCCTGGAGGATCCCAACTGCGGCAGCGAGACTCCGCGCGTCAAGATGATGCCGGGGTATCGCCGCCGCAGTTGTGTTTCAACCCGGTCGCCGGCCTTGGCCACCTCCCAGGCGAAGACTCCGCCCAACCTCATGAAGTGCTCGTCGCTGGTCCACGGGTTGAACCGAGCCACCGGCAACGGCAGCGACGGGTTCTCACCCACGAATACCATCGGCCTGCCGGGCGCGAACCAGGCGATGTTGTCCGCCACCCAGTGTTCTCCGGCAACGATGGGTATGCGGTCCGACCCGGTCTGTTCTTTCCAGAAATCCACCGCGGCTTCAGCAAGATTCCTGCCCGGAAAGCGGGAACGGACTTCCTTGCCCTCACGGGACATCAATACCCCGTCGCCCAACACCATCAATCCCATCAATCCGGCGACGATGATTCCGCTCAAGGCAAGCGAGTGCCTGATCGCTCCGGGCTTGTCCCGGAACCCGCCATAGGCCAAGGCCACCAGGCCCGCGCATGTGTAGCACGGAAAACACCAAAATCCGATCACCTTTTTGCCCAGGAGCACCATCAGCAGGATGGTGGCCAGGGGGCCGATCGTTGTGATGGCGAGGTACCTGGCCAGTTCGGGCTTGGTGGCGGCGGGACGAGACCTTCCCCCCATCAACGCGAACAAGGGAATGAGTAATCCCCAGGCCATCCACGATTGCTCGGCAAGGAACCCGAGCAGTCCCATGGCGCCGGCGGCGAATCCGCCGCGGGTGCCGCCGCGCGCGGCCAAGTACTGGAGCGTGATCCAATCGTGGCCGGCCAGCCAGGCGAGGTGGGGCGAAAAGAGCAGCAGGCCGGCCAGCCAGGCCACCCATGGCTTGGGCGTGGCCAGCGCCCGCCTGCCCTCGGGAAGCGCCAAAAGGGCGAGCGCTTGCCAGGCAAGGAGCAGGGCCATGTTGTACTTGCACAGCAGGCCGAGCCCAACAATGAATCCATAAGCCATCCACATAATCCATGTGTTGCCGGACAACGCCATCCACAGCGACCAGATCCCAAGAGCCCAGAGGCCCGTGAGCGCGGTGTTGTGGTTCAGTTCTCCTCCCATCCAGGTGAAGAAGCAGGTCGCCTCCAGCGGAAGCACGGCCAGGATGGCGCGATCGGTGCCCAGCAGTTCCCTGGCCAGCCGCCATGCGGCCCAGATGCCCGCGGCCAAAAACAGGTAGCTTGTCAGGTAAACGGCGGGCAGCCAACCGCCCGAGGCCCATGCGGCCGTTTCGGCGCACCATGCCGGCAGGGGAGGGTGCTTGTAGTATCCCCATTCCCAACGGGATCCCCAGGCCAGCATCTCGACGACATCGACGGGTGGATTCTGGTAGCGGATTGAGGCCGCCGCGGTCCAGCCAATCGTGCGCGCGATCAGCCAGGCCCAGAACGGGATGCTGCCCGTTCCCCACCGGTTCATGGCCTAGGCCGCCAAGGCATCGGGGGCGGCTTGCGGGCCCTCCGCCGGGATGAAGGCGGCGCCCGGGGCGAGCGTGGCCCGCCAGATGCGGGTCAAGTCGTGAAAGGCCCTGAAAAAATCGGCGGGCTTCACCTTGCTGCCCCCGACATGATCCCAGCGGCCAAGAGGCAACTCCAGCGCGATGGCTTCCGGCCTACCGGCCTTTCCCGCCCTGTTCAGTGAAATGATCCTTGCCAGGATCTCGACATCGAACAGCCATCGCGTGATGAACGGCACGCTGAAAATCGATTTCATGGTCGCCGTGGAGCGGAACAACTTGGCTCCGCACTGGGTGTCATGGACCTGAAGCCCGAGGGTCCAGCCGATGCTCCCGGCAACCACCCGTCCCAGGCCGTGGCGCAACGGATCCCGCTGGATGCTGTTGCCCAGCAGGGAGATCCGTGATCCGATGACCATCTCGAGTTCCGGCCTGCGAACCAGCGCCTCCTCCAGCCTGGCAAGTTCATCCAGCGGCGTCGCCAGGTCGGCATCCCAAAAGCCCGCGACCGTGGCTCCCGTGGCGAATGCCTGAAGGATGCCATGTCGCACGGCCTCCGCCTTGCCACGGTTGGTGGCAAGGTTGAGGACGCTGGCGCGGGCCGGGTTCCGCGACGCCAGTTCATCGAGCAAGCTGGATGTTTCGTCGCGGCTGCCATCGTTGACAAATAGCAACCGGGGACCACGGGGTTGGGCCATGGATCGGGCGAATTCGATCACGGGCAATCGCAGGGCCTCGTTGTAGCAGGGAACAACGAGGGTGGGACGGGACATGGGTCACCGGTGAAGCTATGCAAGGTTTTCCCTTTATTCGGGTTTTGTGGGTGTCGGCTTGAATGGATTGGTGGTTACAGCGGCGCCGGCAAGTCTCGGGTGGAAAAACGGGCTCCTCCCACCAGATAACCGGCCAACCCGATAGCCACCAGGATCCAGAAACCCGGAATGGCCAGCCTTTGGGGCCCAACCCATTCGGCCAGGTCGACGAGACCGCTGCCGCCAAGCATCGCTTCCTGTGGCAGGTAATAGTAAAAGACGCATAAGGGCCGTAGGAAAATCAGCGGTTCCCATAATTGCCCCAGCAAATTGACAAGGAACATGAGCGTGACGATGAGCGTCACAATCCCCAGCACTCCCATGCGCGACCGCCCGAACGCCGAGATCGCGAAGGCCATCCCGGAAACCGACCAGCCCAAGGCCGCGACCGAGGGGGCGGCAAGGAGAAAGCGCCCCGGCTCGATTTTCAACCGTTGCGAGTCGTCCGTGGGAGCGGGAGATTGGCGGAAAAGCGATGCCGGAGACCAGTTCCACCACTTGGCCTGATCCAGTTTCAGTTGAATTTGGGGAGGCAGCGGCCTTTCCTTGAGCGGACTGATCCACCAGGCTCCGGCGCACGCGGCGGTGGTGAACGCCACGGCGATCACGCACCATGAGGCCAAGTCAAAAACAGCATGGGAAACGGCCACCTTGGGACGCGAGACGGGCTGGCTGAGCAGCAGCTCCAGCGTTCCTCTCTCGAGTTCGCCGGCCAGGGCGGTGGCACCCCTTCCGGCCGCCCACAACGCCACAAGGACCTGGGTCAGCGGATGCACGAGGAGAATGCTGAGGATGTCCATCGCCTTGTCGAGGGTGACCCTGTCTCCCCCGATGAGGGTGCGAACCATTTTGCCCGGGCCGTCGAAGACCATGCCTTCCAGGTCGGTCAGGCCCAGTCCGCTTTGGCCCGCCAGGAGCCTGAAAAATGGCGACAATTGCTCGAGCGACCTCTTGATGATGCTGCCCCACAGGAGGCCGAAACCCACGAGGATAAGCGTGAACACCGCCATCGCCAGCCGCCAATCCCGCCAATGACGGCCCAGCAGCACCAAAACAGAGCCGGGTTCACGCATGGGCGGCGATCCTTCCCGATGAAAAGTTCACATCATTGTTCTAGGCAACTGGCGAGACTGCTTGGAATCGGTTACACCATCATTTGTTCCCCGAGGAGAAACAAACATGAAACGATTGTTGATGATGGGGCTGATGGGCGCCCTGATTGCCCAAGCTGGCCAAGGCCAGGAAAAGAAGGACGCGGCTCCCAAGAAGGACGCGAAACCCGCGCGGGTGGCGCACATCAGCGCGGCGGAGGCCGGCCCCGATTTCGCCATCCAAGGCGAATACGAAGGAACATGGGGCGACCTCAAGGCCGGAGCCCATGTCATCGCGCAGGGCAATGGAGCCTTTGAGGCCCAGGTTTACCCCGGAGGCCTTCCCGGGGCCGGCTGGAACGGCACCGACAAGGTCAAGCTCAAGGGAGACTCAACCAAGCTGGAAGGGGCCGGCTCGACCCTGGCGATCAAGGGTTCGGAGATTTCCGGCACCACGGCCAAGGGCGAGAAGGTCGCCCTGAAGAGGGTCGAGCGCAAGAGCCCCACGATTGGGTTGAAGGCTCCCCAAAGAGCCGTCGTGTTGTTCGATGGTTCCAGCGCGGATGCCTGGAACAACGGAAAGCTCGACGCGGAGAAAACCTTGCAGGTGGGAGTCTTGTCCAAGGCGAAGTTTGGCGACTTCACCCTGCACATTGAATTCCAGACCCCGTTCATGCCCAATTCGCGTGGACAGGGACGGGGCAACTCGGGAGTCTACCTGCAAAACCGCTATGAGCTTCAGGTTCTCGACAGCTTCGGCCTCACAGGCGAGAACAACGAATGCGGCGGCATCTATCAGATCGCCAAGCCGAAGGTGAACATGTGCCTGCCACCTCTTACCTGGCAGACCTACGACATTGAGTTCACCGCCGCGAAGTTCGGGCCCGACGGCAAGAAAACCGCCGACGCTATCCTCACGGTCAACCACAACGGGGTGCCAATCCACGACAAGTTGGTGTTGCCCAAGGCCACTCCCGGTGGCGAGGGCAAGGAATCACCCGGGCCCGGCCCGATCCAGTTGCAAAACCACGGCGACCCCGTCCGTTTCCGCAACATCTGGATTCTTGAAAAGAAGTAAGCGGCATTCCATGCCGGGTTAGGCGATGAGGGGGAGGGCCAAAACCCTTCCCCTCACATTTTGCCGAGCGCTTCCACCAGCAGCATGCCGGCGATGAGCATGTGAATGAGCACCGCGATGATGAGGGCATAGCCCGATGCGGGACGGCGCCAATCCGGTTCGCCCCGGTTGAGGAACCACGCCCAGGTGGTGAAAACCGGGCCGATCAATGGCAACCAGCAGGTCAGCACGCCCGTGACCGCCATGATGCGCCCCCAGGATGCCTCACCACCCTTGTTTTCGTTCGCGGCCAACTGGTCGGGAGTGACGCCGCGCAGGATGTCGGGGGTGTGGCCGGGCATGCCTGCCCGCACGGTGTTGAAAAGGGCGACTGGAAGAATGACAAGCGGCCAGATGATGTGCGCCGTGGGAATGTTGAGGAGGCACCTGTACCAGATGCGCCGGCGCATGCATCCGGGACAGGCCCTGACATACTCAACGGCGTGCCAGTGAAAGTGACCCAGAAAAACCAGCCAGCGAATGAGGCGGAACTGTTTCAGCCGGTCGGTCCAACGGCTGCATACCGGGCACGGCAGCCTTTCCGGCGGTTCATCATCGAACAAGGCATCGTCGCTCATGGGCTAAGCTTGGCTTCCCAAATTTCCCATTATTTTAATCCATCCCAAGCGCCCGGCGCACCATCATTGCCCTTGATTCCATTCGTCCCATCGCTATCGTCGCCGGGCCGGATGGGGTTGGGGTGATCTTATGCCTTCATTGGCGGACCGTTGCCGGGAGATTCGTCTCCTGGTTCTTGATGTCGATGGGAGCCTCACGGCCGGGGGTATCACTTACGCCGCGGCGGAAGGAAATCCCGGGCTTGAAATCAAGGAATTTTTTGTGAGGGACGGCTGGGCGATCAAGCGCTGGAAGAAGGCGGGCGGAAAGCTGGCGGTGGTGACGGGCCGGCGGGGCGCCGTAGTGGAAAAGCGGGCGCGGGAACTGGGTGCCGACGCGCTGGTGCAAGGCGCGGAGAACAAATTGCCGGCGTGGCTGGAGACGCTCAGGAGCATGGAAATCGCGAGCGGACAGGCGGCCGTGCTGGGCGATGACTTGCCCGATGTGCCGCTGCTGGCCGCCGCTGGCTTGGGCGCGGCGCCGGCGGATGGATGCCCCGACGCCAGGAGAGCCGCCTCCGTGGTTCTGAGGCATGGCGCCGGAAAGGGTGCCGCGCGGGAACTGGTGGAACTGGTGATGAGGGTGCAGGGCAACTGGCCGTGCGGGGGGGACTGACGGAAGGTGTGGACTCCACGACGAATCCTGATGCTGGCCTTCGGCTGGGTGCTTTTCGGTCTCGCCTTCACGGGCTATTCGGCCGTGATGGGCGGCATCGACGGGATGCCCCCGCTTCCCAAGGCCTATTGGCCCCGTCAGGCCTCGGAATTGCCGCCCCTGCCCGAGAGGCCGGCCTCGCGCGTGGTGGCGCGCCTTCAGCAGGCCTTCGGCGCCGAGTGTCCCGAGATTCACAGGCAGATCAAGCTTGAACTGGCCAGCCGTGGCATGGTGTTCGCCGCCGACCATTTCAAGATCGAGCCGGACGGCCGGGTGTGCCTGACGCCCTTGAGCGTGGTGATGTTTTCCAAGGACAAGGGAGATCCACGCCCCCCCGAGGTGACCACGATCCGCGGGCAGGTCGCCTACCTGCGTTTCGACCGTCCCGTGACCCAATACACGGAAATCGGCAGTCGGAAAATCGTCGCCGCCGAGCTAAGCGGATCGATCGAGCTCACCAACAATCGCCGCACCCCGGAACGGGCCGACGACCTGAGTGTTTTCATTCCGACGGGTCCGGTGTTTTATTCCGATGAGAAAAAGCTGATTTGGTCGGAGGATTCCGTTCACCTTGTCGACAACCAGAGCCGGCCGCGTCCATCCGAGGTGCGTGGCCGCGGCATGGAAATCGAACTGGCTCCCGAGGCGCCCGCTCCGAAAACGCCGAGCGCTCCCGCGCAGGCGCGCAAGCCGAAAAGCGACGGGATCGGCGGGGTGAGGCGGCTTACCCTCAAGCGCGCCGTCGACATGCACCTCGTGGTGCGGGAGGATTCCGGTTTCCTTGGCAACGGGGCACCCCCCAAGCCTGCCGCCACTCCAGCCAAGCCGGGAAGCGAGGAGACGGCGCTGATCGTGGTGAAGACGCCCGGCGCCTTCACCTACCTGTTCAGGTCCGAAAAGGAAGGCGACCTGGCGACCTTCCTGGCGGGCAAGCCCGGCACCGGCGTGCTTCCCGGCGATGTCACCGTCACACGGTTGCATGAGGCCAAGGGCACCATCGACCAGCTTGTCTGTTCCACCTTGGAGTTGATCCTGAGGCGCAAGGGCGGTTCCGGTGCCTCCCAGGGGAAATCCCACGACATCGAGCGCGCCAAGGCCACCGGCCCCGAGGTTGTCCTCACATCCGACGCGGAAAAACTTGAGGCCCGGGGCGAGGATTTCACCTACGAGGCCACGATCGCCCGCACCACCCTCAAGGGCGCGAAGGGAATGGCCGCCAATCTTGACGGCAATATCCTGCGTGCGCGTGAATTGGAGGTTTGGCAAGCGAAAAAGGGGCAGGCCAAGACCCAGGGGGGCGGTATTGAAAGGCTGGTGGCCCATGGCCCCGGCGACATCGTGCTCCATGAGAAGATTCCCGGCAAGAAACCCGCCACGGCCCGCTGGGTCGAGAAGCTCACATCGGAACGGGACGGCAAGTCGGACCTGCTGACCCTGACGGGAAATGCCGCCTTTCAGGATGACCAGGGGGGCCAATCCCTCGAGGGCCAGACCCTGCGGGTCTGGATGCCCTCCCGATCTGCCGCCGCGAACCCCGCCGCCGCTTCGGCCAAGGCTTCACCGGTTGCAGGCGCCGCACCGGCTCAGGGAGTCCGCCGGTTGGAAAGGCTTGAAGCGCTCGGCTCGGTCCGGGCCAATTCCCATGAGCTCAAGATCCGGGACGCGGCCCGGTTGATGCTCTGGTTCAAGGACGGTCCGCCGTTGCCGGCGAAGCCCGGTGCCATCCCGGTTTCAAGGAGTGCGGGGCCGGCGCCGGCCGTTCCACCGGGACCGGGCGGCGCATCCGCCCCCGCCCAGGCGTCGGGCGCCAAGCCCGCGACGGATCCCCTTTCCTTTTCGGGAGGATCGCCCGCCAAGGAAGGCAACCAACCCATCGACCTGGCCTCGCGCAGCATCGAGGCGTGGATCATCCGGTCTGAAACGGGGAACAGGATCGACAGGCTTCGGTGCGAGGGTTCCGTCGTCGTTCTTCAGGAATCCGGCAAGCCGGGGGAAAAGGGTGTCGACATCCGCGGGGAAACCCTCAACCTCACGGGATCGCCCAACGGCCACATGCTTTCGGTGAGCGGCGACCTGGCGCAGTTGAGGAAAGACACCATCCTGATCGTCGGCCCCGAGGTGAACCTCGACCAAGTGAACAACAAGGCTTGGGTCACGGGCATCGGCGCCATGCAGATGGAAAGCTCGACGAATTTCCAAGGTGGCAAGCTGGAAAAACCGGCTCCGATCGAGGTCCACTGGAACAAGTCGATGCTGTTCAACGGGATGTATGCCGAGTTTCATGGCGGCATCCAGGCGGAACAGCAGAATTCCCGCATGGCTTGCCAGAGCCTCCAGGTGCACTTCGACAAGCCGATTTCCCTCAAGGAAGGAAACAAGTCGGGGCAATCCCCGCGCGTGAGCCACATGGTGTGCGACCAGCGGGTTCGGGTGGAGGAGACGATTCGCGAGGGAGAAAGGCTCATCTCCCACAAGCGGATCGTCGCCGTGACGCTTTCCATGAACAAGCTGGAGCGCGAGGCGGATGATCCGTCCGTTCGGGAAGGAAACGAGGTGCGCGCCTCGGGACCGGGTGAGTTCCGTTCCCTCCAGGCGGGAGAAGCCGAGATCGTCTCGCCAACGGCGCCTCCGCCGGCGCCCGCGGATTCCGGTGGCCAACCCGCCAAGCCATCATTGGACAAGAAGGAAATGAAAATGCTGCTGGTGGCATTCCAGGGAAGCATGTACGCCAACGAGGCCATCGGGACGGCATCCTTCCTCGAGAATGTCAGGACCCTGCATTTTCCAGCCGAGGACCCCAACCTCGACATTTCCCCCGACACGCCGGTTCGAGACCTGCCCAAGGGGGCCTACACCTTGCGCTGCGATCGCCTTGAAGTCCTGAGCCGCAAGGAGGGGACCCGAACGCTTCGCGACCTGAGGGCCAGGGGCCGGGTGATTGTCCGGTCGATGGAGTTTTCCGGGGCCGCCGACATGGTCACCTTCGATGAGTCGAAAAATCAGGTGATTTTCCACGGGTCCGAAACCGTTCCCGCCGCGCTTTTCCGGCAACTGCGTCCCGGTTCCCCTCCTGATGAGATCAAGGGGCGGAAGATCACCTTCAACCGCGCCAGCGGCCAGTTCCGCATCGACGAGGGATCGTGGCTGGGAGGAAGTTGAAAGCCTTTCAAGGAGATCGGAGCCGCGCGGTCGGGGCCAGGCGACCATCCCCATTCACCTTGTCGCCGGTGACTGCCAAGCCCGTGGGCCGGGCCTGCCCGCCGGGAACGCGGTAGGTCGGCCCCAACGCCGGTGCAATCAGGGTGTCACAGGCCCTGAAGACGGTTTTTGGCGTCGCCGAATTCGGGCAGCTTGATGTCGTAACGGTCCATGAGTGACAGGTACAGGTTGCACATTTTCCGCTCGGGACGGCCATCGCAGTCGAGCACCCGGCCGGTGCGGATCGTTCCACCAAGCCCGCCCACAAGCACCACGGGCAACCGGTTCGCCACATGATTTCCCGTCAGCATGCTCGAGCAGTACAGGATGGCGGAATTGTCGAGCACGGATTGTCCATTTTCCTTGATGGCATCGAGCTTACCGGCGAGGTAGGCCAGTTGCCCAAGGAAGAACCGGTTCACCTTGAGCCAATCCGCCGAGTCGGAATGGGACAACAGGTGGTGGATCATGTAATCCACGCCCAAATTCGGGAAGCGGAGGGAAGAGTGGTCATTGTTGAGCTTGAGCGTGGCCACGCGGGTGGTGTCGGTCTGGAAGCCGAGCGCCACGATGTCGCACATGAGGCGCATGTGCTCGGCGATGTCCTGGGGAATGCCGTCGGCGGGTCGGGGCGCCAACGGCTTGGAGTCCGGCCGCTTGCCCTGCAGTTCGCCACGCTTTCCCGCGTTTTCAATGCGGCGCTCCACCTCGCGCACCGAATCGAGGTATTCATCGAGCTTACGCGCGTCGCCCGTGGCCAGCCGGGGCCTGAAGGCCTTGGCGTCGTCCAGCACGGCATCAAGGACACCCTTGTCACCCTTGCCGGCATCATCCTTGAACAGGCGGTCGAAGGCGAGCGCCGGATACAACTCGAGTGGTGTTGGCGTGGTCGGGGAACTCCACGAGATATGCGAGCTGTAAAGCATCGAATAATTCTTGTGAACCGAGGGGTTGGAGGCCTCGCAACCAAGGACAAGGCTGGGGACCTTGCAGGAGGCGCCGTGGGCCTGCGCGATGACCTGGTCGATGCTGGTGCCCGAGCGGATCTCGCCTCCGGAGGCCAGCGGAGCGCCGGAGAGCAGGTTGCCCGTCTGGGAACTGTGGATGTTTCCCTTGAGGGCCTCGGCGTTGAACAGCCCGTTGACAAGCAGAAGCCGTTCCTTGAATGGCTCGAGCGGTTCGAGCACCTTGCCAAGGGCCATGTCCTTTCCTTCGCCCTTCGCCCACCATTCCCTGCTGTGGAATCCGTTTCCGGAAAACAGCACGGCGAACCTCTTGGGCGGAGCGGAATTCCCCGCGGCTTCAGAGAGGGAACCCATCCATGGCAAGGCCATGGTCACTCCCGCGCCCTTGAGAAACTTGCGGCGATCCTGTCGGCTGGAAATCATCGGATGGACTCCTTGCGTGCGGAAAACATGGTCATTGGTCGGCCAAGGCATCCTTGCCCCGGATTTGCATGAACGGCTGGCTCGTCACGATCTCCTCAAGAAGAGTGCCGAATTTGTAGCCTTCCGATTCCAGCCGTTTCATCATCCGGTCGAGCAACGGTTCATCGGCGATCTGGGTGCCCCTTCCCAAGGAATAGCCGAGCAGCTTGCGGCAGAACTGTCGGATGAAGGCGTCGCGCCTGGTCGAGGATAGCATCTTCCGAAGTCCGTCGACGCCGTCGAGTTCCGTGCCGTCCCTCAGCTTCGCCTTGGTGTCGATGGGCCTGCCGGCCAGATCCTTCACGCGCGATCGCCCGATGGCGTCGTAGCCCTCCAGGCTGAAGCCGATGGGATCGACCCGCTGGTGGCAAACGGCGCAACGGGCATCGGCGGAGTGTTTTTCAACCAGTTGTCGCACCGTCAGGTTGGCTGTTCCGGCCTCATCCTCGGGTAATTGTGGAACATTCTTGGGCGGCTTGGGGAGCTTTTCACCCAGCAGGACTTCCGATACCCAGTTCCCCCGCAGGATGGGACTGGTGCGCGAGGCTCCAGACTGCTGGGAAAGCGTGGCGGCCAGCGTTAGGATGCCGCCGCGCCCATGCCGCCTGACGCCCTCGACGCGCCTCCATTCGGGCCCGTTGACTCCGGGTATGCCGTAATGCTTCGCGAGGTCGCCGTTGAGCCAGGTGAAATCAGCGTCAACCAGTTCCAGGAGAGACCTGTTTTGCGAAAAGATGTCGGCGAGAAAAAGAACGGCTTCTTCGCGCATAACGCCTTTTAGCGCCGGGAATGTCGGGAAATGCCTGGGGCTTTTCTCGTCACTTTTCTCGAACCCGTACAGGTGCAGCCATTGAAGGCCGAATTCCGCGGCCAGCCGCCTTGCCCGCGGATCGGCCAGCATGCGCTTGGCCTGCGCCGCCAGCACCGCCTTGTCCGCGAGCCTGCCTTCGGCGGCGAGGCGCTGCAGTTCCTCATCCGGGGCGCTAGACCAGAGGAAGTAGCTCAGGCGGGTGGCCTGCTCGAGGCCGCTGATCGGCGAGTTGGTTGATCCCTTGGCCGGGCTTTCCAGCCGGTAGAGGAATGACGGAGACGCCAGCACGCGGGAAAGCAACAGCCTGATAGCCTCGTCATGGGGCAATTCGTTCGCCCGAAGATCCCGATAGAGTCCCTTGAGCTTTTCCTTTTCATCCTGAGCCAAGGGCCGGCGCCAGGCGCTGTCGGCAAGCGCAACCACCGCCTCCAGATGGCGGGGTTCCGCCGCGACCAGTTCCTTGCGGAATTCTTCCGCCCGGCGCCTGATCGGTTCGCGCAATGGCGTGAAGGCGCTGGGGTCGGCGTCCTGGGTGGCAAACTGCCAAAGCTGCTCGAAGGCATCGACCAGCTTCAGCGCGTCGTGGCTGATGAAATGAAGTTCGTTCCACAGTCGGTCGAGTTCCGCCGACTGATCTGGGGTGAGCATGAGCCGCTTGAGGTGATCATCTTCCCGGTAAAACAGCGTGAGGGTGACAACCTCATCCACGGGGACGATTTTCGTGTAGCACAGGGCCGCTGGAAAAACGGAGCGGAACGCCCTGAATCCGCCCAGGAGCCTTTCGCGCGTCGGGCTGTTTTCAGCGACCAGGATGGGATCGCCAAACACCAACCCCTTGTCCCCGTCGCTCCAGGTTGACCGACCGTTTGCCGGGGTGGGAGCACCGGGTGCGACCGCTTCGGCCGTCGCCGGCCGGGATGTTCCCACGCGCAGTTGGACACTGCCCTTGGGATCGAGGAGAGTTCCGGTCGCCAGGAACTCAGATCCGGCGGCGATGTCGGCGGGGATCCGAACCTCGATGATGGATGGCGCCTTGAGGACAAGGGTGGCGGGGTTGACGGGAGCGATGCCCTCGGGAGCCTTTCCGAAGATCGCGGGATCGGGGCCGGCGGTGGAGTTTTTCGGGGGGGTACCGGCCTTCGACGCGGCCGTGACGAGAGGCCCCGTGGGGGCCAGAAGATCCTGCCTGAGAACCGCGTCCGGCCCCTTGACACCTGGATTGTTCAGCAGTTCGCCAATGGCCTTTGCGATCGTCAGGCGATCTTCGCGCGAGGCGGAACGCCACTTCGCCAAGGTGGATGCCGCGGGAATCACCGGCTGGTTGGCGACATCCTTTTCAGAAACGGAGAAAAAGTGCCACACGGCGGCGTTTCCGAAACTGTCGGCATGGGGATTACCCGCCAAAATGTCCGGAGCCACATCCCTGGCAAGGTCCCAGGCCTTCCCCGACTTGATGCCGGTCATGGTGAAATCAATGGCGGTGAGGTCGCAGGAGTGGTTTCCATCGCGCGGCCCGATGGAAACCAGGACAAGGTCTCCCTTCCCCAAGGGCATTGGTTCGGCCATGTTGAGCGGAATGTCGCGGGGCCCCTGGGCAATACCCTTGGCCAGCACCTGCTGGGTTTCGCCGCGGCGCACTTCGACGGCCCATGTGACGCCGTTGCCGCATTCCGTGTGAGCGTGCCTGAGATTCCCGGCCAGCTTGTAGGAGTCGTCCTGGGAACATTGCCAGCCGATGACAACCCGCCTGGCGGGGGATGGATGGGCGGCGATGCCCTTGGGTTTCATGATGCCGGGCACGCGAACCTGACGGTCGGAGGAATTGGCAAGCACACCGAGCGCTTCAGCACCGGCCCACCCCTTGATGAAGTCGTGGTTCTGGACTCCCTGGGTTTTGGCCAGAAGGTGGCCGGAAACCTGCGCGGAGCCTGAAAGCAGTCCCAAAACCTGCAACCAGGCGTCGAGCATTTCCGGTGGCGCGCCATGGATTTTGGCGGCATCAACCCTGCCCTTGGCATCGAACTTGGGGGGCAAGGACGCCGCGGCGGAGAGGCATGCCTGCGCTGTTTCGATGACGCGCGCACGCGAGGTGGCCAAATGGGCGACCGACTGGCGGATGTCCCTCAGGGGCAGGTCGGGCCTGCCGGGTGCAGATATCCTGGGGTTTTCCCATGCCGCGACATCATGGTCGGAACCATCGCCACCGTCGGTTGCCGACAGGTACAGCACGACATCAGCCCCATTGGCGGGAGGTTGGAGCTTGATTTTGAATTCCTGCCTCGTCGCGATGGGATTGGCGGGCACCTGCCAGGCCTTGGGACCGTCGCGTTTGCCGATATGTCCGACAGTGGTGAATCGCCACAGGGATTGCTGCCAAGCGGCAACCTTCCGCGCCAATCCGGGAACATCCCCGGGCGCCGCCTTGGCCCAGTCGGCCCTGACAAGGTCGAGGGGCAGGGACGCGTTTTTGCCAGAAAGGGCATCCCATAAAATACCCAAATATTTTGGATTCAAGCCTCGTTCCAAAGCCACCTGGCCGATGGTCTTCTTACCCTGCCCGATGGATTCGCGTTCGAGGACCGTCGCGGAAAGGTACGCCTCGAGCGCCAACCTTCCCCCGGAGTTGGTGTCGAATCTGATTCCCTGCAGGTTCACGGCCGTGGCGCCACCCGTCGTGGTGTGACGCGCGTAGAAATCGCGGATGGCCTTGAGCTTTTCCTCTGTCCAATCTCTCTGGCTGGTGAATGGCGAGAAACCGATGCCATCGGGCAGCAGGACGGCGTGGCGCGCGATATCCTTGGCCGACCCCAGGTATTTCGACAGCAGGGCTGGCGACATGGCCATGGCATCGCCGGCATTGGTGAAGCCTTCGCCCGCCGCGTTGTCGGAGGGAAATTCGCGCGCTGGCTCGAGCGCGACTCCGGTGAGGTCGCGGATGGTATAGGTGTATTCCGCGTTGTTCAACCGGCGCAGGACCACCTGGCCGGGGTCGCCAGCGCGGGCGCGGGCCATCGCGTCCAGCTTGGCGGCGATTTCCTTTCGGAAGGTCGCCGCTTCCGCCTTGGCAGGTTGGCGAGCCTCCTTGGGCGGCATTTCCCCGTTGTCGATCTGTTCGGCCACCTTCGCCCAAAGCCTGGCATGCTTGCCTGAAGGATCCGGCGCCAGAAGGATTTCAAGCGACAATTCACCTTTGGGTTCCCTGCCCGAGTGGCAGGCAATGCAATGCGATTTCAGGAAAGCATTCGCATCGGACGCTTGGGCCAGGACCAGAACAAGGGCTGCGATCACGGCGAGGCTCCATCGACGACCCAATGTCAGATAATATGATCTCAATCCAGACAAAATTATCGTTTCAATAAAATTCTTCGCAACCCTATGCTACCCCTGTCGCCTTTGCCCCACCACCGGAGTCCGCCCATGAAAATCATCCGCTTCCAAGATCCCCAAGGCACCATTCGCCACGGCGTTGACCACGGCGCCGGCAAGGTGACGGTCCTTGAAGGGTCGCTGTTTGGTTCCCGCAAGGACACGGGTGTCGCCGCTCAGGTCGCCAAGTTGCTGGCGCCCCTTGAACCCCGCGACATCATGTGCATCGGTCTCAATTACCGCAAGCATGCCGAGGAAGGTGGCAAACCGGTTCCCGAGAACCCGGTGCTCTTCATGAAAAACGCCGGCACACTCCAGAACCCCGGCGACCCGATCGTCCTTCCCCGTGTCCTGCGCAGCGACGAGGTTGATTACGAATGTGAATTGGCGGTCATCATCGGCAAGGCCTGCCACAATGTCTCCAAGGCCGACGCCCTTTCCCATGTGCTCGGTTACACATGCGCCAATGATGTCAGCGCCCGCGACTGGCAGATGAACGGAGGCGGCGGACAGTGGTGCCGCGGAAAGACATTCGCCACCTTCTGCCCGCTGGGGCCTTGCATCGTCACGGCCGACGAGATCCCCAATCCCAACTCCCTTGGAATTCGCACCATCCTCAACGCCCAGGTGATGCAGGACTGGAACACCAGCGACATGATCTTCGATGTTCCCACCCTGATCTCGTTCCTCAGCGCCAGCACGGTGTTGCAGCCCGGAACGGTGATCCTGACCGGCACCCCCCATGGAGTCGGCGCCGCGCGCAAGCCCCCCGTTTTCCTCAAGGCTGGCGATTCGGTCACCATCGAGATTGAGAAAATCGGTAAATTGACCAATCCCGTGGTGGAAGAGAAGGCCTGATACTGGAGGTTACGCCCATGCTGGCAGCCGCTCTGTCCCTTGTGTTTTTGGCCGACCCCGTGATTCGCAGGGATATCCCCTACCTGGGCGCCGGACGAAACGAAAAGGCCGACTTGTACTTGCCCGCCAAGGGTGATGGCCCTCCCAGGCCGGGCGTCGTCATCATCCATGGCGGCGGGTGGACGGGGGGTGACAAGGGTGCCAAGCGCGAGATCAACATCGGCACGACCCTGGCGAACGCCGGATATGTCGGCATGAGCATCAATTACCGGTTGCAGTTGAAGGATGGCCCACCCGCGTGGCCAGGCAATCTCCACGATTGCAAGGTCGCCGTCCGGTTTCTCAGGGCGAACGCCAAGGAACTCAACATCGACCCGGCGCGCGTTGGTGTGATCGGGGGATCCGCCGGCGGCCATCTCGCGGCGTTGGTGGGCTTGACGGGTGATGACAAGTCGCTGGATCCGGCCTCGCCTCATCCGGAAGTCTCCACCCGCGTGAGTTGTGTCGTCGACATGTACGGCCCGATGGCCGATGACAAGAAGCGCCTTGAGCGGTTGGTGCCGATCGTGGGAGCCACTTTCGCTGACAAACCCGATGCCTTTCGAGCCTTTTGTCCACTCAACCACATCGACCCGAAGGATCCGCCCGTGCTCATCCTTCACGGCACCGCCGACACCACGGTGGAGGTAGCGGACTCCGAGAGGTTCGCCGAGGCCCTGAAGCGGGGAGGCGTCAATCACCAATTGGTGATCATTCCTGGCGCGCCGCACACCTTCGACCTGCAACCCCGGCAACGGGATCTTCGCCCGCTGGTGCTTGAGTTCCTTGGCAAGCACCTGAAGCCCGCCGGTTGAGTGAGATTGCTGCGGGAATTGCCTTGACCGGAAGGCTCGCTCCCGCATATGGCGCACAATGGTTCCGTGTGGGGTCTTTTGAACCTGGCTATGGGATCGGGGGGCCAGGGGAATGGATGTCTCGCTGATCGTCCCCACCTTTCGGGAGGTGGAGAACCTGCCGCATCTGGCCGCCGCCATTCATTCGTCCCTGTCTGCCTGTGGCCTGTCCCATGAAATCATCATCGTGGATGACAACAGCCGGGATGGCACGGAAGAGGTATGCGGCAAACTGGCGAGCCAATTTCCGCTTCGCCTGATCACGAGACGAGACGAGCGCGGGCTTTCCTCCGCCGTGGTGCGCGGCATGGATGAGGCCACCGGCAAGACATTCGTCGTGATGGACGCCGACCTGTCCCATCCCGCGGCGGCGATACCCTCCCTGGTCGGGGCACTCGACAACGGCGCCGACTTTGTGATCGGAAGCAGGTATGTCCCGGGCGGAACCACCGAGGAAGGCTGGGGATTTTACCGCTGGCTCAATTCGAAGGTGGCAACCCTCATGGCTTGGCCGCTGGCCAGCGTTTCCGACCCGATGGCCGGTTTCTTTGCCCTCAGGCGTGATACATTCCTGTCAGCATCCCGGCTCGACCCGATCGGATACAAGATCGGGCTTGAATTATTGGTCAAGTGCCGGTGCGCACGGGTGGCGGAGGTGCCCATTCATTTCGCCAACCGCCTTCACGGATCCAGCAAGCTGAACCTGAGTGAACAGTTGAATTACCTGAGGCATCTGGGGAGGCTCTACGCCTTCCGTTTGGGGGGGCTGTTTTCGGCCGCTCCCGCCGTTGCCGACATTGATCAGGGCAGGAAGGCCGCCTAGGCATTCCACAAGACGCCTCCGCCTCAACCGCCAAATGGCCAGCGCCAGCCAACTGACCAGGGCGCACCCGACGATAGGCCATAATCCCGGAATCATCCGAGTGGTCCAGGGGCCGGTTTGCCACATCGTCAAACCCAAAACGGTTCCCCATGCGCCCAACACGGCCAAGTCCGCCACTTTGGCAGGATTTGTTGATAGGTATGTCCCCAGGAGGAAAAAACCCGGTGCGAGGAACGGAACAAACCATCGCACGGAACAACTTCCGCCGCTGTGATTGTTCGACATGAGCGAGTAAAGGCCCCACGCCGCGCCACACCAACCCAAGCAAGCCAGAAGTTCAAGATTCCACTTGGAACGGGCCATGGTGGCCAAGGCCGGAAGGCAGAGGAGCAGGGGAAGGTTGTGGACGAGTACTCCATGTTTACCACCCAGAAGGGATCCGGCGTATAGCAGGAACCCTCCGAACGAATGCCGCATGACGCCGGTCATGTTGCCGCTGCTGAAAGGTGAGCCTGGCCAGGCAAGATGTTCCGGAACCGCGTTCAAGGGGCCGGCCACGCCCCCGATGGACAGGTTGATCCAGTGGCAGGCGACCACCCACGGCGCCGCGGCGAGGCAAGCCGCCATCAGGGACACGGCTTGTCTGCGGACCGCCAGCAGCGCCAGCCCGCAGACAAGCATCAGTGGTCCGCTACCCAGGTCCAGGTTGTATCCAAACCCAAGCGCGCACCCGAGCAGCGTCGCCCAGGTGACGCGCGCCGGTTGTTGCAAGTCACCTGAAGCCATCCGCACCGTGGCGAGGCACCAGAAAGAGGCCACCGCCAGTTGCAGGATGTGGGCATTCACCTGTCTTGTGTAGGCGAGGGCAAAAGTTCCCAAGGCGAATGAACCAAGCCAAAGCGCGTGGGTTTTCCAAGGCAGGCCGAGTTGCCTCCCCAGCAGGTGCAGGCACACCAGAGACGCGGCGAACGCGGCCACCGAGGTCATTTGCGTCAGCAGCCAGATGAAAACCTCGGGGCTTTTGTCCGGCGCGGGAGCCAGTCCGACCCATTCAAACGGTCGATACAAGGCCGCGAGAACAAGCGAAACCACCGGAGGTTTGTCACTGTGGTAATGGCCGTTGATGAGGAGTTTGTCGAGCGTGCCGGTGGCCCTCAGGTTCGCCTCAGCCGGGTCGTAGGGTGAATGTCCGGAGGGAGCCAACGCGATGTTCACGAACATCGAATTGTCAATGGCCAGGGTGCCCCGACTGAGGAGCGATTCCACCGCCGCCAACCTGCTGCCATCGTTCCATGACCCGGCGTGGAAGCGGACACCGGTGGCGGCGAGAAGCAATCCCAATCCCGTGATGAGGCATGGGGCCAACCATTCGCCGGGGAACACAAAGTTACCCCGTGATTCAGATACAAGGGAAGAATTCGTGGTTCTTGTTGAATCCATCTCCTAGCCATCGGCTTTACAGTCAAGATTTCCCCAACGAAAAACATTCAAACCCAATGATTGGATTTCCGGAGCCTTGTTGCCAGATCACCGTGAACATCAAGTGAAGGTGGGAAATGGATGTCTGTCAAATATGCCAAGACACTGATCGGTCGAATGGCGCGGATTTGTGAGATGGAACAGTTTTCGATGATTAGTCGAGGTTCACCACTTCGCCGCCAGCGCGGGTTCCAAGCGCCGAGTAAGTGGCCGCGGCGATCGAATCGCGCAGGAACTTGACTGATCCGTCAGCGAAGACAAAATTCGCGCCGCCGGAGTGGTTGCTGCCAAAGCTGAACTCGTACTCGCCGAACAGGGCGCTACCCGGAGTTTGGCGCGGATAATTCATGCGCACGGCCGTTGAACCCAGGCACTCGGACATGTCTCCCTGATTGCTGGTGTCGATGTCGTCGCTACCGATAAGCCAGTGATCCTTGCGGCCCTGGTTGATGGCGTTGTTTTCGGCTGACAACCCGGCCAGGGGAATATCAATACGGGAGCTGATCGCCTCACCCACCATGATGGTATTGGAACTGCCATCGATGATGCTGGCAAAGCTGATGCCGTTGCCGATGCCGTCATAGGCTTTGCCGTTGTAGGTGATGCGCTGGTTGCCACTGTAGGCGGTGATGAAAATGCCGTCCCATTGGGAGTTGTCTTCCGTTCCACCGGTTCCGCCCCAAGGGCGGGCCGAGGTGGCGTTGCGAGCCCTGTCGGATTTTTGAAGTCCGGAAACACAGCCCAGGTAGTTGGAAGGAACCCTCTTTTGAACAATCCAGTTGTCGCCGGAAATATCGGCGACCTGCTCCGGGACATCCGATGACGGGCAACGGAAGGTCTTGAACTTCATCTCGCAAACGCCGATGTTCCTGAGGTCTGGATTGGTGCTTGTTATATCGCCCGCCACCCCGGGCAGGCCCGCCGCCCATTGCCGGTTGGCCAGGCCGTCTTCCTGGAAGGTGAGGGCCTTGTAGGCCGATTCCTGTTCCATGTAGGGAAGAATGAAGGCGCTCCACATGGATCCGACATTGAACTCGGCGCCCATCGGAAAGCTTCTTTGGGCGTCATGACAGCTATGCAGGGCAAGCCCGATTTGCTTGAGGTTGTTTGTGCAACTCATGCGGTTGGCGGCTTCACGCACCTTCTGGACGGCTGGAACCAGCAGTCCGATGAGCACCGCGATGATCGCGATGACCACGAGCAATTCGATGAGGGTGAACCCGGCGCGTCGCGTCATGTCACGAACTCCCGATAAACTCTCGAACTGGAATGTTGCTAGTTCTTGGTGGAAAGCTCGAAATTGAAGGTCCCGCCGCCCCCGCCGATACTTGCGGTTACCGGCGTGGTTTCAGGCGTTCCATACTTGGTGGGAACCAGGTTTTTCACGCCGCCAAGCACCTCGCTGGGCTTGCTTTCGGGTGGAACGGCCTTCCCATTCCCATCAACCCAGGCAACGAAAAACACCTTGTACTTTCCCGAAAAAATTCCTTTGTCACCCTTGGGATGCCGGGCCTCATATTCACCCATGTCGTTGGTCATTCCGAAGGCAAAACCGTGGTAGTCTGGCTTGAATTCGGCAACGTCCGGAAAGAACCCGACCTTGCAGTTGGGGAGCGGCTTGCCGTCGAGGGTTACCACGCCTCGCACCGGTTGAAATGCCGGGGTGCCGCAACCGGAGAGTGTCATGGTGGCGGAGAGGATCGCCATTGCGAATCGATGCATTTGTGCCTCCTGTTTAGAGGCTAGCCAAATGAGTCTGAATCGGTATGAATATTCAGTAAATAATGGATGAAAGTGCTGTGTTGGCGGTGAAAGTTGATTGATTAGGCGCCAAGCAGGGCCGACATCGGCTTGCCCCGGTTGAGCTGGGCCGGGCGGTTTTGGCGGTCTCGCATTTCTGATTCATGCTCGATCCCAAGTGTCGTGTACACCGTGGCGCCCAAGTCATCCAGCGAAAAGGGCGAGGTGGCCGGGTAGGCTCCCACCTTGTCCGAACGGCCGATCACCCGGCCGCCTTGCACGCCGCCACCGAAGAACAGGCCGCTGAAGCAGGCGGCCCAGTGATCCCTGCCCGAATTGGAGGAATCGATTTTTGGCGTCCGACCGAATTCACCCATCACCACAACCAGCACATCGTTGATGAGACCTGTCGAGGAAAGGTCGTCCAGCAGCGCGGACACCGCCTTGTCGAGGGGGGGAAGAAGGTCGCGTGACAGCCTGTTGAAGTTGTTGGAATGGCTGTCCCAATTCTGCACGCGGCCCATGTTGGCCTGAACCACCCGCACGCCCGACTGCACCAGACGCCGGGCCAAAAGCAACGACTGACCGAACATGTGCCGGCCATAGGCGTCGCGCATGCGCTCGGGTTCACGGTCGATTTCAAAGGCTCGCGCCACGCCTCCCGAGGCCAAGACCCCCGCGGCGCGTCGCTGCTGCTCGTCCAACCGGCCCGATTCGGGCAGGCGTTCGAGAATCCGCTGGCTGGCGTCAACTTCCCTCAGGAGTTCAAGCCTGCCGGCGAGGGTGTCCACCGTGATGCCCTCGGGCAATTTCAGGTTGTCGACCTTGAAGCCCGCGGCGTTTGGATCGGAGGAAATTTGCCAGGGGTCGTGCCGGGGGCCCAGAAATCCCGCATGCTGGCCGGGCCACACCAGGGGGCCCTCACCCAGGAAGGTGGGCAGGGTTACGGCGGCGGGAACGCCCTGGAGACCCAAGCCGAAGTAGGAGGCACCCGCCCCATAACAAGGCCAGTCGTCGCGCGAGAGCGGTTTGTCGAAGCGCACACCGGGCTGAATGGCTCCCGTGATCAGGTGGTGTGTCGCCGCGGTGTGATTGTTGTCCTTGTGGGCAAAGGAACGCACCACCGCCAGCCGGTCGGCCCTTGCCGCAAGCAGCGGGAGATGCTCGCCAAACAGGATGCCTGGGACCCGCGTCTTGACCACGCCGAAAGAGCCCCGAATCTCCACCGGCGCATCCGGCTTGGGGTCGAGCGTGTCGATGTGGCTGGGGGCGCCGGTCTGGTTCACCAAGATCACAGACTTGGGTTTTCCTGTTGATGCCTTGGCGAGTTCAGGCAACCCGATGCCACAAAACGCGGAAGCCCCGGCCTGCAGCAACACTCGGCGGTTGTAGGGTTTCGGGCTTGGCATGGTCTTGGTCCCTTCGAGGGGAATTCCATGAATCAGTCAAATTTCGGGCTCAACAAGTTTGCCACATTTGTGGCAAAAAGCCCAGCCAAAACCCTGGCAGTGGGTGACCGGCCTTCAAGGCCAATGTATCGACATCCCGGGGTGGCTCGTCTATCCGTTGCCTTCCCCGGACAGTGCAATAGCTCGATTGGTGGCCAATCGCACGATCAGGCGACGGAAACTCCGCCCCTGAAGTCCCTTTCAAAAGCGAAGAAGGCGTCGATCACGGCGAGATTGCGTCCGTTGAGGATATTCACGGTCGGAGTGCTTCCCGGCCCCGCGCCCACGATGATGGCAAGGTTTCCGGAATTCTGGTAATCGACAATACCCACATTCGCGGCACCTGTGAAACCAGCGAACACCACTTTCCGCGCTGTTTGAACCGGGTTGGCCGGGTTACCAAGGTTGTAGACCCTGATCTCCGCTTGGGTTCCACCCCCGGTTCCAACGATGAGTTCCTGACGGCCGTCGCCATTGAGGTCGCCGGCGGCCACCGTGACACCACCTCGATAGGCGGAACTGAATGCAAAGAAACTGCTGACCATCGTGACGCGGTTGTTGCTGAACCGATAGGTTCGAACCAACGGAGACCCGCCTGATCCGGCGGCTGTGACGATATCGCTGGTTCCACCGCCGGTGGTGTCGATGGCGGAAACCTGGGCCGCCGCCCTGAAACTGGCGCCAAAGGGCTGGAACTGGACAAGGCGGGTTGAACCCGTGGAATTGAAAACCGCGACCGTCGCGACACCCGTCATGGTTCCCACGATGATCTCGTTGGAACCATCGCCATTGATGTCGCCGGCGGCCACATTGATGCCCCCCCGGTAGGCCGGGAACGCGTTGAAGGAGTTGACGACCACTCCGTTGACCCCGTTGATGATGAGCACCGTGGAGGCGGAAGCCGACGAAGGGGTGATGATGTAGTCGTAGAAACCGTCGCCTGTGACATCGGCGGTGGCCAGGGAGATGCCGCCCTTGTAGCCAGGGAAAACCGGAATGTCGTTGCGCAAGCCGTTCGCCAGAATCACGGTCATCAGGTTCTGGGATCCAATCAAGCGGCCGCTGCCACTGCCCCCCAGCAGCATGCTGGAGGATCCGAGCGGCTGGTAGGTCACCTGCCGTGATTGCGCGGCGGTGATGTTGCCGGCGAAATCGGCAAACAAGCCTGATGCCGCGTTGATTGTGATTGGGGTGCGGAGCGCGGGCCTGTTGCTGGCGATGGTCACCTGATAGGTCGTTTGGCTGCCGCCGACGGACGCCAACGGAGTCAGCACGGTGGCTCCGACGAATGTGAGCAGCGAGGCGTTGGCGATTCGGGTCGGTTCGCTGGTGGTCAGGGTGATGACGATCCGCGGCCCGCTAACGGTTCCCGCCGCGTTGATGGGAGGGGAGATCGAAAGGACCGGAGCCACGCTGTCAAATGTGATTGAAACAGTATTGGATGCCGAATTCGGGTTTCCCGCCGCGTCGGCGGTCACCCCAGCGGGAACGCCAACGCTCACGGCGCCCTGCGTTTGCGGATTCACGACGATGTTGTAAAGAGATCCGCTCACCGCTGTTACGCTTTGCACCGATCCGTTGGTGACGGAAAGCGATGTGGCCGTGAAGGCGCCTGTCGGCAGGTTCTCGGAAAAACTCACGCTGAAGCTCATTTGCGTGTTGCTTGTGGGGTTCGAACTGCCGGTGTAGCTCACGGTGGGCACCGGGGCGACAGAATCGAACTGCAGTGAGGAACTGGATGCCACGACAGGGTTCTGGAAAGAATCGTTCACGGCACCCGCGGCTATGGCGACCGTGACAGACACATTGCGCGGGCCTGAACCGTTCGGATTGATGACAAATGAGAAGGTTTTGCTGTCGACCTGGGATAATTGGGAAGGGGTTGCGTTCGTCAGAGTCAGCTTGGACAGATCGAAACCCACCACCGGTTCGCTGAAGGTGATGGTCGCGCCAAGTGGGGCCAGATTGGTCGGCGAGGCGGCCGCGAAGGTAATTGTCGCGGTTGGAGAGGTGAAATCCGCCACGATCGTGGCGACCGTGGTGGTGGCCAGCCCATTACCGGCAAGATCAGCCACACCTGAAAGCCTGAATTGATAGGTGCCTTCCGGACCCGTGGGGAACGATCCGGCCAGCGGATTGATGGTGTAAGCCGCCACGCCGTTGGTGAATGACGCCAGGGTCGCGCTGGCCGATGGTTGTGAATTGCTGGCCAGCACGACGCTCATGGCGCTGGCGAGAGTCGATGAATTGATTCCCGCCAATCCGCCATCCAGCGGAATGGAAACCGTGAAGGAGGGGAATGTACTGGCCTTGTTGAGGAAAGGAATGCTCACCGTGCCTGGGCCGGCCGTGGGTGCGAGGGAATCAAACACCCGGGTGGCGGAACCAGCGGTGGACGGGTTGCCCGCCAAGTCGAGCGCGGCACCGGCGGCCACTCCGACGGTGATGGAGGACTCGGTTGAGGAAGGTGTCACAGAGAATGTGAATGTCTTGCCGTCCGGATTGGCGTTGAAAGTGTTCGGGGTCAGTGTCGCGCCTGCAATGGTGAGATCCGAGGGGCCAAATTGCGACACTGTCTCGCTGAAAACCACCGTCACCGCCAACGGATTGGTGTTGGTGGGAGAGTTGCCCGTATCGAACGATACCGTCGCCGCGGGCGCGACCGTATCCACCAGGAAAGTGGCCAGGTTCGCGGAGCCCACAAGGTTGCCGGCGTTGTCCGCCACGGTTCCGGGATTGGCCAGGCTGACCGTGTAGAGGCCCTGGGCAGGGTTGGAACCAAGGTTCAGGTTGTAAGTGACCGTGTTGTTGTTGGTGCCGCTGACAGTCGGCGTGAGTGTGCCACCGCCGGGCACGGTAACCGTGGTCGCCTGGCTTGAAAGAGTGGAGGCGTTGATGCCCGAGCCGATGTCGGAATAGGTGACGGAGAAGGTAACGGGGGATCCGGAATTGGCGATGTTGACTGTCGCGGGTTGGTTCGCCAACAGACCGACGGGTGCCACCCTGTCGGAGGTGAATGAGACCGTGTTCGAGGCGGTTGAAGGGTTGCCCGCGGCGTCTAGGGCTGCGCCGCCGGGAATCTGGATGGAAACGGCGCCCGTGTTGATCGGCGTGAGGGTGAAGGAGAATGTGGTGTTTGAAGGACCTGATACCGCCGGGGTGATGGCGCCGATGCTGGCGTTGGTGAGAACTGGCGGATTCACCAGGGTATCGCCCACGGGTTGGTCAAAGACGACAGTGGCGGTGAAGGATGTCGCATTGCTGGCCGACCCCGGAACTGGTACAAGAGTGACGGTGGCTCCGGGAGCGATGGTGTCGACCGTGAAGCTGCCGCTGAGCGTCGTCATGGCGTTGCCGGCCAGGTCGCGGACCGGTGAACTTCCAAGCGAGATTCCGTAGGTGCCCTGTGTGCTCAAGCCCCAGTTGGCAGCGGGCGAAGTGATCGTGTAATTGACTGAATTGCCAGTCGCGTTGATGCCGATGACATTGGCCCCGTTGGCAACGGTAATGTTGCCGGTGTTGAAACTGGAAGGATCGACACCGGCAAGGTTGTCGGCGTAATTGATTGTGACGGTGGTGATGCTGGCCGATGTTTGTGATGCCAGCACGCCGGGGTTGACCAGCAAATTGGGCGCGACGATGCTCGTCGAGACCGTTGGAGGGGCCGTGTCGTAAAGCGTGCTCGCGGTGCCGCTGGCGATGTTTGTTTGTGATCCGTCGGAAAAACCTCCGGCAAGAACCGTGGCGGAAACAGGGCCTTGTCCGTTTGGAATGATAACGAAGGTGAAGGATGCCGAACTGGTGGCTGGCGAAAGGGACCCTGCCGAGTAAGTCGCGTTGGTGAGTGACAGGAAATTTGTTGGCGAACCAAGGAACACCGAGGGATTCACAACGGTACCGAAGGTGAGAGTCACCGTGATGGGGGAGAGGTTGGTGACAGTGGGGAGGGCGAGGACGGGAACAGGTTGGCTTAGTGAAAAATTCTGCGTGGTTGTACCTGGCGCCGTGTTGGTGTTGCCGGCGGCATCCGTGACCGAACCCGAAGTTAGCGAGATTTGCAGGGTTGTGGAACCCTGGCTTTGTGGCGCGGCTTGGAAGGTGTAGCTGGCGCCTGATCCCTGGAGGTTGGACAGGCTGAATGAGCCTGTGCTTCCCGCCGTGGAGATATCTGAAAGGGTTAGTCCGGTCACGGGATTGCTGAACAACAGGGTGATGGTTTCAACGGCATTGGTCACGGTGCCCGCGGTGCCGAACGAGAAAGTCGGGGAGGGCGGCGTGGTTTGCACGAGGAATGAACCTGTCAGGCTCGCGACGGCATTTCCGGCCAGGTCGCGTGCCGGGCTGGCGCCAAGCGAGATGGCATAAGAGCCTTGGGGGGAAGCTGACCAGGAGGCTGCCGGGGCGGTGATGGTGTAGGTGGCGACATTGCCTGAAAGGTTGGCTCCGGTCACCGTGGCACCGTTGCTGACGGCAATATTGTTCGTGGCGATACTGAACGGATTGATGCCCGAGAGGCTATCCGCGTAAGTGATGGTGATGGTGGTTGTCGTGGCTACGGCTTGGGTGGCATTGACGGCAGGGGCGTTCACCGAGGAAACCGTGGGTGCCGCGCGATCGGAGACCAAGGTAAACGACCCGCCTGTTCCGGCATTGCCGGCGGCGTCGGTGACGGTCCCGGCGCCGACAACGATCGTGACGGTGCCGTCCGCCGAGGGCGTCGCGTTGAACGAGATGGTTCCGGCACCCGGGTTCGGCGCGAAACCTGACAGGGTTGCTCCGCTGGCCGAAATGTTGGAAGTGTCGCTGGTGGAAAAAGGCTCGCTGAAGGAGAGCGTGACCACAACGGGAGATGCGTTGGTCGCTCCGGATGGCGTGATTGAGGTGGGCGACGGGGCGACGGTGTCAACCGTGAAGGTGCCGATTGTCCCGGAAGCCACTGTGTTGGCGGCAAGGTCGGTCACAGGTGATCCGCCCACGGTGATCATGTACGACCCCTGCGCGGACGATCCCCAGGTGCCTGCCGGGGCGGCGATGGTGTAGGAAACCCGGTTGGCTGAATTTGAAAAACCGGTCACGGTGGCTTGGATGGCGCCATTGGAGACGCTGATGTTGCCCGTCGAGAATGACGCCGCGTTCACCCCTGAACCAATCCTGACAACAGGCTCGTCGGAATAATCAACAACAATGGTCGCCGTGGTGGTTTGGTTGAGCGCTGTGTTGATGGTTCCGGGCAGTGTAACGGGGGTAACCGTCGGCCGGGAAGTATCGAAGTTCACGATGACAGTGTTGGACGCGGTGTTGTCGAACAGGGCGGTATCCTGAACCTTGCCCGCGGGCAGGCTGACAATGACAGGGCCGTTACCGGTGGGAGTGACATCGAAGGTATAGGAAGCGCCCGATCCTTGCAGGTTTGTCGCGGTTCCGCCTGAAACATCCAAATCAGACAAAGTCAGTCCGGTCACGGGATCGGCGGTGCCGCCCTGACTTGCGTTGCTGAAGTCAAGGGTGAAGGCGATCGGCGAACCGTTGGTGTTTCCATTGGTGACGGATGGGGTAGCCAGAAACGCCGCGGGCGCCTGGGAGTCGATCACGATGGTGCCGGTGCCCTGCTTGGTGAATGCCCCTCCGGCTGTCGCATCCACGGCGCCGCGGATGATGAGGGTGGCCCCGGTGATGGCGCTGAGGGTGGTGTTCGTGGCGCCAAGGGTGACAGGCCCGGAGAAGATCACCGTGCCCGCTGAGACGGCTGAAATCGTGCCGCCCGCAAGCGTGACGGGATTGGTGCTGTTGGTTCCGGTCGTCGCCGAGAGAGTAGCCGTGGCACCGACGGAAACGGTGGCCCCTGAAAGCGCGTTGTTCCCATCGAGGATCAGGGAGGAGGTTCCCGAAACAAGTGCCACGGGGTTTCCAGAAAGGCTGGTCGCGAGGGCGACTTGGCCAGAGACCGTCAGGCTGGATGGCGTCGAACCAGAGTTGGCAACCACCAAGGGAGTGGCCGTGGCGCCGGAAATGATCACCTGTCCGCCCTGACCGGCCAGAGTTGCTGTTCCCGTGAATTGGATGTCTTCAGGGAAAGTGCCTGCCAAGGCCGTGACCACACCGCCGGAAGTAACCAAGGAAAGGCCTTCGGCGATCTTGCTACCGGGCTGAACGGTGATGGCAGGAGCCACGACGCCAGTGGAACCGTTCACCTGGGCCCCGGCGAGAACAATGGCGGTGACAGTGGCTCCGGCGGACAGAAGGCGAACATTCCGGCTGAGAGTCAATGTTTCGGCGTAGTTGCCAGCGGCAAGGGTGAGGGTGCCGTTGTTGGCCGTCAGGGTGGCGCCGTCCTGCGCCAAGGCGCCCGTTGCCACATTGACCGAGGGAGCTTGGGCGTTGGCTGACCCTGGAACCAGACCGGCTCCGGTGCTGATGGTGAATGAACCTACGGAAACAGGGGTCCCGCTGGCGGCATCCACCGCGCCGACAATCGCCAGGGCCCGTCCGATGGTGACTTGTTCCACCGCATGGTTTCCCAAGATCAACACGCCTGTCGTTCCCGCGGCTATCCCTGAGGCGATGGTGGCGGAAGGCTGGACAACGGTCAGCTTCGTGGAGCCGGTGGCGAAAGCTAGGGCGTCAAAGCCCGTCAGTGTATCGGTGCCATCGGGACTTCCCGGGCGCAGGTCGGTGACAACCAAGGAACCCGTGGTGGCGTTGAAGGAAAAGCGGTAGTCGGAAATCGCGCCGCTGTAAGCCGCCGTGTCGAACCCCGCCCCGCCGTTGAGGGTGTCGTTGCCGGGCCCGCCGGTGATGGTGCTGTCCCCGGCATCGGCATTGATGATGTTGTTGGCCGCGTTGCCGATGACATTGATGCTGGTCGAGTTGGGGACTGAAGTTCCCCTGTTGATGGTGACGGTTCGAGTGAAGGGAACCGTTTGGCTTGGCGCCGCAAACGCCGACAGGCTCAGGCTGAATCTGGCCGAAGGCACCGAGTTGAAAAGCACGGTGAGCCCATCACCGGTGAGGGTGTCCTCGATGAAGTCCGGGCTTGATACGACCAGGGTATCGCCCGGTTGCGCCGGCGCGCTGCTGGCCTGGTTCTTGCCGACGAATTCCTCGACACCACTTGAGATATAGGTGATGGCGGGAACAACATTGAACCCGTATGTACTCAGCGGAGGGGGATTATTGATATTACCCTGGTAGCGCGTGGCGCCCGCCGAGGTGAGCACATAAGCGCTGTCGGAAACCGTGTTGGCTGACAGAAGCTGTTCGACATAAGTCTTTCCGGGCGCGTTGTTGGGATTGGTGAACACCGCGGCGATCACCGCCGCATTGCCTAGGGCGGGGTCGCTGTCATCCTGCGGAAGGTCGGATGTGTTGATGATGTTTCCTGTCAGGAGGGGCAGGCCGACATCGTGCGTGGAAAGGGGATTGCCGGGATCGTTCAGGTTGCCTTGCAAATAAATCGCACCGTAAAAGCCCTTGGTGATCGTGTTTCCTGAAATGACAAGGCTGGAGGACGGGGCTCCAAAACCAGCTCCGTTTTGGGGGTTGATCATCCCGCCCAATATGTTGTTGGTGATCGTGTAGGACTGGATGCTGCTCGCGGTGATCTGGTTGCTGGCATTGACCACCGGGTCGGTATCGTAAAACACGACCGCGGCGATCGCCGTGCCCGGCACGCTTTGGGTGATCATGTTGGTGCGGTTGAGGTCGACCTTGCTGTGGTTGAGGGTGAAGGCGTCTCCGGTGACAAACAGCATCAGACCCTGGCCATCGACCGGATTAGCCGGGTCGGCGTTGGCGGTATCCACGGTGAAGCCTAGGCCGGCGATGGTGACATTGTTTCCGGTGACGGCGACCAAGGCCCGCGAATTCAATCCTTGGCTCTGGCAAACAACGGTGGCTAGGGTGTTGAGCGCCGAGGTGATTGGCTGCCCGCCGGCCGTGACCCCCTGAATGGTCAATGCCTTGTCGATGTACAGGCTGACGGTGTCCTGGCCCGGCCAGTCGATTTTTCCGCTGTTGTAGGTGCCGGGCAGGATATTGATCGTGTCGCCATCATCTGCCGAGTCGATGGCGAACTGGATGGTTTGAAACGGGTTCGCGATCGATGCACCCGTGTTTGAATCATTTCCTGTCGGACTGACAAAAAACGAAGCCGGAACATCTCTTTGTTCAAGCCACTCGATCGCGAGGGTTTTGGCCCCGATGCGTGCCTTGGGCTTGGCTCTCATCGCGGATTCTCCAAGGTGTTAAAGCTAGGTGCTATGGGCTCTGCCAGTTAAATGCGAGAAACATGATCAGTCAGTTATCATGACTAATTTCGTATTATGCTAATGCTTTTAACATAATCCAGCAAATGAAAATTTAAGATATAAAGCAATTCTTATTTGAAGTGATCTTTGGGGTTGGTGCGATGTGTCTGTTTCGCTTAATAATAAGCAAAGTTGTGCAACTGGAGCGGTGCGGAAATGTTTCCTCGCGAAACAATACTTGTGTTGATGGCGGCCTGCCTGATGGCCGTCTCCCAGGGGCATTCCCAAGGTTGGGCGGAAAAAATGCTGCCGGGGGGCCTGTCGCATGACTTTGGCACCGTGCCCCGGGGCGCTCAATTGCTTCACCGTTTTCCAGTCACCAACATTTACGCCGTCAGGATGGAAATTACCGCGGTTCAGTCCGGTTGTGGTTGCGTGAGCGCATCGGCAGCCAAGCGGGTGCTTGAACCCAAGGAGTCGACCACCATCGATGTCCGCATGGATGCCAGCCGTTTCCAAGGCCCCAAGTCGGTCGGGGTTCGGATGACGGTCGGCCCCGAATTCGTCTCATCGGCGGAACTCAGGGTTACGGCCCAAAGCAGGGCCGACTTTGTATTCAATCCCGGGCAAATCCAGTTCGGGGTGGTCAACGCCGGTGCCGGGGCCAGCCAGACGGTCGACTTGGAATATGCCGGCGGCCGTGACTTGTCCGTGACCGATGTCGTGGTGAACAACCTCCCCGTCGAGGCCAAGATAACCGAGCTTTACCGCAAGCCGGGCCAGATCGGCTATCAGGTGCGCGCCACGCTCAAGGCCTCCGCGCCTTCCGGTTCTTTCAAGGATTTCATCCATCTCAAGACCAACGACCCCGCCATGCCGCTGGTTTCACTCCTGGCCGAGGGCACGGTGCAATCGGCGATGAGCATGTCACCCGCGGCACTCTCCCTTGGAAATGTCGGGCCGGGAGACCTCCTGACGAGGCGGATTGTCGTGCGTGGGGCCCAGCCGTTTTCCATCAAGGCCGTCGAGGGAACCGGTGACGGCATCGAGTTGGCCGCTCCATTGGCCGCGAACGAGGCATCCGTGCATACCGTCGGTTTCAAGATCACCGTTCCGGCGTCTGGTTCCATCAAAAGGGAATTGCGAATCAAGACAAGCGCCCAGGATGAGGTGCTGATCCTGCAAATCGACGGACAAGTCGGTCCCTGATCAGCCGTTTCCCGGCAACTGGATGCCGAATCCCTCCAGGTCGAGTTCCTCGCCTTTCTCGCCGTCGTGCGGCCCGCCCCGTTCCACGAGGGTTTTCACGAGGACCCAAAGGCATGCCGGTTGACCGGTCACATCATAGCCAGCGGCGTTCACATCCCCTTCCATGATCCAGCACCACTGCCTTCGTTCCGCGCCGGGAGGCGGATCTTCCTGCCATCCCTTGAGCACCCTCACGAGCGCCTGATGCGCCGCCTTCCACTGCCTTTCATCCTCGGCGATCAGCCGTTTCTCGTCGCCGTTTTCCTCAAGCTTGATTCCGGCGACCTTGCGGACGGCTTCGAACAACCTGTGCTCCAACTCGAGGCATCGCCAAGGCGACCACAAATAAAACAGAACCTTGGGCACTTCGAATGTGAGGCCGTGCAAATCCACCCGCATGATGACTGGTTCCCCGCTGATTGGCGCGATTGCCACCTTCAGATGGCTATCCTACAGGCTTGGAAGCGGAATCGGTGGCCAGGTCCGGTGGTTCTTCCCAACGCGTGGCCGCGACCCCTGCCATGGCCATTCCGGCAAGGATCCAGTTTTCCAAACGGTGGCCAAGGGAAACCGCGACACCAACGCTTTCCTCCCCGCCCAGCATCGAATAAAGGGTGCCATAACCCCATTCGCCGATTCCGATTCCCCCGGGAAACAGCGGAATCGCATTCATCATCATGGCCATGGGCACCAGCAGGAAATGGTGTTCAAAGGAAGGCATCGACTCCCCCAGTCGCAATCCCGCCCCCATCCGCTCAACGGAAATGATGAATGCCGCTTGGGAGACAGCCGAAAGCGCTATCGCCACCATGATGGTCGCCGGATTTTGCCTGTACCGGAACAGGGCCAGCCAAAGCTCGCCAATGAGCATTCCGGCGCCTGGAAACCATCGCCGCAAGCGAAGGGCGAACCGCTCGGCGCGCCAGAGCGGGAGATAACCCAGCAGAAACCACAGCAGGAGGGTCAGAAGGCAGAAAGCCCTGGCCCATGCCCCGATCCGGGCCAAGGCTTGATGGGCTGGAGGCAAGGCCATCGAAACCATCGCGACGAAAAGCACGAGGTTCCAAAGGGCGAAACCCCGGTCCAGCAGAACCGTCGCCACGGCTTGGACGCGCCTGCCGGGAAACCGGCGGGCCACCACGGTGGCCTTGATCAGGTCGCCGCCAATGCTTCCGGGAAGGAGCGTGTTGAAATAGAAGCCGATCCATCCCAAGCGCGCTGTCTGTTGGGCCGGAATGCCAAGCCCCATGGTCGACAACAAAAGATGCCAGCGGATGATGGTGAAACTGATGGCGGTGGCCAGCAGAGCCATCGAGCTCACCAGGGCGATGAAATCCAGGTTGCCGGCGGCCAGGTGGTCGGTCAGAAGCCGTTTCAGGGTCATGCCCTGGCCGGGCGGATCCCAAGCCCTGACGAGGACAAATCCCAGCAAGGCGATGGCCGCGAGGTGGCGAAGAGGCTTGAAGGACATCACCCGAAGGAAGAACCCGAGGATTCCGGATCGAGTTGCGGGCATCGCGGAGCTTGGTGGAATTGACAGTACCTCGAGATGTGCTTATGTTTCCCTTACCCATGGGGCTGTGGCGCAGCTGGGAGCGCGTCTGAATGGCATTCAGAAGGTCAGGGGTTCAAATCCCCTCAGCTCCACTCTTTTTAACAAATATTTGGATCTAGTATTCATTACCAAGCTGGCATATTTTTCTAGCTAAATTTAATTGTTGTTCAGGACTCATGTTTGGCAGCTTTGATAGCCACCTTTAAGTTCAGGAATCCGGGCGCGAATGGTGCGAAAAAAAGCGGGCTTATTGTAATCTCTCTGGATTTCCCATCGTTTTGTAAATGGCAATAGACTGAAACAGCCAAGGGGGGATTGTTGAATCCCGCGCCCAGTGAAATGGAGTTTTTTCCAGTTTCTGGCGCCATGACCGGGGCTTGGATGAATAACCCCGCGGCAGGACTGCAGCGATCCTCGGGCTGGGGGGTCGCCAGAAGGTCGAAGAGCGGGCCGTCAGGCTGACCGGGATGGGGGCGCCATGCGAGGCTTGCCGCGGCTATCAGTCCCAGGGCGAATCCATTCATGGGAGGCTCCAAAAGATTGAAGTGGGGTGATATGCCGATCATCACCCGGCCGCGTCAAGCCGAACCGAACTTCCGTGGTTGCAAACGGTTTCAGCCGGTTTCATAATTGAGTGATCAAATTCCCTCCCCCCCGAGCCTGCCATGCTTGGACTTGCCCTTGCCTTGCTGTGCCTTGTTTCGGCCTCCGCCGATGACAACGCCTTTTTCGAGTCGCGCGTCAGGCCGGTGCTTGTCGAGCATTGCCAGAAGTGTCATTCGGAGGATGCCAGAGCCAAGGGCAAGCTAAGGGGTGGGCTTCTGCTTGATTCAAGGTCGGGCTGGGTCAAGGGTGGTGACAGCGGCCTTGCCGTGGTGCCCGGCAAGCCGGAATCCAGTTCATTGATCTCCAGCCTCTCACACGAGGGGGAACTCAAGATGCCCCCCGCTGGAAGGTTGCCTGCCAACCAAATTGCCGATCTCAGGGAGTGGATACGCCGAGGCGCCCCGGACCCCCGCGACGGCGCCACGGTGGCCAAGTCCAGGGTTGCTGAAAAAGCCTGGTGGAGCGACCCCGTTCGCACTCCTTCCGTTCCCGAGGCGGGCGATACCGCGTGGCCCGGCGGCGCCATCGACAGGTTCGTGCTGCGCAGGCTCGAGGCCAAGGGCTTGCGTCCTTCCCCCCCGGCCACGCCCGAGATCCTGGCCCGAAGACTCTCGTTCGACCTGACGGGCCTACCTCCCGATCCCGCTCTGGTGGCGTCCTTGGGCGCCGACATGTCTCCCGCCAATATCGCCCGGGAAGTCGACAAGATGATCGCCTCGCGGGCCTTCGCCGAGCGCTGGGCCCGGCATTGGCTCGACATCGCCCGTTACGCCGAGAGCCTCACCCTGCGGGGCTTCATCCTCAAGGAGGCGTGGCGGTACCGGGACGCGGTGATCGGGGCCATCGAATCCGACATGCCTTACGACCGGTTTGTCGCCGAGCAGATTGCCGGCGACCTGATGGGCGGGGCGACGGGTGCCGAGCGCGAACGACGCACCGTGCTCGCCTCATTCCTGCTGATGGGCAACAGCAACCTCGAGGAGCAGGACAAGAAGGCTCTCGAGATGGACTTTGTCGACGAACAACTCGATGTCATCGGGAAGGGTTTGCTGGCCCAGACGATCACTTGCGCCCGTTGCCATGACCACAAGTTCGACCCGATTCCCACCCGGGATTATCACGCCATGGCGGGGATCCTGAAAAACGGCGTGGCGCTCGAGCACTCGAATGTTTCGAAATGGGTGGAAGTTTCCCTGCCGCTGCCGCCCGAACGCGAGAAGGTCGTCGCCGAGGCCGAGGCACGGGTCAAGGAACTCAAGGGCAGGATCGCCTCGCTCAAGAAACCGGGTTCGGGAAAGTCGGGCGGAAAGGCGGGCATCCTGAAGGCCGGCGACGTTCCGGGAATCGTGGTGGACGACTCCCAGGCCAAGCGGGTCGGCGCATGGAAGGCCTCCACCTTTTCCGGCAGTTTCATTGGCGATGGCTATGTCCACGATGAAAACACCGACAAGGGCAAGAAAACCCTCACATTCCAGGCCTCCCTGCCCGCGACGGGAACCTATGAGGTGAGGTTGGCCTACTCCGGCGGGCCATCTCGCGCGAAGTCCGTTCCCGTGACGGTCTTTTCCGCCGAAGGCGAGCAGGAAAAAACAGTGGACATGAGCAAGGCTCCACCGGTCGATGGCCGCTTCCTGTCCTTGGGACAATTCAGGTTCGAGAAGGATGGCCAATCATTCGTGATGATCTCCACCGAGGGCACGAGCGGGCATGTCACGGCCGACGCCGTTGTCTTCATTTCGGCCGATTCCGCGGCGGCCTCTCGGCCGGTCAAGGCGTCCAAGCCCGAACCTGCCGAGGGCGTTGCCGCACTCGAGGCGGAACTCAAGGCCATGGAGTCGAAAATGCCCCGTCGGCCGATGGCGCTTGGAATCAAGGAAGCCTCCAAGCCCGCCGACCTGCCCGTGTTCATCCGCGGCAATGTCCGCAACCCGGGGCAGGTGGTTCCGCGCGGGTTCCTTTCGGCCGCCTCTTGGGAAGGGCAACCGAAGGTCGCGCCCGATTCGGGCGGCCGCAGGGAACTTGCCGAGTGGATCGCCTCCCCCCGTCACCCGCTCACCTCCCGGGTCATGGCCAATCGCGTCTGGGGCTGGCTCATGGGCGAGGGTATCGTCCGCACCGTGGACAACTTCGGGCTCACCGGGGAAAAACCCGACGATCCGCTCCTTCTCGATTGGCTGGCCTCACGGTTTGTTTCCGAAGGTTGGTCGGTGAAAAAGCTTGTTCGCGAGATTGTGTTGAGCCGAACCTACCAGCAGGCGTCGGGTGAAGGTCGTTGGAAGGATGTGGATCCTGACAACAGGCTCTATGGCAGGGCCAGGGTCAGGAGGCTCGAGGCCGAATGCATCCACGACGCGATTCTCCAGATGTCCGGTGATCTCAAGCCTTGCGATGGTGGGGCCACATTCGAGGCTTCGCTGGCGGCGGACCAGGGATTCCGGCAAACAGGCAGGACGAGGGCCGTGTACCTTCCCGCCTTCCGCAACAGCCCCCACGACCTTCTCCGCGTGTTCGATATGGCCGATCCTTCCACGGTCACGGGGCGCCGCGATGCCGGAACCGTGGTCCAGCAGGCCCTCTTCATGACCAACAATCCCTGGGTCAGGGAGCGGGGGGACAAGTTTGCCGAGCGCCTGCTCAAGACGGCGCCGGAAAAGCGCGTCGACGAGCTTTGGATGGCAACGGTCGGAAGGTCTCCCACCGATGGCGAGCGCAAGATCGCCCTTGAGGAGATCGCTTCGGATGCCGAATCGGTGGACTCGTGGTCGAGGTTGTGCCGCGCCTTGTGGGCAAGCGCGGATTTTCGCCGGCTGGATTGACATGAGGCGACGGAGTCAAGAAATGAGCGACATGATCAATCGACGGATGATGCTACAGGCTGGTTGCGGCTTCGGCTCGCTGGCGCTTGGCGGGATGTTGCCGTCGAGGGCCGCCGCGGCAGCGGCAACCCACCATGCCCCCAAGGCCAAGCGCGTGCTGTTCCTGTTCATGCAGGGCGGCGTCGGCCACATTGACTCCTTCGACCACAAGCCCCGTCTGACGCGTGACGACGGCAAGATGATGCCGTTTGACGACTCGCGCCAGGTGGCCAACACGGGTGCGCGTGGTTCCAGCCAACGCATCTTCGGATCACCCTGGAAGTTCGCGCCGAGGGGCCAATCCGGCAAGGCCACATCCGACCTGTTTCCGAACATCGGAAACCATGTCGACGATCTCTGCTTCCTTCACGGCATGCACACCGAGGGCGTGGCTCACGGCCCGGCAACGCTGTTCCTTCATTGCGGTTCCAGCGCCTTTGTCAGGCCTTCGATGGGTTCATGGGTGCTCTATGGACTCGGAACGGAAAACGAGAACCTTCCCGGCTTCATCACGATCTCGCCATCGCCCGGCAACGGCGGGTCCCGCAACTACGGGACCGCGTTCCTTCCTCCCCGTTACCAGGGCACCCCTCTTGGCAGGGCGGGAGGGCCCTCCAAGGAGGTCACATTCCGCGACCTTTCCGGCGCGGAAGACACTGGCCGCGTTCGCGGACTGATCTCACGGCTGAATGCCGAGCAACAGGCCCGCCAACCCAAAGACGCGGCGATTGACGCTGTTGTCCGCTCTTACGAAACCGCGGCGCGCATGCAACTGAGCGCTCCCGGCGTGATCGACCTGTCGACGGAAACGGCATCAACCCTCGCCAATTACGGCATCGGCTCGGGGCCCACCGATTCATTCGGCAGGCAGTGCCTTTTGGCCCGCCGGTTCCTCGAGTCGGGCGTGCGCTTCGTGCAGGTCACCTATGGTGACGGTTCGGCCAATCCGGCCTGGGACCAGCACTCAAACCTGCTGCAGCATGCCGTCCACGCCCGCGCCGTCGACCAACCCGTGGCGGCACTTTTGGCCGACCTCAAGCAGAGGGGCCTGCTTGATGAAACGCTTGTGTGGTTCGGAAGCGAATTCGGGCGAACGCCCTACGCCCAAGGCAACGGCACGGGCCGTGACCACAATCCGACGGGCTTCACCGTCTGGCTCGCGGGCGGCGGTGTGAAACCGGGATTCTCCCACGGTGCCACCGACGAGTTCGGCCACAATGCCGTCGAGGGGAGGATGCACATGCACGACCTCCATGCGACGATCCTGCACCTGTTGGGAATCGACCACGAACGCCTCACCTACCGCAGCGCCGGCCGAGAGTTCCGGCTCACCGATGTCCACGGGCATGTCGCGAGGGAAATCATCGCTTGATCCCGGCCAAGGGCGAATTGGAGGATTCGGTAAGGCGGCGTTTGGCCCGCCTCGCCACCGATCCGGGCCCAGAGCAAGACTTTGCCGCAGGCCCGCTCAGCGCCCTGTCCCTCGGATACGATCCCGGGGAAATCGGCCTGCTGCCGGCCGTCTTCGCCGAATCCTTGTGCTTTTCCTCGCGGACATTTTCCTTGAGGCGGAATCCGTGGCGTAGGGCCTGCCCGAAATCGGGGAATGGTCGGCTTGAATCCAGGGAGCCATTCCGGAGCGGTCGTTCCGGGAAATGCTTGCGGACCACGGGTTCGCTGACATCCGCTTCGAGGGGTGGACTTCCTGCAGAACATCCGGCGTGACACGGGGCGGATTGGTTTCGGCTGTCAGGCGGCAGGTTGGGGTCAGTCGACCAACGCGACCGCCTGCCTGACAAATTGCGACTTGATGACGATGGAAATCCCCAAAGGCATGTGGGTCACCTTCTCCTCGAACGGTGTGACCGACCTGTCCGTCTCCCTCAGCATTCCCATGACCAAGCCGGCCACATGGGGCTTCGATTCGTCGAGAACCACCACGGGCGCCCCGCTGTCCCCGCCGAAGGCGGTGACATCCACCAGGAAGGTGTTCGACTTTGGCGCGGGAATATACGGCTGGCTCGCGATGCTGCCCCTCCGCAGCACCGGTTGGCCGGCGGCATTGGACTCGGCCTTGGCTGGATACGAGGGGATCCACGCTTCCCGGCCGAGCCGGACAATCCGCGGGGATGGTCCATCGGAATCCAGCACCCGGTCAAGCGGAAAAGGCTTCGCGTGCGCGTTGGGGGGCAGGGAAACCGCGATGGCGGCAACATCGACATCCTTCAATTTCTTGTAAAGCGGACGGGCGCCTTCCCTGAGCGCCAATGGCGTTTCCAAGCGCGCCACCGCGCCCGCGTTGTCTCGGGAACGAAGGACAAGGCGCGCCTCGGTTCCCGTGATCGCGTCCAGCACATGGGCCGCCGTCACCAGAACGGTTCGGGAAGGCTTGCGCGGACTGGCCGGGGTTTCCACGAGGAACGCCGTTCCGGAAGGCCCCTGGCCGGGCGAATGAACCCTGAAAATGGCGTCGGTGGCCATCTCAAGGGGGTCCTGAGGCGGCACCTGAAACAATCCGGCGAGAAGGATGAATGCCATGTTCATGGTGTTGTGGATCCGGGGTCGGGCTTGTCAGGAGAGTTCTTTCTCATCCTTTTCGGTAAGATAAAGGATTCTACCGCATTCGGTGCAGGTGGCGAATGACAACCGCTTGATCCTGCCGATGTCGGATGCCGTTTGCTGCGTGCCGCAAGCCGAGCATGAGGCGCCGTCGAGCGACGCGAGCGCGTCGGGGCCACGACCGGCCACCACGCGCCGGTAGGCAGACTGATGCTCCTGCGGGATTTCCGCGTCGCGGGTGGCGAGTTCGGCCCTGACGGCCTCGAGGGATTCCTGGAGATCCTTGGACTTTTGGGGCATTTCCTTGTCGAATGTCGATGATTCGGACTCGGCCTTGGCGATTCCCGAGTCGAGATCCGGCAGCTTGGCCGTCAGGCCGTCGATCTCGTCCAAAAGGGCCAGGATCTCGTCCTCATGGGTGGATATATGGGCTTTCGCGTGGGCGATTTCGCGCTCGAGGGCGTTGAAGTCGTCCTGTGAACTGGAGGCGTCGCGCTGCTCGCTCAGCTTGCGGATTTGGGCTGTTGAGGCCTTGATGGCCGATTCCTTGGCCCGATGGCTGACCTGACGGGTCTTGATCTGCTCCCCGGCGTCGGCCCTGGCCGCCTTGGCTTTTTCAAGCCTTGTCTTCAGGCTGGCGGATTGCCGTGGAAGGCTCGTGATGGCCGCCGAGAGATCTCGCTCGCGGCAGCGGAGATGATGGATTCGCCTGAAAAGCCTGCCTTCGGATGCATCGGCCATATGGTCTTCCCAGGGCCGGACGGGCGGATGAAATCCGATCGGCCGGCATTCGAGGCATTGTAGGCCGCGAACGGATCCGCGTCCTGATGGATCAGCGCTTGAGCAGCGTTTCGACAAAGCCTTCAAGTTGCCGGCTGCGCACGGGGTGCTGCAGCTTGCGAACGGCCTTGGCCTCGATCTGCCGCACGCGCTCGCGCGTCACCTTGAAGATCCGGCCCACCTCCTCGAGCGTGTAGCTGTAGCCGTCGCCCAGGCCGTAGCGCAGCTTGATGATCTCGCGTTCGCGGTAGGTGAGGGTCTTGAGGATCTGGTCGATCTTGTCCTTGAGCATTTCGGTGCTGGCGGCCTGCACCGGGGAATCGACGGAGTTGTCCTCGATGAAGTCGCCGAAGTAGCTGTCCTCGCTTTCGCCGACCGGACGGTCGAGCGATATGGGCTGGCGCGAGATCTTGAGGACCCTTCGCGTGTCCTCGACCGAGATGCCGGCGGCCTTGGCGGTTTCCTCGAGGGTTGGCTCGCGTCCAAGATCCTGGACGAGCTTCTTGGTGACATTGCGCAACTTGGACATCGTCTCGATCATGTGCACCGGGATGCGGATCGTGCGGGCCTGGTCGGCGATGGCGCGGGTGATGGCCTGCCGGATCCACCATGTGGCGTAGGTGCTGAACTTGTAGCCGCGGCGGTACTCGTACTTGTCCACGGCGCGCATGAGGCCGGTGTTCCCCTCCTGGATCAGGTCGAGGAAGCTGAGGCCGCGGTTGCGGTATTTCTTGGCGATGCTGACGACGAGGCGGAGGTTGCCGCCGGAAAGGTCGCGCTTGGCCTGCTCGTATTCCATGAATCGGCGGCGGGCCGCCGCGACCCGTAGGCGAAGCATCGCCGGTTCCTCGAGCACATGCTCGATATAGTCGGCGAGTTCCTTTTCATAGCCTTCGAGATCCTCGACCTCGCTCGGGCAGTTGCGGCGCCGCATCGCCGCGATGATTCCCTCGAGTTCGTCCATGCGCACGGAGATCTGCTCGAGTTTCTTGAGCAGGGGTTGGATTCGCTGGGTGCGGATCGACAATTCCTCGACGAGGATCACCGCCTTGCGTCGTCGTCGTCGCAGGCTGTTCCGCAGCTTGATCTGCTCGTTCCAGGTGGTCGCGCCCCGGAAGGCGGCGAAGTCGGCCTGGTTGAGTTCCAGAAGGTGCTCCAAGGTCTTCAGGTTGTGGGGCATCCTCTGCAGGATCTTGTCCTTCTCGAGGTTCTCGGTGAGCGACACCTTCACCGTGCGGTCGAACGGCAATTCTCCCGTGTGAACCTTCTTGAGAGTGTCGACCACCTGCTGGAGGACTCCGTCCACCTCGAGCACCTTGAAGCGGAAACGGCGACGGGTGATTTCAATGCGCTTGGCCAGGGCGATTTCCTGCTCGCGCTTGAGCAGTGGAATCTCGCCCATTTGGGTGAGGTACATGCGGACAGGGTCGTCGGTTCGACGGCCGTCGTCCTCGTCGACGATGCCGACAACCTCGAAATCGGCGCGGGAGTCGATTTCAACGGCGCGGGCATCGCGTCCGTCCCGTTCCTCGGCCTCGCCGTCATCGATCAACTCGATGCCCTGCTCCTCGAGCACGAGCAGCAGCCGGTCGATGCGGTCCGGGCTGGCGTCCTCCTCGGGGAGCACCTCGTTGACCTGTCCGTAGGTCAGGTACCCCTTGTCACGGCCCAGCTCGATGAGCGCCTGCAGGGAATCTTGAGTCTTTTCCATCCCGGTTTTCTCCGGCCCTAGTCCCGTCAAGGCCGCGGCGATCCGCTTACCTTGCCTGATCCTGCACCTTTCGCAGCAGCTCGAGCGCGGCGGCGTGGTCGCCCCCCCTCGAGACCTGCTGCAACCGCTGTTGCAACTGCCGCCGGCCCTCGCGGTTTCTCTTCCGCTCGAAGCCCGCCAGCAAATCCTCCAGCCACCGCCCCGGCTCCGAATGGCCTCTCGCCATGTCGGCAAGCCCGAGCGCCAGCGCCAATCGCCCGGGAGACAGACGGGATCTCAATCCCGCGATCCCCGGCTCATCGCCGGCGCGAAGCTGGTCCAGGAGGTCGAGGAGAAGCCGGCGCGCCGCCGGGTTCTCGAATTCCTCCGGGGCCACGCGCCCCGCCGCCTCGGCCACCCTCCCCGGGTGGGCCAGCAGCACCGCCACCAGCTCGCGCTCGAGCTGGGGAATCTCCTCCATCCTGGTCCTGTCGGTGGCATCCTCCTCCGCGTTCACCACCGCCTTGCCTTCCTGACCGGCGCGCGCCGATCGCGCCAATTCCTTCCGCCTGGCCCGGAGGCTCTCCTCGGGTATGCCAAGCCTTCTCGACAACCTCCCGATCATCAGCTCGGACTTCAGGTCCTCCGTCGAGCCGGGCTTGCCTTCCGGCAAAAGGGCCATCACCTTTTCGACGGCCCGGCGCATCGGCTCGATGCGGTTCTCGATCCCCTCGGGAAACCACCGGCCGATGGTGAACTCCATCAGGTCGGTCGCCCCTTCCAGCGCGGCGCGGAGCGGACCCGTGCCCGCCTCGAGCAGCCAGTCGCAAGGATCCTTTCCTTCCGGCAGGCTCGCGACCGTGAGGTCGACATCGCTCCTGGCGAAGAGGCCCAGGGCCCTTTCCACTCCAGCGTCCCCGCCCGCATCGGAGTCGTACACAAGGACGACCTTTTGCGCGTGCCTCCTGATCTGGCCCAGGTGGCGGGCGTTGAGGGCTGTTCCCATGGTGGCCACCACCGGCATGATCCCCGCCTGGTGGGCCATCAGCACATCGGTGTAACCCTCGACGATGGCGAGCCATCCGGTCTGCCTGGCCGCCTCGCGGGCCAGGTCGATGCCGAAGAGCTGTTCACTTTTGCTGAAAATGGCGGAGTCGGCGGAATTGTAATATTTCGGGGCGCGGTTTTCGGCCGGCGACCCCGGCAGGATCCGTCCGCCGAATCCCACCGGTTGTCCCCTGGGGTTGCGGATGGGGAACTGCACCCTGTCCCGGAAGCGGTCGTACCATCCGCCGCCATCTTGCCTGCCGACCAGGCCAATGTTCTCGAGCACCTCCAGTTCGATGGATTCCTCGCGCGCCTTCCTGACAAGCCACTCGCCTCCGCCGGGGGCCCAGCCCACGCCGAAACGCCGGAGAGTGTCCTCGTCAAGTCCCCGCTTTTCCAGATAGTCCCGGGAGGGCGATCCCAGGAGGCGGTCCCAGAGGGCGTCTTCGAATTGCCTTTGCGCCCATGCCGCCGCGACAAGCATGCGGTCCCTGGCGCCCGACTGTAGGAAATCTTCGCGATCCCTCCAGGAAATTCCGGCCCGACGGGCCAGAAGATCCATAGCTTCGGAAAAATCGACCCTCTCAATCTCCTGCACGAAGCTGATGACATCGCCGTACTTGCCGCAGGCCCAGCACCGGTAGCGCTGGCGCGTCGGGTCGACATCCAGGGATGGTCGGGAGTCGTCGTGGAAGGGGCAGACCGCCTTGAAGGTCTTTCCGGCGGGGCGAAGCGTGAGGTATCCGCTCACGACATCGACGATGTCGCTCGCGGCCTTCACGCGTTCGATCCCGTCGTTCATGCCACCGGATCCTCCGGACTGGATCAAAACGACACCGCTGACCGGGTTCTACGGGTATGGCCCGCATCCCGGCAAGGTTCCAAAGGGCCCGGGGCCTTCGGGAACAACTTTGTCATGATCCAGGAAGCGAACGAACCGTGGCGGGCCCGACCCCATGAAGCAAGCATTCGTGACTAGGCATGGGCAATCTTCCTTGACGCCTGATTTCCGGCGTGGTGCGCCGGAAAGGTAAGTGATTTCGTCCTGAAATCACCCTCACACTGAATGCTAGAGAGCCGATCCCCGGGTGTCAACCAGCTGAACTTGAGGGAATTATTTTGAGATGCCGCCTCGCGCGTTCCGGCCAATCCCTGGGATTGCAAGATTCCATCAATGCCGGTCGTGCCGGTTGCCGAAGACATTCATGATGTCCGTCGCCTTGTCAGGCGAGGCCGCGTGGAGATGGTGGCATGTACCGGGTTCGTTTGGCTGCTGCGGTCCTGTCGCTGGGGTCCTGTTTCATGGAGGGGGCTGCCGTGGCGGCACCGCCGACGCCCTCCCAGGTGCTCCAGTTCAAGCCTCGCCAGGAGGGTGTTGCGCCCGCGCAACCCAGGCCGGGCGAGGAAACCTCCTGCAAGGTCGAACTTGTCAAGGGAACGGGCAAGGGGTCGGGATGGATCCTGAAGGATTCCGCGGGGGTGACCTTGCGCCGGTTTTTCGACACCAACGACGACAACAAGATCGATGTTTGGAGCTATTACCGCGACGGGCAGGAGATCCATCGCGAAATCGACTCGAACTATAACGGAACCGCCGACCAGTTCCGCTGGGTGAACGCCGGCGGTTCCCGTTGGGGAGTGGATTCCAACGAGGATGGAGTGATCGACCTGTGGCAGATGCTGAGTCCGGAGGAGGCCTCGCAGGAACTGGTGCGCTCCATTGCCACGGGCAACGCCAACCGTTTCAAGGCCTTGCTGCTCACCGACGCCGACCTCAAGCAGATGGACCTCGGCGGCGAAGTCGCGCGTGGCATTCGGGAAAAGTTCGCGGGCGCGATGGCCCGATTCCAGGGAACGGTTGGAAAACTGGAGGGAGCCAAGCCCGCCTGGCTTCACCTGGAACTGGGTTCACCCCAATGCATGCCGACCGACGCCACCGGTTCCCGATTTGACCTCCTCAGGCATCCCAGGGGGATCATCCTTGTCGACCTGGGGGGCAAGACGGAATGGCTCCAATCCGGGGAGATGGTTCAGGTGGGGGCGGCATGGAAGCTGGTCGAGGGGCCGGCGGTTGGCGCCATCGCCGAGGAGGATGGAGGCAAGATCGCCGGAAGGCTGGACCTCGACAAGGATCCCGAGTTGAAGAAACTTGTCGACGAGTTGACGGCCATCGACAGGGATCCGGCGCTTTCAGGAACACCCGCGGACGCCTCGAGGCACCACTTGCGGCGCGCCGACCAGTTGGAAAAGATCGTCGCGCGCATGAAGCCGGAAGACAGGGACCCGTGGATCAGGCAGGTCGCCGACAGCCTCGCGGGAGCGGCCCAGTCGGGCAAGGATGCCGATCCTGTGGCCATGCAGAGGCTTGGCGCGCTGGCGGATCAGTTGGCCAAGGGCCTGCCGGGCGGCAATCTCACCGCGTATGTGGTTTTCCGCCAGTTGCAGGCGGATTACGCCCAGAAGATCTCCAAGCCCGGAGAGGATTTCGGCAAGATCCAGCTCGAATGGATCGCGAGGCTCACCCAGTTCGTCACCTCCTTCCCGAAGTCCGAGGAAACCATGGAAGCCTTGCTGCAGCTTGGCATGGTCTCGGAATTCCTGGGCAAGGAGACCGAGGCCCGCAACTGGTATGGCCAGGCGGCCAAGGCGTTCGCGGACAAGCCGCAGGGGATCAAGGCCGCCGGAGCCGTCAGGCGCCTCGACAGCGAGGGACAGGCTTTCCGCCTTGCCGGAACCACGATGGGGGCCAATCCCGCCGCCTTCGACATGTCCCAGGTTTCAGGAAAGGTCGCGATCGTCTATTTCTGGGCCAGTTGGAACAACCAGTCGATCGGTGATTTCGCCAAGATCAAGGCGATCATGGAAACCTATGGCGCCAAGGGGCTTGAACTTGTCGCCGTCAATTGCGACCAGACCGCTGCCGAGGGACAAGCCGTCGTCCAGAGGGCAGGCGTGGGTGGAGTTCATCTCCATCAACCGGGGAGCCTGGAAGGCAAGCTGTGCCTCGAGCAGGGACTCATGGTTTTGCCCCACCTTTTCCTAGTCGGCAAGGATGGCAAGGTGGTGAACAAGAACGCCCAACTGGCGACCATCGAGGACGACATCCGCCGCCAGACGAAATAAGCCCTAATCCATGGTTCATCCCGGCGCCGGTATAGTGTCGTTGGGGATATTTGGAATCATGAGATTCCGACCCCAGCCCGTGCCCGCGGGGTGGACCTATGAACAGCCAATCCGTTACCCGACCATGGGGGCCTCCCGAGGAGGAAGCCCTTCATTTCCTTGCCCGAAGGGCCCTCGACGAGGACTTGAACTCGCCCGATGGCCGGCGCGGTGACGCCACGAGCCTGGCCCTGGTTCCTGAAGGCTTGCTGGGTCAGGCCTGGTTCGTGAGCCGTGTGGAGGGCCGGGTGGCCGGCTTGCCGGCGCTCAAGCGGATTTTCGAATTAGTGGATTCAACCGCCGAGGTGACCATCACCGCGCCCGAAGGCGGATCCATCCGGCCCGGAGACCGCCTGGCCAAGGTCGCCGGCCCCATGCGCGCCCTGCTGGCCGGCGAGCGGACGGCCCTCAACTTCCTGCAGCGCCTCAGCGGCGTCGCGACCCAGGCTGAAAAATATGTCCGGCTGGTCAACGACCTCGCCTGCGTGGTGCTTGACACCCGCAAGACCACCCCGGGTTGGCGCGTGCTTGAAAAGTACGCCGTCAGGATGGGCGGCGCGACCAACCACAGGATGGGCCTTGGTGATGGCATCCTGATCAAGGACAACCACCTCGCGGCGCTTTCCGGAACGGCGGTCGCCACCCCGGCCATCGTGGCCAGGGCCACCCGCCAGGCCGGGGAGTACGCGCGCGAGCATCCCGGCCTTTCCGTCGAGGTGGAGGTCGACAACCTTGAACAGTTCGAGGCGGCCCTGGCGGCCGGGCCTGATGTCATTCTTCTTGATAATTTCACTCTTGAAATGTTGAGAAAAGCTGTCGCGCTTCGGGACAGGGCCATGCCCGTGGTCAGGCTCGAGGCCTCGGGTGGCGTGAGGCTGGAAACCCTTCGCGCCGTGGCCCAGACGGGCGTCGACCGCGTCAGCATCGGGGCGCTCACCCACCAGGCCACATCCATCGACATCGGCCTCGACTACGAACCACCCGCGGCATGAACCACCCCAAGCCCGACGAGATCGTGGAGCGCGGCCACCGGACGCTCGGCCGGGTTGTCTGGCGGTTCCGGGAATTGGCCAGCACCAACAACCTTGCCCTGGAGTTGGGCGCGCGGCTTGATTCCCAGCCCCGGTGGCATGGCCTGGCCCTGCTGGCCGACCGGCAGACCCGGGGCAGGGGCCAGCATGAACGGGTTTGGGAATCTCCCCCCGGGAAAGGGGTGCTGATGTCGGTGCTGCTCGACCTATCCCCCTCGCTTCGCCGTCCGGCCATCCTCACCTCGTTCATGGCCGTCAGCGTGGCGAGCGTGGTGGAAAGGTTCATCGGCCGACCCGCCGCACTGAAATGGCCCAACGATGTCCTGGTGGATGGGCGAAAGATCGCCGGCATTTTGGTTGAACAGGCCCGGGGCACGGTGCTGGGCGTGGGACTCAATGTGTCCCAATCCGCCGAGGATCTGGTCGAGTCCGGCCTGCCCGAGGCCACCTCGCTGGCCTGCCATCTTTTAGTTCCTCCCGCCGTGGGCTTGGTTGCCGAGTGCTTGCTCGACGCGATGGACCGTTCGTGGGAGTCGATCGAGCGGGGAGAGGGCGCGGATGTTGAGGCCGCCTGGAGAGATGGGCTGAACCTGGTGGGCAGGCCGGTGCGCGCGGTGGTGCGCGGGGTTCCGACGCTGGGATTCCTGGAAAGGCTGGGCTGGGACGGCTTGGCGATTCGGCTGGAAAACGGCCAGTCCCTGCCGTTCATGCCGGAAGAGGTTTCAGCATTGGCCGGACTGGATGGCGGCGAACCAAGGCGATAATTGCCAACAGAATATCATTGCGAATTATAGACAAACGAGTCCGCGACTTGGTTGATGAAGGGTGTTCCCTTCAAGGCCTTCTCGAATCCAATTGGCAAGGTTTCCCTCTCCCATGGGCATCACGAAGGAAGAACTTCTCCAAATCCAATCGTTTTATCAGGTCACCAACGATGACCTGAACCGCATCCGCGCCGCGGGCCAAAAGCTGATCCCCCAGGTTCCGCAGTTCGTCGCTGCCTTTTACGAGTGGCTTCGCAACCTTCCCGAATACAAGGACCATTTCAGCGATCCGGCGCAGTTGTCCCGCGTGCAGAAGTTCACGGCGGACTACTAGCGCGAGTTCTATCAGACGGAATTCAACGAGTCGTATGTCGCCAAGCGCCGCGAGGTCGGCCGCGACCACGACTGCCCGGGACGCATCCTCACGCTAGTGAACAACGCGCTGGTGGAGCAGAACCCGCAAACCATGTTCGTCACCATGGCTTGCGCGGTGATCGACCTGGCAAGGTGGACCATTCGCTATGCCTCGGGTGGACATCCTTCCCCCGTGCTGCTGCGGCCCGGGGAGGCCCCCTCGCTTCCCTTTGGTTCAAGCGGGCCCATGGTGGGAGTGTTCCCGGAAATCGACTTCACGAGCGAGGAGCATCCGTTCATGCCGGGTGACGGCTATGTCTTTTACACGGACGGAGTGACGGAGGCGATGGACCACTCCGGGGAGTTGTTCGGCAACGGGAGGTTGTTGGCCAGTTTCGGCGGAAACAAGCCACCGTTGGGCTCGCTACTTGAAGCCGTTCGCGCCCATGCCGCTGGACATCCGCAATCGGACGATATCACGATTGTCGCCATCAGCCGAAGCTGATAAATGGTGTTCCCATGCTTGCCTAGCCGATAGGGGATGGTATTCTTATGCGTCGAAAAACCCTACCTTCCCGGGGCGTTCCATGATCAGAATCGGCCATCCCGGCGACCGGCGATCATTCCTTCGCGTGGCCACCGCCTCAGGGCTCGCACCGCTGGCCGGGCCGGCCTTGGGCGCGCCCGACAGGCAAGTCCAACGCGAAGGCCACTCCGTCATCTTCATTTACCTTCATGGCGGCCCCAGCCAGTTCGAGACATTCGATCCCAAGCCTGAGGCACCCTCCGGCATCCGCACCGTGCTCGACACGATTTCCACCAGTGTTCCTGGCCAACGCTACGGCGAGCATTTTCCATTGCTCGCGTCGCGCGCGAACCGTTTCCTCACCGTCCGTTCCTTTGTTCCGGGGGATGCCAACCACGACCTCAAGCCGCTGGTCTGCGCCGCGTCGGGCATGGCCAACCTCGGCTCACTTCACGCGTCGGTGGCGGGCATCCAGACCAGCGAGGGACTGCCGAACAACATTTACCTGATCCCCCAGGCGATCGGTGAAAAGAAGGCCAACCCGTTCATGGGCGACATGGCGGGGCTCACCGGTTCATTCGCGAAGTCCACCGCGCCGTTCATGCCGGGTGGCGACGGTGAACTGCTGCGGGACATGAGGCTGGCGGTGAGCGCCGAGCGCCTTGCCGAGAGGAAAGTCCTGCTTGCCGCGGTCGATCGGGCGAACCGCCTGCTCGACGAGTCCGGCGCCGACGGAACGCGCGAGCGCGCCCTCCGGGTGCTGACGGGTACGGTGGCCGACGCCTTCGACCTGAAACTTGAACCGGCCGGCCTCACGGAACGCTACGACACATCGGGTCTGGTTTCCCAAGCCGCCATCGGCACGAAGTGGAACAACCACCTTTTTTACAATGAGCATGTCAGGTCGCTGGGCAAGCTCATGCTGATGGCCCGGAGACTCGTGGAACGCGGGGCGGGATTCGTCGCCGTGAACACGGCATTCGTGTGGGACAACCATAGCGATGTGAACAACGCCCCGATGAAGGAAGCCATGCCATGGCTCGCCCCCGTGCTTGACAAGGCTCTTTCGGCTTTGCTTGACGACCTCGAATCCCGGGGCCTTTCGGACAAGGTGCTGGTCGCCGTCTGCGGCGAGATGGGGCGCACACCCCGGGTGAACGCCAAGGGAGGCCGCGACCATTGGGGCGGACTGGGCCCGCTCCTGTTGAGCGGCGGGCCGGTCAAGTCGGGGGGAATCCTTGGCGCCAGCGCGCGCGACGGTGGTTCGCCCGCGTCGGATCCCGTCACCATTTCCAACCTGCTCGGAACCATTTTCGGCCACCTCTGGGACATTCCGAAATTGCGCCTCCGCGCCGACCTCGGCCGGGACCTTACCCGAATCGCGGGATATGATCCGATTTCCAACCTGGGTTGATTGAGTGGAAAGCCTTGCCGCGGGAACCGTGGCCCTGCTCGCGGGGCTTTTTTTCGCGGCGGCCGCCCTTTACTCGTCGGTGGGTCATGCCGGGGCTTCCGCCTATCTCGCCGCCATGGTCCTGCTCGGCGTGCCGCAAGGGATCATGAAACCCACGGCCTTCGCCCTCAACATCCTGGTGGCATCCCTTGTGGGCTGGCGCTACGCGCGGGCGGGGCACTTCCGCTGGCGGTTGTTCTGGCCCGCGGCGCTGCTTTCCGTGCCGGCCACCTTCGCCGCCACGCTCATGCCGGCGTCTCCCTCGGCATTCAAAATCGTGTTGGCATTGGCGCTTTCCGTGGGGGCGGGCCGGCTCGCCAGGTCCGGAGACGAGTTGACGCCCCTCATTCGTCTGCCATTTTCAGTTCCGGCGGCGATGGCGGCGGGCGGTTTGATTGGGGTGTTGTCCGGACTGACCGGCACGGGGGGAGGAATTTTCCTATCCCCCATTTATCTTTTGCTGGGTTGGGCGCCCATCCGGCAGGTCGCCGCGACTTCAGCGTTTTTCATCCTCGCGAATTCGCTGGCCGGCCTGGCCGGAACCGTGTCGGCCAACCAGCCTCCACCGCCTGTGGTACTGGCATGGCTGCCTTCGGTCGCCTTGGGTGGATGGGTGGGGTCGTCCCTGGGCCTGGGAAGCCTGGCCCCGGTGATCCTGCGGAGAATTCTCGCCGCGGTGATGCTGGTGGCCTGCCTCAAGCTGGTATACGGGTGAGCTTTGCTAGAGCCAGGCGCCAAACTTCCGGATGTACCAGCGCTTCACCAGTTGAACGGAAATGATGTAACCGGCCAGCAGGAGAACGAGAAACGGGTAATAACCCCATGGAAGCGGCACGAAGCCGATGAGTGATCCCAGCGCGCTTCCGGGAAGCAGCATTCCCGTGGCCATCACCCCCGCCGTCAGCGCCGTCAGGGTCGTCGAGGCCATGCTGTCGATCCATGGCCGACGGGCGGTGCGGATCATGTGGATGATGAGCGTTTGGGAGAGAAGGCCTTCAACGAACCATCCGGTCTGGAAGAGCGCCGAGGCCCCGGGGTCTCCGTTCGGAATGACGAAGCGGAGCAGCACGCAGAAGGTGATGATGTCAAAAACCGAACTGACGGGGCCGATGACCAGCATGAAGCGCCCGAGGTCTGCGATCCGCCACGGGCGCGGCCTGGAGAGGAATTCATCATCATTGCGATCGAACGGAATGCCGATTTGCGAGATGTCGTAGAGAAGGTTTTGAACCAACAGGTGGATGGGCAGCATCGGCAGGAAAGGCAGCCAGATACCCGCGGCCAGCACGCTGAGCATGTTTCCGAAGTTGGAACTGGCCGCTATCTTGATGTACTTAACCGTGTTTCCAAAGGTTTCCCTGCCGAGGATCACCCCGTCCTTGAGCACCATCAGGCTCTTCTCGAGCAGGATGATGTCGGCGGATTCGCTGGCGATGTCCACCGCTGAATCGACGGAAACGCCGACATCGGCCCCGCTCAGGGCGGGCGCGTCGTTCACGCCGTCGCCCAGGTAGCCGACCGTGTGCCCGCTCCTCCTCAGGGCCGCGACGACGCGGGCCTATTGCGCCGGCGACATCTTGGCGAAGAGGGTGGTATCCGCCGCCGCGCGTTCCAGGGAGGCGTCGTCCATCGCCTCTACATCGGTTCCTAGGAGGGTGGAAAGATCGCGGATTCCCACATCCCGGCAAACCTCCCTGGCCAGCACATCGTTGTCGCCGGTGATCACCTTCACCTTCACCCCAAGGCCATCAAGCGCCGCCAGCGCCGAGGCGGCGGAATCCTTGGGGGGATCAAGGAACGCGACGAGGCCGACAAGAGTCAGATCCTTTTCATCCGCGACTCCATATGGCCGGCCACCATGATCCAGTT
>Ga0194134_10000442_pt1 | contig 63111 bp, 63 predicted proteins | sample TA2KigOff0mmetaG_FD_148602 | JGI IMG/M metagenome (GOLD analysis project Ga0194134, IMG submission 148602) | Freshwater microbial communities from Lake Tanganyika, Tanzania - TA2015056 Kigoma Offshore 0m | ecosystem: Environmental > Aquatic > Freshwater > Lake | place: Tanzania: Lake Tanganyika...
TGCCGGACCGTCGGACGCCCGTCGCATCGCGACGGCCAACGGGGTCGACGTCGTCGCCGTCCGGGTCGACGGCGACCAGGTGCAGGTCGTCGTGCGGCGGAGTACGGCCACGGCCGTGGCCACGGCGGAGCGGTACGGAATCGACTCGGGTGCTCCCGTACACTGACCCGGTGGACAGCGGGCCGAAGCGGGGGGAGCGGGTGCCGTCGTCGTCCTTCGGCAAGAGCGACATCACTGCCGCCAAGGAGCTGCAGGCTCGCAAGGTCCGGCGGACGATCCGCCACATCGACCCTTGGTCGCTGCTGAAGGTGTCCCTCCTGTTCCACGTGGCGGGAACCCTCGTACTGCTGATCGCTGCGTGCCTGCTGTGGATGGTGCTCGACGCTGGCGGCATCGTCGGGACGGTGGAGGGGTTCCTGACCGACGTGTTCGCCCTCGACTCCTTCGAGTTCCACAGCGGGCGGTTGCTCCGGTTCGGCGTGTTCACCGTGCTCGTCGTGACGGCGGTCGGCACGGTCGTGACCTCGCTCCTCGGACTCGTGTTCAACCTGGTCAGCGACATCGTCGGCGGGGTCACCGTGTCGGTGGTCGAGGAGGAGAGCACTCGGCCGGTGCGCCTTCCCGGCCCGGGTGGGGGCTGAGCGGCCGCCGCCCGGATCCGGCGACCGGGTTGGACGACGGATCCGACGCCGCGGGTAGAGTGATCGCTCCCGGGGCTATAGCTCAGTCGGTTAGAGCGCACCCCTGATAAGGGTGAGGTCGCTGGTTCGATTCCAGCTAGCCCCACGGGATGATCTTCGTCGTTCGACGGGTCCTCTTCGCCCTCGTGATCGCCGCCGGCACCGCCGGAGCGATCCGCCTGCGTCGACCCGCAGCATCCGAGGCACGCCGAGGCGGCTGGCGCACGTTGCACGCGCCCACCTACCGATGACGGGCACATCGTCCGCGCGGGCCGTGGTGGTCGGCACGGGCCTCGTCGCCGGTCACGCGGTCCGCCGCCTCGCCGCCCGCTTCGGGGGCGGCGCGATCGTCGTCGCCGGGCGTGACCCGGCGGTCGCACGCCGCCTCGCCGACGGTGTCGGCGGCACAGGGGTGGCGCTGGCGGACCTCGAGGGGATCGCGCCTGCCGACGTCGTCGTGCTCTGCGGGCCGGCGGCGACCCAGACGGTCGCGGCCCGAGCGGCCCTTGCGGCAGGGTCCTCCGTCGTGAGCACCGCCGACCGCCCCGACGCCGTGCGGGACCTGCTCGGGCTGCACGACGAGGCCGTCGACCGCGGCCGCGCCGTCGTCGTCGGCGCCAGCTTCTGCCCCGGATTGAGCTGTGTCCTCGCCCGGCACGCGGCGACCCTGTTCGACACCGTCGACGAGATCCACGTCACACGGGGCGGGACCGGCGGGCCGGCGTGCGCTCGTCAGCACCACGACGCGCTGACCGGGCGCAACGAGGACTGGCGGGACGGGGCCTGGGTGCACCGCCGGGGTGCGTCCGGCCGACAGCTCGTGTGGTTCCCGGAGCCGTTCGGTGCCCGGGACTGCTACCGGGCGGCACTCGCCGACCCGGTGCTCCTGCAACGGTCGTTCCCCGACGCGGGACGCATCACCGCCCGTCTCGCCGCCACACGCCGCGACCGGGTGACGGGATGGCTGCCGATGCTGCGGCCCCCCCACGCCGACGGCGGCCCGGGAGCCCTCCGGGTCGAGGTCTGGGGTCGGCGCGACGGCGAACGCGAGGTCGTCGTGTACGCGGCGACCGACAACCCGGCCTACGTCACCGCGGTGAGTGCCGTCGCCGCGGTGGAGGCGATCGCCTCCGGACGGCTCCCGGCCGCCGGGGCGTCGACGTTGTCGGCGACGTCGGATCCGGTCTGGTTCCTCGACCGGTTCGACGAGGCGGGCGTGGTGGTGTCGACGTTCGAGGGCGCCGACTGAGCGGACCCGCTCAGATGCTGGCGATGTCCCGGAATCGGCGGGCGAGATCGACGTCGCCGAACACCTCGACGGCATCGGTCGGGACCCGGCCCATCACCCACAGCAGCAGGTCCGACGCCGGGGCGCGGACCGCCACGTCGCCCTTGGCGTGGCCGCGGACGCACCGCACCTCGTCGGCATCGAAGGTGACCGTCCATTCACCGTCGCCGTCGGTGGCGTGGAGGTGCAACGTCTGACCGGCGGCGCCGAACGCGGCGCGGTCGAACCGGTGCTGCAGATGCGTGGAGATCGTCTCGTCGACGCCGTCGAGGGCGACGTCGACCGCGATCGGCCGCGGCGTACCGGTGGCGGCCTCGCGATCCCAGCGGTGGACGGCGTTCTCGTGGGTCAATCGGCGTGCCCACCAGCGGGTGTTGCGCGGCCCGATGAACGTGTGTCGGGGGGCGTCCGGGTCGGCGACGTCGAACGCGTCGGACAGGGCGGTGAGGCCGTCGGCGTACCAACCGATCACCGCGTCGCCTGTCGGCGTCTGGGGGACGTCACGGGCGCTGACCCGCTCGCCGGCCGGGGCGGCGAGGATCGCCGTCACCCAGCGGTGCACCCACGAGGTGTGGCCCAACAATCCGGCGACGTCCCAGTCGGGACACGACGGGACCCGGTTCCCGAGCTCGGCGGGCGAGACCGAACCGAGCGCCGCACCTTCGGCGCGAAGGGTGTGCAGGTGTGCGGCGAACTCCATGCGCGCACCCTACCGGTGCAGATGGAGGACCCCGAGGAGCTCGTCGTGCAGCACCCCGTTCGACGCGACGCCGCTGCCGCCGTCGATCACCGCGTCGCGGCCGCCGACCGTGGAGAACCGTCCGCCCGCCTCGGCGATGAGCACCGGCATCGGCGCAAGGTCCCACACCGACACCACCGGGTCGACCATCGCCTCCACCCGCCCGGTGGCGACGAGGGCATAGCCGTAGCCGTCGCCCCAGGTGCGCAAGCGCGCACCGGCGGCGCGGAGCCGGTCGACGGAGGCGTCCGGCCAGACGTCGAGGCCGCTCGTCATCACCGCGGCGTCGGCGACGGACGCGTGCGTGGACACCGAGCACCGGTGTCCGTTCGACCAGCAGCCGAGCCCGCGTCCGGCCCACACCGTCTCGCCGAGCGCCGGCAGGTGGATGACGCCGACGAGCGGACCGTGGTCGTCGAGCACGGCGAGGAGCGTGGAGTACAGGGGAACGCCGTGGATGAAGCCGTAGGTGCCGTCGATCGGGTCGACCACCCAGCGGCGGGCCGAGGTGCCCCCGACGACGCCTTCCTCCTCGCCGATGATCCCGTCCGTGGGGTGCCGTCGGGCGAGGTGGTCGCGCACGAACCGTTCGGCGGCCCGGTCGGCGTCGGTCACCGGGGTTCGGTCGGCCTTCCGGTCGACCACGAGGTCGTCGCGCCGGAACCAGTCGAGGGTCAGGTCCCCGGCCGCCCGGGCGAGCTCGACCGCTTCGTCGAGCAGTGACGGGTCGGCGTCGGGCGGAGGCGGGAACTCGGACACGGCCCCGCACGCTACCGGTGGGCGGTCAGCCGCCGGTGGTGGACCAGTGCCAGGGTTCGATCGGCAGGTTGTAGAAGCCGAACGACGCTGCGTTCGCCGCGAGCCAGCGGAAGATCGGGTTCGACCGGCTGCGCACCAGGTCGCCGCCGGAGAAGAAGTCGATGGCGAGACCCTGCTCGTGCATGGAGAACCCGGGTCGCGCCACCGGCGGCGAACAGTCCATGGACGGCATGTCCCAGATCGCCCAGTCGCTCGAACCGCAGTGCGCCCGCCGGAGGTCGATCTGGGTCTGGATGTCGCGGTACCCCTCGCCGTACAACTCGATCCCGTCTGCGGCGGCGGCGTCGACCATCGCCCGGACCTGGCCGGCGATCTCCGTGTTCACCTCGATCCCGTAGACGGTGACGACGGTGATCGGCCCGTTCCGGGTCCAACCCGGCCGGCTCACCCCGCCGCCGGCGCGTCGGGCCGCGCGGGCGAGCTCCTGCTCCCGGGCGGCGAGCTGTTCGCCGACGCTGTTCGCTTCGGCGAGCTTGCGTTCGAGGTTCGCGGCGATGTCGTCGGCGAGGCGTTGCTGAGCGTCGGAAGCCGCCTGCACGGTCGTGAACTGGGCGGCCTCGGCGGCCTCGAGGCGTTTCGCCTCGGCCTCCGCGCGTTCGGCGTCGGTCCGGGCCCGTTCGGCTCGTTGGCGTTCGCCCCGCAGGCGGTTCACGACGTCGTCGGTGGTCGACGCCCCCACGGAGGCGAACACCCGGCGCTTCGCCCCGGCGCGCACGTCGTCGTCGGCGAGGAGCGCGCCGATGTCGGTCGAGGGGGGACGCAGGTACGCGGCGACGGCGAGCTCGCGGAGCTGCCCGGTGAGCTCGTCGATCTTGGCGTTCGCCGCGTCCTCGCGTTCGCGGGCGGCGGTGATCTCACGCTGCGCGCCGGCGACGGCGGCGCGCGCGTCGTCGAGCCGCTGCTGCTGACGGTCCCGTTCGGCGACGAGGGCGTCGAGCGCGGCGCCGGCGGTCTCCGCGTCGACGGCGAGCACATTGATCTCCGCGGCGAGTTCGGCGGCCCGGGCCTCGAGCTCGGCTTGGGTCTGCGCGCCTGCCGACCGACCGACCGGGAGGACGGTCGCAACGACGAGCACGATGCCCAGCAGGCGGCGGATGCGGACGGTGTCCACCCCTCGAGCGTAGCTGCAGCCCCCCGCCGGGGTTCCGGCCGGGCGACGCACCGGGGATCCGGTGTGGTGGAATCCGGGGATGATCAACCGTTTCGACCTCACCGGGAAGGTGGCTGTCGTCACCGGCGGTAGCCGGGGCATGGGCCGGGAGATGGTGCTCGCGTTCGCCGAGAACGGCGCGGACGTCGTCATCGCCTCGCGCAAGATCGACTCGTGCGAGACGCTCGCCGCCGAGGTGACCGAGCGTTTCCCGGGGCGGCGGGCGTTGCCCGTCGCCTGCCACGTGGGCCGGTGGGAGGAGTGCGACGCCCTCGCCGAGGCGGCCTACGCCGAGTTCGGCAAGGTCGACGTGTTGGTCAACAACGCCGGGATGTCGCCGCTGTACCCCTCGCTCGTCGAGGTCGGTGAGGACCTCTTCGACAAGGTGATCGGGGTGAACTTGAAGGGCCCGTTCCGCCTGTCGGCGCTGATCGGGTCGCGCATGGCCGCCGGTGACGGCGGGTCGATCATCAACGTGTCGTCGACCGCGGCGATCCGGCCGACCCCGACCGAGACCGCCTACGCGGCGGCGAAGGCCGGACTGAATGCGATCACGGTCGCCTTCGCCCACGCGTACGGGCCGAAGGTCCGGGTGAACTGCATCATGCCCGGGCCGTTCCTGACCGACATCTCCAAGGCCTGGGACCTCGAGGCGTTCGAGGCGCGCGTCAAGGTCGACTACCCGCTCCAGCGCGGGGGCCAGCCGGACGAGGTCGTCGGAGCGGCGCTCTACTTCGCGAGCGCCGCGTCGAGCTACACGACCGGCTCGGTGCTGAAGATCGACGGGGGCGGCGCCTGAGACGCCACCCCCGCCGCCGTCAGATCCGTTCGATCAAAGTGCCGGTGCCGAGCCCGCCACCACAGCACATGGTGATGACGCCGTAGCGCCCGCCGGTGCGCTGCAGTTCGTGAACCGCCTTGGTCACGAGGAACGTGCCCGTCCCCCCGAGCGGGTGGCCGAGGGAGATCGCACCGCCGTTCGGGTTCACCCGCTCCGGGTCGGGCTGCAGCTCCTTCTGCCAGGCGAGCACCACCGAGGCGAACGCCTCGTTGATCTCGAACACGTCGACGTCGTCGACGGAGATGCCGGCCTGGTCGAGGACCTTGCGGGTCGCCGGGATCGGACCCTCGAGCATGAGCACCGGGTCGCACCCGACGAGTGCCGTGCCGACGACCCGGGCGACCGGCCGGAGGCCGAGCTCGGCTGCGCGTTCGGCCGACATCATGAGCACGGCGGAGGCGCCGTCGGCGATCTGGGACGACGACCCGGCCGTGTGCACGCCGTTCTCACGGGCGACCGGCTTGAGCTGGGCGAGCTTCTCGAGGGAGGTCTCGCGCGGGATCTCGTCGCGGGTGACGGTGACCTTGTCACCGGTGCGCTCGCCGGCCTCGTTGGTCACCTCGACCTCGATCGGGATGATCTGCGGCTCGAAACGCCCCTCGGCGATCGCCCGGGCAGCCCGGAGCTGGGACTCGAGCCCGAAGGCGTCGGTGTCCTCGCGGGAGATCTCGTACTTGTCGGCGATCCGCTCCGCACCCTCGAACTGGCTCGTGAACTCGTAGTGCTCGAAGTAGCTGCGCGACACCGGCTTGCCGAGGCCGGCCTTGGCGCCGGCGTAGGCGTCGGACCCGATGGGCAGGCGCGACATGTTCTCCACGCCGCAGGCCATGACCACGTCCTCGGCACCGGATGCGATCAGGCTGTAGGCCAGGTTCACGGCCTGCTGGGACGACCCGCACTGGGCGTCGACGGTCGTGCAGGCGACCTCCTCGGCCCCGCCGTGGGAGAGCCAGGCGGTGCGGGTGATGTTCATCGCCTGCAACCCGACCTTGTTGATGCAGCCGCCGACCACCTGGTCGACCTGGTCGGGGGTCACGCCGGCGCGGCGCAGCACTTCCATCTGCACCGGGCCGAGCACGTCGGCGGGGTGGGTCGAGGCGAGCGAGCCGCCCTTCTTCCCGATCGGCGAACGACCGGCCTCGATGATCACGACCTCACGCATGGTGTCCTCCCGAACGGTGTTGCGGGGCACGCTGCCCTGTACGACCTGCACAGGATCGCCCGCTGCGACCCGTGCGTGCCAGCCTGCCACGTCCGAACGACGGACATCCGCCTCTGGCTCCCCGGGTCGTGGCTGCGCTAGAACCGACCCATGGGTGGGGCGACGACTACGGGTGGCATCGACCTCGGGGCGTTCGAGGTGAACCAGGACCCCGACGCGTTCGCCGCCGAGATGCTCGTCGGCTCACCGATCCAGTGGAGCGAGCGGAACCGGGCGTGGCTGCTGCTCTCCTACAAGGCGGCGACCGAAGGGTTCCTCGACCCACGCCTCTCCAACGACCGGACCCCGGCGTTCCGTCGTGCCGTGCAGAAGCGCGGCGACGCGTTCGAGCGCACCTACGAGCTCCTGTCCGGGTGGATGGTGTTCCGGGACCCGCCGGTGCACACGCGCCTGCGTGAACCGGTCCGGCGGGCGTTCACCCCGCGGGTGATGGAGACCCTGCGCGAGTCGGTCGTGGCGATCACCGACGAGCTGCTCGGCGCCATCGGCGACGAGCCGACGTTCGACTTCAAGGAACGGTTCGCCGCTCCGCTCCCAGCGCTCGTGATCGCCGATCTGCTCGGCGTGCCCCGGTCGGAACGCGACCGGTTCCAGGAGTGGTCGGACAAGCTGGCGAACGTCGTGTTCGCCGTCGACGGCAGCGCCGCCGACCCGGCGACCGAGGCGTCGATCGTGGCGGCGACCGAGGAGTTCATCGACTTCTTCGGCGGACTCATCGAACACCGCAAGGAGCACCCCGGCGAGGACCTCATCTCCAAGGTCGTCTCGGCGAACGACCTCGATGCGCTGTCGGTGCTCGAGGTGGTCGGCGCGTGCACGATGCTGCTGTTCGCCGGTCACGAGACGACCACGAACCTGCTGACGAACGGTCTGCGCGAGCTGTTCGGCCACCCGGACCAGATCGGACGGATCCGTCGCGGCGAGGTCGACACCACCCTCGCCGACGAGCTGTTGCGGGTGGTCGGCCCGGCCAAGGCGATGGTGCGGATCGCGACCGAGACGCACGTCCGCTACGACCAGGAGGTCCGGGCGGGCGACGCCGTGTTCTGCGTGATCCTCACCGCGAACCGGGACCCGGCCACCTTCCCCGACCCGACCCGGTTCGATCTCGGTCGCACCCCCAACCCGCACCTCGGGTTCGGCTGGGGGTCGCACCTGTGTCTCGGTGGCAACCTTGCGCGGCTCGAGGGCGGCATCGCCATGCGGCGCATCTTCGAGCGGTTCCCCGACATCCGACCCGACGGCGAACCGCCCGCGTGGCGGGGCAATCCGCTCGGCCGGTCGTTGCGCGCGCTCCACGTGCAGGTCTGACGCCGTCCGTCGCCTGCGTTAGAACGCAGGCATGACGCTCCTCACCAGCCTGGCCGCTGCGTTCCTCGGCGGGTTCGCGCTCGAGAAACTGCACGTGCCCTCCGGCGCGCTCATCGGGGCGATGATCGGGGTGACGGTCCACAACATCGGGTTCCGTCAGGTCGCCGCACTCCCAGCGCCGGTCACCTTCGTGGCGTACGTCGTCCTGGGGTGGGCAATCGGGTTCGGGGTGAACCGCCAGTCGCTTGCGTCGCTGCGCACCGCCGTGGTGCCGATCGTGCTCGTCGTCGTCGCCCTGTTGGTCTTCGGTGGCCTGCTTGCCGTCCTGCTCGTGCGATGGGGTGGGTACGACCCGGTGACGGCCTACCTGTCGGCATCGCCCGGTGCGCTGTCGCAGATGACGGTGCTCGCCGACCAGTCCGGGTCGAACCTGTTGTTCGTCGTGACGATCCACACGGTGCGCGTCGTCGCGGTGTTGGCCGTCGCGCCGCTCGTCACGCGGTGGCTGAGTTGAGCCCGGGAGGCGCAGGCCGCAACATCGACAACACCACCACCAGCGCGCACACGACGCCCACGGCGAGGAACGCGTCGCTGAACGCGTCGCCGAACGACGCGTCGTCGGTGGCGCCGCCACGGCGTGCGGCGAAGAACTGCCCGGTGAGGGTCACCCCGGCGGTGATCCCGACGGTGCGCATCATCTGGGCGAGCCCGCCGGCGACGCCCTGGGAATCGCGCGGGATGCTGCCCATCACGTAGCTGAGGTTCGGCACGGTGAACAGGCCGAGTCCGAGGCCGATCAGCGCGAGCCCGACGACGACGAAGGGCACCGGGCTCGTCGCGTCGAGGAACGCCACCCCGACGAGGCCCGCGGTCTGCACGGCGAGTCCGATCGTGCACAGCGCACCGGCACCGACCCGGCCTTCGAGTCGGGCAGCGAGTGGCGCGGCGAGTGCGGTCGCCGCCGGGGTGCAGGCGAGGAGCAACCCGCCGACGACGACGTGGTGCCCACGGATCGTCACGAGGTAGTAGGGGACGAGCAGCCAGACGGCGAACATCGTCCCGTTCGCGAGCAGCGTCAACAGGTTGGCGAGAGCGAACGGCCGGTGCCGCAGCAGCAGTGGGTCCATCACCGGCGCCGGGGTCCGGCGTTCGTGCAGAACCCACAACACGGTCACGACCACGGCGGCGACGGCGCAGCCGAGCACGAGCGGGTCCGACCACCCCGCCCCGCGGGCCCGGCTCAGCGCGAACAGGGCCGACGCCGCGGCGATCCCGAGACCGCTCACACCCGCGAGGTCGAGCGACGGGCGCGACCGCCGGTCGGGCGCTGCGACGGCGGGGGTGCCGACGACCACGGCGACGGCGAGCCCCGCGGCGAGGGGGGCACGCACGAGGAACACCCAGCTCCAGTCGCCGACCGCCACGAGGAACCCGCCGACCGGCGGGCCGAGGGCGAGGCCGGCGGACACGCCGAGCTGGTAGGAGCCTAGGGCCCGCGAGCGGTCCGTCTCGGCGACGGCGAGGGTGACGAGTGCCGGGGCCGAGCCGAGCACCAGCGCCGCCCCGACCCCCTGGATCACCCGTCCGGCGAGGAACCACCCGAACGAGGGGGCGAGACCGCACCAGGTCACCCCGATCACCGTCCCGACGAGACCACCGAGCAGCATCCGACGGTGCCCGAACACGTCGGCGAGCCGCCCCGTGGCGAGGAGCAGGCTCGCGTAGGTGAGCAGGTAGCAGACGACCACCCAGCTGATCCGTTCCACACCGAGGTCGAACCGGGCGGTGATCGCCGGGAACGCGATGTTCACCATCGTGTCGAGGGAGATCACGAGCGCCGCGCCGGCGGCCAGCACGATCCAACGGTGCGGACGGGCGGCCACCGGTGGGGCTCAGTCCTCGCCGAGCGTGTACCGGAAGTCGCAGTGCGAGGCGCCCTGCATGATCGTCTGGGTCCGGGTGAAGCGGATCGACCCGTTGAACCCCTCGATCATCGACCCGTCGCGGTTGCAGCTCAGCACCTCGCCGAGTTCGGGAACGCCGAGCGCCCGGTACATCTCGGCGTACCGGCACCGGGTCACGTCGAACGCGAGGGTCGTGTCGGACTTCTCGACCACCTCGATCCGCAGCGCGTCCTCGCGGGTCCACATCTCGAGGCCGGCGGCGAACGTGTCGAGGTCATCTGCGCCGACCTGGCGGGAGAACTCGGCACCCTGCCGGCGGGCCACGTCGACGACGACCTCCCGGGCGAGCTCGACGACCCGTTCACGGCCGAACTCGGCGGCGAAGCGTTCGATGAGCGGTGCGACGATGCGCGCCTCTATCTCCCGGCGCTTGAGCACCCCGATCTCGTTGAGCGTGTCGGGGGGCGGGACGGTGGGGTCGGCCATGGTGGTCTCCGGCGTCGGTCGTGGTCGGTCGGCCAGAGCCTGCCACGTCGGCGACCTCCCGGTCTCCGGGTCCGACCCTCGACGCGCCAGACTGGGGCCCGATGCGCCTCACCCTCGTCCGTCACGCCGAACCGATGTGGGTGCGCGACGGACTCGCCGTCGACGACCCGCCGCTCACCGAGCGGGGTTGGCGGCAGGCGGAACGACTCGCCGAACGACTCCGCACCGAGACCTTCGACGAGATCGTGGTCTCCCCGCTCGTCCGTACCCGGGAGACCTTCGCCGCCATCGAGGACCGCACCGGGTGGCGGGGCACGATCACCCCCTGGCTCGAGGAGATCCGCAGCCCGATCTGGCACGGAACCCCGGCGGAACGGGCCGAGGAGGCTTTCCGCGAGGAACGCGCCCGGATCGCGAAGGAACGGTGGCGAGGCATCGAGGGCGGTGAGGCGGTGCGCGACTTCGTCGCCCGGATCCGGGAGAACGGCGGGTTGTTCCTCGCCGAACGAGGGGTCGAACCGGTCACCGAGGACGTCGAGTCGTTGCCCGTATGGCGGGTGCCGGACCCGGGGCGCCGCATCCTCGTGGTCGCGCACGCAGGCACGAACTCCGGGATCGTGGCCTACCTGTTGGGTCTCGCTCCCGTGCCGTGGGAGTGGGACCGGTTCGTGCTCAACCACGCGTCCGTCACCCGCATCGAACCGCTGCAGCTCGGGGACGGGTGGACGTTCGGCCTGTCGCGCCTGTCCGACGTCGAGCACCTCGACGTGGCCGACCGGACCCTCTGAACGGTGGAGCGGCCTGCGGCTAGCGTCGCAGCGGACGGGGCGCACGGCGCCGGGGGAGCGGAGGACGTGATGACGGCACGGGTGGCGTTGGTGACCGGCGGGGGCCGGGGGATCGGCCGGGAGATCGTGCTGGCGCTCGTCGCGCAGGGGCGCGCCGTCGCCGTCGCCGACATCCGTGGCGAGGAGGCCGAGGAGACCGCAGCGCTCGCCCGGGCCGCAGGCGGGAACGCGAAGGCCTACCGGATCGACATCACCGACCCGGACGCGGTCGCCGACGGCGTGCTCGCCGTGACCGACGAGCTCGGTCCGGTCGACATCCTCGTGAACAACGCCGGGTGGGACGAGCTGAGGCCGTTCGTCGAGACCGACGAGGCGTTCTGGGCGAAGGTCGTCGCCATCAACTACCTCGGCCCGGTGCGCATGACGCATGCCGTGCTCCCCGGCATGCTCGAGCGCCGTTGGGGACGCATCGTGAACATCGGCTCCGACGCCGGTCGGGTGGGCTCGTCGCTCGAGGCCGTCTACTCGGGCTGCAAGGGCGGGGTGATCGCCTTCACGAAGACGATCGCCCGCGAGTCGGCCCGCCACGGTGTGGCCGCGAACGTGGTCTGCCCCGGGCCGACCGACACGCCGCTGCTCGGCGAGATCGTCGGCGGGGACGGCGACGGCGACAAGGTCATCGGGGCGATGACCCGCGCCGTGCCGATGAAGCGGCTCGGACGCCCCGAGGAGGTCGCCTCCGCCGTGGCGTACTTCACCTCCGACGTGGCCGGGTTCGTGACCGGGCAGACGCTGTCGGTCAGCGGCGGCCTGACGATGTCGTGACCCGCAAGTCGCTCAGGAGCGACCGCGGATCATCCGGCTCGGCGTGTACCGGAGCACGATCTCGTCACGCTGGTTCACCACGTCGTTCCGGGTCGTGACGATGCCACGCCCGCCCTTGGAGGTGGGTCGCGACTCCACGACGGTCACGTGCACCTCGATCGTGTCGCCGACGTAGGTCGGGCCGAGCACCTCCACCGGTGAGCCCAGGTAGGCCATGCCCGTGCCGGCGATCACGCCCGAGCCGATCGTGAGCCCCTCGGCGAAGGAGAACACGAGCGCCCCGGGGCACAGGCGCCCGGCGTAGCCCGCCTCGCCGACCGCGGCCGTGGCGTCGAGGAACAGGCTCTCGGAGAACCCGCACAGGGTGACGAACGCGACGAGGTCGGCTTCGGTGACGGTGCGGCGCTGGGTGCGGAACGCGTACCCGACGGGCTGTTCCTCCCACGTGCGGCCCCGCACCAGCGGTTCGGGCCTCGTGCCGGTGAACTTCTCCATCGTCCCCTCCTCGTCGTGCCCCCGGATCGTAGGTGGTCGCTCAGCCGAGCAGCAGCGCCTCGAGTTCGCTGCGCCGGGCCGCCTGTTCGGCTGGGGCGACCCCCCACACCGGCGGGCGCACCATCATGGAGTCGGCACGGGACCACAGGCGGTCGAGCGTCGAGGCGACGGTGTCGCGGTCGCCGCACACGACGAACGTGCGGGCCATCGTGTCGGGGACGAGACGGGCGGCCTCCTCGATGGGCAGGCTGCGGCGGGCCTCCACGATCCGGTCGGCGACCTCGGCGAACCCGTGCGCCTCGAAGAACGACCGGTACTGCGGGATCGACGCGTAGAACGCGACGGTGGGCCGCGCCAGCTCGACGGCCCGTGCCGGGTCGTCGTCGAGGGCGACCGTGAGCCAGAGCTGCAGGTGCACATCCGCCGGGTCGCGCCCCGCCCGGGCCGCGCCGCGGGCGAGCGCGTCGAGCGCCGGTCCGAGCGTCCAGTCGATCGACCACACCGGATGGCCGATCAACCCGTCGGCGACCTCGCCGGCGAGCTCGCAGAGCCGTTCGCGCAACGACGCCAACCAGATCGGCAGCGGCCCGGTCCTCGGGGCGAACGTCGGGGTGAACCGGTCGAACTGCAACTCGACGTGCCGCCCCCGGTACGGCTCGATCGACGTCGCGCCGGCGACGGCCGCGGCGTCGACGTGGCGCACCACGCCGACGACGTCGCGCATGCGGCCGATCGGCGGGCGGTACGCCATGCCGAAGTAGTTCTCCGTCCAATCCTGCGGTGCGGTACCGAGGCCGAGGGTGAACCGTCCGTCGGCGAGCGTGGCGAGGTCGATCGCCGCGCACGCCGTCTCGAACGCCGACCGGGTGAACCCCATGGCGATCCCCGACGCCACCTCGAGCGTCGTCGTCGCCGACGCTGCGACGGCGAGCGGCGCCCACGGCGGGGCGTACACCTGCGCGCCGACCACACCCCGGTAGCCGGTCCCCTCGGCCCGGCGGGCCGCTTCGGCGATCTCGGCGGCGGTGCCGGTGCGAGGGAGCGACGTCCAGTAGGCACGAGTGCGGTCCATGGCGGCGCAGTCTGGCCCATCCCCGGGTCCGCTGCGTCGGGCGCGGGCGCGCCGACGCTCGCCGCGGTTAGGTTCACCGACGTGCTGGCAGACGACGAAGTGCGGGCGGCGCTCGACGCGATCGGCGACGCGTTGCCCCGCCGGACCGAGAACACCCGGATGTCGACGATGGGGGCGGGCAGCGACGACCTCGAGGCCGGCCGCCGGTACCTCGCGGCGGCGGTCGCCGAGGGCTGGGCGGTGCCGACCTGGCCGAAGCGCCACGGTGGACGTGACGCCGATCCGGCCGACGCCCGCACGATCGGGCGGGTGTTGCGCGAGTTCGCCGTGCCCGACCTGTACCCCTACATGATCGGTCTCGGCATGGCCGGCCCGACGCTGCTCCAGTGGGGCACCGATGCGCAACGGGACCTGTGGCTGCGCGGCATCGCGAACGGCAGCGAGATCTGGTGCCAGATGTTCTCCGAACCCGAGGCGGGCTCCGACCTCGCGAACCTCGGGCTGCGCGCGGTCGCCGACGGCGACGAGTGGGTGCTCGAAGGCCAGAAGGTGTGGACCTCCCGGGCGATGTGGGCCCGTTGGGGGCTGCTCCTCGCCCGCACCGACCCCGACGTGCCCAAGCACGCCGGCCTCACCATGTTCGCCGTCGACATGGTCGCCCCCGGGGTCGACGTGCGACCGCTCGTCCAGATGAACGGCGACAAGCACTTCTCCGAGGTGTTCCTCGCCGACGCCCGGTTGCCCGACACCTGGCGGATCGGCGCCGTCGGCGACGGATGGAAGGTGGCGATGACCGTCCTCGCCCACGAGCGGGCGTCCGCCGGTGGCGAACGCGGCGGCGGCGAGGGCAAGGTGCGCGGTGCCCGGGTCCCCACCTGGTTGCGCGAGCTGCGCGACGCCGGGGCGTTCAGCGACGTCGTGCGGCGTGACCGGGCGATGCGCATCCATGCCGCCGACCTCGCCGGCAACTGGACGTCCGACCGGGCCGCGGCGTCGAAAGAACCCGGACCGGCAGGGTCGGGCGCGAAGCTCCGCAAGGTCGCCTCCTACAAGGGCCACGCCTACACGGCGAAGGACGCCCGCGGCGCCGAGGGCATGCTCGACGACAGCGACGGGCACATCGACTTCATCACCGCCCCGTCAATGTCGATTCGCGGCGGGAGCGACGAGATCCAACGGAACATCCTCGGCGAGCGGGTGCTCGGCCTCCCCGGTGAACCCCGGGTCGACCGTGACATCCCGTGGAGCCAGGCACGAAAGGGCGTCATCTGATGGGAACCGACACGACACGCGCCGTGGTCGAGGAGTACTACCGAGTCGTCGGGCGCGACCGCGACCGGCTGCTCGAACTGCTCGACCCGGAGGTCACCTGGTCGCCGCCGCCCGGGGCCCCGATCGCCCCGCTGCGCGGTGCTGAGGCGGTCGCCGACACACTCGGCCGTGACTTCGTCAAGAAGATGTTCGACCTGTCGAAGCCGTTCGCGATCGAGATCCGCCGCATGGTCGCCGACGGTGACGTCGCCGTCGTGCAGCAACGACTGACCGGTACGGCGAAGGCGACGGGCGCGGCGTACGACAACCAGTACTGCTGGGTGTACACGGTGCGCGACGGGCGCATCGTCGACATGGAGGAGTACGCCGACACCATGGTCGCGGCACGCGCCTTCGGCTGGGAGCTGTGAGATGACCGACCTCTGCCTCTACGAGGTGGCGGACGGTGTCGCCACCCTCACGCTGAACCGTCCCGAACGGAACAACGGCATGAACGGGGCCCTCGAGCTCGCCTACTACCGGGCGCTCGAGCGGGCTCGTGACGACCGTGACGCCCGGGTGATCGTGGTCACCGGCGCAGGGCGCTCGTTCTGCCCGGGCGCCGACCTCGCCGGTGAGCGCCGACCCGACGACGAACCGCTGCCGAACAGCCGGATCCCGACCACGTTCCCGGCGACGATCACCAAGCCGATGATCGCGGCGGTCAACGGCGGCTGCGCCGGCGTCGGTCTCGTGCAGGCGTTGCACTGCGACATCCGGTTCGCCTCCTCGGGAGCGAAGTTCACGACGGCCTTCGCCCGCCGTGGCCTCGTCGCGGAGTACGGCATCGCCTGGTTGCTCGAGCGGCTCGTCGGTCGTGGCCGGGCCGCCGACCTGCTGTTGTCCGGCCGCACCTTTGACGCGGCCGAGGCGCTGCAGCTCGGCGTCGTGAACCGGGTGTGCGACCCGGACGACCTGATGCCGGCGACGCTCGCCTACGCCCGTGACGTCGCGACCAACGTGGCGCCGTCGTCGGCGGCGACGATGAAGGAACAGCTCCGTCGCATCGACGGGCAGACCTACGCCGAGGCGGTCGCCGACGCGCACCGCTACATGTACGAATCGCTCCGAGGGCCGGACGCCCACGAGGGGATCGGCGCGTTCGTCGAACGGCGTGAGCCGGCGTTCCTCCCGCTCGGCGAGGGGAGCAGGTTCAGCTGGATGGATCCGGCGGCACGGCCGCCGGCATGACCGGCGACGCCGTCGTCGAGCCCGGGTCCCCCGCCCGTGCCCGAGGGCGCTGGGCGATGCTCGCCGCGGTGTGGGGCGTGTACGCCGGGTTCGGTCTCGTCGCGGGCTCCCTCGCCCCCGTCGTCGCCGACGTGCAGGCCGACCTCGGCCTGTCGAAGAGTGCGATGGGGCTCGTCCTCGGGGCGTGGCAGCTCGTGTACCTGGTGTCCGCCGTGCCGACCGGGGCGTTCATCCGCCGGGTGGGGTTGCGGTGGTCGGTCGCGCTGTCGGCGGTGGTGGTGTGCGCGTCGGGGGTGCTGCGGGCGGGAGCGGGAGGGTTCGGCACCCTGTACGCGGCCGTCGCGCTGTTCGGGTTCGGCGGACCGCTGATCTCCATCGGGGCGCCGCAGCTCATCGGTGAGTGGTTCGACGTGACCGAACGCCGCACCGCGGTCGGGGTGTACACGACCGCCCCGTCGGTCGGGATGATGTTCGCGATGTTCACCGCGAACGGCGTGTTCGTGCCGATGTTCGGCTCGTGGCGGCCGACGCTCGTGCTCTACGGGGTGATCGCCGGGGCGACCGGGCTCGTGTGGCTCTCGGTCAGCGCCACGGTCGGTGCCTGGTCTCGGCGCCCCGTCGACACCGCCGCCGCACCGGCTGCCGTTCAGGCGCTCGGGTCGCGGGCGCTGTTGCGCCTTCCGGTCGTGCGGCTCGTCCTCGTGCTCGCCGTGGGGTCGTTCCTGTTCAGCCATGCGCTCGGGAACTGGATGGTGCGGATGCTGCAGGACGGCGGGCGCACGGCGGCCACGGCCGGCACGCTGGCGGCGTTCACGACGGCGGTCGGGATCGCTGCGACGGCGGTCGTGCCACGGTTCGCGACGGTCGAGCGCAGGGTCGCCCTGCTCGTCGGGGTGTACCTGCTCGGCGCCGTCGCCGTCGCCGGGATGACGTTCGTGTCCGGGTCCGCGGTCGCCGGTCTCCTCGTCGGGCTCGGCGTCGCCCGGGCGACGTCGTTGCCGATGGCGATGCTCGTGCTCATGGACGCCCCCGAGGTCGGCCCCCGCAACATGGCGGCGGCGGGGGGTCTGTACTTCACCGCGGGGGAGGTCGGCGGGGTGCTCGGACCGCTGCTCGTCGGGGTCGTCGCCGACGCCTCCGGCGGGTTCCGCGCCCCTGCACTCGCGCTCGCGGCGGTGGCGCTGGCGCTCGCCGTCGTGTCGTTGCGGGTCCCGCGTCCTGACCGGGTCGAGGGTCGTGCGGCGGCGGGGGCGTCGGGGTAGGTTCGCCCGCATGACGACCGACGTGCAGCAGTGGCAGATCGGTGACGTGCGCGTCACCAAGGTGGTCGAGACCGTCGTCGCGTGGAGGTTCTCGATCCTGCTGCCGGACTGCACGCCCGAGCTCGTGGACTCGGTGCCGTGGATGCGGCCCCACTTCGTCGACGACGACGGGAAGATGCTGCTGTCCATCCACACGCTCGTCGTGGAGTCGCAGGGGCGTCGAATCCTGGTGGACACCTGCATCGGCAACGACAAGGCCCGGCCGTCACGGTCCTTCAACATGCTGCAGACCGACTTCCTCACCCGGCTCGGTGCGGCGGGCTTCCCGCCGGAGACGATCGACGTCGTCACCTGCACCCACCTGCACGTCGACCACGTCGGCTGGAACACGCGCCTCGACGACGGCGTGTGGGTGCCGACGTTCCCGAACGCCCGCCACCTCTTCAACCGGGCCGAGTACGAGTACTGGCACGCGAACCCCGACGAGGAGATGAACGGCACCGTGATCGCCGACTCGGTGGAACCCGTCGTCGACGCCGGACTCGTCGACCTCGTCGACGAGGACCATCGGATCACCGACGAGGTGTGGCTCGAGCCGACCCCCGGACACACCCCCGGGCACGTGTGCGTGCGCATCTCCTCCGCCGGGCAGGACGCGATCATCACCGGCGACATGATCCACAGCCCCATCCAGGTGCGGTACAACCTGAGCTGCGGGGTCGACACCGACCGCGACCTCGGGGACCGCACCCGGGCGGCGTTCGTGGAACGGTACGGCGACAGCGGCACGCTCGTGATCGGCACCCACTTCGCGACACCGACCGCCGGGCACATCGTGCGCGACGGCGCCAACTGGAAGTTCGAGGTCTGACGCCGTGCCGCTGACCCCGCAGGACCACGAGGACATCCGGCAGCTCGTCGCCCGGTACAACTTCGCCGTCGACTTCGGCGACTTCGAGGGCTGGGCCGACTGCTTCACCCCCGACGGGGTGTTCCACTGCACCCCCGAGGGCGGGCCGGTCACCGGACTGCACGTGGGACGGGACGCCCTCGTGGCCTACGCCCGCACCCACTACTCCTACGCGCAGGGCCGCGCCCGGCACTGGAACTGGAACCTGCTCATCGACGGTGACGGTGACGAGGCGACGATGGCCTGCTATCTGACGTCGTTCCGGGCGATGGAGCCGGGCGTACCGGCGACCTTCGGGGCGACCGGCGTGTACCGGGACCGCCTCGTGCGGGTCGACGGACGCTGGTTGTTCGCGCACCGGCACATCCACGTCGATCCGCAACCGCCGCCGGTCGATCGGTAGTCTCCGAGATTGCTGCGGCCGACGGGCCGCCCGGAACGAGGGGGACTCGATGCCGTACGCGCAGGGACGCATCTACCACGACGCCGACGCCCACATCATGGAGCTGCCGGACTTCCTGCGGGACAACACCCCCTCGACGTGGCGTGACCGTCTGCCCCGGCTCGGCGTCTCGGCGATCGGCGACGAGGCGGGCAGCAACATGGACTGGGCGCAGATGACCTGCCCGCTCCACCTCGACCCCGAGTACCGGGCCGCCGAGGAGGAGGTGACGATCCGCAAGAACTACTACGCGGTCGGCAGCTTCGAACGGGACCACCGCAGCCAGGCCCTCAATCAGCTCGGGTTCGCCAGCCAGCTCGTGTTCTCGACGTGGAGCGCGGCCGAGCTCGTGAAGGCGGAGCACGGCGACGACGTCGACTTCGCCTACGCCATGGCCGACGCGCACAACCGGGGCATGGTCGAGTTCTGCTCGGTCGACCGGCGCCTGCTCCCGGTCGGCTACGTGTCGCTCATGGACGTCGACCGGGCGGCGGAGAACGCCCGCAGCGCGATCGCCATGGGCTGCAAGGCGTTGATGATCGCCTCGTACTGCCCGAAGGACCACTCGCCGTCCCACGTCGGTCTCGACCGGGTGTGGGCGCAGGCGCAGGAGGCCGGCGTCCCCGTCGTCACCCACGTCGGCGGTGGTGGGGTGCTGCTGTCGCCGAAGTACTTCGTGAACGGCCTGCCACCGGTGCCGGACTTCCACGGTGGTGCCGAGAACTTCCGGTCGGTCGACTACATGGCGATCCCGCACAACCCGATGCAGACCATGGCGACCTTGATCCTCGACGGGGTCCTCGACCGGTTCCCGCGCCTGCAGTGGGGGATCATCGAGCAGGGCGCGTCGTGGTTGCCCGGTTGGATGCGCTACCTCGACTCGGCGTTCGACGCGTTCCGCCGCAACGAGGAGCGGCTGCAGAACCTGTCGATGCGGCCGTCGGACTTCGTGCGTCGGCAGGTGAAGGCGACGCCGTACCCGCACGAGGACACCGGGTGGATCATCCGGGAGTCCGGGCCGGACATCTGCCTGTTCTCCTCCGACTACCCCCATGTCGAGGGCGGCCGGAACCCGCTGAAGCGGTTCGCCGAGTCGACCCAGTCCTGCACCGACGAAGAGCTCGAGCGCTTCTACGCCGGGAACATGGCCGACCTGATGGGCCCGCACCTGCCGTCGGTCGCGCCGGCCGCCGCCTGACGGCCGTGCACGTCGCCGACCGTCTCGCCGCGTCGATCGACGCGACCGGTTCGGTCGCCTGCGTGGGCCTCGACCCGCGCCCGGCGCTCGTCCCGCCGCCGGTGCGCGACGCGGCGCTCGCCCGGCACGGCGACACCGTCGCCGCGGTCGCCGAGGCGTTCCTCGCCACGAACCGGGGGATCCTCGACGCGGTCGCCGGTCGTTGCGCTGTCGTGAAACCGCAGGTCGCCTGCTACGAGGCCTACGGGTCGGCTGGATGGGACGTGCTCGCCGCGACCGTCGCGCACGCCCGTGCGCTCGGGATCCCGGTGATCGTGGACGGCAAGCGCAACGACATCGGCTCCACCGCCGAGCACTACCGGGACGCGGTGTTCGGCGGTGCTCCCGGGTTCAGCGGTGCGGCGGTCGCCGACGGTCTCGGCGGTGACTGGGTGACGGTGAACGCGTACCTCGGCAGCGACGGTGTCGAGCCGTTCCTCGACGACGCCGGGGCACACGGCGTGTTCGCCCTCGTCCGCACCTCGAACCCTTCGTCCGCCGACCTGCAGGACGTCGTCGCCGGCGAGCGCAGCGTCGCCGAGCACGTCGCCGACCGGGTCGCCGCCTGGGGAGAGACACGGCGTGGGACGAGCGGGCTGACCGCCGTCGGAGCGGTCGTCGGAGCGACCTGGCCCGAGCAGGCCCGGGCGTTGCGGGCCCGCATGCCCGACACGGTGTTCCTCGTGCCCGGGTTCGGGGCGCAGGGCGGGACGGCGGTCGACGCCGTCGCCGGTCGTCGCCCCGGTTCGGGTGCGGCGTCGGCCGCAGGCCTCGTCGTGAACTCCTCGCGCGAGCTGTGGGGGGCGTGGCAGCGAGCCGATGCCCCGGACCGCTGGCAGGCGGCGGCCGCGACCGCGCTCGACGCCATGAACCGTGCCCTCGGCGAGGCGCTCGACGCGGGTGCCGGCGCCGACGGACCGGCGTAGGATCGCCGTCATGAAGATCTCGGTCATCGCGGAGAAGTGCCAGGGCCACAACCGGTGCTACGCCCTCGCCCCCGAACTGTTCGACGTCGACGACTACGGCTACGCCACCGCCACCGGCGACGAGATCGTACCGCCGGAGCTCGAGGCGAAGGCGCGGCTCGCCGCGGCGAACTGCCCCGAGCAGGCCGTCGTCATCACCGACTGACGCACCACCTCAGCGTGGCCGGGGTTCGACCCCGAAGAGCACACCGTCGTCGAACGCCGCAGCGATCGCGTCCATCCGGGTGAAGGCCACGCCGAGATCCGCGATCTCGTCGAGCCACGCCTCGAGAGCGAGGAGCCGGTGCCCGCGGCCGATCACCTGGGGGTGGAACACCACGTTGCACACGCCCGCCTCGACCTCGCGCACCATCCACCGCACGTCGCCGGTGAAGTTGGCGAACATCTCCTCCGGGCGTCGCAGACCCGGCATGAGCATGCGCTTGAAGGTGACGAACTCGAGGTACGGGTAATCGTCGAGCGTCCAGGAGAACGGCAGCTCGACGAGCGGGGTCACCTCACCCCACTCGGCGGGACCGTCCTCGGGGAACCGGTCGCCGCGTCGCACCCGGTAAGGGCGGTAGTCGTCGCCCATCATCGAGGAGTCGTAGCGGATCCCGTGGGCGAGCAGGGTGTCGATCGTCTGCATCGTCAGCTCCCCCGACGGTGCCCGATACCCGGTCGGTCGCACGCCGGTGAGGCGTTCGACGAGCTCGATCGCCCGTCCCATCACCCAGGTCTCCCGTTCGGGGGTGAGCACGGTGTTCAGCTCGTGCGCGTACCCGTGCAAGGCGACCTCGTGCCCGGCGTCGGCGACCATGCGGCACTCGTCGGGATAGCTCTCGATGGTGTGGCCGGGGATGAAGAACGTGGCCGTGATGTCCCGTTCGGCGAGCAACCGCAGGATGCGGGGCACCGCGACGGCCCCGAACTCGCCGCGGGAGATCGGCGTCGGCGACGTCATCCGCCGCTGCATCCAAAGCGACGGCCCGTCGAAGTCGAACGACAGGCACACGTGCCCCCGGTCGTTCGGGCTGAACGCAGACGTCGGCGATGCGGCCATTGGGGCAGGATACGCCCATGCTCCCGCCCGCGAACTCCGGTGCGCTGAACGGCTTCCGGGTCGTCGACCTGACCACCGTCCTCATGGGTCCGCTGGCCGCCCGGATCCTCGGCGACCTCGGTGCCGACGTGATCCGTCTCGAATCGCTCGAGGGGGACTCGTCCCGCAACAGCCTCCCGGCGCGCACGCCCGGCATGAGCTCGATGGCGATGAACCTGCAGCGCAACAAGCGGTCGATCGCCCTCGATCTGAAGGACCCGACCGCCCGGTCGGCGGCGTTCCGTCTGTTGTGCGGGGCGGACGTCGTCGTGACCAACATGCGCCGCGGCGCGCTCGCCCGTCTCGGGCTCGACCCGGACACGGTGCGGGCCGCCGCGCCGTCGGTCGTCTACTGCGTCGCCAACGGCTACGGGTCGGACGGCCCCTACGCCGACCGTCCCGCCTACGACGACGCGATCCAGGCCGGTTCGGGGATCTCCTGGCTCATCGGTCAGGTGCAGGACCGGCCCGGGTACCTGCCGGCGATCATCGCCGACAAGGTCTGCGGCATGACGATCGCGCAGGCGGTCCTCGCCGCGCTCCTGCACCGCGCACGGACGGGACGCGGGCAGACGATCGAGGTGCCGATGCTCGAGACGATGGTCGCCTTCAACCTGATCGAGCACCAGCGGGGTGCCACGTTCGACCCGCCGCTCGCACCGTTCGGCTACGACCGACTCCTCACCCCCTACCGCCGGCCGTTCCGTTCCGCCGACGGCTGGGTGGCGTTGCTGCCCTACAACAACGCGCACTGGGCGGCGTTCTTCGCGTTGTGCGAACGTCCCGACCTCGCCGCCGACCCGAGGTTCGCCGACCACAACGCCCGCATCGCCAACGTCGACGCGCTGTACCGCTGGGTCGACGAGGTCGCTGCGACCCGAACGACCGACGCCTGGGTGGACGCGTGCGAGGCGCACGGCATCCCGGTGATGCCGGTGCTCGACCTCGCCCACGCGGCGGACGACCCGCACCTCGCCGCGGTCGGCCTGTTCGAACACGTCGAGCATCCGACGGAGGGCGCGTACGTGCACGTGCGGGACGCCGTGCGCTACTCCGACAGCCCGTCCGCGTTGCGTCGGTTCACCCCGCGCCTCGGCGAGCACACCGTCGAGGTGCTCACCGAGGTCGGCCTCGACACCACCCAGATCGAGGCGCTCGTCGCGTCGGGTGCGGCCCGGACGACGGCGACCTGATGGCGGAACGGGTCGACCTGCTGCTAGCCAGGGACCCATGAGCGACCACGACCACTGGCGGGACCACGGGGTGAAGGTGATCCCGTCGACCGCGCTCGACACGAACACGGCGCAGACGCCGGGCATGAACCGGGCGGCGGCGATCACCCACGCCCGGGCCGGCGCCGAGAAGCTGTGGGCGGGCACCGTCACCATCCACCCGGAGGCGAAGACCGGCGCGCACCACCACGGCGAGGTCGAGAGCGTGATCTACGTCGTGTCCGGTCGGGCCCGCATGCGGTGGGGTGACCGGCTCGAGTTCACCGCGGAGGCCGGTCCGGGGGACTTCATCTTCGTCCCGCCGTACGTGCCCCACCAGGAGATCAACGCCTCCACCGAACCGCTCGAGTGCGTGCTCGTGCGAAGCGGTCAGGAGCCGGTGGTCGTCAACCTCGACATCCCCGTCGTCGAGGAACCCGAGACGGTGCTCTGGACCGACGACCTGCACCACTGACGGGGTCGGTCAGCGGGCGAGCAGAGCGTCGATCTCGGCGCGTGCGGTCGCGTCGGGCGTCCACCCCGCGGCGGCGACGTTCGCGAGTACCTGCGCCGGGCTGGTCGCCCCGGCGATGACCGTGGCCACGGCCGGGGTGGCGACGAGCGAACCGAGGGCGACGTCGAGCAGCGAACACCCAGCGCCGTCCGCCCAGGCGACGAGCCGTTCGACGACGGCGAGCTTCGCGTCGTCGATGAACGCGTCGGCCCGCGCCCCCCAGCGCACGAGGCGACCGTCGGTCGGACGGTCACGACCGAGGCGGTACTTGCCGGTCAGCAGGCCCGATTCGAGCGGGAAGTAGGGCACGTACCCGAGCCCGTGCGTCCGACACCGGTCGAGGACCCCGTTCGTGTCGTCGCCCCGGGTGAGCAGGCTGTAGTGGTTCTGCACCGATGCGTAGGGGGCGTGCCCGGTCGAGGACGCCGCAGCGAGCCAGCCGTCGATCTCCGCCGCGGTCTGGTGGGTGCACCCGATCTCGCGGATCTTGCCCTCCGTACGCAGGTCGGCGAGGGTCCCGAGGATCTCCTCGTCCGGGGTCGTGGGGTCGGATCGGTGCAACTGGTAGTGGTCGACGTGGTCGGTGCCGAGGCGGCGCAACGTCCCCTCGAGCGCCCGTCGGACGATCGCCGGGTCGCCGGCGACCTCACCGTCGGCGAGGTTCGTCGGGAACCCCCACTTCGACGCGATCAGCGCCCGGTCACGACGCCCGCGGAGGGCGAGACCGAGGAACTCCTCGGACTGTCCGCCGCCGTAGCTCTCGGCGGTGTCGAAGTACGTGATGCCGGCGTCGAGCGCCGCGTCGACCACCGCCCGCGTCGCGTCCGCGTCGATCGTCATGCCGAAGTTGTTGCACCCGAGTCCGACCACGGAGACCTCGAGTGCCCCGATGCGCCGGAGCTCCATGGTCGGCCACGTTAGGTCCCTCGGTAGGCTCCCGTCGGTGGCCGGTCCTCTCGCCTTGCAGTTCCTGCGGTCGGCGTCGTCGTCCGACCAGCTCCCCGACGCACTCGTCGAGGTGGCCCTCGTCGGCCGGTCCAACGTCGGCAAGAGCTCGCTCCTCAACGCGCTCGCCAACCGGACGAACCTGGCGCGCACGTCGAAGACGCCGGGAGCGACCCGGCTCCTCAACGTGTTCGAGCTCGACGGGAAGCCGTCGGGGCGGTGGGTCGTCGACCTCCCCGGCTACGGGTTCGCAAAGGTGTCCGGGGCCGAACGGGCGTCGTGGCAGCAGATGATCGAGGGGTACCTCACCGGCCGACCGAACCTGCAGGTGGTGCTGCTCCTCGTCGACGCCGAGATCGGCCCCACCCCCCTCGACGTGCAGACGGTCGACTGGTTGCGCCACGTCGGCCGGCCGGTCCGCATCGTGGCGACCAAGGCCGACAAGGTCGGTGCGTCCCGACGGGGCGGCCGACGCGCCCAGCTCGCCGCCGGACTCGGCCTCACACCGAACGACGTGGCGTGGTGCAGCGCCGAGAAGGGGTTCGGCATCCCCGAGCTCCGGACCGAGGTCGCGGGCCTGTTGACCCCGACGTAGGATCCGCCCCATGGGGACCGAGGAGTTCAACGCCGTCGTGATCGGGGCCGGCGTCGCCGGCCTGTACCAGCTCATCCGCCTGCGCCGGCTCGGCATGTCCGTCCGGGTGCTCGAGGCGGGTGACGGGGTCGGCGGCACGTGGTACTGGAACCGCTACCCGGGGTGCCGGTTCGACTCGGAGAGCTGGACCTACGGCTACTTCTTCGACCCGGACCTGCTCGACGAGTGGCACTGGTCGGAGCACTTCGCCCCGCAGCCGGAGACGCTGCGCTACCTGAACCACGTCGCCGACCGGTTCGACCTGCGACGGGACATCACCTTCGAAGCGCGGGTCGCCTCGGCGCACTGGGACGACGACGCCACCCGCTGGACGGTGACGACCACCGACGGCCACAGCTACCGGTCGCAGTTCCTCGTCACGGCGATCGGCGCGTTGTCGACGCCGATCATGCCGAACATCCCCGGCGTCGACCGGTTCCGAGGCGAGTCGCACCACACCGCCCGTTGGCCGCACGAACCCGTCTCCTTCGAGGGCAAGCGGGTCGGGGTGATCGGCACGGGAGCGACCGGGGTGCAGACCATCCAGGAGGTCGCGAAGACCGCCGGGCACCTGACCGTGTTCCAGCGGAACCCGAACTGGTGCGCACCGTTGCACAACCGGCCGATCACCGACGACGAGCAGGCGCAGATCCGCGAGGACTACGAGCAGATCATGGAGCGCTGCCGGCAGAACTACGGCGGGTTCGTGCACGAGACCGACAAGCGCAACGCCGTCGACGTCGACGAGGCCGAACGTGAAGCCGTCTTCCAACGGCTCTACGACAGCCCCGGCTTCGGCATCTGGATGGGCAACTTCCGCGACGTCCTCGTGAACGAGGAGTCGAACCGGCTCATGTCGGACTTCCTCGCCCGCAAGATCCGGGAACGGGTGCAGGACCCGGACACGGCGGAACGGTTGACCCCGCGCAACCACGGATTCGGCACCCGGCGCGTGCCGCTCGAGACGAACTACTACGAGGTCTACAACCAGGACAACGTGCGCCTCGTCGACCTGCGGGACACGCCCATCACCGAGATCACCGAGACCGGCGTCCGCACGACCGACGGCCTCGTCGAGCTCGACATGATCGTCTACGCGACCGGATTCGACGCGGTCACCGGGGCGTTCGACCGGATCGACATCCGCGGTGTGGACGGCGAGCGACTCACCGACCACTGGGCGAACGGGCCGCGCACCTACCTCGGGCTCAACATCCCCGGGTTCCCGAACCTGTTCACCATCGTCGGCCCGCACAACGCGGCCACGTTCTGCAACATGACCCGCTGCATCGAGCAGAACGTCGAGTGGATCAGCGACCTGCTGGCCCACATGCAGGCGAACGGGCAGGAACGCGTCGTGTCGACCCCCGAAGCGGAGCAGGCCTGGACGGACCACGTGTTCGAGTCCGGTGAGAAGTTGCTGTTCACCAAGGTCGACTCGTGGTTCATGGGTGTGAACAAGAACCTCGAGGGACGCACAGAGAAGCGGTTCGTCCTCTACGCCGGCGGTGCACCCCAGTACCGGTCGCGCTGCGACGAGGTCGCCGAGGACGACTACCGCGGGTTCGTCCTGCAGTAGCGGGCGACCCGCGCGGTCAGCGGAGCCGCATGTGGGAGCGCTCGAAGTAGTCGCGCCACGCCGAGACCAGCCCGTCGCGCACCTCGAAGGTCCCCATCACCGGGAGCACGAACGGCGACTTGTCGCCCGGCCGGTGGGTGAAGTGCTCGTGGCGCTCGGTGAGCACGACCCCGTCGCCCTCCACGAGGTGCAGCACCTCGAGCCGCACGTCCCACTTCTGACCGAACCCTTCGAGGGTGCGGTGCATCGCGTCGGGCCCGATGTGCAGGTCGTCGTCGAAGGGGATGTTGCGGTACTCGCAGTCGGCGGTGACGGTGGCACGGAAGTCGTCGAGGGACATCGTGTTCCACCCTTCGCACAGACGGCGGACGGCGGCGAGCTCTGCGGCGGTGACGGCCATGGCGTGGACCCTACCGATCGTCGTCGCCGGTCACGCGGACGACCCGGTCGACCACCCGGCGGGCTGCGGGCACCAGGCCGTCGGTCGTGATCACGGTGACGACGAGCAGTCCGAGCCCCCACACGAGGAACGCCCCGCCCCCCGGCGCGTCGGGGAGCACGCCCCGCGCCCCGAACGTCCACCCGGTCTCCGCCATGAACCACGGCACGCCGATGAACAGGGCCGCGGCGAGCGAGGGCCCGACCAGACCACGGGTTCCGCACACGGCGAGCAGGGCGTACAACGCGAGCGAACGGGACACGTCGAACCGGGAAGCGGTCACCGCCTGGGTCTGCACGGCGACGAGGCCACCGCCGAGCGCGGCGAGCCCCGAGGCGATCCCGAAGGTGAGCGTGCGCACCCGCGTCACCGGCACGCCCATCGCCGCGGCCGCGACGTCGTTCTCCGCCGCCGCCCGGATCGCCCGGCCGATCCCGCTCCGTCGGATGTTGGTCAGCATCAACGCGACGGCGACCGCGACGGCGATCACGACGAGGTGCAGCCACGCGTAGGTCCGGTCCGTCGGGAGGCCCAGCCACGACGGTGCGGTGGGAAGCTGCATGGGCGGCGGGCCGAGCTCGCCGCCGGTGATCGAGCTGAACCGGTTGAGCAACGACGGGAAGATCACGGCGAGGCACAGGGTGACCATCGCCAGCTCCTGGCCGCGGATCCGCAGAGCCGGCAGGCCAAGCAGCGTGCCGACGGCGAACCCGACGAGGGTGGCGAGCGCAACCCCGACGAGCGCAGGGACCCCGGCCCGGTACGCGATCACCGAGCTCGCGTACGCCCCGACCCCCATGAACGTGGCGTGCCCGAGGGAGATCCGACCGGCGTCCCCGAGCAGGAACCCGAGCCCCCACGCGGCGATCGCCGTCCCGACGAGCTCGGTGAGCAGCCGGGCCTCGAGGTAAGGCAGCACGAGGCCGCCGACGGCGAGGGCCCCGACCAGGGCGATCCCGCCCGTCCAGCGTGCACTGCGCACCAGCGCGCCGTCGCGTCGCACGGTGAAACGAGCCGGCCGGCCCGGGAACGGGACTGGGGCGGCGACCGCCGGCGCGTCGGGGTCCTGCCGGCGGACACCGAAGAGTCCCTGCGGTCGCAGGTACAGCATCACGCCCATCGCGACGACGAGCAGGGGGAACGCACCGGTCGTCTTCACCCCGGGCACGTACGCGGCGACCATCGTCTGGCCGAGGCCGACGAGCACTCCGCCGAAGAGCGCGCCGCCGGGGCTCGCGAGCCCGCCGATCGTCGCGGCGACGAGGGAGAACACGAGGAGGCGGGTCATCATCGCCGGGGTCAGCAGGACCGTGCTCGCGGCGAGGCAGCCGACGAGTGTGCCGATCGCGGCGGCGAGCGCCCATGCCCCCGAGAGCACCCGCCCCGAGCGGATCCCGCACAGCGCCGCATGCGGCCGGTGCGACGCGACCGCACGGAAGGCGAGCCCGACCCGGCTGCGCAGCACGAGCGACAGCAACCCGAGCACGACGAGCAGGGTGACCCATGTGCCCACGGTCGCGTACCGGATCCGGACGGACCCGATGATGAACTGGTCGAGCGGGTCGGACCCGAACGGCGAGGGGAACGGACGTTGGCCGCGACCCCACCACCGGCTGACCGCGGCGTTCACGAGCAGCATCAGGCCGACCGAGAGCGAGATCGCGGCGACGTTCGAACGCGCCGACGCCCGACGGAGCACCACCCGCTCGAGGGCGACGGCGATGACGGCGCTCACCACCATCGCGGCGGGGATCGTCGCCCACTGCGCCCACGGGGTGCCCGGCAGGACCCGTGACGCGGTCACCGTCCACGCCACCGTCGCCGAGATCGGTGCGCCGAGCACGAACGCGACATAGGTGCCGAGCGTGGCGAGCTCGCCCTGGGCGAGGTTCACCCGCCCGCTCGCCCGGTAGACGAGCGTGAGCGCCAGCGCGAGCGAGCCGTAGAGCGCGCCGTTCGTCAGCCCGTCGATGACCCGTTGCAGGAACAGCACCATCGTGGGCCGTCGGTTCAGACGGTCGGCAGGGCGCCGGCGGCGGCGAGGGCGGCGACCTCGTCGGGGTGGAACCCGAGGACGTCGACGAGTACCTCGTTCGTGTGTTGACCGAGCGTCGGCGCGGCCCGGCGCAAGCCGTTCGGGGTGTTCCGGAGGCGCCACGGCACGCCCGGCACGGGTCGCACCCCGGTGAGCGCGTGCTCGGGTCGTTCGATCATCCCGATCGCCTCCATCTGGGGCTCCCCGGCCCAGAGCGCGAGCGGGGACAGCGACGGGAACGCCGCGACGCCGACGGCCTGCAACGCCCGGGTGACCTCCCAGCGGTCGCGGGTCGCGCACCAGGCGGCGATCCGTTCGTCGAGGGCGTCTTCTGCGGACTTTCGGGCCGCCGTGGTAGCGAACCGGGGGTCGGCGCCGAGGGTCGGATCGACGACGGAGCAGAGCGCCTGCCACATCGTGTCGTCGGTGCAGCAGATGCTCACCCACTCGTCGTCGCCGGTGGTCCGGTACACGCTGTGCGGCGCCCACTTCGGGTCCTTGTTCCCGATCGGACCGGGTGGGGTCCCGGTGCTCCGGTACTCCATCCACAGCTCCCCGGTCGTCGCCGCGATCGCCTCGACCATGGCCACGTCGAGGCGGGCGACCTCGCCGTTGCGGCAGCGGGCGGTGATTGCGTTCACAACCGCCCAGGCGGCGGTGAGCCCGGTGGTCGGGTCGCCGGTGGCGATCCCGGTCTCGCGGGGGTTGCCGCCTTCGTAGCCGGTGGCGGCGTACAGCCCGGCGACCGCACCACCGACCGGTCCGTACGCCATGTACCCCGCCGCGGGACCGTCCTGTCCGTAGCCGGACAGCGAGGTCACGATGACGTCGGGGTTGATGGCCCGGAGCTCCTCGACGGAGAACCCGAGGTCGGCGAGCGTGCCGACGGCGAAGTTCTCCACGACGACGTCGCACCAGGCGATCATCCGCCGGATGATCTCGCGTGCCGCCTCGTTGCGCAGGTCGATGCCGAGGCTCCGCTTGTCGGAGTTGTACACCTGGAACAAGCCGTTCGTATCGGGCGTGAGGTCGACGCCCTTGGGGGGGAAGGGGAGGCGGCGGAACAGGCACAGGAACGACGGGGACTCGAGGCGGATCACGTCGGCACCGAGGTGTGCGAGCAGTTGCGTGCAGTACGGACCCGCCCAGATCCAGCTGAAGTCGCACACCTTGACGCCCTCGAGCGGTCGAGCGAGGGACCCCGGCGCGACCGGACTCGCCGCGGGCGCGGTCTCCTCCCGGGGGAGCCAGGTCGCCCCGTCGTGCGCGCCACGAGCCGGTGCGACCGACCGCAACCGCCACCAGGGGCGGTCCACCTGGAAGCCGGAGCCGGGGAGCTTCAAGCCGTCCGGGTCCTCGGCGAAGAACTCGCGGGCGACGAACTGGGCGTTCCGCTCGAGCTGCTCCATCGTGGACACGGGCGACACGCACACCCGCGCCTCCTGCCCACGCACGTACAGGTCGTCGACCCGCTGCGTGGCGAACCACTCCGCCAGGTAGATGTCGAGCAGGTCGACGTTCGCCCGGCGTGACTCGTTGTCGGCGAAGATCTCCATCTGCGCCCACTCGGGGTCGCCCATGATGCGCCGCAGCGACTCCCACTGCGCCTGCTCGACGCAGACGAACTGCATCAGGCCGTCCTCGCAGGCGTACACGTTCCAGGGGGCGAGGGATTTCACGCCGACGCGTGAGGCGTCGTTCTCGCCGAAGAGGGCACCGGCCGGCGACGTCTCCGCCATGCGGGCGACCGCCCCGAGCACGGAGAAGTCGATCACCTCGCCGGACCCGGTGCGGTCGGCGCGGTCGAACGCGGCGAGGGCGACGGTCGCCGCGACGGTCGCAGCGATGAGGGACGTGTGGCTGCCTCCCGCCTTGATCGGGGGGAGGTCGGCCCGGTCGGAGGAGCCGGGGGAAAGGTTCCCCCAGGTCGAACCGTGCACGACGTTCAGCTCGGTCGCCGCGTAGTCGGCGTAGGGGCCGACGCCGCCGAAGGGGGTGAGGGCGCAGACGACGAGCCGCGGGTGGCGGGCGAGGAGGTCGTCGCCGGCGACGCCGAGCTCGGCGGCGGCGGTGGGACCGAGGTCGTGGAGGACGACGTCCGCGCCGTCGAGGAGGTCGTCGAGGCCGGTCGTGGTCGACCGCTTCGACGTGCCGAGCCAACGGAACAGGTCGTGGGGGCGGTCCCGGACGATGTCGTGGTCGGTCTCATACCGGACGACGTCGGCGCCGAGGTCACCGAACAGCTTCGCCGCCCACGCCGGGCCGATCCCGCCAGCGATCTCGAGCACGCGGACGCCCTCGAGTCCGGTGCGCGTCGATGATTCCCCTGCGGTCATGCTCTCCCCCTCGTCGGTGACGGGAGCGTACTCCCGTGTCCGTGGGGTCAGGTCGTCGTCGGGGTCGTCCGGCGGAGCACGAGCAGGCCGACGGCGACGCCGAGAGCGAGAGCCCCGGCCCCCGTCACCGTCGCCCGGTCGAGCCACTGCGGGGCGTCCGTCGGGACCCACGCTCGCACCGGTGCCGCCCGACGGGACCACGCCCACAGGCCCAGTTCGAGGGCGGCGAGCGCGCCCAGCAGGTCGACGCCGAAGCGGGACACCCGGCCCGTCCGGCCGAGCACGAGCGCGCCGAGGGCGGCGACGAGCGCCGTGGCCGGGAGCAGCCACAGGGTCACCGACGGCTCGGTCTCCGCCGGCACCGACCGGTAGGCCCAACCGCCGAGCACGGTCGCCAGCGCGGCGCCGCCGGCTGCGACGGTGAGCAGCCCGGAACGGTTGCCGACGCGGCGTCCACCGAGGAGGAGCGCGCCGACCGCTGCGAACGCGATCGACCCGCCGACGATCGCCGCGGCGGGTGACGGTCGGGCGAGCAGCACCGACCGGACGTGCACGTCGACCTCGTCGCCGTCGACGACGAGGGGGATGACCGCCTCGAGGATCGTGTCACCCGGTTCCGCCCCCGGCGGTCGGGCCGGGTTCATCCAGTGGGCACGGTGGTCGTGCCAGGCGTAGCTGCCGTCGGTCGCGACGACCCGCCAGTCGGGCTCGGCCCCAGGCGTCGACGACGGCGGGGGTTCGGTCGATCCGTAGCGGTCGTCGTTCAGCCAGCGGCTCGGGGACGCCTCGTTCCGTTCGACGGTGCCGTCGGCGCCGAAGCGCAGGTAGGGCTCGCCGCGGTAGCCGACGACGTCGACGGTGGTGCCGCGTTCGGCGCGCAGGAGCACGAACGAGTCGCCGCCGACGACGCGCACGTCGATCGCCGGTGTGGCCGGGTCGACGCGGACGACCTCGCTTCGGTAGTCGGTCGGTCCGGCCGGGTCGGCGGCTGCGGGACCGGCGGTGACGACGAGGCCGGCGAGCGCCAGGCCGAACGCGCCGAGGAACGTGCGGAGTCGTCGACGCGTCATCGGACCGTGATGGCGATCTCGCCGCTGGGGTGCACGGTGCACGCCCCCTCGTACCGCCCTGCCGACGCGAACCGTTGACGGAGCGTCTCGCCTCCCCGGATGAAGAACGGGCCGACGAGATGCCCGCGGTCGTCGTCGTTGCGGATCTCGATGACGTCCCCGACCCGGACGTCGAGGGTGGCGGGCAGCACGTCGATCGGCTCACCCCGGTCCGCCGCCTCGCCGGCTCCGGGGGGGATCACGAACCGGAGGTCCGCCTCGCGGTCCGCTGCCGCCACCCGGAACGTGTCGGCCCCGCCGCAGGCGACGCCGGTGGACAGCAGGCCGGCCAAGGCGACCGCGGCCACCGCTCGGCGGAGGCGCTTCGGGGCGGACGGCACCCTCCGAGGATAACGACGGTCCCCGGGCAGCCGGTCCGTCGAAGCGGCAGACTGCGTCCATGACGGCCGTACCTGCCCCGGCGACCCCCGGTGCGAAGATGAACTACCTGATCCGGCGCCGACCGACGTCGACGCGTGAGGAGCTCGTCGCGCACTGGTTCGCGAACCACATGCCGAACGTGATCGCCGGCCAGCTCGACCGGGCGTCCCGGGGCGAGTTGCACGCCTGGCGCTACATCGCGACCCTCTTCGACCCCCTCGCCGACGGCTCCCAGCCCTGGGACGGGGTCGCCCAGCTCTGGTGGGACCAGGTGCTCCCGCAACCGGCGGTCCCTCACGGCACCGAGCCGGCGGACATGTTCCAGCACAAGGCGGAGCCGTACTCGCCGTGGGCGACGGTGGAGCACGTCGTGCTCGACGGCACGGTGCCGGTGGTGCCGAACAGCATCGGCGCACCGTTCCCGACGACCCGGACGGGGATGGTGAAGATGGTGGCGCTCGTCGCCGCGCGTGACGGTGTCGATCTCGCGGCGATGCACCGGAGCTGGCTCGAGGTGCACGCCCCGAACGTGGTCACCACGCTGCAGGCCGTCGGCGCCGTCCGGTATGTGGTGAACCTCTCCACCGACCCGACGACGGCGCCGTTCGCGGGGATGGCGGAGCTGTGGTTCCGGTCGGTGGACGACCTGCGCCGGTTCGAACGTGAGGTCGAGTCCGACCCGTTCGGCGATCTCGTCGACCCGGCGCGCAGCCTCCGCTTCCGGGCGCACACGGAGATGATCGGGATCCCGTGACCGAGCTCGCCGCATCGCGGAGTGCCGGCCCGCTCGCCGGCCTGCGGGTGGTGGAGATCTCCGTGTACGCGCAGGGACCGGTCGCCGGCATGATCCTCGCGTCGCTCGGCGCCGACGTCGTCAAGATCGAGGCGGTCGGACACGGTGATCCGTTCCGCAGCTACCTCGGCATGTACGGCGTGCAGCTCGACGACGACGGTCGGCGGTGGATCTTCGCGTCGGTGAACCGTGGGAAGCGGTGCATCGCGCTCGACGTCGGCTCGGAGGCCGGTCGCCCGGTGTTCCACCGGCTGCTCGCCGACGCGGACGTGTTCGTCACCAACCTGCGCCCGGATTCCCTCGACCGTCTGGGGGCCGATGAGGCGACCGTGCGTGCGCTGAACCCGCGCATCGTCTACGCGCGCGGCGCCGGGTTCGCGATGCGGGGCGAGCTCGCCTCGCTGCCCTGCCAGGACACGGTCGGCATGGCGTACTCGGGGTTCATGGACCTCGTCTCGACGACCGAGGAACCGAACTACCCGCCCGGGGCGATCAGCGACGTGGCGACCGGGTCGAACCTGGCGTCGGCGATCCTCGCCGGTCTGGTCCAGCGCTCGATCACCGGTCAGGGGTGTGCGGTGGGCACCTCGCAGGTGCAGACGATGGTGTGGCTGCAGCTCTTCGGCGCCGGGTTCGTGAACAACCTCGGTCAGGCCCCCGCCCGGTTCGATGTGGCGAACCCGTCGAGTCCGCTGCTCAGCATGTACGCGACGGCGGACGGGTGGATCTCCATCGGCGCGGTGAACGACCCGCAGTGGCGAGTCATCGCGACGACGATGGATCTCGCCCACCTCCTCGACGATCCCCGGTTCGCGACGCTTCCCGATCTCATCGACAACACGGTCGAGGGCACGCCGATCCTCGCCGCGGCGTTCCGGTCGCAGCCGACGGCGCACTGGTGGGACCTGTTCCGCAGCGCGGGCATCTGGGTGGCACCGGTCAATCGGCTCGGTGACCTCGCGTCGGATACGTCGATCCTCGAGAACGAGTACCTCGTCACGTTCCCCGACGGGTCCGTCGGCACCCCCGCACCGTTCGAGGTCGACGGATGGCGCGGGGCGCGGACGGTGGCGTCCGACTACGGCGCGGACACCGACGACGTCCTCGCTGAACTCGGCTACGACGTCGACGACGTGGTGGCGTTACGGGTCGCCGGTGCGGTGTTCTGACCGACCTCAGCCACCGGTGCGCGGCCCGAGGCCACGCGCCTGACCGAACACCTTCGCCGGCGCGTCACGATTGACCGACGGCAGGTCGGGTGCCCGGTAGACGGCCATGCGGACGTTCTGTGCGCAGTCCCCTTCGAGGGTGCACCCGAGCACGCCGGAGATTCCCGGGTACCCGCTCACCCGGAGCAGTTCGGTGCGCACCTGCGCGCGATCGATGAGCAGTCCGCCGTCCGCGGTCGGTACGGCCGACCGGCGGATCGCGTCGAACAGGAGTTGCGTGGCGTCGAAGGCGTGGGCGTGGAAGTCGGTGATCGGGTCGCGGCCGGTGTTGCGGCGGTACGCGTCGAGGAACGCGGTCGCGTAGAACTCGTTGTCGTCGTAGAAGCTGAAGTCGGGACCGGATGCGTACAGCTCGCCGAGGTCGGCGCCGAGCGCGGTCAGCAGCGTCGGCTCCGAGCACGCCTCCCCGACGAGGAGCGGGAGCTCGCGCAGTGTCGGCCGGTCGCGCACGGCCCGGGCGATCGGTTCGCACAACGGGCTCACCACGGGAAGGAACACGAGTTGCGGACCGGTCGCGGCGATCCGGGCGGCGAGCGCCGCATCGGTCTCGCCCGCAGGGCGGGTGATCACCGTCGCGGTCCCGCCGCGGCGGCGGATCGTCTCGGCGAACACGGTGGCGAGCTGCGTCGAGTACGACTCGCCCTCGAGCGCGACGGCGGTCACCGTCGTCCAACCGCGACTCGTCGCGAAGTTCGCCGTGACCGTGCCCTGCACGACGTCGTTCCACGCCACGCGGAAGTAGTACGGCTCGTGCCGGTTCGGATCGGTGAGTGACGGTGCCGTGTTCGACGGTGAGATGAGCGGGATCTTGGCGGCGCTGAACGCCTTGTCGGCGACGTCGAGGGCTGCCGTCGAGCACGTGGTGCCGATCACCCCGAGCAGTTGCCGTTCGGCGATGAGCTGCTGTTGCGCCGTGGTGGTCGTTGCGGCCGAGCAGCCGTCGTCTCGTTCGAGGAGGACGACCGACCGGCCCAACAGGGTCCCGTCGATGCCGTCGAAGGTGCCGTCGAGGTAGTCGACCGCGAGCTCGATGGCCGCGGCGGAGTCCTGGCCGGTCGGCCGCCGGGCGGAGAGGAGGGATCCGATGATGATCGGGTCGTCGGGGCCGATGCGGACACAGTCGGCGGCGGTCGGGTCGCATCCTTGGTCGACGGCCTGGTCGGTGGTCGCACGCACCCACGACAGGTACTCCCCGGCTCGGAGGTCGGCGGCGACGTCGGCGATCGGTCGGGGCGACACGGTGAACGCGCCACGGAACGGCGCGCTCACGGCGAGGACCGCGCCGAGGTCGAGGCCGACGAGCACGATCACGCCGGCGGCGACGGTGGAGTACCGCCGCCCGTGCCGAGCGGCGACGAGGAGGGCCTCCACGATGAAGGCGATCCCCGACAGCAGGGCGAGGACGAACAGGGGCACGGGGAGCTCCTGTTCGGCGATGGCGAGCCGGTGGCCGCGGGCGACGGTGATCGCGGTCGCGGACTTGCTCAGCTCGTCGGCGGCCTGTCCGGGCGCGTAGTCGCGGTTCCCGATCCGGGCGACGTCCTGTTGGAGGTCGGCGAGGCGGTCGAACGCCTCGGAGTCCGGGTTCTCGCCGGCGAGCGCCGGCCATTCGCTCGCGGTGACCGCTTCGCCGTAGCGGGCGAGCCGATCCTGCAGCAGGGTGGCGTCGGCGGGAGGGAACACGGCGCTCGTGTATGCGAGGGAGCTCATCGCGGCGGCTTCGTTCGCAACGGTCCGCTGCATCTCGCGGAGGGTCCCGTACTCCTGGGCGATGAGGAAACCGGTGAGGATGGCGAACAGGCCGGCGGCCCCGCTCACACTCGCCCCGGCGATCGCGTCCCGGACCCGGGCGGGGAGACGCCCGAGCAGCACGGTCGCTGCGACACCCGCGACCGAGACGAGCAGGACCGCTGCAGCGAGGATCCACAGAGTGGACATCGAAGTCAGCCAGATCACGACGGGAATTCTTGCCGCGGCCCGGCACGTATCGCTAAGTGACGAGGTGCACAGCCTGCCGGGGTAACGATCGTCCTGCCAGGGACGATGACAGGGGTGTCGGAGCGACACGGAGGTCGACAGATGTCTCGACGGATGATGGCAGTGGTGGGGTTGACGGTGGCCGGGATGCTCGGTGCCGCCGGTGCCGCCGGTGTCGCAGGTGCGGCCGATGCGGCAACCTCGGGCCTCGTGCTCGACGCCGCGCTCGACGTGCTCGGCCTCGAACTCGACGACGCCGACCTCCGCGCCGACCTGATCGACGGGGTCGGCGACGCGATCGACGACGGTGTGATCGACGACGGCGTGATCGACGCCATCACGGACGATCCGGACGGTGTCGACCTCGACGACCAGCTCGACGACGCCATCGCCCGGTGGGCCGAGGACGCCCCCGCATGGCGCACCGCCTACGCCGAGGCTCGGACCGAGTTCCGAGCGTGCGTGGACGGTCGTGACGAGGGCGAGAACGCGTCAGGCTGTGCTGCCGATCTCGTCGCAGCGCTCCGAGCCGCCCGCGAGGAGCGGCGGGAATCACCGATCGCAACCGCTCCGGGCCGGACGAATCCGGGCACCGGGACCGGTGCACCGTCGACCTCGGTTGCCGGCCCGAGCGCCGAGCGCAGCGATCGACCCGGCAACGGCAACAGCGGCCAGGACCGGCCGTCGACGACCCGGCAGGCGCCCACGACGTCGCAGCGCGGCGCGAACGCTCCCGGAAAGCAGGGCCGCTCCTGATGCGAGGTCGTGTCCTGGTCACCGGGATGCTCGCCGTCGGTCTCCTCACCGGCTGCACGGGCGACGCCGAGCGGGCCACGCCCGCAGCCGACCGCCCCGTCGCCGAGTCGATCACCGACGCCGCAGCACTCCGGCCGTCCGGCGTCCTCCTCGCCGCCGTCCTGCTCGCCACCGGCGACGTCGGCGCCGCCGTGGCGGAAGGCATCGTCTCGCCGGAAGAGGTCGATGCGGCCGTCGCCGCCGTCGCGGCGGGTGACCTCGACTACTGGCGGGTCGCCGTGTCGTCCGGTTCCCGCTGAGGCGGCGGCGCAGCGCGGCTACGGTCCGCGTATGGCACGGGGTCTGCTCGCTCCCTACCGGGTGCTCGACTGCACCGACGAGCGGGGCGCGTTCGCCGGCCTGCTGCTCGCCCAGCTCGGCGCCGACGTGGTCCTCGTCGAACCACCGGACGGCGGTCGCACCCGCCGGACGGCACCGTTCGTCGACGACGTCCCCGGGGTCGAACGTTCCCTGGTTCACCAGGTGCTCAACCGGGGGAAGCGTTCGGTCGTCGCGGAACGGTCCGCGCTGCTCGACCTCGTCACCGATGTCGACGTCCTGCTCACGAGCGGTGGTCCGGCGGAGCTCACCGCAGCGGGGATCCCGTCGGCCGATGTGCTGCTTGGGCGGAACCCGGGCCTCGTCGTCGCGAACGTCAGCGGGTTCGGGCTGACGGGTCCGAAGGCCGACTGGGCGGACGGCGACCTCGTGTGCGCAGCGGCCGGGTTGCAGCTCTCCCTCACCGGTGACGCCGATCGTCCGCCGTTGCGATGCGCCGTGCCGCAGGTGTTCGCGTCGGCGTGCGGCGACGCGGTCGTCGGCGTGCTCGTCGCTCTCGCAGAACGCCAACGGTCGGGTCGCGGCCAGGTGGTGGACTGCTCGGCGCAGGAGTCCTGGGTCTGGGCGTCGTTCTACCTGTCGTACGCGACGCCCTGGCGGTCGCCGGTGTCGTCACGCAACGGTGCCGCGCCGCGAACCGGCCGGTCGACGATCCGGTTCGATTTCCCTGCCGCGGACGGTGCGGTGACGATCACGCTTGCGTTCGGTGCCGCGGTCGGGCCGTACACGAACCGGCTCGTCGCCTGGATGGCCGCGGCCGGCGAGTGCGACGGCGAGCTCGCCACCACCGACTGGTCGACGTTCGACCTGGCATCGGACCCGGGTCGCCAGGTCCGTCTGAACGACGCCGTCGCGGCGTTCACTGGTCGCCGGACGAAGGCCGAACTCCTTGCGGCGTCACGGGAGCGACGGCTGTTGCTCGCCCCGGCATTGCGACTCGACGAGGTGCTCGCTGCCGAGCAGTTCGCTGAGCGGGGTTCGTGGGCGGCCGTTCCCATCGAGGGCGGTCGGACGGTTCGGGTTCCGGGCACGTTCGCGCAGGCCGTCCCCGAACCCTTGGCGTCGCTGCAGCCGGCGCCGCTGCTCGGCTCGTCGACGTTCCCGCCCTTCGCCGCCCGACTGCCCGAGTCCGCCGCCGGGGATCGTGGCGCTGCCCCGCTCGAGGGTCTGCGGGTGCTCGATCTGACGACGTCGTTCGCGGGCCCGCTCACCGGTCGGATGCTGGCCGCGTTCGGCGTCAGGGTGGTGAAGGTCGAGTCCGAACGTCGCCCCGACTTCGCGCGGACGACGGGACCGTTCCTCGATCCGACGATCGACGGGTCGGCGTCGTACGCCCACACGAACGCCAACAAGTGGTCGATCACCCTCGACCTGTCGAACCCGGCGGCTCGGCCGGTGCTCGAGGACCTCGCGCGCTGGGCGGACGTGATCATTGACGCGTACGCACCGGGCGCGCTCGGCCGCATGGGGCTCGACGAGATGACGTTGCGACGCCTGAACCCGACGGTCGTGCTCCTGCAGTCGACGATGCTCGGCCAGACCGGGCCGTTCGCTTCGATGCCCGGGTACGGGAACATGGCGGGCGCGTTGTGCGGGTTCTTCACCACCACGGCGTGGCCGGATCGCTCGCCGGTCGGACCGTGTGGCGCGTACACCGACATGGTGTCGCCGCGCTTCGCCGCCGCGGCGATCCTCGCGGCGCTCGACCACCGGCGCCGGACCGGGGTCGGGTCGCGCGTCGATCTCGGCCAGGGCGAGGCGTGTCTGCAACTCCTCGCACTCGGGATCGCGGACTCTCAGGCGAACGGACGGAGCTGGGAGCACGTCGGCAACCGCGACGCGTTCCGGGCGCCGCACGGGGTGTACCCCGCGCTCGGCGACGACGCGTGGGTCGCGGTGGCGTGTGCGGATGATGCGCAGTGGTCGGCGCTCGCCGCCGTGCTGGGCCGGGCCGACCTCGCCGGGCTGTCGCTCGACGAACGGATCGGTCGCCACGACGAGCTCGACGATGTGATCGCCGCGTGGACCGTGACGCAGAGCGGTGATGCGGCGGCGACGGTGCTGCAGGGGGCCGGGGTCGCTGCGCACGCCGTGCAGAACAGCCCCGAATGTGCGGTCGACCCGCAGTTGCTGCACCGGGGTTGGGTGATGGACCTCCCGCACTCGGCGATCGGCTCGCTCGCCGTCGGTGTCCCGCCGATGCGGCTGTCACGGACGCCCGCTCGCCTCGAGACCGCCGGACCGTGCCTCGGCGAGCACACGGCGGAAGTGCTCACCGAACTGCTCGGCTACGGCGACGACCGGATCGCCGAGCTCGCCGTCGCCGACGTACTCCGCTGACGGTACGGTCGCGCCATGCAGGTCACCGACACCGAACGTGCCTTCCGGGCCATGGTCCGCCAGTACGTCGAGGACAAGGTGAACCCGCGCATCCCCGAGTGGGAGGACGCGGGGATCATGCCGTTGCACGAGATCTTCTCGGACATGGCGGCGCTCGGCATGCTCGGTCTCGAGTACGACCCCGCCTACGGCGGCCAGGGTGCCGACCACGTGTACACGCTCGTCCTCGCCGAGGAGTTCGGTCGGTGCGATCACGGCTCGTTGCCGATGGCGCTCGGTGTGCAGGTCGACATGGCGACGCCGTCGCTCGCCCGGTTCGGCACGCACGAGCAGAAGGAGCGGTTCCTCCGTCCGGCGCTCGAGGGTCGGATGGTGGCGTCGATCGCGGTCAGCGAACCCGACCACGGGTCCGACGTGGCGGGGATCCGCACCCGCGCCGTGCGTGACGGTGACGAGTGGGTGATCAACGGGTCGAAGATGTGGATCACGAACTCGGTGCAGGCCGACTGGTTGTGCCTCCTCGCCCGCACCTCCGACGAGGGCGGCTACGCGGGGATGAGCCAGATCATCGTCCCGACCGACACCCCCGGGTTCAGCGTCTCCCGAAAGCTCGACAAGCTGGGGATGCGGGCGTCGGACACGGCGTTGTTGGCGTTCGACGACTGCCGGGTCCCGGTGGCGAACACGATCGGTGCGGTCGGCAAGGGCTTCCAGCAGCAGATGGCCCAGTTCGTCGTCGAACGGATGTGGGGCGCGTACGCCGTGGTCGGTGCGTGCGACCTCGCACTCGAGCGGACCGCTGCGTACCTGCGGGAGCGCACGGTGTTCGGCGAACCGTTGCTCGCCAAGCAGTACATCCAGTTCAAGCTCGCCGAGCTCGCCGCCGAGGTCGACCTGCTCCGGTCCTACAACCGGTCGATCGCCGAGGCCTACCAGCGGGGTGAGGACACGACGAGGCAGGCGACCATCGCCAAGCTCACGGCCGGCCGGCTCGTCCGACGGGTCGCGGACGAGTGCCTGCAGTTCCACGGTGGGATCGGGTACGTCGAGGAGACGTGGACGGCCCGGTTCTTCCGCGACAACCGCCTCACCTCCATCGGAGGCGGGGCGGACGAGGTGATGCTGCAGGTCCTCGCCCGGATGGACGGCTTCGTCGCCTGAACGCCCGCCGGCTCAGACCGCGGCGCCGGTGAGCGCTCCGATGCCGAGCGCGATGAGCAGTGCGGCGGTGCCGCCGACGAGGACGCGTACCGCCGCCCGCCCGGTCGGGGCACCGCCGAGGCGTGCGCCGGTCGCGCCGAGCGCGACGAGGCCGACGAGGGTGACGAGCATCGTGGCGACGACCCGTGCTGCGTCGGGGGCGCCGACGACGACGAGGATCGGGATCAGCGCCCCGACGACGAAGCTGAGCGCGGAGACCGCGCTCGCCTGCACCGGGTTGGCGAGGTTGTCGAGGTTGATGCCGAGCTCGTCGCGGGCGTGGATGCGCAGCAGGTTGTGGCGGCCGAGTTCGTCGGCGACGAGCGCCGCGGTTGCCGGTGACAGCCCGCGGGCCTCGTAGATCGCGGCGAGCTCGGCGTGTTCGGCCTCGGGGAAGTCGCGCAGTTCGGCGGTCTCCCGGGCGAGGTCGGCCTGTTCGGTGTCCCGCTGGGAGCTGACGGACACGTACTCACCCGCGGCCATCGACAGCGATCCTGCGGTCATGCCGGCGATCCCGGCGACGAGCACGGCCGACCTCCCGCTGTCGGCTGCGGCGACGCCGACGATGAGTGCAGCGGTCGAGATCAGGCCGTCGTTGGCGCCGAGGACGGCGGCACGCAGCCAACCGGCACGTTCGCTCTTGTGCTCCTCGGCGGGCTGTTCGGGGGTCGCGGACATGGGTCCAGCATGGCGGATCGGGTGGAGCTTTCGGCAAGGCGATCCCGGCACCGTGGGCCCCGCGCCCGGGTAGGGTCCCCGGATGGCCGCCCGACTCGTCGCCCGCAACGACGTTCCCGACGCCGTCGACACGCTCCTCCGGGCGTTCTCGGAGGATCCGCTGACCGTCTGGCTCTACCCCGACGGGGGTGAGGCCGCCCGGTCGTGGTTCGAGGTCGGCGTCCGTGCGGGTGTGCGCCGGGGCCACACCTACCGTTCGGGTGACGGCGGGGCGGTTGCGGTGTGGGCGCCGCCGTCGGTGAACAACCTCGACCGCAACGACGGTGCGGCGCTGCAGGCGGCGATGGCCGAGCACTACGGCGACGCCGGTCTCGCCAGGCTCGCCGCGGCGGCGCAGGCCACCGGCGCGGCGCACCCGCACGAGCCGCACTTCTACCTGTTCCTGCTCGGGGCCGCCGAACGCGGCCGGGGCGGGGGTGCCGAGGCGATCGCCCCGGTGTTGCGGGCGTGCGACGAGCAGGGTTGGCCCGCCTACCTCGAGTCGTCGAGTCCGCTGAACGTGTCGTTCTACGAACGGCAGGGGTTCACGCCGACCCGGCCGATCGAGATCGACGGCGGTCCGACGCTGCTCGGGATGTGGCGCGACCCGCAGCCGCGCTGACCGGGCCGGTCAGGTCCCGGCGACCTCGGCGGTGAGCGCGAAGACCGGGTCGAACGCCGCGATGCCCGTGGGTTCGCCGGGCTGTTCGACACGAAGGATCACGATCTCGTCGGCGAGTCCCTCGTAGGAGCGGACGCGCGCCGCGCACTGCGCCGGGGTGCCGGTGATCGTCATCGTGTCGATCACCTCGTCGGGCACGAGGGCCATCGCCTCGCGGGTCCGACCTGCGGGCATGAGCTCGGTGGCACGGTCCGCGAACTCGCCGAACCCGAGCTGTCGGAGCTGGGAGTCGTAGTAGGGGTGCGGCACCGGGTGGTACAGCCCGCAGATCTTGTGGCGGACCGTTTCCCGGGCGATCTCCTCGTCGTCGTTCACGCTCACGAGCGCACCCATCGGGAACGCGAGCGCTTCCGGGTCGCGCCCGACGGCGACCGCACCTTCACGGGCGTTCGGCATGACGACGTCGCGCAGGAACGTCGTCGACGACATGATCCCCACCGCGACGCCGTCGGCGACCTCGCCGGCGAGACGCACCATCCGCGGTCCCGACGCCGACAGCCAGACCGGCAGGGCGGGGCGGGCCGGTTCGAACGTGGCCCGCCAGCGGATCCGGTGGTCCGGTCCCTCGAAACGCACGGGTTCACCCGCCCGGGCGGCGACGACCTGTCGGACGATCGTCACGTAGTCACGCAGTTTGCGCACCGGTGTCGCCGTGTCGGCACCCATGTACCACTCGTTCATGTGGCGGTTGCCGGTGCCCACACCGAGCACGAACCGCCCACCGCTCAGCTCGTCGAGGTCCCGGGCGGTGATGCCGGTGAGCCATGGGTCGCGGGCGTAGGCGTTCACCACGTAGGTGCCGACGGTGATCCGTTCGGTCGCAGCGATCACTGCGGCGGCGGCGACGACGGCGGACCGTTGCGCCTCGGCCGGGTACATCGCCGCCATACCGGCCGCCTCACCGGCGCGGGCGAGGTCGACGAGGGCGTCGAGGGAGGGGTCGAACCCGAGGAGCAGACCGAGGCGCATGGCGACACGCTACCGTTGCGCGATCGCCGCAGGAGGCCGCAATGACCACGCCGACGCCGCCGGGTTGGTACCCGGACACGAATGCTCCGGGGACGGAGCGGTACTGGGACGGCAACGCGTGGACGGCCTCGACCCGGCCGATCGGTGGCGCAGCCCCCGCAGCGCCGGCATACGGCGCACCGGCCGCACCGGCCGCACCGGCGGCGCCCGGCTACGGCGCACCGGGGTATGCGTCCCCGGGCTACGGCGCCCCCGGCTATGCGGCGCCGACCTCCGCGCCGGTGCCGGCGAAGAAGCGCAGCGTCGGCAAGATCCTGCTGATCATCTTCCTCGTGCTCCTCGTGCTCTGCGGCGGCGGTGGCGGCACGGCGGTGTTCCTCGGGTACCGGGCGATCTCGGCGAAACTGGATCCGGGACGTGAGTACCTCGAGGCGATCGCCGAGTCCCGGTTCGCCGCAGCGGAGGCACTGACCTGTTCGGACGGTCCCGACCCGAGGGTCGTGGCCGCCGATCTCGTCGACGTCGGTTGGCGGAACGAGGCGACGGTGACGAGCTACTCCAACGACAACGGGTACCGCACGATCTCCGGCACCGTCGGGGCACGTGAGGTCCCGATCGTGCTCGAGCTCGGTGACGGGGACTGCATCGCCGGCGTCATCGTCGGCTGAGGGCGGGCACGGTCGTGACGGACGTCAGTCGGATCCTCTCGAACGACACCTCGTTGCGGGAACGCGCCCGCGTCGTGATCCCCGGCGGCATGTACGGGCACCAGAACGCTCGGTCCCTGCCGGAGGGGTTCCCGCAGTTCCTCACCCACGGTGAGGGCGCGCGGATCTGGGACGTCGACGGCAACGAGTACGTCGACTTCCTGTGCAGTTACGGCCCGATCGTGCTCGGCCACCACGACCGGCGGGTCGACGCGGCGTTCCGCGCCGCGACCGAAGGGACCCGCGCCGACTGCCAGAACGGCCCGTCACCGGTGATGGTCGACCTCGCCGAACGGCTCGTCGAGGTCGTCGACCACGCCGATTGGGCGATGTTCGCGAAGAACGGCACCGACGCCACCACGATGTGCGTGACGATCGCCCGTGCGACGACCGGTCGTCGCAGGGTGCTCGTGGCCGAGGGCGCCTACCACGGTGCCGCCCCGTGGTGCACCCCGCTCCCGACCGGCACGACGCCCGAGGACCGGGCCCACCTCGACCGGTTCCGCTACAACGACCTCGAGTCGGTTGAGGCCGCCGTGGCCCGCGCCGACGGCGACCTCGCGGCGATCGTCGTGTCGCCGTTCCGCCACGACGCCCGCTTCGACCAGGAGCTCGTCGACCCGGCGTGGGCGGCGGCATTGCGTCGGATCTGCGACGACACCGGCGCGGCACTCGTCCTCGACGACGTCCGGTGCGGGTTCCGACTCGCGTTCGGGGGGTCGTGGGAGCCGATCGGCGTGCGCCCCGATCTGAGCGCCTGGAGCAAGGCGATAGCGAACGGCCATCCGCTTGCGGCGGTGCTCGGCAACGACCGGTTCCGTGACGGCGCCGAACGCATCTACGTGACCGGTTCGTTCTGGTTCGCGGCTGTTCCGATGTTCGCGTCGCTCGCGACCATCGACGCGCTCGAGGAGGACGACGCCGTGGTGCACATGGAGCGCATGGGGATGCTGCTTCGTGCCGGGCTCGCCGAGCAGGCGGCGTCGCACGGGCTCACCATCGTGCAGTCCGGTCCGCCGCAGATGCCCTTCCTCACCTTCAGCGCCGACACGGCGTTCGAGCGGGCGAACGTGTTCACGGCGACTGCGGCGCGCCATGGGGCGTACTTGCATCCTTGGCACAACTGGTTCCTGTGCGGCGCACACACGCCCGACGACATCGCCGACGCGCTCGTCGCTACCGACGCCGGGTTCGCCGCCGTGCGTGCCGCCTTCGGCGGGGACTAGGCGGGTCGTCGTGTCGGCCGAGGACGTCGAGGCGATCCGCACGCTCGTCCACCGCTACGCGGACGCGGCATGCCGCGACGATCGTGAGGCCTGGGTCGCTACCTGGGCGGACGACGGGGTGTGGGAGATCGGTCGTGGTCCGGTCGTCGGCCGGGCGGCGATCGCCGAGGCGTTCGGCCGGGCGATGGATCTCTTCGATGCGGTGGTGCAACTCGCCCACAACGGTGCGGCGTCCGTCGACGGCGATCGTGCGACGGGGCGCTGGTACATGAGCGAGGCCACCCTGACCCGCACCGGGAAACGGGCGCTCTACTTCGGCTACTACGACGACGTCTACGTGCGGTCGACCGAGGGTTGGCGGTTCGCGGGCCGCCGGCTGACCTGGCTGTACCAGGGGCCGCCCGATCTCACCGGGGCGTTCGGTCCACCACCGGGGTACTACGCCTCCTGACGTCGATCCGGTCGCAGCCGCAAGGTGCGGGAGATCCGGCGGCGGTTGCGGGCGACGAGCCGGTACACCACTTCGGCGACGGGGCGCACCGGCCTGCTGCGGAGCAGCCGACCGACGCGGCCGGTGGCACCGCCCCGGTGTTCGAACAGGACGGCGATCGCATCGACGCCGGTGTGGTGTCGACCGCCGGCGGTGACGACGATCGCGTCCTGCACGAGGTCGCGCACCACCGGGTCGACCACGGAGGATCCGCCGACGATCGTGACGTCGTCAGCGCGGAGCGGTGCCCGCCGCGCCAGCGCGCTGCACATCCCGCAGGTGTCGTCGTAGACGACGGTCGGCCGTTCGGTCATGCGTAGAGCGCGTCGATCGTCGACTTGTACGTGGTCTCCACCACGCCCCGCCGCACCTTCATCGACGGGGTGAGCTCACCCGTCTCGACGGATAGGTCGTGGTCGAGCAGTTCCCAGCGCTTGATCGTCTCCCACTGGTTGAGGCCGGCGTTGAGTTCGTCGATGTACCGGCCGACGAGCTCGCGCACCGGTGCCGACGCGACGAGGTCCGCGTACGCCGTGCCGCCCTGGCCGTTCGCCTCGGCCCATGCGGCGAGCGCATCGGGGTCGAGGGTGATGAGCGCGACGCAGTAGTTCCGCTGGTCGCCGAAGACAAGGAACTGGCTGGCGTAGGGGCAGATCGCCTTGAACCGGGCTTCGATCGCCGGCGGGGCGATGTACTTCCCGCCGGAGGTCTTGAACAGTTCCTTGATCCGGCCGGTGATGGTCAGGTGACCGGCGTCGTCGAAGGACCCCTGGTCACCGGTGCGCAGCCAGCCGTCGCCGGTGATGGTGGTGGCGGTCTCCTCGGGGAGGTTGTGGTAGCCGTCCATGACGCCCGGACCGCGGATCTCGATCTCGTCGTTCGGGCCGAGTCGGGCCTCGGTACCGGGGATGACCCGGCCGACGGTGCCGAAGTGGTAGTCGTCGAGCCGGTTCACGAACGCACCCGCAGCGGTCTCGGTGAGCCCGTAGCCCTCGAGGATGAGGATCCCGGCGGCGGCGAACCATTCGGCGATGTCGCGGTTCAGTGCTGCTGCGCCGGACACGAAGAACCGGACGCGGCCGCCGAACCGGGCGCGGATCTTCGTGAAGACCAACTTGTCGAAGATCCGGTGCTGCACGGCGAGCGGCAACGGCACCGAACGTCCGTCGCGTCGGCGGCGGGCGACCTCGAGTCCGACGGCGAAGGCGCGGTCGAAGATCTTCTTCTTCGCCCCGCCCTCGCTCTCGGTCATGGTGACGATGCGGGCGTGGGCCTTCTCGAAGATGCGGGGAGCGGCGCCCATGAACGTCGGCTGCACCACACCGAGGTTGTCGACGATCCGGTCGATCCGGCCGTCGATCGCGGTAGCGAACCCGCAGGCGAGCTGGGTGGAGAGCAGGACCTTGCCGAAGCTGTGCGCCATCGGGAGCCACAGGAACTGCAGATCGGTCTCGTCGAGGATGCCGAGGTCGCGGATCGCCTCGCCCTCGTACACCCACGAACGGTGGGTGAGGCGCACGCCCTTCGGACGTCCGGTCGTCCCCGAGGTGTAGATGAGGGTGGCGAGGGCCTCGGGGGCGATGGCGCGGGCGGTGTCGACGACGGCATCGGGTCGTTCGGCGAGCAGCGCTGCGCCACGCGCCTCGAGGTCGGCGAGGGAGAGCACGTCGGTGCCGTCCGCCTTGCCGTCGAAGGTGACGATCGTGCCGAGTGCCGGCAGCCGGTCCCGGCCGGACCGGATCTTCGCGATCTGCCCGTCGTCCTCGGCGAAGACGACCCGGGTCTCGGAGTCGGCGAGGATGTGGACGGTGTCCTCCTCGTTCGTCGTCGGGTACACCGTGGTGGTCGCGGCGCCGGCCGACATGATCGCGAGGTCGGCGAGGATCCACTCGAAACGTGTCGCGGAGGCGATGCCGACCCGCTGTTCGGGGGTGATCCCGAGGGCGATCAGTCCGGCGGCGAGCCGGTTCACCCGGTCAGCGGTCTGGCGCCAGGTCACCGATTCCCACCGCTCACCCACGGGGTAGCGGTACGCCTCCTTGTCGGCGGAGCGTTCCACCCGTTCGAGGAACTGCACGGCGACGTTCGCGGGCATGGTCTGCAGGAAGTCGGGCATTCGAGGTCCTCCAGGAGATCGGTTCACTAACGGTAGGCGGTCCGGGGTCGCCCGGGCGGGGCCGGACGGTCAGGTTCCGGCGAGGCGGGCGACAACGGGGGCGAAGTCCTCGAAGGCCTCCACACCGATGGTCACCACGGAGATCCCGAATCGTTCCCGACGTTCGACGACGGTGTCGACGAGTTGGTCGACGGTGCCGGCGAGCGCGTGCGGCGACGCGAGCGCAGCGTCCGGGCTGATGCCGAGCGCCGGCGCGTGGAGCGCCGCAACGCCGTCACGGTCGTCGGTGACGGCGGTGACGTGCACCCGGGTCTGCAGTTCGAGGTCGTCGTAGCGGTCGCCGGCGGCATCCGCGATCCAGGCGAGTTTGCGTTCGGTGGCGTCGACGGTGGCGTTCGGTCCGGCGCGTTCGTCGATACGTCCGGCAGCGAGGTTCACGTTCAGGCCGACGACGTCGGCGAGCCGGGCGGCTGCGCTCAACACTCGCCGTCCGCCGCCGCCGACGAGGATCGGCACGCGGGCCTGAACCGGTCGGGGGGTGAGCCGGTGGCCGCTCACCCGGTAGTGGGTGCCTTCGTGGTCGACGGTCTCGCCGTCGAGGAGCCGTCGCACGATCCCGACCGCTTCGGTGAGCCGGTCGACCCGTGTTGCGGGCGGGTCGAGCGCAATGCCCGCCTCGGTGTAGTCCGTCGTCATCCACCCGGCGCCGAGACCGAACTCGAGCCGCCCGTCGCTCAGCAGGTCGATCGTCGCAGCTTCCTTCGCGAGCACGACCGGATGGTGGTAATCGTTGCACCACACGAGCGCCCCGACCCGCAGCGTGCTCGTCGCCTCGGCCGCGGCGACGAGCGCGGGGGTGGGGGCGAGTTGCGCGTCGAGGTGGTCGGCGACGCTGAGGGTGTCGTACCCGAGCGCTTCGACGCGGCGCGCCAGCTCCCGCCATGCGGGACCGTCGGCGGCGGTCCCGGTGAGCCCGGCCGGCGGGGCGCTCGCCTGGACGCAGAAGCGGAACGGCTTGGGGCGGGGGAGGCGGACGGGCACGGCACAACTCTGCTCGTCCCGGTGCGGCCGCCCGGGGATGCGCGTCCGGGCGAACCGCCGGTGTGCTCAGTCACCGGTCATGGTGCGCAGGGTGAACTTCTGGATCTTGCCGGTGGAGGTCTTCGGCAGGTCGGTGAAGATCACGCGGGTCGGGCACTTGTAGTGGGCGAGCCGTGCCCGGCAGAACTCGATGATCTCGGCTTCATCGGCGGTCGAATCCTCGGCGAGGGTGATGAACGCACACGGCGTCTCCCCCCACTTCTCGTGTGCGGCGGCAACCACCGCGGCCTCGAGCACCGAAGGGTGTTGGTAGAGGACGCCCTCGACCTCGAGCGACGAGATGTTCTCGCCACCGGAGATGATGATGTCCTTCGAGCGGTCCTTGATCTCGACGTAGCCGTCGGCGTGCCACACCCCGAGGTCACCCGAGTGCAGCCACCCGCCGGCGAACGTGGCAGCGGTTGCGGCGGGGTTCTTCAGGTAGCCACTCATCAACGTGTTCGACCGCATGAGAAGCTCCCCAACGGTGGTGCCGTCCTGCGGTACGGGTTCGCACGTGTCGGGGTCGGCGACGATGATCCCGCCCTGCAACGTCGGGATGGCGACACCCTGGCGGGCGTGGAGCCGGGCGGTCTCGTCGCCGTCGAGGTGCTCCCACCCGGGTTGGGACGGGGAGAAGGTCTGGATGCCGCCGGTCTCCGTCATGCCGTACACGTGGAGAACGTCGAACCCGGCGCGCCGGGCCCGGGCGAGCACCGTCGCGGGTGGCGCCGAGCCTGCGGTGAGGACGTGCACCGTGTGCGGCAGGGTGCGTCGGTCGGTCGCCGGGGCGGTCAGGAGCGTGTTCAGCACGATCGGCGCTGCGCACAGGTGGGTGACGCCTTCCGTCTCGACGAGGTCGAACACAATCGTCGGGTCGATGCGCCGCAGGCAGACCTGGGTCCCGGCCATTACCACCATCGAGAACGGGGCCGCCCACCCGACTGCGTGGAACATCGGCAGCGTCCACAGGTACACCGGGTGGCGGGGCGGCGCCCAGGTCGCGATCTGACCGAGCGTGTTCAGGTACACGGCGCGGGCGTTGCTGACGACACCTTTCGGGTCGCCGGTCGTTCCGGATGTGTAGGAGAGGACGATCGCCTGACGTTCATCGGTGACGCCGGTGGCGTCGTCGTCGGGGTCGCCTTCTCCGAGAAGGGCTTCGTAGTCGAGCGCGCCGAGCATCCGGTGCTCGCCCGGGTACTCGGGGTCGGCGATGTCGATGACGAGGGGCCGGGCGGCACACCGTGCGAGCGCGTCCTCGACGACGGGCGTGAACTCGGTGTCGGTGAGGAGGACCGACGTGCCTGCGTGGTCGAGGATGAACGAGATCCCTGCCGCGTCGAGTCGGATGTTCAGCGGGTTCAGTACCGCGCCGGCGAACACCACCCCGTAATGCGCCTCGATCGCCTCCGGCGTGTTCGTCGCCATGAGCGACACCACGTCACCCGGGCCGACGCCCCGGGCCCGTAATGCCGACGCGAGGCGGCGTGCACGGCCGAGCAGTTCGGCGTAGGTGTATCGGCGATCGCCGTGCACGACCGCCGTGCGGTTGGGGAACGCTGCAGCGGTCCGCACGAGAAAGCTCGTCGGATCGAGCGGCATGTCGTTGCCGGGATTGGGTGCGAGGCCGACGCGGAACGGGTTCGCAGCAGGCGACATGCGCGCACGGTACAGCCATCGGACCGCTGCCGCTGCCGCTACGCTCCGCCGCCATGACGAGCGGGTTCCTGCCTTCCATGCGGGTCGACGGGCAGGTCGCCGTCGTGACGGGTGCCGGCCGTGGCATCGGTGCCGGGTGCGCAGTCGGCCTCGCCGAGGCGGGTGCGCACGTGCTCGCCGTGGCCCGTACCGCGGCTGACCTCGACGCCACGGTCGCGCAGGTCCGTGAGCTCGGTGGCAGCGCCGAGGCCGTCGTGTGCGACGTCACCGACACCGCAGCGATGCGACGCACGTTCGAGGGGTTCGGCCGGATCGACATCCTCGTGAACAACGCGGGCATGGGGATCGCCGGCGGGCTGCTCGACTACGCGGACGACGACGTGCGACGGATGATCGACCTGAACTGCACCTCGGCGGTCTTCGTCGCCCAGGCCGCTGCCCGCACGATGCTCACCCAGGGCAGCGGGGTGATCATCAATCTCTCCTCGACGTTCGGGAAGAACGGCCGGCCGCGCCACACCGTCTACTCGGCGTCGAAGCACTTCATCGAGGGCTTCACGAAGTCCGCCGCCGTCGAGTTCGCTCCGCACGGGATCCGGGTGGTGGCGATCGGTCCGACGGCGATCGATACGCCGATGACGCACGACCGGTTGCGTGACCCGCTGGTCGGCGCCGACCTGTTGGCGCGCATCCCGATGGGTCGGTTCGGTCAGGTCGTCGACTGCGTCGGGGCGGTCGTGTTCCTCGCGAGCCCGGCGGCGGCGCTGATCACGGGAACGACGATCATGGTCGACGGGGGCTGGACCGCCCAGTAGCGACGGCTGCAGCCGATGCCGCCCACCCGGTCGTCGCGATGATCTCGAAGCCGAGCAGGTCGGCGAAGTCGGCGTCGCGGTACGGCGGGTAGGCCGCCCGAAGCCGGTTCGCAGCGGTTTCTCGGGTTTCATCGTCGAGATGGACCTGGCGCAGGTGGGTGCGTACCCACCACAGGCGCGACCAGTCGGCGTGGTCCCAACCCTCGACGAGGAGGACGGCCCGGGGATCGAGGCCGAGGTTGCGAGTGCGGCCGAGGTCGGTGCTGCGTTTCGGTTTCACCACGTCGACGGGGATGACGAGGCCGGGAGCGGTCAACGTGAAGCAGACGGGAACGGCGTCGACCCCGCGGTCCTCGTGGCGGGTGGCGAGGATCCCGTGGTCGGCGCGGGCGAGGAGGTCGGTGCTGGTGATCGTGTCGAGCTGCATGGTTCGCCCCTGTCGCCAAATATTGGATTCGATCCAGAATCTGATCCATACTGGCATGGTGCAGTCCGCCACCGCCGATCTCCTCCGCAGTCATGGTGTGCAGGTGACCGCCCAGCGGATCGCCGTGCTGCGGGCGATCTCCTCGGCGCCGCACAGCACGGCGGACGGCGTCCACGAGATCGCCCTCGACGAGCTCGGCGCGATCTCGCGGCAAGCGGTCTACGACACGCTCGCGCTCCTCACCGAAAAGGGCCTCGTCCGCCGGTTCCAGCCGATCGGCTCGCCGGCGCTCTACGAGGACCGGGTCGGCGACAACCACCACCATCTGGTCTGCCGGGTCTGCGGCTGTGTTGCGGACGTCGACTGCGCGGTCGGCGCGACCCCGTGCCTCACCGCCGCCGATGCGCTCGGGTTCGAGATCGACGAGGCCGAGGTCGCCTACTGGGGTCGATGCCCCTCCTGCGCTGCGGCGTCACGCCCCGAACACGTCTGAGTCCACCCCTCTGGCACCGGGAACACCGGTGCGGAACGAGCAAGGAAGAACAGGAGAACACATGGCCGACGAAGCGAAGTGCCCGGTGACGGGCGGCGGGTTCCAGGGCCCGACGAACCGTGAGTGGTGGCCCAACCAGCTCGACCTGCGATCGCTCCACCGGAACCCGCCCGCAGGCGATCCGATGGACGACGGCTTCGACTACGCGAAGGAGTTCGCGTCGCTCGACCTCGACGCGCTCCGCAAGGACCTCACCGCGCTCATGACGTCGTCGCAGGCGTGGTGGCCCGCCGACTACGGCCACTACGGCGGCCTGTTCGTGCGCATGACCTGGCACGTGGCCGGCACCTACCGGATCAGCGACGGCCGTGGTGGTGGTGGCACCGGCATGCAGCGGTTCGCCCCGCTGAACAGCTGGCCCGACAACGGCAACCTCGACAAGGCCCGGCGCCTGCTGTGGCCGATCAAGCAGAAGTACGGCAAGAAGGTCTCCTGGGCCGACCTGCTGGTCTTCGCCGGGAACGTCGCCATGGAGTCGATGGGCCTCAAGATGTTCGGCTTCGCCGGTGGCCGCGCCGACGTGTGGGAGCCAGACGAGACCTACTGGGGTCCCGAGCAGACCTGGCTCGGCGACGAGCGCTACACGGGCGACCGCGACCTCGCGAACCCGCTCGGTGCCGTGCAGATGGGCCTCATCTACGTGAACCCGCAGGGCCCGAACGCCGAACCTGACCCGAAGAAGTCGGCGATCGACATCCGGGAGACGTTCGCCCGGATGGCGATGAACGACGAGGAGACCGTCGCGCTCGTCGCCGGCGGTCACACGTTCGGCAAGGCGCACGGCAACGGCCAGGAGTCCAACGTCGGGCCGGAGCCGGAAGGCGCCGACCTCGCCGAGCAGGGCTTCGGGTGGAAGCACTCGGCCGGCAGCGGCGTGGGCTACGACACGATGACTTCGGGGATCGAGGGTGCGTGGACGAAGAACCCGATCCAGTGGGACAACAACTACTTCGAGAACCTCTTCGAGTACGAGTGGGAGCTCACGAAGAGCCCGGCCGGTGCGTGGCAGTGGACGCCGTCGAACCCCGAGGCGAAGGACACCGTCCCCGACGCGCACGACCCGTCGAAGCGGCATGCGCCGATGATGACGACGGCCGACCTCGCGCTGCGGTTCGATCCGATCTACGAGAAGATCTCACGGCACTACTACGAGAACCCCGACGTGTTCGCCGATGCGTACGCCCGGGCCTGGTACAAGCTGACGCACCGTGACATGGGTCCGCACAGCCGTCTGCTGGGCCCCGAGGTCCCCGAGCCGCAGATCTGGCAGGACCCGGTCCCCGCGGTCGACCACCCGCTGGTCGATGCAGCCGACATCGCTGCGCTGAAGACCCAGATCCTCGCCACCGGCCTGTCGGTGTCGGAGCTGGTGCGGGCGGCGTGGGCGTCGGCGGCGTCGTTCCGTGGCACCGACAAGCGCGGTGGTGCGAACGGCGCCCGGGTGCGGCTCGCCCCGCAGTCGGGCTGGGAGGTCAACGACCCGGCGTCGCTCACCAAGGTGCTCGCGGCGCTCGAGGGTGTGAAGGCCTCCTTCGACGCCTCGGCGTCGGGTGGCAAGAAGGTGTCCGTCGCCGACCTGATCGTCCTCGGCGGTTGCGCAGCGGTCGAGGCGGCGGCGAAGTCGGGCGGGTTCGACGTGACCGTGCCGTTCACGCCCGGTCGCACCGATGCGACGGCCGAGCAGACCGACGCAGCGTCATTCGCCGTGCTGGAGCCGACCTTCGACGGGTTCCGCAACTACGTGAAGGCGTCGCACCCGGTTCCGGCCGAGCACCTGCTCGTGGAGCGGGCTGCGCTGCTCACCCTGTCGGCGCCGGAGATGACCGTGCTCGTCGGTGGGCTCCGGGTGCTCGGTGGGAATGCCGGCGGTTCGTCGCACGGCGTGCTCACCGCTCGCCCGGGCGTGCTGTCCAACGACTTCTTCGTGAACCTGTTGGACATGGCGACGGAGTGGAAGGCCACCTCCGACGACCAGACCGCGTTCGAGGGGCGTGACCGGAACACCGGTGCGACTCGTTGGACGGGCACCCGCGCCGACCTCGTGTTCGGTTCGAACTCGGTGCTCCGTGCGCTGGCGGAGGTCTACGCCTCCGACGACGCCGAGCAGAAGTTCGTCACCGACTTCGTGGCTGCGTGGGACAAGGTCATGAACCTCGACCGGTTCGACCTGGACTGAGTGCTGTGTGTAACGGCGAGTGGTCGGCCTCCGGGTCGGCCACCCGCCGTTCGCCGTTTTCGGTAGCCTGCACCCCCGTGCGCAAGACGGTCGGTTCGTTCGTTTCGATGCTGCTCCTGGTGCTCGGCCTCGTGGTCGTCTCGGCGCCGTGGCGGTGTCGATGGTCGTCAGGGTCGTGATCCCCTCGGGTGAGGAGCCGGCGCTCGTCGAACTACCCTTCCGGCAGCTCGTCGGCACGATCGACTGGGACGACGCCAGCTCCGACACCTACAGAGGCGCGACGAACACGCAGGCACACACGTTCACGAGCGCAGGCTCGTTCGACATCGAGATCACCGGCACCGCGGAGCGCTACGGGAACGGCTGCGGTGGGGTGCTCGCCGGACGGGAGTACATCACCGCCGTGCTGTCGTGGGGCGACCTCGGGACGGACTCGGGCTTCGTCTCGCTCTCCGGGGCGCTCTTCGAGAACGTGAACCTGACCTCGGTCCCGGCGACCTTGCCGATCGCGGTGACCGACCTCCAGTGCACCTTCCGTGGGGCGACGTCGTTCAACGGGGACATCAGCACCTGGGACACGTCGCACGTGACGGACATGAGCCGGATGTTCCTCCGGGCGACCTCGTTCGACCGTGACCTCGGCTCGTGGAACATCACCTCGTTGACCGCTGCGGAGCAGATGTTCACCCAGGGCGCGCTATCGCTCGGCAACTACGGGGCCCTGTTGCGAGGTTGGGCGGCGCAGGCCGTCCTCGCCGGCGTGTGGCTCCACGTTCCCCAGCTCTACGACAGCGCGTCGGCAGGAGCCCGGGCGACACTCGTCGCCGCAGGGTGGACCATCAACGATCTCGGCCCCGTGGTCGTCCCGACCTACACCGGCTGATCGGCGGTTCGCTGTGCCGACGGTGCACGACGGCGAGATCGTCGCCATGGTGACGGCGGTCGGTACGGTCGGGTACGGCGCAGCGGCGCGTCAGACGGTGCTGTCGTTGCTCGACCACACGGGGTTCCCGGTCGTGGTCGGTTGTGACGAGGTCACCGAAGCGCTCGTACCCCGTTCGCAGCGGGTGCGCATCGACGAGGCGCGGGCCGGCACCGGCGCCCGTGCCGAGCCGTTCCTCGCCAAGTTCGCGACCTGGCAGGCGGCGCTCGCGCACCCCGGGGCGAAGGTGTTCCTCCACCTCGACGCCGACGCCGTGCCGGCGACATCGCCCGTCGGATTCTGCGCCCTGTGCGGGGCACCTGAGCCGGGAAGTTCTCAGCGCGCTCGGAGGGACTCGAACCCCCAACCTTCTGATCCGTAGTCAGATGCTCTATCCAATTGAGCTACGAGCGCCGGAAGGCCCCTGCACTCTAGCGGGGCGCCCGGACCGACCCAAAGGGGATCGCCGTGACGCCGTTCCGGTCGTGGCACTACGGTCGCCGTCACGGGCTCCCGGGGGCGGGGCCCGACCACGGGGGAGAGTGACATGGGCCAGCTCGACGGGAAGATCGCGGTCATCACCGGCGGTGCATCCGGCATCGGTGCGGGCACCGCCCGCCGCTTCGTCGAGGAGGGCGCGCGTGTCGTCCTCGCCGACATCCAGGCCGAAGCCGCAGCCGACGTCGCCGCCACGTTCGGCAACGACGTCGCCACCTCGGTCCGGTGCGACGTGTCGAAGGAAGCCGACGTGAAGGCGGCCATCGACCACGCTGTCGCCACGTGGGGGGCCGTCGACTGCCTCTACAACAACGCAGGGTTCGTCGGTGCGACCGGACCGTTCGAGGACACCACGTCCGATGAGTACGACATCACCATGAACGTCCTGTTGCGCAGCGTCTTCTACGGGATCAAGCACGTCTCCCCGATCATGAAGGCGCAGCGCTCCGGTTCGATCCTGTCGACCGCGTCGGTGTGCGGGCTCGTGCCCGACATCGGCACCCACCTCTACAACGTCGCGAAGGCCGGCGTGATCATGATGACGAAGACCGCCGCGCTCGAGTTCGCCGAGTGGAACGTGCGGGTCAACGCCATCTGCCCGGGGTTCATCGCCACCCAGCTCACGACGAACCGGCCAATCTCGGAGGTCTCCGCCGAGGAGAACGGCGAGCGCATGGACAAGGCCCGTGAGCGCATGAGCCGCGCCCAGCCGATGCACCGTATGGGCGAGACCGACGACATCGCGAACATGGCCGTATTCCTCGCCTCGGATGCGTCGAACTGGATCACCGGGCAGGCGCACGTCGTCGACGGCGGCGTGACGCTCGGCAAGCCGTGGCGCAAGCAGCCCGCAGCGATCACCGAGCACCGCGGCATCGGCATCTACAAGCCGGCCGACTGACCCTCAGCCGCGCCGGTCGAGGCGGGCCGTCGCCACCTCGGGGGGGACATCGCGGCCGAGCAGCAGGTCGGCGGCGAGCCACCCCGCCATCGGCCCACGGTTGAAGCCCGACGAACCGAGGCCGCCGGCAACCATCAGCCCGCGCACGCCCGGCACTGGGCCGATGAGCGGCAGGCCGTCACGGGCGAAGGGCATCACGCCCGCCCAGGTGCGGGCCGTTGGCGCCGACCCGAGCACGGGTGCGACCGCAGCCGCGTGGGCGCGGTTCACCGCGATGCCGTCGTCGCGCACGACCGGCACGGCACCGGGGTCGGTCGCTGCGTGGTCGGCGGGGGCGAGGCGGATGCGGTCGCCACCGAAGACGACTTCGCCGTTGCGGCGCTGGCGGCCGTACAGGTGGCGGGTGCGACGGACCCCGGCGGCGTCGTGGGTGAGGGGGAGGCCGTCGAGCGCTGCGCCGCCCTGCCAGGCGTGCGACGACTCGAGCCCGACGACCGTCGTGCGCAACGTGCCGGCCGGCAGCGGGATGGTCGCCCACATCTGGCCGAACACGGGCACCGTCGGCACGTCGAGCGCCTCGTCGAGCAGTCGGGCCACCGGTGCGGCCCACGCGCCCGCGGCGAGGACGACCGCGCCGGCGTCGATGTGGTCGCCGTCCTGCAGGCCGAGCCGGGCGCCACCCTGCGGCCCTGGTTCGAACGACGTCACCCGGGCCGTGGCGATGACGCGCACCCCGCACCGCTGTGCTGCTGCGGCGAGCGCCGCACACGCGGCGACCGGATCGGCGCACGCCGCGCCCGGGGTCCACGTCCCTCCGACCACCGCCGGGCCGAGCGCCGGTTCGACCTCGCGCAGCGCATCGCCGTCGAGCAGGTGCACGCCGTCGTGCGCTGCTGCCTCGGCTGCGGCGAGCGCGAGCTCGTCGTCGGTGCACGCCGCTGCGACCCGCCCGCACCGGTCGAGTTCGATGTCGGCACCGTCGTCGGCGAGTCGCTCGTAGATCGCGAGGCTCCCCATCTTCAGCACGTCGTCGAGCGCCGGTCGGCGACCCCACCCCGGCGCGTCGATGAGCCCGGCGTTGCGCGAGCTCGCACCACCGCCTACACCGATCGCGTCGACCACCACGACCGCAACCCCGGCCTCGGCGAGGCGCCACGCCGCAGCGAGGCCGACCACCCCGGCGCCGATCACGACGACGTCCGCCCCATGCACCCGGCCGACGGTAGTTCCGGTCCCCCGGCCCGTCGGGTCACACTGGTCGCATGCTCGTGCTGCGCAACGCCCAGCTCACCGACGGCAGGGTCGTCGACGTCACGGCGGCCGGCGGCCTCGTCGTCGCTGTCGCCGCCGCCGGTGGTGCCCCGGTAGCGGGCGCGGAGATCGTCGACCTCGAGGGTCGACTCCTGCTCGCCGCCCCCGCCGAGCCGCACGCGCATCTCGACAAGGCGCTCACCGCCGACATCGTCCCGAACCCCGCCGGCGACCTGCTCAGCGCGATCGAGGCGTGGGTGGCGCGCTACCCCGAGCGCACCGTGGAGGAGATCACCGAACGGGCGCGACGGGCGGCGTTGCGGAGCCTCGCCGCAGGGGTCACCGCGCTGCGCACCCACGTCGACGTCAACGAGGCGATCGGGCTGCGAGGCGTCGACGCGTTGCTAGCGCTCCGCTCCGAGCTCGCCCCGCGCCTCGACCTGCAGGTCGTCGCGCTCGTCGGTCGACCGCTCGACGGCGACGACGGTCGCGCCAATCGTCGACTCCTCGCCGAGGCACTCGAACGCGGCGTCGACGTGGGCGGCGGGTGCCCGCACATCGACGTCGATCCGGCCCGCCACGTCGACCTCGCCCTCGAGGCGGCGGCCGCGGCCGGTCGCCCCGTCGACCTGCACGCGGACGAGAACCTCGACCCGGCTTCCGGTGACCTGCGGCGCCTCGCCGAACGGATCCTCGAGACCGGGTTCCCCCACGGCGCCGTGGCGAGCCACTGCGTGTCCCTCGGTATGTGCGACGAGGCGGAACAGGCGGAGGTCGCTGCGCTCGTCGCTGCGGCCGGCATCGCCGTCGTCACCCTCCCGCAGACGAACCTGTTCCTCCAGGCGCGGGGCGTGCGCACCGCCCCGGCCCGTGGACTCACCGCCGTCGCTGCACTGCTCGACGCCGGTGTGACGGTCGCCGCAGGTGCCGACAACCTGCAGGACCCGTTCAACACGGTCGGCCGTGCCGACCCCTTCGAGACCGCCGCGCTCCTCGTGATGGCTGCGCACCTCGACGTGGGGGCCGCCTACGACGCCGTGTCGAACGCGGCGCGTCGGGCGATGGGGCTGCCGGTTGCCGGGCCCGAGGTCGGCGCGGTCGCCGACCTGCTCGCCGTGGGCGCCCCGACGCTGCGGGCTGCGGTCGCCGATGCACCGGCCGACCGGATCGTGGTGCGGGCCGGGCGGGTCGTCGCGCGCACGACGTCGTCGACGACCTTCGTCTGAGGTCGCTCAGGACCGACCGAAGTCGAACGTGGCGATCTCGGCGAGCTGTTCGCCGAGCCGCACGATCGCCGCGTCGAACAGCTCGCCACCGAGCTCCGCCGACGCACCGGTCGGGTCGCCGATGTGGCCGTCGGGCCCGAAGTCGTCGGCGAGCCAGCCGAAGGGCACCGACCCGCCGAACCGCACGTGACGGTTCGCGGCGAGCCGTTCCGGCACGTTCCGACGGGCGAGACCGAGGTCGACGAGGTCGGGGCGGAGGTGCAGGACGAGGGAGGTCTCGTGCAGCCCGCCGTGCACGCCCATGCCGGCCTCGCCGGCGTCACTCACCCCGCCGGCATCCGGTGGGACGGCCGGGTGCAGGAGGAACGTGCGCAACCCGTGGGCGAGGCGGACCTCCCGCAACGCCACCTGCAGCAACGCCGTGTTGCCCCCGTGCCCGTTGAGGAACACGAGCGTTCCCGCGCCCGTCGTCGCCACGGCACGCGCCACGGCGTCGACCGTGGCGAGCAGGGTCTGCGGGTCGACCCAGACCGACCCGGCGAACCGGGCGTGCTCGTTCGACTTCGTGTAGGCGAGCGGCTCGGCGAGCCACAGGTCGAACGTGTCACCGAACCGGCGAACGGTCTCGGTGGCGACGGCCTCGGCGATGAGCAGGTCGGTGACGAAGGGCAGGTGCGGCCCGTGCTGCTCGACCGCGCCGAGGGGGAGCACGACGATCGACCGCTCGGAGAGCAGCTCGGCGACCTGGGGATGGCGCAGTTCGGCGAGGCGTCGGGTGGCGGGCACGGCGTCACGCTAGCGAGGCGCCGACCCCCCTTCGCGTGTCCCACCTCCCTTGCAGAATGTGCCCATGACCTCCCCCACCCCCGACCTCGATTTCGACCTCGACGACGTCATCCACGAGAGCCAGGTCGACGCCAACCGATGTGGCGTCGTGTGGTTGCTCGCCCGTGGCCTGCAGGCCGAACTCGCCGATCTCCGCGTCGACGACGCGGGGGCGCTGCGCCCTTGCCCCGACATCGCGCCGACCATGGAGCTCCTCGCCGGCCTCACCGACGCGGCGGTCGCTGCGGCCGACACCGTGCGCGAGCTCGCCGGTGGTCCGATGACACCCGAGGACGAGCAGGAGATCCGCACCGCGGGCATCGAGGCGATGACCTTCACGTCCTCGGCCGAGGCGGTGTTGCGGCGTCTGTTCCTCGCGATCGTCGGTGTCGCCGCCGGGTTCCCGGACTCGTCACGTGTCAGTCGGGTCGACCGTGCGGCAGTCGACCAGTGGGCGATCTCCGGTGCGTACCTCCGGTCCTTCCAGGAGGACGGGATCCACCTCATGTCGGCCACCCTCGACGAGCTCGAGGCCGAGCTCGCCGGCATCGTCGCCAGGCTCATCCTCGACGGCGGGTCGCAGTTGCTCATCGACCTCGACACCGACGACGACGACGCCGACACGATCGTCGTCCTGACCGCGGAGGACGGGTCGGTCGTTTACGCGACCTCCGAGGAGGGGTCCGAACCCGTGGCACATCCCGACCCGGTCCACCCCGCCCACGTGGCCGCCCACCTCGTCGAGGCGATATGCGAGCTCGGTGGTGCGGGGATCGAGTCGCTCGAGCGTGTCGGCGTGTTCCTGATCGACGCCGTCGACGACGATCTCGAGGAGTTCGACGACGAGGCGTGACGTCGTCGTCCGACGCAGCGGGCCCGGTGGGCTCGGCGTCGGCCGACGTACAGCGGAGAGGGTGGGATTTGAACCCACGGTCGGGTTGACCCCGACAACGCCTTAGCAGGGCGCCCCGTTCGGCCGCTCCGGCACCTCTCCACGGGTGGCGTCATCGTAGCGGTCCGGTGCCGACCGCTCCCATCGGCCCCTGAGATCTCGGTCGTGAGGTCCCGGGCGCTCGGTGACCGCGTCGGTACGCTCGCAGGGCCCCCGGCCGACACGGTGTCGAGCCGTTCGGTTCCAGGAGGTCGTGTGCGTCGGTTCCGGTGGATTGCGCTCGTGGTGCTCGGACTGCTCGCTGCGGCGTGCGGCTCGGCGGGCGACGACGTCGGCGCACCGACCACGAGCCCCGCACCGACGACCACTATCGCCACCACGACCACCGCTGATCCCCGACCGATCTCCTTCCTCACCGGGCAACGCGTCGAGAACGACGTCGCGCAGCGCCCCTATCTGGTCGTCAAGATCGAGAACTCGCCGCAGGCACGCCCCCAGACGGCGCTGGACCTCGCCGACGTCGTCATCGAGGAGGAGGTCGAAGGCGGGGTGACCCGGTTCTTCGTCATCTTCCAGTCGACGATCCCCGACGACGCCGGACCGGTGCGTTCGGGCCGCTACGTCGACGTCGACCTCGTCACCGGGTTCGGCGAGGTCGGCATGGTCTTCTCCGGCGCCCGCGACGACGTGCTCTACGCGATCCAACGGACACCCGCGATCACGATCACCGAAGACGGCGCCGGGTTCTACCGGCAGTCGGGCCGGTACGCGCCCCACAACCTCTTCGTCGACGCGAAGGCGGCGCTCGCCGAGGTCGTCGGCCTCGGCGCCGAACCGGGCCGTGACCTCGGCTGGGCGTTCTCGACGACCGCTCCCGCTGGCGCGCTCTCCTGCCCGCCCGCCGCGACGACCTGTACCGACCCGGGCGCGTCGATGGTCGTGCAGATGACCGACGAGTGGAAGACCGGGTGGACCTACGACCCGGCCGCCGGGCTCTACCGGCGCGACCAGGACGGCAAGGACTTCGAGGTGACCGGCGGCGGCAGGATCGGCGCAGCGAACGTCGTCGTCCTCGCCACG
>Ga0194134_10000455_pt1 | contig 62360 bp, 62 predicted proteins | sample TA2KigOff0mmetaG_FD_148602 | JGI IMG/M metagenome (GOLD analysis project Ga0194134, IMG submission 148602) | Freshwater microbial communities from Lake Tanganyika, Tanzania - TA2015056 Kigoma Offshore 0m | ecosystem: Environmental > Aquatic > Freshwater > Lake | place: Tanzania: Lake Tanganyika...
CATGGTTCCACGACTATCCAGTAGCGCTGCTCGATACCAGGTTGGGACAGTTCCGCGAGATCCCCAAGATGATGCGCGCCGCAGAGGGGAGCCCCCATGGGGGCTCCCCTCTGCCTCCCTCAATAGAGCCAAATCTGCCAGACTAAGTGTTACCCATGTGACCGGATAGAAGTGTTACCTATGTGCCCGGTCGGACAACCGTAGCTCGGCAGGCTGGAAAGGCCGGATTGCGATCTGGACTCGAACGCAGGGGGAATTCCGGTTTACCATCGTGAGATGGTGATGCAAGCCGCGCATAGCGGATTGGAACGGAGAGAGCGGTTTCGCTCAAATCGGACTTCGCACTTCGTCGAAAGCGTAATCCGTGAGATGTCGCGTCTCGCGAATCAGCACGGTGCTGTAAATCTGGCGCAAGGCTTCCCAGATTTCCCGGCACCCGCAAGTATCAAGCAGGCGGCGATCGATGCGATCGAAGCCGATATCAACCAGTACCCGATCACGTGGGGCGCCAAGCCTTTCCGCGATGCAATTTCGGCGAAATACAAGCGCACCTACGGGCTTGAATTCGATCCGGAGCGTGAGATCACGGTCACCTGCGGCTCCACCGAAGCGATGATCGCGACGCTCCTTGCGACGACGAACCCCGGCGATGAAGTGATTGTGTTCGAGCCGTTCTACGAGAACTACTTCCCCGACACGCAGCTCTGCGCGGCAACGCGCAAGCTGGTCACCCTGCGGCCCCCGCATTGGACCTTCGACCCCGACGAACTCCGCCGCGCCTTCAACAAGAACACCAAAGCAATCATCATCAACACGCCAAACAATCCAACGGGCCGCGTGTTCACCCGCGAAGAACTCACCGTGATTGCAAACTTGTGCCAGGAGTTCGATGCGCTCGCGATCACAGACGAAATCTACGAGCACATTTTGTACGACGGCCTCGAGCACGTGACGCCGATGAGTCTGCCCGGCATGCGCGATCGCACGGTGTTGATCAACTCGATGTCGAAGACCTACTCGGTGACGGGCTGGCGCGTGGGCTGGACGTTGGCCGCGCCAGACTTGACCGAGTCAATCCGTAAAGTCCACGACTTCCTCACCGTCGGTGCAGCTTCGCCGCTGCAGCAGGCAGGCGTGCACGCCTTGGACTCCAGCGACGATTACTATCGCGACCTATCCCATCACTACGGCGAACGCCGCGACCTGATCCTCGAGATCCTGAGCGGAGCCGGCTTTGCGCCACTCAAGCCCGAAGGTGCCTATTACGTAATGGCGGATATTGCCGGGTTCGGATTCAAGAACGATCGCGAGTTCGCGCGGCATCTGGTGGAGAAGGTGGGCGTGTCGGCCGTGCCAGGCTCGAGCTTTTTCGAAACGGCTGGCGTCGGCGACCAATGGATCCGCTTCTGCTTCTGCAAGAAGATCGAAACCCTTGAGGCGGCGCGCGATCGTCTGCGGGCATTGAAGGCTTAGCGATGGCTGCGTTTTTGCTTGCAAAGCAGGTGATCACAGCCAACGGCACCGGGCCAGCCATGGAAGTGGAGCCGGGAACAAAGCTCCAATTGACAATGGAAATTCTCAATGTAGTGGAACAGGAATCGGTAGAAGTTCGCATCGAGGGCTCTGAGGACGGCGAGACCTGGATGGAAAAGCCACTGGCTGCGTTTCCTCAGAAGTTCTATCCCGGCGCCTCGGCGATGTTGGTGTCGGCCACGCGGTTTATCCGGGCGCGCTGGCTGGTAAACCGCTGGGGCCGCGGTTCGCTCGCACCTCGATTTGAGTTGTACCTGTTTGCCGAGCCGATTGCGTCTGTTGCGCTAGACTCCAAATAGCTTCATGTTTCTTCGATTTTTTGCACTCCTCGGCCTGCTTGCGGCCTTTACCTATGCCCAGACAGCAAACCAGGCTGTTCGTATCCGGACCAATCTTGGCGACATCGAGGTTCAGCTCTTAACCAACTCGGCGCCCAGAACTGTCGAGAATTTTCTGCGTTACGTGAATCGCAAGGCCTACGACAATTCTGTTTTCCACCGGTCTGTCCGCAACTTCATCGTGCAGGCAGGCGGCTTTCAGGCGACACTGCCCAATCTACCCGCGATCCCGCAGGATCCGCCCGTCGTAAATGAATATCGGGAATCGAACGTCCGCGGTACTGTTGCGATGGCCAAGTTGGGCGACAACCCAAATAGCGCGACCAACCAGTTTTTCTTTAACCTCTCTGACAGCAATGCCTCAAATCTGAACAACCAGAACGGTGGCTTTACGGTGTTCGGCAGGATCGTGGATAGCGCAAGCCTCGCGGTGATGGACCGCATCGCGGCCGTACCTGTGCCTAGCCCGGGTCCGCTACCGTCGCCATTCAATGAAATTCCGCTGCAGAATTTTTCAGGCAGTTTGACGGCAGCGAATCTGGTGATCATCCAGTCGATCGCTTTGGTTGGCGCCGTGCCGCCGCCAACGATCACAACCGGCGGCTTGCAGACTGCGGGAGCCTTTGGTGGCTTTCAGACCGCTGCCCCCGGATCCTATCTCGAAATCTTTGGCACGAACCTGACCGATACGACAACCGATTGGAGCGAAGCATTCACCAATGGTGTGGCGCCCACTTCGCTCGGTGGGGTTTCTGTAACGGTGGGTGGGCAGCGGGCGTTTGTCGCCTTCGTGAGTCCGACGCAGGTAAACGTGCAGGTGCCCGCGACGGTCTCGATCAATCAGACACTGCCTGTGGTGCTGACCAGTAGAGGGCAAGTGGCGCCAGCCTTCCAGATGAATATACGGCGTGTGTTCGGTGGCTTGCTCGCTCCGGCTCAATTCAAAGTTGGTGACCGGCAGTTTGTCTATGCAAGCAAGGGCAACACGGGAACGATCGTCGCCAACGGAACCTTTGCTGGCCTACCCGCTACTCCGGCATCGCCGGGCGAAACGCTAATTTTTTACGGGACTGGCTTCGGCGACATGTCACCGTTCAATATCCCGATTGCGGGACAAGCTCCGACCACTTTGGGACGCCTGCAGTTCCCGGTAACATTCAAGATCGGTGGCATCGATGCACAAGTCACGTTTGGCGGCGTGGTGCCGCCGTTCGTCGGCTTGTACCAGTTCAACGTGGTTGTGCCGCCCGACGCGCCCAGCGGCGACCTGCCACTTGAAGTGATTCAAAACGACCAGCCCATCGCGCAGACCCTGTTCTTGCCCGTGCGGCGCTAAAGCGTTCTCGCGCGTCCTTGCCATCCGCGGCTCCCACTCAAACCTCGATCGACGCCAGGAGCTCGGCTGGAGCAGCCGAACTCGCCCCCACAAGCATGTGTCAGAACCGTTTGTGTTGTTTGAGTCAGCCGCAAACAAGGTCGAGACAAGCTCCCCCGAGGTCTGGCAAATGTTCGAATTCGAGCATGGATTCTCGCCCAGATAGATTCGCCAAGCACCACAGTCGTAGCGCCCGCAGATGGGGACGGAGTAAGAAACTGTGTCGTCCTGGATCGGACAATGCGCCGGCCAGCTCGGCGCCGCACTTTCGGATCAGGTGCCTTCCTGACGGCCAAGCCAACAATCCCTGGATACTGAGAAACCTCTCGCGATCCGTCACGCCAGTAGCGGCACGGCAACCCCTCGTGCCGACACCAGTTGCGTTGGATGCGGATACTGGCGACCGAGGCAACTCAGAAAGCCGGCCCATGGCCGTTGAAACAGTTCGCGCCTGATCTTTAGGCGACCCGACAGGATGCTCCCCGGGCAAGAGCCTGCAGGAGGCTGCGTCGCTGTATTGAGCTTTTTTAGTGTCGCCTCCAGCTAATGTCGGCCGATACGACTAGGTGGGTACGCCGCCACAGATGCTGAAGCGATTGAGAAAACGACGGCTGCTCCTCGGGGCAGGAGCAAATGCTCTACTCGTGTGCCTTTATTGGTCGCTCGGCGGAACATCAGATCGGGTGGATCGAAATCGCGTCTGGCGCGTGGGCACCGACAACACCTTGCCCTATCACGCCCTCGTAGCCGATGGGGATAGTGCCCCACAGCCCAAGGGAATTGCCGCAGAATTAATGACTGCCGCAGCCAAGAGGGTCGGGGTGAAGCTGTCCTGGGCTGTGATGCCGGTCAATCGCTTCGATACCGGACTTGTGGATTTGTGGCCGCTGTCATCTGTGTCTGGTGCGACTTCAAAACTCCTGGTGACGCGACCGATCATCCGTCACTCCTACGTAGTGGTATCCCGTCGGCCAGACTGGTACGAGCTATCCGATCAACCCAGGCTGGCGGCTCGGCCGTCGGTGAAGCCTCGGATTGAAGGGCGCTATCCCAAAGCTAAATTCAGGGTGAACCTGAGTCGTCAGGCCGGCCTGTTGGCTCTGTGCCAGGGCGAAGTAGACGGATGGCTGGTGGAGGCCAGACCCCTTCAGGCCATGTTGCTAAATCGGCCCCAACCCTGCGAAGGCATAAACCTCAGCGTATCCGGTGAGGACCTGACTACGAACGAGCTTGGCTTCGGCTCAACGCCTGAGGCTTGGGCCGTGGCGCAATTGCTGCGGGACGAACTGGATCGAATGATCGAAGATGGTTCGGCGCACGCTGTGATCCAGGAGTGGAACTACTTCGGTGGTGGCGACTTGGATCTGATCTATCGGGAAGCAAGCGCAAAACGGGCCACGGCGCTCTCAACCGGCCTCGCTCTCTTGCTGCTACTTCTGCTCGTGCTTCTGTCCTGGCTCTTTTACAGGGCCAACATGGCACAACGTGAGGCTGTCGCCGCCAATCAAGCTAAGACCAACTTCTTGGCGAACATCAGCCATGAGATCCGAACTCCCCTCAGCGGAATTCTCGGGTTGGCAGAAGTCCTGGCCGCTAGCAATCTCGATGCCCGCCAAAGCGATTTACTGCGCAGCTTGTCGGGCTCAGGCCGCAACCTGCTCGCGATTGTGAATGACGTCTTGGACCTGGCCAGGGTCACTCGCGGAAAATTCGTCTTGAGGCCTGAACTGGTTGCTCCGAAACCAATGTTTGAGGATGCAGCTCAGCTTTTTCAAGTGGCCGCTGAAACCAAGAAATTGACCTTTGAAATGCACGGGCTCGAGTCTCTTCCTGCCTGGATCATGGCCGACCCGGTCAGGCTGCGACAAGTGTTTTTCAATCTTGTTGGGAACGCCGTTAAGTTTACCGACCGGGGCGAAGTTCGGGTTCAATTCCGCGTGGATGCGACGACAAAACATCTCGAGTTGAGCGTGCAAGACACTGGCATTGGCATGACCGAGGCAGCTCGCACGCGCCTTTTCGAGAAGTTCTATCAGGCCGACTCATCCATTTCTCGCCGATTCGGCGGCACGGGTTTAGGCCTTTCCATCGTCAAAGAGATTGTGACAGCGATGGGTGGATCAATCGAGGTGGAGAGCCGGGCAGACGTTGGCTCGAAATTTACAGTGAGAGTCCCACTCGAGATTGCTGCGGCCCCCGAACAAGCCGTGCCTGAAATCCCCAAATCTGCTGCAACTCAGGGCAAAGCCAGGATCCTGGTCGTCGAGGACAACGCAGTCAATCAGCTTGTCGTCCGCTCATTGCTCGAGATGGCGGGGCACACGGTGGATTGTGCCGCCGACGGTGTCGCAGGGGTCGCCGCCTGGAAAGCGAATGATTACGACTTGGTGCTGATGGATTGCCAGATGCCGAACCTCGATGGTTATCAAGCGACCGCGTTGATTCGTCAGGCCGAGGAAAACCAACGACATACCCCGATTGTGGCGCTGACGGCGTCTGCTCTGCCAGGGGAGCGTGAGCGATGCGTCGAAGCCGGTATGGACGATTTCCTCGCCAAACCTCTCCAGGCGGCAGAACTCCGGCGAATCGTCGAGAGCTGGCTGAAAAGTGAAAAACAAATTCCTGTAAGACTGCAGTAATTCTTGTTTGGCGATATAATTATGGTCGAGAGGTATTGCCAATGAAACCCTACATGAAATTTGGCCTCATCATCGGTATCGTGGTCGCAACACTGGGTTGGCTCGCCGTGGGTGGCGTCAAAGAGACGAGCACCTATTACAAAACTGTCGCGGAATTGAAAGACATGGGAGACCGGGCGCAAGGTAAGCGTTTGCGCGTTGGTGGCGACGTTGTGAAGGGATCGATCCATCGCAACGGCAAGGAAGTGAGCTTTCATCTGGTACAAGCGGAACCAAACACTCAACCGCACCTGTTGAAGGTGACCTACACAGGCAGCGACCCATTGCCGGATACGTTCCGCGATGATGCACAGGCTTTGGCCGACGGCCACATGAATGCCGACGGCACGTTCAACGCGAACAAGATCCAGGCCAAATGTGCTTCGAAATACGAAGCCAAACCCGGCCAGATCAAGCCCGGCAGTGAACCGGCCTACAACACCGCAAAGCCCAGCCGCAGCTAGCGGCAAATGGAGTACCTGTAAATTATGGAAAACGTCGGCGCCTTATCGTTGCTATTGGCATTTAGTGTTGCCATCTTTGCCCTCTTCAGTTCGATTGTTGGGGCGTGGCGAAAAAACCTGTTTCTTGTCGCGGCCTCACAACGGGCTGTCTATCTGGTTTGGCTCTTAATCACGACCGCTAGCGGTCTGCTGCTCTACGGCTTGATCGAAGGCGATTATCGCCTGCAGTACGTGGCGCTTCACGCCAACAAGGCGATGCCGCTGATGTACAAAATCACGGCTTGGTGGGGCGGCCAGGAAGGCTCCCTCCTGTTCTGGAGCTGGATTCTAAGCTGTTACGGCGCGGTCGTTGTCTTCACCAATCGCAAGCAATACAAGACGCTGATGCCCTGGGTGATCGCCGTTTTGATGTCGACGCAGATCTTCTTTTTGATCCTGAACAACTTCGTCGTACCCCCATTCCAGGTTTGGGCCATCGGCAAGGGCATTATTGCGTTGCCAGACGGCCAGGGACTCAATCCGCTACTGCAGACTCCTTCCATGGCGATTCACCCGCCAATGCTGTATCTCGGGTATGTCGGCTTCATCGTGCCGTTCGCCTTCGCCATCGCCTCCCTGATCACCAAGCAGCCAGGCGACGAGTGGATTCACACCACGCGCCGCTGGACGCTGGTGACCTGGCTGTTTCAATCCGCCGGAATCACGCTCGGCATGGGCTGGGCTTATTACGTTCTCGGCTGGGGCGGCTACTGGGCCTGGGACCCGGTGGAGAATGCAAGCGTCCTGCCGTGGATCACCGCCACTGCCTTCTTACACAGCGTGATGATGCAAGAGAAGAAGGGCATGATGAAGGTCTGGAACATGGTGCTGGTTTCCTCCACGTTCTTCCTCTGCATCTTTGGCACCATGCTGACGCGCAGCGGCCTCGTACAGAGCGTCCATGCGTTCGGCATCTCTTCGATCGGTAATTACTTCGCGACATTCCTCGCAATCGGAATCTCGGCCACGATCTGGCTGATTCTCGATCGTTTGGACTTCCTCAAGAGCGAATCGCATCTCGAGAGCGTAGTAAGCCGCGAATCGAGCTTCCTGTTCAATAACCTCGTGTTGCTCGCAAGCTGCTTCGCGGTACTTTGGGGCACCTTGTTCCCTGTCATCAGCGAGGCAGTCACAGGAGAGAAGATCAGCGTCGATGCACCGTTCTTCAACAAGGTCAACATTCCGATTGGCTTGTTCCTTCTATTTCTGACCGGCGTTGGCCCACTGGTCGCTTGGCGGCGGAGCTCTACCGAGAGCCTGAAGCGCAACTTCCTCTGGCCTACAATCTCGATGTTTGCTCTGATGGCCGGATTGTTCGGCGCTGGCATTCGCAACGAGTACGCACTGCTCAGTTTCGGTTTGTGTCTCTTTGTTACGGTCACCATCTTGAGTGAGTTCGTCAAGGGCTCTATGGCGATCGCAAGCAAGGAAGGCATGAATCCGCTGATGGCGACAATCGAGCTGACTCACCGCAATACGCGCCGCTACGGCGGCTATCTGGTCCACATGGGCATTGTGGTGATGTTCATCGGCTTTACAGGCGCTGCCTTCAACAAGGACGTGATCCACGAAGCCTCGCTGGGTCAGAGCTTCAACATTGGACGTTATGAACTGAAAGTCACCGATCTCAAGGACGGCGAAAACGACAATCACGCCTGGATGAAAGCTTCCGTTGATGTTTTCGTGAACGGCGAGAAGATCGACACGTTGAACCCCGAGCGCCGCATCTACAAGGCTAGCCGCCAGCCGGCCAGCGAAGTGGCCATCCGACGGCGTCTCGGCGAAGACTTGTTTCTGAATTTCGCGGCGATGGCCACCCAAGGCCAGGGAGCCGTGATTCAGGCTTACGTATTTCCGCTGGTGGGCTGGATCTGGGTCGGCTTCATGGGCGTTCTGATTGGCACGCTGATTTGTCTCGTACCCTCCAAGCACAAGCTGAGCTTCCCGAGAACTGAGGTACTTGCCACCGCCACCGGCGTGGTGAAGGGCAATCAACATGCGAAAGCTTAAGACCGTCCTTCTCTTCGGCTTGTTGATTGGCGTGTCGATCGCCCAGAACCCGATGGATTTTCTGTCGCCTGAGATCAAGCGTGTCGGCATGAAACTGGCCTGCCTTTGCGGCAGTTGCCGCAACTCGGTAGGGGATTGCACGATGATCGCCTGCGGTTATGCCTTCCCCGCGCGGCAGAAGATCAAGCAGTTACAGACAATGGGCGCCAGCGACCAAAACATCGCGGGCCGCTTTGTGAAAGAACAGGGTAAGAAGGCATTGATCGAGCCGGAAACTACTGGCTTCGGCCTGCTGGGTTGGCTGATGCCAGGTTTCGCAATTGCACTGGGCCTCATCGCATTGGGCGTTTACATTAAGCGCTTCCGCGCCCCGATGCCAGCCCCGGCCCTGCCGGTGCCAAGCGAGCAGTTGGCCGAATACGAAGTCACGGCTGCAAAACAACTTGATGGAATGGAAAAATAGTCGGAACTCATGATCATTGCCGTTGTGATAGGCCTTTGCCTGCTGGTGGTTGCGCTCACGCTCTTTATCCGCGAGAGTGATTTGCCAAAGTTGCCTCCCGAAAATCCGTTCCGTGTCCAGGATGAGCGCAAGGCGCGGATTTACGAAAATCTCCGCGACCTCCAGTTTGAATTGCGCCTCGGCAAGTTATCCGACGACGACTACGCCAAATCGAAGAAGAACCTCCAGGCGGAACTGGCGGTTGTTCTGGCTGAAGTGGATGCTTTGAAGGCAAGTCTGGGGATGTCGAAATGAAGACTCTGTTCTTGCTCTACGCCACAACGCTGTTCGCTATCGACGGCACAGTGACGAACAAAACGACAGGCAAGCCTGCTGCCGAAATTCCATTGGTGTTGATGCGACTGGGAGACGGCGGGATGATGCCTGCGGGCACGGTGAAGTCAGGGCCCGATGGCAAGTTCGAGTTCAAGCAAGGTGTCGACGGTCCGTTGCTGTTGCAAGCCATCTTTGACGGAGTGACCTACAACAAGATGTTGCGGCCGGGTGAGACGGGCAAAAACGTCGAGCTCGAAGTCTACTCCACCACGGCCCAAAACAGCGCGATCAAAATCGTGCAACACATGATGCTGGTTGAACCCAGTGACGGCAAGCTCACGATCAACGAGAGCGTCATCTTCCGCAATGACGGTAAAGCCAGCTACCGCGACCCCGAAAAAGGAAGCTATCAGTTCTATGTGTCGCCTGAGGCAAAAGCCAGTTTGCAATTGCGTGTTTCTGGCCCTGGTAACATGCCGGTGAATTCGACGCCAGAACCCGCTGGGCCAGCGAACGTTTACAAGGTCGCCTATGCACTCAAGCCCGGGGAATCCCGCTTCGACATGGTCTACAGCATACCCTTCACTTCGCCCGGTAAGTTGAAGGGGCGCATCCTGCATCCAATCGGTAATGAAGAAGGCCAGACTCGTCTGGTGACCCCTAGTGGCGTGAAGCTCACAGGCGATGGCCTCGAAGACCTTGGCGCCGAGCCCCAAACGCAGGCGGAAGTGTACGCCCTCAAAAAGGGTGATTACGAACTTGAAGTAACGGGCACCGGATCCCTGCGTGCGCTCGAAGCCGACGAGTCGGCAATGCCCGAGCCGCAAGCGATTCCGTCGAAGATCCAGGAACGGAAGTGGTGGATCGTGGGGTTGAGTCTGATGGCGCTGGCGATCGGATTCTTGAACCTGCTGCGAAAGCCATCGAGTGCGGCGTAATGGCGGTTCTCGAGGCAAAAAAAGTCTCGAAGTTCTTTGGTCACTTTCCGGCCTTGCGCGACCTCACCTTCGCTTTCAAAGCCGGGGACTGCATTGCCTTGCTCGGCCGCAATGGAGCCGGTAAGACCACGCTTCTGCATCTGATGGCTGGCCTGACTCGGCCCACTGACGGATCTCTCGAAATCGCGCGACGCGTGAGCTTGCTCGGGCATGGTATCGGCGTCTACGACGAGCTGAGTGCACGAGAGAATCTTCAGTTCTTCGCCAACCTGCTTCCGGTCAAGGTGGACGTGGAGGTATGGCTCGAAAAGGTGAATCTCCGCGAAGTTGCTGGGGCGCCTCTGCGGGAATACTCTCGCGGCATGCGCCAACGCCTGGCACTAGCCCGTACGTTCATGGGCGAGCCGGAACTTCTCCTCCTCGACGAGCCCTTCACTTCGCTCGACGACAAGGCCACGGCTCTGTTGCAATCGCTGCTAGCCGAGGCGCTGGCCCGGCAGGCCACGGTTGTCCTGTCGACACATCAAATCCCGGAAGCGATGGCGCATGCTTCGCGCATCCTATTCTTGGAACGCGGAAAGCTGCGTTACTTCGGTCCGTGTCCCGACGAAATGCTGGGAGACAGCACTTGGATTTATCGCACCTATGGGGCGGTGAGCTGATGCTGCGCATGTCCTGGACGATCTTCCTCAAAGATGTGCGGATGGAGTTCCGCGGCAAGGAGGCGCTCAACGCCTCGCTCGCCTTCGCTCTCGTGGTTTTGATCCTATTCAGCTTCGCCTTCGATCCCACCAGTGAACAAATTCGCGAAATCACGGGCGGCCTCTTGTGGATCTTGTTTGCCTTCTCTGGTGTGCTGCTGGTGAATCGCAGCTTTGTGCGTGAGCAGAGCAACGATTGCCTCGACGTCTTGTTGGTGAGCAAGGTGCCGGCCTCATCGCTTTTGCTCGGCAAGACGATGGCAAACCTGGTGTTTATTCTTCTGGTGGAGGCCGTCTGCCTGCCGGTATTCAGTGTGCTCTACAACATCAGCATGTTTCAGTTGCCCCTCTGGCTGCTGGGCGTTTGCCTGCTGGCTTCGTGGGCGATCGCGATTCTCGGTACAGCCTTTGCTGCGATGACAGTGAATCTGCGTTTGCGCGAGCTGATGTTGCCCGTGATGCTTTACCCCATGATCATCCCAGCCCTTGCCGCGGCCATGTACCTCACCAACAACATCGCTGCCGGTAAGGTGCCTGTGGGCGACGACCTGATCTGGGTGCGTTTATTGGTTGGCTTCAACGTCATCTTCACTACTCTTTCGCTCGGTTTGATTGATACGATCCTAGTAGACTAAAGGTGGTTTTCTTATGTTCGACAAGATCCTGTTCGGTGTGGGCGCAGCTAGCGGACTCTATTTGGTTCGCAACCTCTACACGATGCTGATGGTGCTCCCAGACGAAGCGGCGCAAGGCATGATCTATCGCATCATGTTCTTTCACATTCCCAGCTGGTGGACGTGCTTTATCTGCTTCTTCATCGCCGGGGCAGCCAGCGGCTACTCGATCGCGAAAAAGAACTTCCGGGCCGACTCGCTCGCCGTGGCCGCCACCGAGGTTGGGCTCGCCTTCACCTTCGTGGGCCTTGCCACCGGCATGATCTGGGCCAAAATCATTTGGGGTATCTGGTGGACCTGGGACGCCCGTCTCACCTGGGCCTTCATCACCGCGCTGACCTATGCGGCTTATCTGATGATGCGCAACATGATTCCCGACCCGAACGAGCGTATGCGCGTCAGTGGTGCCCTCAATGTGTTTTCCTTTGCCAGCGTCGTCATCTGCTACAAAGCCATCGACTGGTGGCGCACGCAGCACCCAGGCGCGGTGATGAGCTTCCGCACCGGTGGAGGCAACATTGACCCCGCCATGGAAGGGATGACCTATCAAAACCTGTTCGCTTTTTTGATGCTGTGTCTGGTGCTTGTCACCGTCCGGCTGCGGCAAGAGGAATCGTTGCGAACTCTCGAAGGTATGCGCCGCCTGGCCTTTACCCGTCAACGGATAGCTGTGTTAGGTTAAAGACGCGCTTTTTGAAATACTCATGGACCAAAGAAATTTCACTTACATGTTTTATGGTTTTGCGGCGGCCTGGCTGATTCTGGCCCTCTACGTCGTAAGCCTCGTCTCCCGCGGTCGCAAGCTGGCCGACCAATTGGAAACACTGAAGCGCACACTATCGCAAGAGAAAGGCTAAGTTACCATGAAGCGTCGCGACCTGATGAAACTTGCCCTGGCGTCGTATGTGCCCGCCGAGGCTCTGGCCTGGCAGGCCCGCATGGGAATGCCAAGTCCCAAGATCAAAGATGTACAGGTGATCGCCACCGCCCCCGCTGGTTTGAGACTGGTGGTTGTTAAGATCCTGACCGACCAGGATGGCCTCTACGGCTACGGCTGCGGAACCTACACGCAACGTGCAGACCTGGTGGTGGAAGCGGTTAACCGCTATCTCAAGCCGTTTCTAATTGGCAAGCCAGCCGACCGCATCGACGATATCTGGCAGGCCAATTACAACTCAAGCTACTGGCGCAATTCCCCAGTGTTGAACAACGCCATCTCCGGCGTCGACCAGGCCCTCTGGGACATCAAGGGCCGTCAGGCCGGAATGCCTGTCTATCAACTACTAGGCGGCAAGGTGCGCGAGGCGGTCGACACTTACCGTCATGCTTCTGGCAGCGAAATCTCCGAATGCGTCGACATGGCGAAGAAACTGGTCAGCGAAGGCCAGCGCCACGTGCGCGTTCAGGTCGGGACCCCCGGTCAGGCCGCTTATGGTGCCGGAGCTGGCAGCGGTAACCGCGGCGCGACCTCGCTTGCCAATGGGCCCTACTACGAGCCAGCCCCCTACATCCGGCGCACGATCCAATTGTTTGAGGCCGTCCGCAAGGAACTCGGCCCTGAGATTGAGATCCTCCACGATACCCACGAGCGCATCCACCCCACGCAAGCCTTGCAGATGGGCAAGGACATCGAGCAGTTCCGGCTCTTCTTCTGGGAAGACCCAGTCAGCCCCGAGGATGTCGCCTGGTTCCGCCGCATCCGGCAGCACACCACGACTCCGCTCGCCATGGGCGAGCTCTTCACCCATCCCCTCGAGTGGATGGACCTCGTCAGTGAGTGCTTGATCGATTTCATTCGCGTACACATCTCGATGATTGGCGGCCTGACGCCGGCAAGAAAGCTCGCCACCCTGTGCGAGGCCTTCAACGTGCGCACAGCCTGGCACGGGCCTGGTGACGTTTCGCCCATCGGTCACGCCGCCAATGCCACGCTCGATTTGACAATCCCGAACTTCGGCATTCAGGAACACTCCTCCTTTAACGAGAGAGTTCGCGAAGTTTTCACCGGCGTGCCTGAGTTGCGCAACGGCTACATCTACGTCAACGAAGCTCCCGGCTGGGGCATCGAGATCGACGAGAAGGCTGCGGCTAAGTATCCCTTCGGCTTCGGTGAGGGCGGCGAAAAGAAATCCCTCAATGGCGGCTGGGGCGAAGTGCGCCGCCGTGATGGCACAATCATCAAGCAGTGAACCTTTTCGATTCCATCTTGAATTTCCCCCATCTGGGGGAGGCATTGGGCGCCACAGCGTTGTTTGTGGCGCTTTTGCTTTTGACCGGCTGGCTCGAGAACAAAGCTGCCTACTAGATTGAAGTTCGGCGCAGGGTCAAGAAGGAAGGTTTAGCCCAGAAGGCAGAGCAGATTGTCAACATGGAGCGCCTGGCCGCGCGTCTTTGCAATGCAATCGCATTGCTGCGTTGGGGCCTCCTCCTCATTGTTTTCATTCGTTACGTCTCCTATGTTCTCGAGCTTTATCAGGAGACCGCTAGCGCGGGCCACTGGATCGTCAACGTCGTACTCGCGCCCTTCAAGAAAATCTTCGACGACATCGTCGCTTATGTGCCGAATCTGTTCAATTTGGTGGCGATCGTGTTGGTGTCCCGCTACCTGCTGGTGTTACTGCACCGGATGTTTCGTGAAGTGGGCGCGGGTCGCATGCGCATCAAAGGCTTCCATACAGAGTGGGCCGAACCGACCTACAAGCTGCTGCGGTTTCTCGTTTTGGCGCTCTCGCTGGTTGCGATCTATCCCTATCTGCCTGGCTCGGCCAGCCCGGCTTTCGAGAAAATCACCGTGTTTCTCGGCATTCTGCTCTCGCTCGGTTCCTCTAGTGTTGTCTCAAACATTGTGTCCGGATTTGTTTTGACTTACATGCGGGCTCTCCAACCCGGCGACCGCGTCAAGATCGGCGAAGCCTTCGGCGACGTCATCGAGAAAACGATGCTGGTGACGAAGGTGAAGACGATCAAGAACGAGGTGGTTTCGATCCCGAATTCCTTGCTTCTGAATAGCCAGATCGTCAACTACTCGACGCTTGCCGCCGGCGAAGGGCTGATCCTGTACGTGACGCTCACCATCGGCTACGACGTACCCTGGCCCCGTGTTCACGAGGCTTTGCTTGAAGCTGCCCAGCGCACGCCACGATTGCTAGCCGACCCCAAACCCTTCGTGTTGCAGCGCGCCTTGAAGGACTTTAACGTCGCCTATGAACTCAATGTCTACACCCGCGAGGCAAACCAGGGCGTCAACATCCTCTCCGATTTGACGCAAAGGATTCAGGACACGTTTGAAGAAGCAGGGATCGAGATCTTGAGCCCGATGTACAACACAATCCGACAGTCGAACGCAGGGGACACTTTGGAGCAGGGTGGGAAGAGGCAGGGGTAGGATCTACAGCGAGGATTGAAACAGTGCCCGGAGAATTGCGGAGGCGGGCTGGGCTAGCACGCCTCCGTGCCAATTAGCTGAGGACCTTCGACAACGCAGTCTTGAACTTGTTCATATCATCCTGGGTACCGATGGAGACGCGCACCATGGTGGGCCACACCGGCCAGGTGCGTCCAATGAATACTTTCTCCTGGGCGAGTGCGCGCGTGAGTTCCGCGCCCGGCCGTCCGGCTTCCATCATGAATTTGTTCGATACGCTCGGGATGTACTTGATGCTCTTCTTGTCGAGGAACTCGAACACATCGTTGCGGACGCGAGCATTGATGGCCCGCCGTTCGGCAACGAGAGTCTTCGATTTGTAGCTCGCTGTTCCCGCCACCAGGCCCGTGATCGGCAGCATGCCTGCACCGTAGGGGCGCAGCTTCGCCAGGAGGTCCGGACGACCCATAGCCATGCCGCAACGGATACCAGCCATGCCGAAAGCCTTCGAGAAGGTACGCAATACAACAACATCTTTTTCTTTGGCAACCAGGTCGCTGCCGGGCATCTCTTCGGAGAAGTGAATGTAGGCTTCATCCAGCAGAACAATCGAATCCTTATTCTTGTTCGCCAGCAGCCATTCGATGTCTTCCCGCTTGGTGATACTTCCTGTCGGGTTGTTCGGGTTGCAGATATAGTAAATGCCGGCGTTCGGATCGGCCGCGATCATGGCCTTGACGTCGTGGGCATAGGTGCCCTTCATCAATGGCACGCGCGTTACTTTAATCCCTGCAAACTTCGCCGTGCCGGCGCCAGATTCATAGCCGGGGTCCGCCATCACCAGGCCCTTGGTGGGAGAGGCAAAGGCGAGCACAGACCGATGGAGCGGATCGCTTGAGCCCGCGTAGGGCGAGATAAAGTCGGGCTTAACTCCTTCAACTTCCGAGACAATCTTGATGAAGTCCGCGCCCTCGTTATGAGGGGAATAGCGACCGCCGTACTTTGCAATCTTCGCAATCGCCTCGCAGGCTTCGACGCAAGGCCCGAGCGGGTTCTCGTTCGATCCAATCCGAACGGCGTCGGGCGGCATCGGCGCGCGTGATCCTTGAAGACGCTGGGTGGCGTCCTGGGCCATGGCGAACTCATTGTAAAAAGGCAATGCCGCGCCGGCCGAAAGGAGACTGGCAGCGCGTAGTACGCGACGCCGGGAAAAGCCATTCATTTCTGGCATATCGATCTGCATGGGTGCATGCTCCTGTAAGGATTTGGTCAATGGGGCCGGGGCGAAAGGGCGGGCCGAGCGAAGACTGCTCTGGCAGTCAATACTCGTTGTACGTGGAGTACTCATTAATATACATCAAACGAAACGGGTGCAGTGCCTCAGGCCGGCACTGCACCCGTTTCGAAAAACTACGGGCGCGTCTGCGTAAAGAAGTTCTCGACGACATCGACATGCTCGACACCGAAGAGTTGCGTCTTGGCCGGGTCCACCGTCACGCGAACCCAATGCACGTCTCCGCTGCCGGGTACTTCGAGGCGCGTCAAGTTGTCGACCAACAACCCCGAACGGCCGCCGAGCAGAGGCTTGTCGACGCGGAAAACATGCGAATCGCCATGAATCAGCAGCACGGGCTTGCGGAAGGTGATCGTCTCGTCTTCGATAACAAAGAAGCTATCCCGCAAGCCGGAATCAAGCTGCGATACCCGCACGCGCACTCCGTCGAAACCGGGGTTCACCTGCATCACCAGCACGACTCCCGAGAATTCGTTGTCGCGCGCGACGCTAAAGATCGTCTTCAGCCAGTTGAAATTCGCTGCCGTCCGCTCGCGCCACTCAGCGTCGTTCTCTGCATTGCGCCCAAGGTTGTCGTTGCTGCCCACAAGATGCACGGTCGCGAACAGGATGCTCCCTTGACTCCACATCGAGTTTTCGACGTAATTTGCGTACCGGCGATCTTCGCTCTGCCGGCTCAGCGTAATCTTGCGCCGGCCAAGACTCTGGTTGTTTGGATAAAAAATGTTCCGCAGGTAACGCAGCCGCTCGAGCGAGTCGTAGCTGCCATTGTTCTCGCGGTGGCAATCGGTCCACTCGTTGTCGCCGGGAGTGAGAATCATCGGCATTTCGAAATTGTTGAAGTCGCGCAGACGGCTGGCGAACATTGCGTCGTCGCAAAGCGTGCTGCCCGACTTGATGTCGCCGGTGTGCACCAAGAACTGGGTTGCCGTCGAGCGGTTGATCGAGGCTTGAAGGGCGGGCCACTTGGCAATCCCAGTCGCGCCGTACTGCTGGTCGCCAATCGCGGCGAACTCAAAGCGCTGCGGTGTAGGGCGATGGCGGTTCAACAGGGTCTGCAGGATGGAAGGGTCCGGCCCGGCTGCGGGGCCTTGTGCGAATACTGCCGAGGCGGCAATCAAGAGTGGGAGAACTAAAGTTCGGGTCAACATCAGACCGAAACTAACAAGTCAATACTTCGGCGCAATGACAGTCCGGTTTCAGTCTGGTTTCCCGCCTGCCAGAGCTTCCAGCTCCGCTCCCGTCAGCCGGTACACATGCCATTCCTTGAGCTGCCTGGCGCGCAGGCTCTCGTAAAATTCAATGCTCGGCGTGTTCCAGTCAAGCACGCTCCACTCCACACGCCCGCAGCCTCGAATCATGGCCAATCGCGCCAGGTGTACCAGCAAGGCTTTGCCGATGCCGCGGCCACGGCGCTCCGGCACGACAAACAGATCCTCCAGATAAATCCCGGGTTTTGCCAGAAACGTCGAAAACGTATGGAAGAACAACGCGAATCCCGCGACCTCGCCTTCCCACTCTGCCAAAACAACTTCTGCCCACGGATGTTCCCCAAACAGATGCTTGTCCAATTCTTCGCGGGTCGCTACACACGCATGCCGCAGCTTTTCGTAATCGGCCAAATCTTCAATCAGCTTGAGAATCACAGGAAGGTCCGCCCTCATGGCAGGGCGCAGATGCAGGCTCATACTCTATGGCAACCGGATCAAATTCCAACCAGCACGCCGCAGGCTTTCGCCGTCAAGCGCCCACCTTGTGTCGAGCAGATTGCGATGTCGCACCTTCTCGCCCAAGTTGTTCCAATCCAGTTCTCGATATTCACTCCACTCCGTGGCCAGCACCACGGCATCCGATTCTTGAATCGCCTGTTCCGCGCTATCGGCCAGGATGCCACCCAGATCCGGATACTCCACGCGAAACCGGTCCATCGCGATCGGGTCGTGTGCGGTCACGATGACGCCGCGCTCTCGCAGGCGCTTAATGATATCGATTGCTGGCGCATCGCGCAGGTCATCCGTATTCGGCTTAAAGGCCAGACCGAGTACAGCGATGTTGCGCCCCTTAATGATCTTGAGAGTATCCAGCAGGCGGTCAATCACGCGCTCTCTCATGCTGAAGTTCACCTGGCGTACCGCTTCCACGATGCCCATGCCGAGCCCATACTCTTTCGCGGTAGCCGACAGTGCTGCCGTATCCTTGCCAAAGCAGCTGCCGCCCCAGCCGAGCCCCGCACTCAAAAACCGGTTACCGATCCGCGAATCCAGGCCGATCCCGCGCGCAATGTGCTGAATGTCTGCGCCCACCTTGCCAGCGAGCAATCCAATCTCGTTGATGAAACTGATCTTGGTGGCAAGAAACGCATTGGCCGCATACTTGATCAATTCCGCGCTGGCCAGGTCTGTTGACACCAGCGGCACGGCTGCAAAACCATCCTGTCGCGGGCAAAACGCCGGGGCAGGGAAGGTCTGGTCGATCACGGGCCGATACAAGGTGTATAGCAATTCCAGCGCCCGGTTACTATCCGCCCCAATTACAATCCGGTCGGGATACAGCGAATCAGAAATCGCCGAACCTTCTCGCAAAAACTCGGGGTTCGAAGCGACTGCGAATGGAGCCGCTTTACCGGCTGCCTTCTGCGATTCTCGAATCAGCGCGCCCACCCAGTTCCCACTGCCGATCGGCACCGTCGATTTGTTCACAACCACGGTAAATTCCGAGCTGATATGCCGACCCAGGCTCTCGCTTGCGCTGCGCAAATACTTCAAATCCGGTTGCCCATCCGGCTGGCTTGGCGTGCCCACCGCGATAAAGACCACCTCGGCCTCAGGGATCGCCTCTTCATAGCTGCTTGTAAATCGAAGTCGCGTGCCGGCGTCGGCCATCAGGTCTTCGAGAAAAGGCTCGAAAATCGGAATACGACCCGCCTTCAGCGCTTCGACCTTGGATTGGTCCACATCGAGGCAGGTCGCTTCATGACCAACAAACGCCAGACACACTCCTGTCGTCAGGCCCACATAGCCGGTTCCGATCACGGCAACTTTCATTTAAGGTTCCACTTTGACCTGGTTCACCACAGACGTTACACCCTTAACTTTCTTGGCGACCTTGTCCACTTTCTGGCGTGCTTTTTCTTTGTCTACTCTTCCGGCTACGGTTACCACGCCCTTGTTAACATCGACGGTTAGGTTGCCCCCCTTTATATCTGGGTCGTTGGCCAGGCGCATTTTCACCATGTCATAAAGCTGCGCGTCGTCCATTTTTTTCTGGCTGTATCCCGGCAGCGCCAGCGCGCTAATGGCCGTCATCAGAAGCAGAAATTTCTTCATATCACCTCACTAGTATTTTGCCACCCGAGTTCGTTGAGGAACGATTCATTTTCGCGCCACTTCGGTTTCACCTTAACGAACAGCTCGAGATAAAACTTGCGGCCCAGCAACTCTTCAAGCGATTTGCGAGCCTCCGTACCAATCCGTTTGATCATGGCGCCTTTGGCCCCGATCAAGATCGGCTTCTGCCCTTCTTTTTCGACGATGATGCTTGCCGTCACGTGAGCCACATTGGGCTTCTCCACCCATTGCTCCACCACAACGGCGACGCTATGCGGCACTTCCTCGCCGGTGAACTGCAGGATCTTCTCGCGAATCACTTCGGCTGCAATATTTCGCTCCGGCATGTCCGTCAGGTAATCGGCCTCGAATCGAGGCTGCCCAAAGGGAAGCTTCGCGAAGATTGCCTTCTTCAACCCAGCCAGCCCCTCGCCCTTGCGAGCCGACACCGGGATCATCTCATCAAAAGGAAATGCTTCCTGGAAGGCCTGCAAGCGCGGCAACAACAGTCGCTTATCATCCACCAGGTCAATTTTGTTCAACACGAGAAACGCCGGCACCGGGCTCGACTCGCGGGCACGTCGCAATGCGTCGAGTGCTTGCTTTTCTTCGTCCGATACCTCGCCCGCCTTCGCGTCAGCCACATAGAGCAGCAGATCCTTGCCATCCAGCGCCGCACGCACGCTCTGCATCATGCGCCGATTGATCAACGTATCGCTCTTATGAATGCCAGGCGTATCGAAAAACACAATCTGCCCAGCCGGGTCGGTCACGACACCCATGATGCTCGACCGCGTGGTCTGCGGCTTGTCTGACACAATCGCCAGGCGCGCTCCGATCAGCGCGTTGAGCAGAGTGCTCTTGCCCGCGTTCGGTCTTCCGGCAATGGCCACATGGCCGAACTTCGGCTTAGTTTTCGCTGTTTGGGGATTCGACATTTTCTTCTTCTTCGGGCTCGCTCGCCCGCGACAGTCTTAGCTTTTCCACACGGCGCTCGTCGCTCGACAGCACTTCAAGCCGCACGCCGTCGCGCTCAATAGCTTCCCCAGGCTTCGGCACCCGGCCAAACCACTCGGTTGCCAGGCCGCCCACGGTCGTCGCTTCGATCTCTTCGTCCGGGCGGAACTCCACCAGATCCTTCAAGTGGTCGACATCGAAGCTGCCTGCCACGATGAATTTGCCATCCTGTTCAGTGATGACGTCGTGGCCCGGCTCATGTTCGTCACGGATCTCGCCAAACACTTCTTCCACCAGGTCTTCCATCGTAGCCAGGCCCGCAGTGGTGCCATATTCATCCACTACGATTGCCATATGGTTGCCGTCGCGCTGCATTTCCTTCAGTAGATCCGTCACAAGCTTTGTTTCAGGCACAAAGGCAATGTCACGTTCAAGGTCTCTCGCCTTCATGCCAGCTCGATCCTTGTCCTCTACCTCGAACATGTCCCTCACATGCACGAAGCCGGTAATCTTGTCGATGTCGCCGTCAAACACCGGGATCCGCGAAAACTGTTCGTTGATCACCAGCCGGCGCAGCTCTTCGAGCGCACGCCCACCATCGATGGCGACGATGTTCGGTCGTGGCGTCATCACTTCTCGCACCCTTTTATCCCCGAACGCCACAACCGACTGAATCAGCTTCTTGTCGCCTTCCTCAATCAGTCCTTCTTCCTCACCCGCAGCGATCAGTGCCTCGATTTCCTCCTGCGGGCTTGCGCCATCCTCCAGGCTTTCGCTCGGCTTGCTGATTTCCGCCAGCGTCTCAGCAAACGACAGCAGTGCCGCAAAAGGCTTCATCAACAGCGCCGCCAACTTAAGCAGCGGCACCAGTGGCTTCAGGATTGCACCCGAGGCGCGCCGGTACATCAACTGCGGCAGCAGATACGAGCAGATGGCCATCGACACCAAAGCGACGAGAATCCCCTGCAGAATGTCGAGCACGGGCGTCGGCCCGCCATCGCTCAGATAAAACGCAAGTACCCCAATGCAAACCAGCAGGCTGTGCTTGTACAGGCTGAAGATCAGGGCCGCCTGGTCGGTCTCCATGTCGAGCCGTTCGGAGATATGTTCCTTGAAGTACTCAAGCGCTTCAGAATCGCGCGCCCGCAATCGCATGCTCTCGAGATACAGCAGTTGCACAAACGAAAAAATCATCAACGCGCCCAGCGCCGCTGCATAAAGTCCGATCCAGAAGACTGTGATCATCGAGCCCTCTCGATCAATCCGCGGGTCAGCTTAAAGTGCTTGCGCCACTTGGTTTCCGTGCGCCGCATTTGGCCCTTGTCCGTCTCGTGATCCATCCCCATCAAATGCAGCGCCCCATGCAGCATCAGGATCTTTAACTCGTCAACCAGTCCATGGCCGTGCGCGGCAGCTTGCTCGGCGGCCCGTTCGAGCGAGATCGCCAGTTCGCCGGGCTCCACAGCGTTGCCGGTGGGGAAGCTCAACACATCGGTGGGATAGTCATGACCAAGAAAGTCACGATTCAATTGCTGCAGTTGTGCATCGCCCGTGATGAGGCACACAAACTGCCCACCCTCAAGAACTTCTTCCGCGATCTGCTCGGCGAACTCGCGCACGAGTTCTCGTTCCCCTTTGGCAAGGGTCTTGCGAAACAGAATGGTCGCGCGTTTGCCCATCAGGCTTCAGGGAGATCTACAGGGGAACCAGGAGTAATGCTGGCAACGGCTGCCGATACAGGCACCGGCTCGTCCAGCTTGAGCAGCATCTGCCGGCCGATGCCGGTTTTCTCGGAATATGCTTCGTAGGCACGCACAATCCGCTGTACAAGGCTGTGGCGCACAACGTCTTTATCGTCGAAATGAATGAAGGCCACCCCTTCGACATTCTTCAGCACTTCGGTCACTTCGATCAGTCCGCTTCGCTTGCCACCCGGAAGGTCGATCTGCGTAATATCGCCAGTCACAACCATCTTCGAGTTGAAGCCCATGCGCGTCAAAATCATCTTCATCTGATCTGGCGTGCAGTTCTGGCTTTCGTCGACGATGATGTAGGCGTCATTCAACGTGCGGCCCCGCATGAAGGCGATCGGAGCAATTTCGATCGTGTTCTTCTCAAGCAGCTTCTCCACCTTGTCGGCCTCGATCATGTCGAACATCGCGTCATAGAGTGGCCGCAAGTACGGGTCTACTTTTTCCTGCAGGGTGCCTGGCAGAAACCCAAGCTTCTCGCCGGCTTCGACCGCCGGCCGAGTCAGCATAATCCGGCTCACCTGCTTGTTCAGCAGTGCCGAAACCGCCATGGCCACGGCCAGATACGTCTTACCCGTACCCGCCGGCCCGATCCCGAAAGTGAGGTCGTGCTTCTCGATGGCCTCGACGTAACGGCGCTGGTTCACCGTCTTCGGCGCCAGAATTTTCTTCCCAAAACTCCGTTGCCGTCCGCTTAAGTAAAGATTTCGTAAGGTCGTTTGGTCTTCAACGGTAACCACCCGCATGAAGTTATTGAGGTCGGCATTCGAAATGACATGCCCTTCTTTTTGCAAAGAGAGGTAATCCTCAAAAATCTGGCGGGCTCTCTCAACGGCCTTCTCGTCCCCTTCAATCTCCAGATTGTCGTGCCGTAGAAACGTCCGAACGCCAAGATTGCGCTCCATCAGACGAATGTTTTCGTCCCGGGTGCCGAAAAAGGACTCGATGCCCTTAGTTACAAGAACACTGATCTTCAACTCTTTCCAATATAAGAGTATAGCCAACAATCCGTTGGGTTAAGGAAAGGTTCACAAAACTTTACATGGGTTTTTGGATCTTGGGTCTAACTTCTCCGTCTTAAAGGAGGTCAGTAATTTTTGAGATGGGAAAAACTTCTTTCATGACGAAACTCTTCAGCCTCGCCCTGATCGCAATGGGATTGATGGCTCAGGCGCCGAAGCCGGTCGTCGGCACCGTCACTGCGGTGGACGCAGCAGCACGGACACTGTCGATCAAGGCCGACGACGGTTCAGAAACAAAAGTCAAGGTTGCCGATGCAGCCCGCGTATCGCAGATCCCTCCGGGTGAGCAGAATCTGCAGAATGCCAAGCCGGCTGAGTTGTCGTCTGTTTCTGCTGGAGATCGAGTATTGGCCCGTGGCCCTCTTGCTGATGGAACGATGAACGCCACGCTGGTTGTGCTGATGAGCAAAACCGATATCGCCAAGAAGCAACAGCAGGAACAGATGCTGTGGGCTACCAAAGGCGTTTCGGGCATTGTCACCGCTGTTGACAAAGCTACTCGTACAGTTACGGTCAACTCGCGCGGCACCGAAGGCGTTAAGTCTGTGAAAGTCGTGATCGCCGAGAAAGCCTCAATGAAGCGATACGCCGAAGGCAGCGTCAAATTTTCCGATGCGGTCGCCAGCACGATTGACGACATCGAAAAAGACGACCAGGTTCGCGCTCTCGGTACCAAGAGCGATGATGGCGCCACCTACACGGCTGAGCAAGTGGTCAGCGGCGCGTTCCGCAACATCGCCGCCACGATCAAGAACATCGATACGGTCAATGGTGTGATTGAAGTTACCGATCTCGACACCAAGAAGCCTCTCTTCGTCAAAATCGGCAAAGACGCCAATTTGAAGAAGCTTCCTGAAATGGCCGCCACGATGATGGCCATGGCGATCAATGGTGGCTTTGCAGGCATGGGCATGGGTGGTGGCCGGCCCGGAGCGGGCGGCCCTCCCAGAGCGGGCGGCCCTCCCGGAGCGGGCGGCCCTGCCGGAGCGGGCGGCCCTGCCGGAACTGGCGGCCCTCCTGGAGCGGGCGGCCCTCCTACTGGCATGGGTATGCGTCCTTCCGGCGCTCCCGGCGCAGGTGGTCCCCCAACCGGTATGGCTGGCGGCGCAGGCCGTCGACCTGCTGGTGGCGACATGATGGGCATTGCAATCGACCGTTCCCCCGCCATCCCTCTCACAGAACTCAAAAAGAACGATCCGCTGATCCTCTCGGTCAGCAAGACCAAAGAACCAAATAAGGTGGTGGCGATCACCATCCTCGCTGGGGTGGAGCCGATTTTGGCCACGCCCTCAAACGGCTCTCGCGCCTCGCAGCTCGGAACCTGGAATCTGGACGGCGGCGCCGGCATGATGGGCGGCGGCGGAATGGGTGGCGGTCCGCAGTAAGGACTCGCCTCTCAGGACAGCAATCTTTAGCTTTAAAAACTCGAAATTTCTTGCTTCAGGAGCAACCATGAACTCCCACACTCGATTACTTTGCCTTTTTTTCAGCCTCGTCGCCTCGGCGATGATGGCACTCGGACAAGCCCCAACCGGCTCGATCCTCAAAGGTCTCGTCACTGACCCCTCTGGCGCAGCCATCCCGGGCGCTTCGGTCACCGTCTCCGGCCCCGGCGGATTTGTCAAAGTTGCATCTTCGGATGCCGACGGTAAATTCACCGTAGCCGGCATTCCCGGCGGCAAATACACCATCCGAGTCTCCTCGACCGGCTTCAGCCTTTTTGAACAGACGGACTTTGACATTGCCGCAGGCAAGCAGATCTCGATCAACGCCAAGCTCAACATCGAAGCTTCGAAGCAGGAGATCACCGTCACCGACACCATTGCCATCGACGTTGATCCTTCAAGCAACGTTGGCGCACTCGTTCTCAAGGGCGAAGACCTCGCCATGCTCAGCGACAACCCCGACGATCTCCAAAACGAACTCAACGCCTTGGCTGGTCCCGCTGCAGGCCCCAATGGCGCACAGCTCTTCATCGACGGCTTCTCCGGCGGCCGCCTGCCCCCGAAGGCCTCCATCCGCGAGATCCGCGTTAACTCCAACCCCTTCTCGGCTGAGTATGATCGCATCGGCTTCGGTCGCATCGAGATCTTCACCAAGCCCGGCTCGGACAAATTCCGCGGCCAGTTCTTCTACAACGCCGGCAACAACATCTTCAACTCGCGAAACAACTTCGCCAAGACCCGCCCCGACGCCTATCAGAACTCGATCAGTGGCAGCATCAGCGGACCCCTTACCAAGAAGTCCAGCTTCGCCCTCGACGTCGATACGCGCATTAACGACGAAGCCAACCTGATCAACGCCCTCACGCTTGATACTTCCTTCAACCCCGTGCCCTTCGTCCAGAACATTGGCAACCCCACTCGCTTCCTCACCATTTCGCCCCGCGCGGACTTCCAATTGAGCGCCAAGCACACCCTGACCACTCGCTATACCTTCCAGCGCAACACCAGCGCCAACGCTGGTATCTCGACCTTCACGCTTCCTGAACGTGCCGCCGAGTTCGAAGGCAAAACGCAACAAGTGCAAGCCACTCACACCTGGCTCGCCAGCGCTCGCATCATCAACGAAGACCGCTTCCAGTTCGTCGACAACCGCAACGACCAGACCGCTAAGTCGGTCATCCCCTCGATCAACGTCATCGACGCCTTCAACGGCGGTGGAGCCACCTTCAGCGCCAACTTCACCAACGAACGCCGGTACGAATACTCCAACATCACTTCGTTCACCTACAAGACACACCTCGTCAAGTGGGGCGGCCGTCTCCGGGGCGTGCAGCAGACCGACCAGAATACCAATGGCTACAACGGCAACTTTACCTTCCTCAACCTCAACGCCTTCGCCATCACTCAGCGCGGCTTGGCAAACGGTCTGACGTTTGATCAGATTCGCGCCCAGGGCGGCGGTGCTCAGCAATTCACGGTGTCGGCAGGTATCCCGCGCCAGAGCATTGATCAGGTCGATGCCGGTCTGTTCATTCAGGACGAATGGCGCGTGAAGCCCAACTTGAGCCTGTCTACCGGCCTTCGCTTTGAAACCCAATCGAATATCCGCAACCAGTTCAACTTCGCCCCCCGCATCGGCGTAGCCTGGGGTGTTGGTAAGTCCCAGGGTGGTCGTCCTCCCAAGACGGTTCTCCGCGCTGGCGCCGGCCTCTTCTTCGATCGTTTCGGTGAAGATCTGTCCCTCGACGCCCGTCGCCTCAACGGCATCGTGCAGCAGCAGTACGTGGTCAGCTTCCCCAACTTTTATCCCAACATTCCTCCCGTGTCGGAGCTCCAGCGCTTCTCGCGTTCGGGCATCACCCGCGCCGTAGATCCGGATCTTCGGAACCCTTACCTCGCTCAGGCCAACTTCGGCATGGAGCGCTCGCTGCCGCGCAACATCACTCTCGGCATCAACTACAATCACACCGTCGGTATCAACCAGGGCCGTAGCCGCAACATCAATACGCCCTTGGCTGGCACTTACAATCCGCTGAATCCCTCGACTGCTGTGTACCCCTTCAGTGCCGCTGCGGGGAACTTGTACCTCTACGAGTCCACCGGTCGGTTCGTGCAGGATCAGTTGGTCATCAACACGAACGCCCGCATCAATCCCAAGGTTTCCGTCTTCGCCTTCTACACACTCGGCAAGGCTCGTGGCAACACCGACGGGTTCAACACCTTCCCCAATGACACCTACGACCTCTCCCAGGAATGGGGCCGCAACCGCTTTGACGTACGTCACCGCATGTTTGCTGCCGGTTCCGTCACCCTTCCCTTCAAGGTCAGTCTGAGCCCCTTCATGGTCTTCAGCACCGGTGGCCCCTTCAACATCGTCACCGGCCGCGACCTCTACGGCGACAATCAGCTCAACATCCATCGCCCCGGCATCGCCTCAGGCCCTGGTCCCGGCATCATCTTTTATGACGGCCGCTACCTCGATCCCAATCCCAAGCCCGGCCAGCAACTGCTCGCCCGCAACGCCGGCCAGGCCCCCGGCCAGTTCACTCTCAACCTCCGTCTCAGCCGCACCTGGGGCTTCGGTGGTGAACCCAAGGGAGCCGAACAGGATCCCATGGGCATGATGATGCGCGCTGGCGGTATGGGCGGTGGCGGCTCTCGCGGTGGCAGCGGCGGCGGTCCTCCCATGGGCGGCATGATGGGCGGCGGCGGCCGTGGCGGCCCGCCTCCCGGAATCTTCGGCAGCCAGAACAAGAAGTACAATTTGACGCTCAGCATCCAGGCTCAAAACGCTACCAACAACGTGAACCTCGGCGCCCCAGTCGGCACCATGACCTCACCCCTGTTCGGTGTTTCCAACACGACCGGTGGCGGCTTCGGCCCCGGCGGTGGCGGTGGCTCCTCGGCCAATCGCCGCATTCAGATGAGTCTGCGCTTTAGCTTCTAACAACTCGTAAGTACTGGTGTACGGATCCCCCCTCCATACATCGGGCTTACGCCCGCGCGCCAGCTTCCACCCCGTGGCTGGCGCGCAACTCTTTTTGAAATAATCTGCCATAATTGTTTCAGGAGAAACTTCTTGCGCAAGCCGGCCCTCGCACCTCCCGCCACGGATTCTCTCGAAGCCCGCCAAACCCTCACCGCCGCCACTGTCCAGGCCGCTACATTCCTCGACATCTCCCAGGCTGAACTTGGCAAGATCCTCGGTCTCAGCCCCGCCACGGTCTCTCGCATGGCCAATCAGCGATACCTCCTCGAACCTGCCGCCAAGGAATGGCAACTCGCCGCACTCTTCATCCGCCTCTTCCGCTCTCTCGATTCCATCACCGGTGGTCGCGACGATCTCTCCCGGCGCTGGCTCTCGAGCCCCAACCGATCGCTCAGCGCAACCCCGCTCAGCCTCCTGGTCGACGTCGCTGGTCTCGTCACTGTCGTACAGTATCTGGACGCGAGCCGTGCCATCTAAAGATCCGCTCGAAGGCCGGCGCCGCGGCTCCTTCAAAGCCTGGCGCGCCGTCGAGGCCCAGCACCAGGTCTCCACCCTTCGCCTCGTCGATCACGACCCTCTTCGCCAGGAACTCCTCGAGCGGATCCTCGAACAATCCAAGCCCCCGCTTCCGCACGGCACCGAAAATCTTCATTACCTTCTGGCCACACCCTTTCGCTACCCACCCTCCCAACACGGTTCCCGCTTCCGTGCCTGGCCCGACCCCGGTGTTCTTTACGCCGGCCGCCTCCGCCAGACCGCATGCGCCGAGATGGGCTACTGGCGCTGGCGCTTCCTCACCGACAGCCAGGGCCTAACGGAAATTCCCGCTTCCGCTCAAACCCTGTTTCAGCTTGGAGCCGCCGGCCTCGGCCTCCGCCTCAATGCTGATCCAGTCTGGATGCACCCCTCGAATTACCAGCAAACGCAAGCCCTCGCCCGGCAGGCCCGCCAGGCGAACCTCGACTGGATCGGCTACCACTCGGTCCGCCATCAACCCACAGGATATTGCTACGCGATCCTGCAACCAGCCGCCATCGGCCCGCGTCAGCCACTTGAGATGGAGACTTGGTATCTCACCGTCACCCGCACTACAGTTGTCTGGCAGCGCGAGCGGGAGCGCTACGTCTTTCACGCCGAAGGGTGGCATTGACTGAGGTTTCACAGGGGACTATCATCTAGGTAGCTCCCGAAGTCTGTGTTCGTAAGGGAAAAGAGTATGAAAGCAAAGCGTTTTTTCCAATTTCTTGCCGGCTCCACACTCGCTGTGTCGCTCGTGTCCGCCCCGGCCCTCGCTCAGAAGGCCAAGAAGAAAGATGCCGAACAGGGCGAACGCGAAACCATCGCCAAGCCTCTGAGTGATCGCGAAAAGAGACGCCGCGAAGAAAAGCTCCGCAAGGAACTCGAAACTCCCTTCCGCAAATGGCTCAACGAAGACGTTTTCTACATCATCACGGATGAAGAAAAGACCTCCTTCAAGCGCCTCAGCACCGACGAAGAACGCGAACAATTCATCGAGCAATTCTGGCTCCGTCGTGACCCCACTCCTGACACCCAGGAGAACGAATACAAAGAAGAACACTACCGCCGCATTGCGTACACTAACGAGCGCTTCGCCAGCGGCATCCCCGGCTGGAAGACCGACCGCGGCCGCATCTACATCACCTTTGGCCCGCCTGACGAAATCGAAGATCACCCCTCTGGCGGTACCTACCAGCGCCCCATTGAAGAAGGCGGCGGTACAACTTCGACCTTCCCCTTCCAGAAGTGGCGCTATCGCTACATCGACGGCATCGGCAACGACGTCATGATCGAATTTGTCGACACCACCATGACTGGCGAATTCCGCATGACCATGGATCCGTCGGAAAAAGACGCCCTCCTCTACGTGCCCAACGCCGGCCTCACCATGTTCGAGCAGATGGGCATGTCGAGCAAGACGGATCGTTTCACCCGTACCGACGGTACCCGCCTCGGCACCGGTAACCAGCCGCTGCCCCAGCGCATGAACCAGTTCGAGCGCCTGCAGCAATTCGCCCTTCTCCAGAAGCCCCCGGCAGTGAAGTTCAAGGATCTTGAGGCCAGCGTCAATTCCAAGGTCACCTTCAACGTTCTCCCCATCCAGGTTCGTACCGACTTTGTTCGCCTCACCAATTCGACGGTGATGACCTACGTCACCATCCAGATGAATAAGGGCGACCTCCAGTTCAAGTCCACCGACGCCATTGCGAAAGCGATGGTGAACATCTACGCCCGCATCACCTCCATGACGCGCCGCGTGGTCAACGTTTGGGAAACCCCGGTGGTCATCGAGACCCCTGCGGTGATGCTCGCCGAAGCCTCCAAGGGTAAGGCCATCTATCAAAACGCCGTCCCGCTGCCTCCCGGCACCTACCGCGTCAATGTCGTCGCCAAAGATGTGGTCGGCGGCAACATGAACAACTACGAAATGGCGATCACTGTTCCACGCTTTGAAGACGAGCGCCTCGGTGCCTCGAGCCTCATCCTCGCCGACATGATCGAAAAGGTGCCCACCAAGAGCATTGGTGCAGGCCAGTTCGTCATCGGTACTTCGAAGGTGCGTCCGCGCCTCAACGACAGCTTCACCCAGAACGAGAAGATGGGCATCTACCAGGCGCTCTACAATTTCACGCCTGACGAAAAGACCCAGAAGCCCGCTGGTTCCGTTGCCTACGAGATCACCAAGGCCGATGGCGGCGAGAAAGTGATTGAGTTCACCGAAGCTCTCACCGACATCCCCGGCGCTTCCGCAACCCAGGTCACCATTGAGAAATTGTTGCCCCTTCAAAACTTCGCTCCGGGGCGATATACTCTCAAGCTGAAAGTCACCGACCAGAACAGCAATCAGTCTCTGGTGCAAACAGCAAACTTTACCGTTGCGGCCGACACCACAACCCGAGCCAGCCTCAAGGAGTAACTCCAAACCCATGCGGTTGCGAGCGTCCCATCGTCACGCGCCAGTCCGGTCCATCCTTTGGATCGGCCTTCTCGCGGTGTGTGCATCTGGGCTCGAAGCCGCAACGGTCGCCAAGTTCACTGGCAAGATCATTGGCCAGGTCCGCGGCGCGGGTGGCGTAGCCCAGATGGGCGCCACCGTTCAACTCCTCAGCCGATTCGATAAACCGATTCTCCGCGCCATCACCGATGAGCGCGGAGCTTTCGTTTTCGATGCCCTCGGCCCCGACACGTATTCGATCCGCGTCAGCCTCGCCAGCTTCGTTCCTGCCATGCGTGCCAACATCCAGATTGGTCCTGGCACAGAACGCTATCTCGCCATCCAGTTGGCGAATCTCTTCAGTAGCATCGAAGTCTTCTACGCTCCTCCGCCCGGCAGCTTCCTGATGAGCGAAGATTGGCGCGCCGCGCTACGCTCCTCTCTTTCTACACGGCCTGTGCTTCGCGCTCTTCCCACTTGGGATCCCAACCCCAGCCGCCGCTCTCCCCAGGCCAGCCGTCTGTTCACTGACACCAAGGCCATGGTGCAACTCTCGAGCGGCGACACCAACACAAATTTCTCATGGGGCTCCCAGCCAGATCTCGGCACCTCCTTCGCCGTCGGCACTTCCTTCCTGGGTCGCAGTCAGGTTCATTTCTCCGGCAACCTCGGCTATGGCCTGGCCAGCGGAATCCCCGCCGCGGGCTTCCGCACCAGCTACCGTCGTTCGGTCAACGCCCCCACGGGTTTCGATGTCCCCAACCCGCAGATCACTCTCACCATGCGCCAGCTCTACATCCCCCTCCGTGCTGGCCAGCAGATCAATAACAACAACAGTGGCGCGCCCCTGCTTCGGACAATCAGCTCTACCTTCTCCGACCGCATGCAGTTCTCCGACACGCTCCTTCTCGAATACGGAGCGGCCCTCGACAATGTCCAATTCTTCGAGAGCATGAACTACCTGAGCCCCTTCGGCCGCCTCACTTGGGATGGCCGTAGCCTCGGCACGGTCAAAGCTGCCTTTTCAAGCGGCCTGCCCCCGGTCGATCTCCTCATTCGCGGCACGGGTGAAGACGCCGAGATGCAGCGCCAGCTCTCAAGCCTCGCCTTGTTCCCCCGCATCACGCGCCGCAACGGCACCACCCAAGCCCAGCGCGTAGAAAACCTTGAGCTCGGTTATTCCCGCAAATTCTCGGTTGGCGAAGTCTTCGCTGCCGGATATCGCGAAGGAGTTTCGAACGCCGGCATCGCCACCATCGGCGCACCGGAACAAATGCTGGGCCGCGACCTCGTCCCCGATCTCTCCACCAACGCGAGCATCTTCAATATCGGCGGCTATCGCCGCGCTGGCTTCATGGCAGGCTGGACGCAAACCTTGCCCGGCGATTGGCGGCTCTCCACCGCATACGGCCTCGGCGGAATCCTCCGCACCGACCAACGTTTTCTGTTTCCCTCAGATTCGAATGAAGCCACCGCGATCCGCTCTGGCCTCCAGCGCACGCAGCGCCACTTCGCCAGCATGAAGCTTTCTGGCACCCTACCCACGCTGGGCACTCGACTCTACACCAGCTACCTCTGGACGGATTACCGCGCCCTCACCCCCTTCCACAGTTCACTCACCACACAGGGCCTCGCCGAAGCCGGTCTCAACCTCGGCATTCGTCAGCCCATTCCGGGCTTCCTTGGCCTTCCCGGCCGCCTCGAGCTCAATGCCGAGATGCGCAACATGCTGGCCCAAGGCTACGTGCCCATCACCACTCCCAATGGCAACACCATGTGGCTCCTCCCCACCCCCAAGCAAGTCCGTGGCGGACTCAGCTTCATCTTCTAGCTCAACGGAAGAGTAATTTTCACCCGCAACCCCGGCGCCGCATTCTCCGCCTTCACCTCGCCCCGGTGCAGCGTCACGGCTCTCTTCACAATCAACAACCCCAGCCCCACTCCACCCGTCGCCGCCGTGCGGCTCGAATCCATACGAAAGAACGGCTGAAAGATCTTCGTGATCATCTCCTCTGGCACCCCTGGCCCGAAGTCACGAACCTCGAACTCAACCATCCCGCCTCTTGCCCCCAGCGTCACCTCCACATTGCTTCCTTCCGGCGCGTAACGGATTCCGTTTCGCAATACGTTTTCCATCGCTCTCCGCAACAGCTCCGTATCCGCCCTGAGCGCGATCGGGGCAGGGCATTGCCACTGGATCACACACCCCTTTGCTTCCGCCTCGATGCGGCAATCAGAAACGATCTCCTCCACCAATCCCGCCAGATCCACATCCCGCCGCTCCCTGGCTTCAGGGTCTCCCTCGGCCCTCGTCACCTCCACAAGATGCCCAACCAACGTTCCCAGCCGGTCAATCTCCCGCCGCATTTTCTGTACTGCGACATCACGCTCCGGTGCTGTCCTTACCATTTCAAGCGCGAACTGCAGCCGCGCCAGCGGCGACCACAACTCATGGCTCACATCCTCAAGCAATCTCCGCTCGGCGGCCAGCAAGGTCTCGATCCTCTCTCCCATCTCGTTAAACCGCTTTGCCACTTCGCCAAACTCATCCTTGCGACGAATCGCCACGCGCGCTGAAAAAATTTCCCTGTCCAAACCGTTCCACCGCCAGCGACAACTGCCGCAACGGGCTCACCAGATAACGAAACAACGCATAGCTGAAAACTCCGATTGCCAGCAGCACCGCGCTTAAATATGGCACCAGTCCCGAGTTGCCAAACGGTGTCTCCACCTCCACAATCAAAATCACATCGCCTGCAGACGCGGCTCTGATAATGCGGAAGGTGCGCCCCGGCAATGAGTAAATCCAGCCCCTCGCCGCGGGATCCTGCAAAATACTCGACCGATCTTCGCCAGTGAGCAGATCCTTGCCGCCTGAATCGACAACGAAGTGCGGCTCAGGAAAAAACCTCCTCAACTCCTCCAGGTAAACTTTCAGTGCGCCAGCTCCCCCCTGCAGATAAGCTTCCCGAGCCTTCTCCACCTGCCATTGAATCGTGCGCCCATACGGCCCGCCGCGCTGGGTGAAATTCCGGTTCAGCGCATTCGCCGTCAACAGCAACGTCGCCACTCAGGTGATCAACGTCAACAAAGACCACAAGCTCAACTTGAAGTAAAGGCTCTTCACTCCCCGATTTCCTTTGGTGCCGAGAACATATATCCAACACCTCTCACCGTATGAATTCGCGTCTTGCCATCCGCCTCGGTCTTCTTTCGCAATTGGCTGATAGGCCCGTCGAGCGATCTTTCAAACGGAGTCGACTCCCTGTGATGCAGCAACGCAGTGAACTCGTCGCGAGACACAGACCGCCCCGGATTCCGCATCAGGTAGCCCAGAATCTCAAACTGTACTCCTGTCAGATTGCAAGCCGCATCACCCAGCCACGCTTCCCGCTGGCTCGAATCCAGCGTCAATCCTCCAAGCGACACCACATCGGCCTTCGGCTCGGCTGGCTGCATCCGCCGCATCACCGCTCGAATTCTCGCCAGCAACTCGTCCGGCGCAAAGGGCTTCGCCAGATAGTCATCTGCCCCCGTGTTGAGCCCCGTAATCCGGTCCCCTGGCGCACCCCGCGCCGTCAGCATGATCACCGCCACGCTCGATCTCTGCCGCAACTGCCGCAACACCTCAATCCCGTCCAGCCCGGGCAACATTCCATCGAGCAGCACCACATCGCAATTCGCCTCCAGCGCCCGCGCCAGCCCGCTCGTGCCGTCATACGCCACTTCCACTCCAAACCCATGCCCAATCAGATACTCACTCACCAGTTGAGCCAATTCGCGGTCATCGTCAATCAGTAGCAAGCGCATCGAATTCGAGTCCTCTTCATGATAAACATCGACGGCTCAGAGCCTCGATGGGTTCATGTTTTAATGGGCCAATGGAAGGCAGTGCGAGTCCTGCACCCATAACGGGGTTGTTGCAAATCTGGAGAGCCGGGGATCAATCCGCCCAAGGTGCCCTGTTCGATGCGATCTATCCAGAATTGCGCCGCCTGGCTTCCTCTCGCATCCGCGGCCTCGCCCGCAATTCCACCATCCACCCCACCGAGCTCATCCACGAAGCCTGGATCCGCATCGCCAAAAACACCGGCATGTCCTTTGAGAACCGCAACGCCTTCTACGCCGCCACCGCCATGATCATGCGGCGTGTCCTGGTCGACCGCGCTCGCAACCGAGGAGCCCAGAAGCGGCGCGACTCTGGCGACTGGCCCGTTGAGTCCTTTACTTCCCCCGAGTTCGATCTCCCCAGCATCAACGAGGCCCTCGAAGCTCTCGAACTCGTCTGCGAACGCCAGGCCCGCCAAGTGGACCTGCGTTTCTTCGGCGGCTTCTCTGCCGAGGAGGCATCAAATATACTCGGTGTCTCCACCGCCACGCTCAAGCGCGACTGGCTCGCCGCTCGCATGTTCATCCGCCACTTTCTCGAGCATGGCCGCACATGAAGCCCGCCGCCGATTGGGACCGCGTCACCGAACTGCTTGAGCAAGCACTTGAGCAACCTGCCGAAGGTCGCCAGGCCTTCCTCGATCACAACGAACCCGACCCCGCCATCCGCGCTCAAGTCCTCAAGCTGATCACCACCTGGGATAAAGACCCGCATTTCCTCGATCTCAATCTCAACGTTCCGGCAAAGGCGGGTCCCTGGGTCATCGGCCGCGAAATCGCCAAAGGTGGCATGGGCCGTGTCTTCGAAGCCGTCCACGAGGATCCTTCGCTAAGCCGTCGCGTTGCCCTCAAAATCATCGGCACCGAACGCTTCACACCCAACCTGCTCGAATCATTCCTCCAGGAACGCGCGATTCTTGCTCGCCTCGAGCATCCCGCTATCGGCCGTCTTTACGATACCGGCACCACCCCTCAAGGGTTGCCGTATTTCGCCATGGAATTCGTCGATGGCATCACGCTCGACAAATGGCTGGCAAAGCGCAATCCAGGTCCTCGCGCGCGCGTTCAGCTGATCCTCGCCATCGCCGAAGCCGTCGGCTACGCCCATCAGAATTTTGTGGCCCACGGCGATCTCAAGCCAACCAACATCCTTGTCACTCCCAATGACGAGCCACGAATTCTCGACTTCGGCATCGGTCGGCTACTCAACACCAGTGACGCTGGCCATTTACCCATGCTCACTCCAAGCCACGCCAGTCCGGAACAACTGGCTGGCCGCGCCATCACGGCCTCGAGTGACATCTACCAGCTCGGGCTCCTGCTGCGCGACTCCATGCAAGCTCGTGATCGCGAACTCGAAGCCATCGTCGAGCGATGCCTTAAGCCAAACCCGTCTGATCGCTACCCGAACGTCGGCATGATCGTCGCCGATCTACGCGCTTGGCTCGACCAGCGTCCCGTCAGCGTCCTGGCCCCCACCCTCGCTTATCGAGCATCGAAATGGATCCGGCGATCTCCCTTCGGCGCAGCGCTCGTTCTCGCGCTGATTGCCGGCGCAGCCGGCACCAGCTGGCAGGCTTACCGCGCCGAGCGCCAACGCCTCGAAAACATTCGCCAGTTCGAAGAAACCCGCCGCTTCACCCGCAACCTGCTGGCTGGCATCGACAACGTGCCCGCCGCTGCACAAGCCGCCATCGTCAAGAACACCGTCGCCATGCTCGAAGGTCTAACGATCCCGAAGCAACAAAATCCCCAGCTCCTCCTCGAAGCTGCCAATGCATGGGGCTTGCTGGGCAACATTCAGGGCCTGCCATCATCCAAGAATCTTGGCGATACCAAAGGCGCTCTTCGCAGCTTTGAAAAAGCAATCGCGCTGGCCGAGCGCGCCCGCCCAGATCTTCCTCGCGAATCCATCGAGATGCTTGCCGACTTGCTCGGCCGCACCGCCATCCTCGAACATCACGTCAATCAACTCGATCGCGTCGCCGAACTCAAGAATCAATTGCAATCCGCGATCCTCGCTCTGGAGGCCTTCGGCAATTCCATCTCACTTGCCAACGCCTACACCGGCCTTGCCATCGTCGAAGCCACCACCAATCGTCGCGCCGCCATCCCGCTCTATGAGAAAGCGATCGACACTTACAGTCAGGTCGGCAAAGGGACCACTCAACAGCGCGCCTTGGCCCTCAAGCGCCTCGGCGCCATATTGCTAGTCGAAAACCGCCTCGACGAAGGCGCAAAGCGCTATCAGGAAGCTCTCGCAATCGAGCGCTCAATCCAAGCCTCGCCGATGAATATCAGCTTCACCCTCTCCGATCTCGCGCTCGTCAACCGCCGCAGAAAATCCTATCCCGCCGCCATCGCCCTCTATCGCGAAGCTCTCGCCTTGCGCGAATCCGCTCACTCTCTCGACCCCAGTGACAATCACGCCAGCACTTCCCTGGCATCCATCCTCAGCCGCCTCGCAGCCACGCTCGCCGAAGCCGGCCAGCCAGAAGAGGCGGTTGCGATGCAGCGCCGAGTCCTCAGTCTCCAGCAAAAACTCTCTCAATCGCAGCCAGACACGGCTTCGGTCCAACACACTCTCGCCTGGAGTTATCTCAATCTCGCCAATCTCCTCGGCCAGCTCAAGCCTCCGCCGCCACCTGCGGAAGCGAAAGAACTCCGCCGTCAGGCTGCCTCCCTCTCCAGCCGCTTTCCTCTCGCCGAACTCACTGCGGAACTCAAGAAACAAGGCATCTCCACTCCTTAGCTCCACCCCAAAACAGACGTGCTATTCTTCGCCACATGGATCTCATGGACATTCTCAAGTCCGCCAACGGCGGCCAGAATATCGAAGCTCTCGCGAGCCAATTTGGCCTTTCCGGCGATCAGGCCGGCTCCGTGGTCGGCCAATTGCTTCCTGCCTTGACGCAGAGTCTCGCCCGCAACACAGCTCAGCAGGGCGGCCTCGAAAGCCTCCTCGGCGCACTGACAAACGGGAATCACAGCCGCTACATCGACGATCCATCCTCCCTCGCCGATCCCAGCACGATCGCCGACGGCAATGGCATCCTGGGCCACCTCCTGGGCAGCAAAGACGTCAGCCGCTCCCTGGCACAACACGTCTCCGGCAGCACTGGCATCAGCGACTCCCTCATCAAGCAGATGCTTCCCGTAGTTGCCTCTATGGCGATGGGCGCCCTCTCCAAACAACAATCCAATGTCTCGGCGTCCTCGGCGACTCCGCTCGAAGGCCTTGCCGGGCTTCTCGATTTTGATAAGGACGGCAGCGCAGCCGATGACGTCATCGGCCTGATGGGAAAACTGTTTGGCCGTTAGTTGGCTCGAACGGGGAGATCCCTCAGGTCTCCCCGTCATTCACTTCCATGGTTGGCCGAGTTCCCGCTTGCAACACATGGCAACCGATGAACTCATCGCCAAACACGGTTTGCGCTGGTTCAATCTGGATCGTCCAGGCTACGGCGATACAACCTTCGATCAACCCCATACCTTCCTCAACTGGTCCCGCACCGTCGTCCAATGGGCCGATAGCTAAAACATTTTCCGCTTTCAGGTTTCGGGCTTTTCTGGCGGTGGCCCATTCGCTCAAGCCATTGCCGCGCACCTGCCAGATCGTGTCCTCAGCCTTCACCTGGTCGCTTCTCTTGCTCCCTTTGGTCCGGATGCTGTCCTGGTCGATCCTCCCTGGCACGGAGGCAAGAAGTAGATTCTCGACAACACACCAACCCTCGTCAGCTGTGGTCTACATCTCATGAACGTGTGGCGCAAGCTCAATCGCCAAGGCTTTGAGCGCTTTCAGTTGCGCCAGTTCCACCCTTCCGATCAGGCCATCCTCGATGCCCCCGAGATCCTCAATCGGTTCGCCGACTCCCATCAGCTCTCCATGGCGCAAGGTGTCCCGCCACCTCCTCGCCGATCTAAATCTCTATCGTCGACCATGGGATTTCGATCCAGCTTCCATCGCGTGCCCCACCCGCATCTGGGTCGGCGATTTGGACAAACAAATTCCCCCCGCTTGCAGTCGCTGGTTGGCCAGCCGCATCCCCAACGCAACCCTGAAAACATTGATAGGCGAGACTCATCACCTCGCCTACCGATATGGGTCTCAAATTCTAGCCGCGATTAGGGAAGCGCGCTAGGAGCACGTGAAACCAGTCCCTTGCTCGCTTCCTCAAGGCTTACCGAGTTCACTTCGAGCAATCGTCCGGTTGACACATCGAGCGAATTGCGTGCCCGGCTGTAGTTAGCCAGAGCAGTCACTTCCACACCCTGTGCCGTTGCCAGATCGCGCTGCGCCTGAATCACAAGAAAGATCGTCGAGCTTCCCAGCGCATACTTCTTCTGTTCCGCTTCAAGCGTCTGTTCCTGCAACCGCCGGCTCTTCACAGCCGATTCGTGCCGCGCACGCGCCTGCTGCAATGCAATCACTGAATTCGTGATTTCGAGCCGGATCGAGTTGATCTGCCGCTGTTCCTGCAATTCTTGCTGCCGCAACCGCAAAGTGTCGTTTGCGTAGTCAGCCTGCGCCGCCCGGTTGCGGATCGGCACCGTCAGGTTGAAGCCGACAGCGTAGTCCGGAAAGTTCCTTCGCGCCAACTGCGCCAAAGTCGATCCATAGCCACCGACGAAGAACGGGTCGACAAATCGCGGACGCCCACCGGGAGCAGGGTTGGAGTTGATCGAACCGGCCAAGCCGTTGTTCGTCGCGCTGGCCGTCGCGTCCAGTGAAGGCAGCAACGCGCTCTTCGAGCCTTGAATGCCGATCTTCGTATTCGTGATGTTGATCTTCGTCTGTTCCAGTTCAGGACGCTTGCTGATCGCCTCGTCCACCAATTCCTTCAACTGCATCGCTTCTTCGCTCGACGGCACACGGATCTGATCGGTCGCGATGATCCGCGCATCGGCCACAGCCGGGCTCGCGATTCCATTGCGGCTCAGTGAGTTCTTGATGATCGCTTCCTGCTGCAGCAACTGGGTCTGGCTCACGGTCAGGTCCTGCTGCGTACGGGCCACTTCGGCTTCCGCGCGAACGATCTCGATCGGTGCCAGCGTTCCAATCTCTACCTGCTTCTTGTTGTCCTCGTAAAGCTTTGCGGCCAGGTCAACGGCCTTCTGTTTCACGGCCACGTCCTGGTTAAACGAAACCAGATCCCAATAGAGGTTGATCGTCGAGCCCACCGTCGTGATCACCTGCAGCTTGAAAGTCAGATCCGACACCTTCAGGTTGTTCTTCGCGATGCGAATGTTACGGTTGTTGATCGCGCGGCCAAAGCCCTGCAGCAATCTCTGTTGCAAACCCACCTGGATGTTGTTTCGCGTAAACGGGTTCAAATCGCTGTTTGGCGAATTCGTTTTTACAGCCGTGCTTCCGTAGCTCGCATTGAACGTCGTACCCGATAAGAACTGCTGTTGGAAGCCGGTGTTGAACTGATCTGAACTCACCACCAGCGCCGTGGTGCCTTGCGCAAACGAGTTTGTCTGGGGGTTCGAATTCTTGCTGTGGAAATAGCTCGAGTTGAATACGGGGTCGAGATTCGGAATCGCCGAACCCGTCACCTGGAATACCGTACCGGTATTGTTGCCCGCGTTTCCTCCGCCGCCAGCGTTCTGCCCGCCAGCACCTGTGCCAAATCCGCCCGTTACAAGATTCACCGCCGAATTCGCGCCCTGCGTCACGTTTGTCGAAACACCGCGAATCTGCCCGCCCGCTTGCGCGCGCGCAAAATCAATCTTCGCCAGCTCCGGCCCGTAGCGCTGCAGTTCGATGTCAATATTGTTTTCAAGCGTCAAGGCAATCGCATCCTGCAGCGACAGATACAGCTTGCCTGCCCGCAGCAATTGCTCCAGCCGGTTGGAGTTTCCCATCCGGATTCCATCGAAATCCATCGGGCGGTAGTTCTTGGTGAGCCAATAAGTATTCTTATCGAAGCTCGTCGTCATCACAGGCGCCTTTTGGGCAAATCCCACCGTGCTCGACACGGTCAGCGTTAAACAGAGAACGGCGAGGCTCTCGCGAAGTGTTTTCATGGATCGATTCCGGGCTGTACGAGTACTGAGAGTTAAACGTTCAAACGCTGAACTTTGTTCCCAATGATTCTTGAAGCTTTTATTATCCTACCCTGACAGTTGTATTCTTTGATGTAAAGATGAGTGATTCCACACAGGCAACCCTTGATGCATTTCGTGAAACTGGCGCTTATTTGAGCGGCCATTTTCGCCTTACGAGCGGGCTTCACAGCCCCGAATACCTGCAATGCGCCAAGGTGCTCCAATATCCGGCGCACGCACAGCGCTTCGGGTTACAGATCCGTCAGGCTCTGTCCCACCTTCAAATCGATGCAGTTTGCGCCCCGGCTATGGGCGGCCTCATCATCGGTCATGAAGTCGCCCGCGCCTTTAATGTCCGCTTTATCTTCACCGAACGCGACGGCGAAGGCCGCATGACCCTCCGCCGCGGCTTTGCCATTACCCCCGGCGAGCGCGTCGTCATTGTCGAAGATGTGATTACTACCGGCGGCAGCACCCGCGAAGTCGTCGAACTCCTCAACGCTGCTGGCGCCACCGTCGTCGCTGCCGCCTCGATCATCGATCGCAGCGGCGGCCGTGCCGATGTCGGCGTCCCGCGTGTCGCCCTCGGTACCCTTGAGGTCATCGCCTACGAGCCCGCCTCCTGCCCCCTCTGCGCCCAGGGCGTTCCTCTGGTCAAGCCCGGCTCACGACCCACCGCATAGCCAATGCGCCGCATCAGCATCCGGATCAGCTACGACGGCACCGACTATCATGGCTGGCAGGTCCAGCCCGGCCTGCGCACCATCCAGAGCACCATCGAGCAGGTCCTCAGCACACTCGATGGAAAATCCGTCCACCTCGAAGGCAGCGGTCGCACTGACGCTGGCGTTCACGCCCTCGCCGTCTGCGCCGCCTTCAATCTCGATAACCCGATCCCTACCGATAATCTCCGCCGCGCCCTCAATCGCCAGCTTCCTCCTGACATCCGCATCCTGGAGGCAACGGAGAGACCACTCGACTTCCAGCCCCGCTTCAACGCTCTCGCCAAAACTTACGAGTACCGCATCTGGCGCGAAGAAATCTGCCCCCCCTTCCTCCAGCGCTACGTTCACCACCACCCCTATCCACTCAATGAAGTCGATATGATCGCCGCCGCCGACATGTTCATCGGCGAACACGATTTCACCGCCTTCGCCAGCGCCGACGAATCCGACATTCTGGGTAAATCCAAGGTCCGCCGCATCTTTGACGCTCGCATGTGGCGCCACGAGGAGATCCTCCACTTTCGCGTCCGCGGCAGCGGCTTTTTAAAGCACATGGTCCGCCACATGATGGGCTTCCTTCTCGAGGTGGGCAAAGAAAATCACCTTCCCGAAGACCTCCACTACCTGCTCAAAGGCCATCCCGCCAAGGTCCCCTATTCCGCTCCCGCCCAGGGCCTCACGCAGATCAGCGTGGAATATCCGCTACCCTAGTAGTTTGCAGATGTCAGAAGCCCTCACGAATTTCCGCTTCCGGATCGCCGGTTGCGGTACGGCGCTGCCCAGCGTCGCCTTGACTAACGAAACCCTCGCCGGCGAGCTCGGGATCGAGGAAGGTTGGATCATGGCCCGCTGCGGTATTGAGCAGCGCTACCAGTCGAATCTCGAAGAGACCACCCTCAGTCTTGCCGTTGAAGCCTCCCGCCGCGCCCTCGCATTCGATCCTTCCCCCAACCCGGATCTCCTCCTCTGCTCCACCTTCACGCCGCAGTACATGCTCTGCCCCACGGCTCCAGCCATCGCTCGCGAACTCGATATGCCACCCATTGGCGCGTTCGACATCAACGCCGCCTGCAGCGGTGCAGCCATCGGCTTCCTCACTGCGATCAACTTCCTCGCTACCGGCTTCTCCCGCCGCGTCCTGCTGGTTTGCAGCGACACCCCAACGAAATACCTCAAACAGACCGATCGCAACACTCGCATTCTGATGGGTGACGGCGCAGCCGCCATGGTGCTCGAAACCTCCGACGAATGTCAGTCCCACATCCTCAGCTGGCTCTGGGGTAGCGACGGCTCTGGTAAGCAGATGTTCCACGTTCCCGGCGGCGGCAGCGCACTTCCCCCCGGCTCGATTCAAGATTCTGAAAACGATTGGACGGTCGCTATGGACGGCCGCAGCCTCTTCCGCTTCGCCGTTGAAAAAGGCTCAGAAGCCATCGCCACTTTGATCGAAAAAGCCAAACTCACCGTTGGTGATGTCGATTGGGTCATTGTCCATCAAGCCAATCAACGCATCATTCAAGCCCTCATTGAACGCAGTGGGATCGGGCCGGACCGCTGGATCTCCAACATCGGCGGCGTCGGCAACACCGTGGCCGCATCGATTCCTCTCGCCCTTGCCCAAGGTATGGAGCAAGGCAACTTCCACACCGGCAATCGCGTTCTCGTACTCGGCTTTGGCGCCGGCCTCACTTGGGCCGGCTTCCTCATGCAGTGGTAGTTACCGCACCTTGCCGCTATCGCCCGTGCGGTGCTCGCTGATCTGAAATCGCAAAAATTCATGCACCGCCGCCAGCGCCTTTTTGTCGCTGGTCACAATCTTCACCCGTCCGCCCATCGGTAGCTCTTCAAACTGATAAGCGATCTGCGCCTTCCGCTCCGTCATCACGTTTTTGCCAGGCACCTCGTTGCCATGAATCAGCATCGGCGCTGAGAAGTCTCCCGCCGCAAACATGTGCGAGATGTGCCGCAAGTGCATCCGGATCTTGTCGCGATTCTCGTTATCCTTCGCCACCACCTCGATGGCCCCACCGGTCTTGTAGAGCAGGAAATGATGCGTCGTCTTGTCATGCGGGAACCCCATCACCTTGTCCCCCTTCGCATCGACGTCATGGTGATGCTGCTGGCCCAATCCCAGCGCAACGATCAATAGCAAACTGTTCCTATCCCCATCCTCGCTCACTCGCGATATGATGCGCTCACGCACATGAGATTGACTCTGTTCCTTCCGCTCGCCCTCTGCGCCCTGGCCCAACCCCCAGCCCCGAACGAACCCAATCCCGACCAGTTCTACAAGCTCGGTCCGGACTCGATGAAGCAGGAAGGCGTCCCAACGGGCAAGCTCCACGGCCCCTACACGCTGCCTAGCAATGCCTATCCCGGCACCCAGCACACCTATTTGGTCTACACCCCCGCGCAATACGATGCCGCCAAGCCCGCCAACCTCATGGTCTTCCAGGACGGCCACGCCTTCATGAATCCCGAAGGTGACGTCCGCGCCACCAACGTCATCGACAATCTCATCCACCGCCGCGAGATTCCGGTCATGATCGCGGTCTTCATCAATCCCGGCCGCACCCCGGAGCAACCCGAACCAAACTCGAAGGAATGGGGTGACCGCACTACGAATCGGCCGCAAGAATACAACGCCCTTGACGACAAGTATGCTCGCGTCATCGTCGACGAGCTCATGCCCGCCCTCACCAAGGAATTCAGCATCTCAAAGAACCCCGACGACCACGGCATCGGCGGAGCCAGCTCTGGCGCAATCGCGGCCTTCACGGTCGCCTGGCAACGGCCCAACCACTTCCGCAAAGTCCTGAGCCTGATCGGAAGCTTCACCAACATCCGCGGAGGCCACGCCTATGCGGACATCGTGGCCAAGAGCGAAAAGAAACCGATCCGCATCTTTATGCAGGATGGCCGCAACGACAACCGAGGCCAGCGCCGCAATGGCGAATATGATCCAACCTGGGATTGGTTCCTCCAGAACGTCCGTCTCAAAGACGCTCTGACGGCCAAAGGCTACGACCTCAACTACACCTTTGGGATTGGCCGTCACAGCCAAAAGCACGGCGGCTCCATCTTCCCCGACATGATGCGCTGGCTCTGGCGCGACCAACCCGTCTCCACTGACGTCAACGACAAACTCGAACGCAGCTTCCGCAACTAACCGCCAGTTGCTTCTCGGCACCAATCTCCCTGATACGCTGAGTTCGATCAATCTCGGAGCTTTACTAGATTTGTTTCGTTCGTGTTTTCCAACATCGAAGAGCGAACAGCCCCCCACAAGCCACGAGAAAGAGGAACGACAACCCGATCAAAATCTTCGATCACGACGTTGCCGCTCTTCTTCTGAGGGCTGCCTCTCAACTCGATCGGGAAAGACGATCTCGATTCCGGTCTTGCGTGAAATATGCAGAGCCACTTCACGGCTGATCTCCGGACTGTTTGCCAGCATCGAATTCACAGGCGTCCAAACTGTCCCATCCTTTGTTGTCACAAACACCGCTCGAGTTGCAGATGGTCCAGCGGCACTGTACTTGGATCCTGAGTTGAAATAGTGCGCCAGCGAGATCTGCTGGACTGACTGGAACGGCCGCTCCTGCTCGGTCCACTCACCAAATTCGCAAAGGAACATTCCGGTTTCAGAAAGCCGAACATGGTAAGGAACATGGAGCAAGGCGATTACAGAGAACACCCCTCCAATTAGAATCGCGCCAATCCGAATGAAATTCGGGAGCTGCTCCGAATTGTTGAAATAGAGTATCGAAAATCTGGGTGGAGCCGACCCTGCGAGGCGCGAGACGATTGGGTCGTAGGCTAAGACCGAGAGTGAAGTCGCAATCGGAACCATGATCATGAACCAAGTGAGCTGGTGTGGTCGAATCAACAGGTTCGAAGCACCTTGTGCCTTCGCATAAATCAGGTTCAATCTGTCAAACGCGAGGCCCCCAATCAACACTCCCAAAAGACAGCCTGCGAGAACGGCGAAAGTCGCGATCCTGGCAGCCCTCACAGCCTGAAGCTCTGCCTTCCTGGTCGCTATCTTTTCCCTTTCGTTTCTTCGCAACTTGTCCCTGGGAAAATCATAACCCGGCAATCCTGACAACTGGGCACTCGTGTGCTAACTCTGCCGAAACGAGAGCAGTTCGCCAGGGAATGCAGCAGCTTGGCGAACCCCGACGACCACGGCATTGGCGGAGCAAGCTCTGGCGCGACCAACCCGTCTCGACCGACGTCTGAGACAAAATCGAGCGCAGCTTCCGCAACTGAGCAGCCTTTGTTTCGTTGCCCCGGCTCGCATTCTCATAGAAAACGTATATACACTTGTATTGACCGATGCAATTCGAATGGGATCCGGCGAAGAACCGGGCAAACCTTTCTAAACACGGTATCGATTTCGAATTGGCGGCTCGAGTTTTCGCGGACCCAGGTCTGACGATACGACAAGACCGAATCGACGAGACAGGCGAACGCCGCTGACACGCAATTGGTCAGGTCGCCGGCTTGGATCCAATTTTGTTGGTAGTGCATGTTTACAGGGAGGCAAACGATGGCGAAGAAATCATCCGCATCATCTCGGCCAGAAAAGCTCTCAAGAGTGAGTGCCGAGCATATCTTCAGTAAGCCGATCACAAAAACACAACGCGAGCGGCTTGCAAAACTTGCCAGGAAATCAGACGCGGCGATAGACGTCTCCGACATACCACCCTTAACCGATGAACAGCTTGCGCAAATGGTCCCCAACCGGCTCCGATCGAAGACCACCCTCATCTCCTTTCGCGTTCAAAACGACGTCCTTACCTGGCTAAAGTCGAAGGGGCCCGGCCACTTAAGTCGCATCAATGCGATTCTTTCCAACGTCATGAACGCCGAGCAGCGCCTGAAAAGGGTTTGACTGAAGAGTCTTCTTCACCTCGCGCCGGTTTGGGTATCGAATCAGATCCTGGTCGCACCAGCACGAAGCACCGCAACCATTGCCAATCCGATGCTCCTGATTGCCTTGGACGATACGATGAAAAAAGTGAAGCTCACCATCGAACTGGATCATGAAGAAGACGGCCGCTGGATTGCCGAAGCAGTCGAGTTTCCCGGTGTGATGTGCTACGGCGCGACGCGCCACGAGGCCATCAGCAATACCGAGCGTTTGGTAATCGAAGTGATTACGGACCGCATCGCTCATGGCGAAATGCCAGCCAATGCTCTAGCCGTTTCATTCTAAATCCCAGATGATCAACTGGCCAGCCACCAAAGCCAAGCGCGTTCTTGCCGCACTGGAGCGAACCGGCTGGAAGGTCAAGAGGCAGCGTGGATCAAACAGGCTGTTGGTGCAACCGGGCCGCCCTGACTATGGATTCTTCTTCCATGATCAGCACGAAATCGGACTCCGCATGATGGCTCGCATTGCAAAACACAAAGGTCTGAAGCCAAGTGACCTATGAACCGAACGACGATCCGATTCTGTTCCGCCGCGGTTAGTTGCAATACGTTTACTCATTGAGGTTGCCAGCCGTTGTGGTTTTCATGAAGTGACAAGCATGGGTCGAAATCAAGGCAGCGGTAAGAAGTGCCTCCTCCCGCTCAGCTCCGCAAAGCTCGCGGCCTCACTCAAGAAACTGTTGCCGAATTGCTCGGCGTCTCCCAAGCCGAAGTCTCCAAAACGGAACGTCGCTCCGAACTCTACATCGGTACCCTTAAAGACTTCATCCTCGTCACTATTCTCACCCACCTGCGCGAATGCCGCCCTGGATTCAACAATGAACTAGTTTCCTTTCGGCCTGGCTGACTCCTTCGCCCCTCTACCGTGAGAACTTACCCACCTCAACCACCCGAAGCGACCCCGGCTGAGCAGCCCCGATCACTTCCTGAATCTCCCCAACGCTCCCCCGAAGCATGTGCCATTCGATCGCCGTCAACACGACTACAGCAATCGTCCGCGAGCCAAGATTCTGCTCAAACGACAAGGTTTGATCTCCCGTTAGAAAAACCGCGAATCCCTCCGCTTCGGCCACGCTCAACAGCCCGCCATTCTTTAACCCAGACCAACCCTGATAACGCACCGTGAATACTTCATGACCTTCAAGCGCGTTTCGCAATCGATGCGGCAGGTTCTCATCCAGCAACACCTTCACAAAACAGCTTGTTCCCTCAAGGCATGCGCAAACTCGACCAGCCGAAGGATCTGAGGAACAGTGAGCCCTGGATAGTCCTCATGAATCTCCTCAATGCTCGCCCCCGCATCGAAGCTGTTCACAATGGCATCAGGCAAGATGCGAGTCCCGCGCACAATCGGTCGACCCGACACCTTGCCAGGAATCTGCTCAATCAGCTCACACGCTAACCAGTCAATTTCTCTCACTTCAGCCATACTCGACTCAATCATAGCGCTCCGCCCCTACGCGAACGCCGCCCGCACCCTCCCCAGAAACCCCTTCACAATCTGCCGAGAATCCCCCGCTCCTAGCGCCTCAATGGGCATAAACCCGCGATACCCAACTTTGTCCACAATCTTCCTCAACCTCGCCAAATCGATATCCACCTTCTTCGTCCCATACCAAACCTGCTCCTTCACCTGCCAGTTACTCGCATGAGGCAACAGCTTCTCAATCTCCGCATACGGGTCCCCCTGCCTTAAGCTCCCCACATCCAAAATCACGGTGAACCAATCCGACTTAACCGCCTCCACCAGTCGAATCGTCTCCGCCGCCGTCTTCAAAAAATCATCGTGATGCTGCATTCCCAGCAACACCCCACGCGCCGCCGCATACTTCGCGCAATCCTGAAACGCCGGCACCATCCACTCCAGCGTCTGATCGAACGTATACCCCTTGGCGACAGCCTTCCCAGAGAACACCCGAACCATCGTGCCACCCAGCTTCGCGCACACATCCACCCAATCCTTCACCAGTCGGATCTGCTCATCGCGCTCGGCTGCACTCGGCAGCGCAAAATCATTGCGCACCCCTGTCCCGCCAATCGTCACCCCATTCATCCAGGCATAGCGCTTCACGCCAAAAACAAACTCATCCGCCGGTGCCTTCGGATACCCCGGGAAATAATAACCCGTCAGGTCCACTCCATCAATATTGTTCTCCGCGCAGAAGTCGAGCACGTCTGAGATCTTCATCGTCCCTGCCATCAGATCCTTGTTGAACGAATAAGCGTTCAGCCCGATCTTCACATGGCTCCCACGCTTGCGCTCCACCACACTCGCCGCCATCAGCGGGCCACCCAGCGCGGCCGTCAGTAAGCTTCTACGTTGCATGTAACGAACTCCTAACTCAAAATCTCGCGAATCACGCGCGCCGGGTTGATTCCAACCAGGCTTTCATCTCGCCCCTCATAAGGGAACGTGTTCTTCTGATAATCAATCCCCAGCAAATGCTGCACGGTCGCATGGATATCGCTATGCCCGGCCCGATTCTCCGGCAGCGCCGCATAACCAAGGTCATCGGTCGCGCCAAAATCAAAGCCACGCTTTACGCCCGCCCCAGCCATCCACATGCCAAAGCCATAAGGATTATGATCCCGGCCCGGCGTCGCCGTATTTGCCTCAATCGTCGGCAGCCTCCCAAACTCACCACTCCACACCACCAATGTCTCGGCCAGCATCCCTCGTTGATCCAGATCGGCAAGCAAAGCCGACATCCCCTGATCGATGTACTGGCACAATCCCGGCAACTGCCCCTTGATGTTGCTATGCGTATCCCAATTCCCACCGCCTCCGCCATAAACCTGCACAAATCGCACACCACTCTCAACCAACCGCCGAGCCATCAAACACAACTTCCCAAACCCACCCGAAACAGGCGCATCCACACCATACATCTCTCGCGTCGCCACGCTCTCCTTCGACAAATCCGCAACTTCCGTCGCCGCAAGTTGCATCTTCGCCGCTAGCTCATAATTCGCGATCCGAGCCTCAAGATCCTGGTCGAGCGGTCGATCCGCCGCCTGCTCCCGGTTCAACTTCTGGATCGCCGAAATCAACCGCTGCTGCTTCTCATCCGTCATCCCCTCCGGCGGCTTGATGTTGTAAATCGGAGCCTTCGCATCCGCCCTCATCGCCGTACCGCTATACACCGGCGGCAGCCACGCCGACGAGTGCGCCCGCGTCCCAATACTCGCCCCCTCACCCAACGCAATGTAAGCCGGCAGATTCTGATTCTCAGTCCCCAGCGCATAACTCACCCACGACCCAATCGCCGGAAACCCCGTAAACCCGCGCCCACTGATAAACGTAAACTGCGCCGTCGAGTGATCGATCCGGTCCGTCTGCATCCCCCGCACAAACGTCACCTGATCCACAACCTTCTGAAAGTGCGGCAGCAGGTTCGAAATCTCTCGCCCACTCTTCCCGCTCCGCGTAAACTCCCACGGGCTCGCCATGATCTGCTGCGACCCATTCAGCGCCCGCCCCTTGATCTCAAACGGCGCCGGCTTACCGTCATATTTACGCAACAGCGGCTTCGGATCGAACATATCGATCGTGCTCGGCCCCCCGCCGATATAGAGGAAGATCACGTTCTTCGCCTTCGGCGCAAAGTGCGGCTTGCGCGGCGTAAGGCTCGCCCCGCTGGCCAGCATCGAGTTCAACGCCAGGCCACCAAACCCTAGCGCCACTTCTTTCAATGCTTCTCTACGCGTTCGAAACATGCTGACCTCGCTTCAGTAACTGTATAAGAAATCGTTCGCGCCGAACAGCGCCTGCACAAACAACCGCAAGCCCTCTTCCGGCGTCCCACTACTCCGAATTAACTCCCTGGCCACAGCGAGCTCACCCTCCCGCGCAGGTCGTGAATACGCCGCCATCACCGCCAGCCGCACCGCCGCATCCACATCCCGGTTCGCCTGCTCGAGCATTTGCCCCGCAAACGCCTTCGACATCTTCTCCACGAACGGGCTATTCAACAACGCCAGCGACTGCGTCGGCAAGGCCGACCGGAACCGCTGCGTCTCATGATCCGTATTCATCGTCGGCGCATCAAACGAATGCAAGAACGCCACCGGCCTCGTCCGCGACTGCTTCAGATAAATACTCCGCCGCCGCCCGTTGCCTTTCTCCTCGTCCTCCATCCATTGCCCATCCGCCCCACGCCGCAACGGCTCCTGCCGTCCATACATCTTCGAATCGAGCACTCCCGACACAAGCAACATCGAATCCCGAATCGCCTCCGCTTCCAGCCGCAATGGCGCCTTCCTCCAGAACATGTGATTCGACGGATCCTCCTTCAAACACTCAGCTTTCTCCGCAGAATCCTGCCGGTACACCTGCGACATCACAATCATCTTCGTCAACCACTTCAGATCCCAGTTGTGTTTCTGAAACTCCACCGCCAAATAATCAAGCAACTCCGGATGCGACGGCTTCTCCCCTTGCCGTCCAAAGTCATCGACACTCCTTACAATCCCTTCCCCAAAATGGAACTGCCACACGCGATTCACAAACACCCGCGCCGTCAGCGGATTCTTCGGCGACACCATCCACTTCGCCAACTCAAGCCGCCGCCCTGTATGATTCCAATCCGCATGCACCTTCGCATCCGGAAACACAAACGGCTTCGCCGGATCATCCAGCACTGCCGGCAACCCCGGCTCCACCTTCGCCCCCGGCGCCAGATAGTTCCCACGCGTTAAAACATAAGTGGGCGATGGCGTTTTAGAAACATCCCACGCCGCCTCGATGTAATTCGGCTCCACCGTACTCTGCTTCTTCCGCCGCGAAGCCTTCTTCTCAAGCAACTCAGCCTTCCACCGCTTCAACTCCCCAAACTTCGCCTCCATCTCCGCATCCGTCATCACATCTTTTGGCGCCGACCGGTCAACCTCCAAATCCGGATCATCCTCAATCAACTTCCGCAACTCAAGTCGCCGCGCCTCCCCCATCTCCCGCCCAGCCCGCAACTCCTTCCGGTACCGCTCATAAGTCGCCTCGAGCAAATCATCCAACCGCCGGATCGTCTTCGAGTCATTGCTCGTCACATCCCCAATCCAGGCATCCCGCTGCGCCACCGGCATATCGAGCACCATCCGGCTCGGCCACGGTCCAAAATTCAGATTCGCCGCCAGCCAGTTCTCCGGGTCCCACGTCGCCTGAAACACCGCCGTCAGCTTGTAATAATCCCTCTGCAACAGCGGATCAAACTTATGGTCATGACACCGCGCACACCCCACCGTCAGCCCCATCACAGAAGACAAACTCGTCTCCACCGTCTTCTGCAACGCATCGAAATACTTGTCCACCTCATAGATCGTCTGGTTGTCCGTAATGTCGGCGATCGTCCTCAAAAAACCAGTCGCCGTCAACGCCTCAACCTGCTCCGCCGTCGGCACACTCCCCGGCTTGTAATTCACCAATTGATCCCCGGCAAACTGCTCGAGCAAAAACCGGTCAATCGGCTTATTCGCATTGAACGCCCGAATCACATAGTCCCGATACTTGTAAGCAACCTCGCGCTCGCCATCTCCCGCATCCCCGCGCGTATCCGAATACCCCGCCACATCGAGCCAATGCCGCCCCCAATGCTCTCCATACCGCGGTGAAGCGAGCAACCGGTCCACCAACTTCTCATAGGCCCCCTCGCTTCGATCCTCCAAAAACGCCTGCGCTTCCAAAGCAGTCGGCCCCAATCCCGTCAACCCAAAATACAGCCGCCGCATCAACCGAACCCGCTCAGCCTCCTTCTGCATTCCCCACCCACGCGCCTCAAGCCGCGCCTGCACAAACGCATTAATCGGCGTCCTCACAAAACCACGAACTCGCGGCACCGCCGGCGACTGCGGCACAACAAACGACCACCACTTCCGCGCCTCCGGCGTAATCTTCGCCGCCTCCCGCGCCGCCGCAGCCTGATCCAACTCCTCCTGCGGAAACCGCCCATGCTCCAGATAAGCTCGAATCAACTGCTTATTGGCATTCGTCAGCTTGCCCCCCATCGGCATCCGCCCCGCATCGATCTGCATCCACAACAAGCTCCGCTCGGGCTTCCCCGGCGCAACCACCGGCCCGCTCGCGCCACCCGCCATCAACCCCGAAAACGACGACAAATCGAGCCCGCCCATCTTGCGATCCGCACTGTGACACGACACACAGCTCTTCTCAAAGACAGGCAGAATCTCATCCTTGAACAAAGGCGCACGCTGCGCCCAGGCGCAAGCCCCCAACAGAATCAGAACGAGAAATCTCACACTTTCACTAATATCACTTCACGCGAGATACTGATAGGGTGACTTCCGACCCGCGCTACAACCAATTCCTGGCCGCGCACCCCAACTACCCAAGCACATCCCACATCGACGCTCTGCGCCAATCTGACTACGCACGCCTCGACCAGGCCAACCACGTCTACCTCGACTACACCGGCGCATCCCTCTACTCCGACTCACAAGTCGAAAAACACCTCGACCTCCTCCGCACCAACATCTTCGGCAACCCTCACTCCGCCAACCCCACCTCTCTCGCCATGACAAGCCTGGTCGAATCCACCCGCCAGAAAACTCTGGCCTACTTCAACGCCCAGGACAACTACCACCTCGTCTTCACCCAGAATGCCTCCGGTGCCCTCAAGCTCATCGGCGAATCCTTCCCCTTCGAACCCGGCTCCCAATTCCTCGCCACCTGCGACAACCACAACTCCGTCAACGGCATTCGCGAATACGCTCGCAAGAAGGGCGCACAGGTCACTTACTCCCCACTCACCAGCCCCGACCTCCGCATCGATCAAAACACTCTCCATCAAAATCTCTCCACACCTAAAACCAAAGAGCGGCTCTTCGCTTTCCCCGCCCAGTCCAACTACTCCGGCGTCAAGCACCCGCTCTCCCTCATCAAAGAAGCCCAGCAACAAGGCTGGCGCGTCCTCCTCGACGCCGCTGCCTACGTCCCCACCAACCCGCTCAACCTCAGCGAAATCGACCCCGACTTCGTCAGCATCTCCTTCTACAAGATGTTCGGCTACCCTGCCGGCCTCGGCGCACTCCTCATCAAGAAGTCATCCCTCGACATCCTCTGTCGACCCTGGTTCGCCGGTGGCACCGTCAACTTTACAACGGTCCAACAACAGCACCACATCCTCTCCCACGGCGAAGCTGGCTTTGAAGACGGCACCATCAACTACCTCGGCATCCCCGCCATCGCGATCGGCCTCGACCACCTCACAAAGATCGGCATCGAGACCATCCGCACTCGCATCCACTGCCTCACCAGCCATATCCTCACGCAGCTATCCCAACTCCGCCACGACAACCACCAACCCCTCGTCAAGCTCCACGGCCCCGCCACCACCGACATGCGCGGCGGCACCATCACCTTCAACCTCTACGACCCCGCCAACCAACGCCTCGACTATCGCCGCATCGAAGAACTCGCTGGCCAGCAGAACCTCTCCCTTCGTACCGGCTGCTTCTGCAACCCCGGCGCCAACGAATCCGCCGAAGGTCTCAACGATCACGACATCCGCGCCGGCATCTCTCTCGGCGCCGAACTCAACCTCCCCAACTTCGTCAAACTCATGGACGCGAACGGCACCAACAAAAGTGCCGGCGCCGTCCGCGCCTCCCTCGGTGTCGCCAGCAACTTCGCCGACGCGCAAAAGCTCATCGACTTCATCGCCACCTTCCTCAACCGCCAACGCCACACCCTCGGCGAAGTCACCGTCGAAGACGACACCTGCCGCGTCATCCGCGACAGCAGCTAAATTTGAAAGCAAATCCCCATTGCGATCCCCGGCAATGGCAACCTCATTGCAATTTTTTCTTCGCCAGCGGAACCGCATAAGCCGCCGGTGGATTTTGCCCCCGCGTCCCCGCCAGCTTCTTGTAAATCTCCATCGCCTCAGCCTTCCGCCCAAGCTTCTCCATCGCATCCGCCTTGAGACATTGAATAAACACATCATTCTGATTCGCCTTTTCCAGATCCGCCAAAGCACCCGAGGCATCCCCCGTGTACAACTTCACATACCCGGTCAAATACGGATAAAACAACTCCTGCGCCTTCTTCAACTCCGTCATCTCGTCCAGCGCCACCCTCGCCGAAGCCACGTACTCCTCAGCCAAAGCCCGATTCCCCCTCCGCGCTGCCAACCGGGCTTTCGCATGCTCCAGCCGGTACTCCCACAACGCACGACGATCCGCGCTGATAACAGGCTCCTTCAACCCCAACTCAGTCCCCTTCTGATACCACTTCTCCGCCGTCTTCAAATCCCCCGCATCGATACAAACCCGCGCAGCCTCATTCGCCATCTCCCCCTGCTGATAGAACGCATTCTTCGGCTCCTCCTTCTCACGCGTCACCCAATACGCAATCACCTTCTCCTCAGACTCCACCGTCTTGCCGCAATGCCCCTCGAATGCATACGACATCGCCATAGCCCGATGCGCATTCGCCACTTCTTTCGCCAGAATCGCTCGTGCCCCAGCATAATCCCCAGCCAGATCTAACTCAATCGCCTGCCGCATCGCCTCCGGCTGCTGCGGCCTCCCACCCTGCGCGAGCAACGTCAATCCACACATAAGTCCAACCAGGAGCTGTTTCATTGGACAAATCTTGTCACACCCCGCTCTCTTACGTCAGCGGAAATCGAACCCCAATGCCTACAATGAAGTCATGGCCGATCCCGATGTCCTTCGCTGGGTGAACACCTGGAAGCAAGCTGGCCTCGAACTGGAATCCATCCGTCTCGAGGAACTTCGCTCCACCGATACCACACAGTCTCTGCGAATGCTCGCCTCCCTCTTCAACCAGGCCACTCGCACTCACCCCCCTCGACAGGATTCCGGCCTCGTCGAAATGCAGCGCGTCTTTGCCAGGCTGCGCCCCAGGTGATCGATCTCCTCGAAGACGCTGTACTTTTGCAGTCCTTCTGCGAAGCACAGGCTTGGAGCTATTGCTTCATCGGGGGAATTGCCGTCCAGCGATGGTCAGAACCCAGGATCACTCGCGACCTCGACCTGTCTCTCTTCGTCGGCTTTGGCAACGAGGAGCATTTCATTGACTCCCTGTTGCAATCCTTCGCCCCTCGCCGGCCAGATGCAAAAGCCTTCGCCCTACGCCACAGGGTGCTCCTACTCGAATCCAGTCAGAAAAATGGAATTGATATCTCAATGTCCGCCCTACCCTTCGAGCAATCCGCAATCTCCCGCTCCACATGGTTCGAATTTGCCCCGAATGTCACACTCCGCACCTGTTCCGCCGAAGACCTCATGATCATGAAGCTCTTTGCCAGCCGTCCCCTCGACATTCGCGATGCGGAAGGCATCGCCATCCGCCACGGTCATATCCTCGACTGGGCATACATCGAAACCAATCTCGCCCCATTGGCAGAGGCAAAAGAAGCCCCGGAGATCATGTCACTGTTCGCAACACTGCGCTCAGGCCAGCATCCCAAACACTAGCCAACCGCGCCCCTCTCCACGACTCAAATCACCAAATCTTATAATTAGCCAAATTTATGCTCAACTCGTCTTGCATTTGCCACGCTTTTGGCTTATTCTACGAAGTATGACGAATCTGACTGGCGCAACCCGCTACCAACGGCCTGCCGTCATTCCCGTCATTCGGGCCGTTGTCATTATCATTGGCATTCTCCTCGTAGGAGTTGGGGTCGTACAAGTACCCTGCACTCCCGCTTGAGCGGCCTCCGGAATCTTAAATTCTAGGCCACTGGCGGGAAGCTAAAATCCTACCAGTGGCCTTTATCTTTGTCTATCGCAGTTTAGGAGTTCAAAAGTTTTATGGCATCCACTATTAACCCGCCCGCTGGCGCCGGCACTCTCATGAGCGGTTCTCACATCCTGCTCGAGTGCCTCGTCCGTGAAGGCGTCGACCTGATCTTTGGTTACCCCGGTGGCGTCACCCTACCCTTCTATGACGCCATGTACGATCACCAGATCCAGCACGTCCTCGTCCGTCACGAACAGAACGCGGCCTTCGCCGCCCAGGGTTATTCCCGCGCCACCGGCAAAGTGGGTGTCTGCTGCGCCACCTCCGGCCCCGGCGCGATGAACCTCGTCACCGGCCTCGTCGACGCCATGATGGATTCCATCCCCGTCGTCGCCATCACCGGCCAGGTCACCTCCAAGCTCATCGGCACCGACGCCTTCCAGGAAGCCGACACCTTCGGCATCACCCGCCCCGCCACCAAGCACAACTTCATGGTCAAGCACGTCTCCGAACTGCCCCGCATCATCCATGAGGCCTTCTACATCGCCACCACCGGCCGCCCCGGCCCCGTCCTCGTCGATATTCCGAAGGACATCTTCCAGGGCTCCACGCAATACCAGCCCGTTGATTCCATCCACCTTCCCGGCTACAAGCTCTACACCGAAGGCCACACCGGCCAGATCCGCCGCGCCGCCCAGATGATCTGGGAAGCCGAGCGCCCCATGGTCTACGCCGGCGGCGGCATCATCCACAGCCACGCCCACAACGAACTCCGCGAACTCGTTGAGCTCGCCGACCTGCCTTGCGTCAACACCCTCATGGGCCTCGGCGCTCTCCCTGGCAACCATCGCAACTTCATCTCCATGCCCGGCATGCACGGCTCCTACGCCGCCAACATGGGCATGTACAACACCGACCTCATCATCGCTCTCGGCGTCCGCTTCGACGACCGCGTTACGGGCCGCCTCAATGCCTTCGCCCCCCACGCCAAGGTCATCCACGTCGACATCGACCCCAGCGAAATCTCCAAGATCCGCAACGCCGAACTCCCCATCGTCGGCGATGCCAAGAAAGTCCTCACCAAGCTCAATAAGGTCATGCGCGAACTCGAACCCGAAATGCGCGCTCAAAAGTCCAGCGCCCGCGCCGAATGGTGGAACACCATCCGCGGCTGGATGGAGCAACACCCGCTCAAGCCTGAGTTCTCTGTCGACGAAATCAAGCCGCAGCACCTGATGGCCGAAATCGATAGCATCTCCGGCGGCGAAGCCATCGTCACCACCGACGTCGGCCAGCACCAGATGTGGGCCGCGCAATTAATCCGGTACAATCATCCTCGCCTCTGGATCAACTCCGGTGGCCTCGGCACCATGGGCTTCGGCCTCCCCTCGGCCATCGGCGCGCAGTTCGCCTGCCCCGACAAGCTCGTCTTCTCCATCTGCGGTGACGGCGGCTTCCAGATGTCCATCCCCGAATTCGCCACCATCGCCAACCACAAGCTCCCCGTCAAGATCATCGTCATGAACAATGGCTACCTGGGCATGGTCCGTCAGTGGCAGGAACTGTTCTACAACAACCGCTTGAGCGAGGTCACTCTCGATAGCTTCCCTGAAGCCCACCTCCTCGCCGGCGCCTACGGCTTCAAGGGCAAGACGATCAGCAAGCCCGAAAAACTCCGTCCTGCCCTGCTCGAAGCGGTCAACGAACCCGGCCCCTACTTCCTCAACGTGCGCGTCACGCCGTTTGAAAACGTCTACCCCATGGTGCCCGCCGGCGGCGCCATCAACGAAATGGTCCTCGGCCAGCCCCAGCCCGTCGCGGTCGCCAGCTAGGTAAATCATCATGCTCCAGACCCTCTCCTTATTAGTCGAAAATAAACCGGGCGCTCTCATGCGTGTCGTCGGCGTCCTCGCCGCGCGCAACTACAACGTCGAGAGCCTTACGGTCGCCCGCACCCTCGATGACACTCTGTCCCGCATGACGATCGTCGTCGACGTCGAGCACAAAGTCCGCGCCCAGGTCGTCAAGCAGCTCAACAAGCTCGTCAACGTCCTCCAGGCCGCCGACCTCACCGAAGAACGCAGCGTCGCTCGCGAGATGGTTCTCCTCCGCGTCCGCGCTGAAATGTCCAATCGCACCGCCATCCTCAAGGAAGCTGAAATCTTCCAGGCCCGCGTCGTCGACTCCTCCGTCGAAGGCTTCGCCATCGAGTGCACCGGCGACCCCGAAAAACTGGACGAATTTATTGACCTCATGCGCAGCTACGGGGAAATCGAAGTCACCCGCAGCGGTTTGGTTGCTGTAACGCTGGAACCGAAGAAACTGCGTCTCGCCACGCCCGTCCCCATGGGCGCTGCCGAAGAAGAAGAACAAGAAAGGGTACTGAGCAAGTAAATGCCAAACCGCTACTACGAAAAAGACGGCAATCTGGGCCTCCTCAAAGACAAGACCATCGGGATTGTCGGATATGGTTCCCAGGGCCACGCCCACTCGCTGAACCTTCGGGATTCCGGCCTCAATGTTGTCGTGGGTCTCTATGAAGGTTCCAAGTCCTGGGCCAAGGCCGAAGCCGCCGGTCTCAAGGTCATGACGGTCGCCGAAGCCACCAAGGCCAGCGACTTCCTCATGATCCTCGTCAGCGACCACATCCAGGCCGACCTGTACGAGAAGGAGATCAAGCCCAACCTCACCGCTGGCAAGACGCTCATGTTTGCCCACGGCTTCAACATCCACTTCGGCTTCATCACCGCTCCCGAAGGCGTTGACGTCACCATGGTCGCCCCCAAGGCTCCCGGCCATCGCGTTCGCGAACTGTACACCGAAGGTGTCGGCGTCCCGGCCCTCGTTGCTGTTCACCAGAACGCCACCGGCAAGGCTCTCGAGAACTCACTCGCCTACGCCCTCGGCCTCGGCTGCCTCAAGGCCGGCGTGATCGAAACCAACTTCCGTGAAGAAACCGAATCCGATCTCTTCGGCGAACAGGCTGTCCTCTGCGGCGGTGTCAGCGAACTCATCAACGCGGGCTTTGAAACCCTCGTCGATGCCGGCTACGCCCCCGAGATCGCCTACTTCGAATGCCTCCACGAGCTCAAGCTCATCGTCGACCTCATCTATGAGGGCGGCCTCGGCTACATGCGCTACTCGGTCTCCGATACGGCCGAATATGGCGACTACGTCACCGGCCCGCGCATCATCACCGACGCCACTCGCGCCGAGATGAAAAAGGTCCTCACCGAGATCCAGGAAGGCACCTTCGCCCGCAACTGGATGGCTGAAAACAAGAACGGCCGCGGCAACTTCCTCGCCATGCGCAAGAAGGGTGCCAACACTCGCATTGAAACCGTCGGCAAGGAACTCCGCGAAATGATGACCTTCCTCAAGAAGAAGAAGGAAGTCGGCGTCCCTCAGGAGTAACCATGCGCATCCTTACCTTCGACACGACCCTCCGCGACGGCACCCAAGGGGAAAACGTCAGCTACAGTGTCGACGATAAGCTCGCCATTGCGATGAAACTCGATGAGCTGGGCATTGACTACATTGAAGGCGGTTGGCCGGGTTCGAATCCGAAGGATAAGGAATTTTTTGCTCGTGCCAAGGGCCTCAAGCTGCATCACTCGCGCTTGACGGCCTTTGGCGCGACGCGCCTCGCGCGCAACCCTGTTGAGAAAGACGCGAGCGTCAACGCCCTCGTCGAAAGCGAAACTCCCGCTGTCGCCATCTTCGGCAAGAGCTGGGATCTCCACGTCCATCGCGCCCTCGGCATCACCGAGGACGAAAACCTCAAGCTCATCGCCGAAACCGTCGGCTACCTCAAGAAGCACGGCCGCGAAGTAATCTACGACGCCGAGCACTGGTTCGACGGCTATAAGGCCAACCCCACCTATGCCCTCCAAACCCTCGAAGCCGCCGCCAATGCCGGCGCCGACGCCCTCGTCCTTTGCGACACCAACGGCGGAACCCTCCCGGGCCAACTCGCTGAAATCGTCTCGGAAGTCCGCAAGCGCTTCGACAAGATCATCGGCATCCACTGCCATAACGATTCCGACGTCGCCGTCGCCAACACCATCGCCGCCGTCGAATGCGGCGCAACCCACGTCCAGGGCTGCCTCAACGGTTATGGCGAACGCTGCGGTAACGCCAATCTCGCGAGCGTTATCGCGAATCTCGAATTAAAGCTCGGCCACACCACCATTGGCCCCGAGAAGCTCGAACACCTCACCAGCGTCTGCCGCTACCTGGCCGAACTCGCCAACCTGCCGCTGGCCAACAACCAACCCTACGTCGGCAAGAGCGCCTTTGCCCACAAAGGCGGAGTCCACGTCAGCGCCATCCTCAAAGATTCTTCGACCTACGAGCACATCATCCCCAAGGCCACCGGCAACCGCCAGCGCGTGCTGCTGAGCGACCTCTCCGGCCGCGGCAACATCATCTACAAGCTCGAAGAGCGCGGCCTCGGCGACCGCCTCTCGCCGGAAGCCCGCCGCGAACTTCTCGAGCGCATTAAAGACCTCGAATACGAAGGCTACGACCTCGAAGCCGCCGAAGGCACCTTTGAGATGTTGGTGCGCGAAGCCCTCCACCCTGGCGTACATTTCTTCGATGTCGTGAACTACGAAGTCGCCACCCGCTCCACCCCCGGCGGCAAGTCGACTACAACCGCCAGCGTCATCGTCAAGCTCGGCGACGGCAGCATCCTTTCGGCCTCCGCCCTCGGCGACGGCCCGGTGAACTCCCTCGACCTCTCGCTCAGGCAATGCCTCAGCCAGCGCTACCCCGAGATCGCCCAAGTCCGCCTCACCGACTACAAAGTCCGTGTATTAGACGCCAAACCCGGCACCGCCGCCAAGGTGAGAGTCTTGGTGGAATGGAGCGACTTCAAGCGCACCTGGGCCACGGTCGGCGTCAGTGAAAACATCATCGAAGCCAGCTGGCGAGCCATGTGCGACGCATTACGCCTCGAGCTGATGCGCCTCCACGACTCCACCGAAGAACTCGACGCCGCCCTCAAAGACTACAGCTGGGGCGTCTAGCCGCCAGCTACAGTCAAGGCATGGCACGCAACAAATGCATGCCAGTCGTGATTCCCGGTCCGCGAGTAATCCCAGAGGAATTGGCCAAAATTCTCAAACTCAAATCCAAGGATGTCGCCCGCCTCGACGCCTTAGTCGCCTCAATCCCAGAACTGCACGATTTCTCAGAATCCATCATTCGCCGCCACAAGGCAAAGCTCGCCGCTGCATCGGCAGCCTTGCTTCCTTAGCCGCAAAGGTCAGCGCTGCACGAACGCCTTCTTGAGTGAGATGCGGGTAAGCCAGTAGAATATCGGCCTCCGTTTGCCCCGCTGCAAACTCCTCAAGGATCAACTCCACCGTGATCCTGGTGCCACGAATCACAGGCTTCCCCAGCATCACCTTGGGATTCGAAACCACCACACCGTCATCATTCATTCGGCCACACCCTTTGAGTCCAGCAATCAAACCGAGAAAAGCTCATCGCTTTGCGGAACCAGCATGTTGTACAAAACATCCGGGTCCAGATCTGCCCCGTTCGGCCACGAAACGGTGCCTAACTCGGGATCGACTCGAACCTGTGCAAAGTAATCTGGCTCCTGCAGCGGAGCAAACACTCCGCGAAAGCTCAGCATTTCGCCAAGATCCACAATCCCCTCGACGCCATCCTCGTAGCGGATCTTGAGTCGATACCCTTCAACCGGACTTGCAAAGACGATATCTTTCAGCATGGTGTTTACTCCAAAGGCGCGATCAGCTTGAGTTCTTCCTCTTGCCTTGCCAACTTCCAATCCTCCATCAATTCGGCTTGGTGCAAGCCTGCCCATTCGGTTACGAGCGACATCGCCCTAGGTGAACGGCTCCCGCGCAGCACTGAGAGCTTCTCGACTTCGATCAGCGCCTTTTGCCCGCCATGCCGCACATGAAAATGCTGCGGATCATGATCCGCTTAATATATTTGAACGACAATTCCAAACAAGCGACTGATTTCAGGCACCGCACTCTCAACCTAGCGCCAGCATGACGGCCATGCACAATGACTAGGCGCCAATGAAAATCACGCTCATCGAACCAGCAATTGCCTTCTCATGCTCCAAGCGATCCGCGATCACCCTTAGGGCCAGCGCTTGCACCGCCGCAGTCGCTTTTGTTTTCGACCGGCCGTAGGCCGTCACACCGGGCAACGCAGGAATGTCCGCCAACCATCGGCCATCGTCCTCCCGCTCGTACTCGATGGTTAGCGAAAAGCCCTGAGAACCATTGCGCATGCCTCCATGATGCGGTTAAGTATTAAGAGTTTTGCAAAAAGGAAATGGGTCATGCTAAACCTTTCACAAATCCGTTAGCGGCGGAGAAAGAGGAAAGGCAGATGACCCGAAAGCAGAATAGCGCAAAAGCG
>Ga0194134_10000460_pt1 | contig 62131 bp, 62 predicted proteins | sample TA2KigOff0mmetaG_FD_148602 | JGI IMG/M metagenome (GOLD analysis project Ga0194134, IMG submission 148602) | Freshwater microbial communities from Lake Tanganyika, Tanzania - TA2015056 Kigoma Offshore 0m | ecosystem: Environmental > Aquatic > Freshwater > Lake | place: Tanzania: Lake Tanganyika...
CAATCTAAAGTAATCTGGCACCCTGAAGGCATTTCGTTCTGAGAAATAAACGCGCTCTGATCCTGCATAGTCAAATTTGGCTATAGGTAAGGTCACTGGCCTTCCGGTACTGTATTTGCCAGCTAGGGTCACATTGAGCCTCTTGCTCAGCTCTAGGTTACTGACTAGGTTGGCATTATGTGGCTGGTCAAAATTACTGGGGTACCACTTGGAACCGTTGATTTGTTCTTTTCTCTCGCTAGGGTCTGTTTGCAACAAGGACCTACTGTAGGTATACGCTAAGGAACCGTTGAGTTTTCCTCTGGTCTTTTTCATGTAGAGCTCTAGTCCATAGGCCTTTCCCTGTGTGACCAAGACGTCTTGTTCTATGCGTTGGTTGAGCACAATACTTGCTCCAGAGCGATAGTCTAGCAAGCGCTCCATAGTCCTGTAGTAGAGTTCAGCCGAAAACTCTAACGCCCCTTGTTGGGAACTTGTGACATATCCTAGGGCATATTGAATTCCAAGTTGAGGGGCCAAGAAAGAATCGCTCAACTTCCAGGTGTCGGTAGGTGTGACTACAGAGGAATTGCTCAGCAAATGGATGTTTTGTCTCATGGAATTAATCCCTGCTTTGATGGATGAATTTCTAGAAATCGCATAGCGCCCAGATAGCCGCAACTCGGGCCCGTGGTAGGTCTGCACATTTTCACCTGCATCGTAATTTTGCTCTCCTGTAATATTTTCACTCAAATAGGGTTCGTCTTTCGCATAAATAGGGAGCACTTGCGGGCCTAGGAAGGTATAGAGGTTGTATCTCAAACCCGCACTAAGAGACCATTTTTCGTTGATCTCTAGTTCATCTCCCAAGAAAATTGACCAATCCATGGCATGTTCTTGTGCTAATTCGTCGGGGATTACCCCGCTTGATTCCCCAAAGGGCAGTAGCCTACCTGGATTGAGTTGGTAGCGAATGCCATGTACCCCATAGGTCAACAGGTGTTTTTCTCCTTTCTCTTGTCGGAAATTTGCCTTAAGAAATTGCTGCTTGAGATCAAATTGATAGCGGTAAGCATTCAGGGGATTGTCTTCTCCTTCTACGTTAAAGGCATAGGCATCTTGCCCTACAGAGAAGGTCGCTTCCAAGTCATCCGAAAAATAATGGGTCCAAGAAATCGCTACATTTTTATTGGAATAACTGTATACGGTATCTGGATCAAATTGAAACTCATCTTTGCTGTAGTACCCGGATACTCGAAGTGCATCTTTTTCCCCGAGTTGATGGGTGACGGTTCCATTAAAATCTCCAAAAGATGCCCTACTAGCTCCTAAGTCGATCTTATCTGCTAAAAAGTCAAGTAACCAATCCGAATACGTCAAGCGTGATCCCAGGACAAAGGTAGTGTTTTGTCCTATGGGGCCTTCTAAGCTAAAGCGACTCGTCATGGGCCCAATCCCCCCAGATCCTCCGATTTTATCTGTTCTCCCTTTTTTGGGAGTTACTTGCAAGACGGAAGATAACCTCCCTCCTAAGTTTGAAGGGATACCTGATTTGTACAGTTCCACTCCCTGTACCATATCTGAATTGATGGCTGAAAAAAATCCAAATAAGTGTGAGGGATTAAACAAGGTATTTTGGTCCAGAAGGATGAGGTTTTGATCGGCGGCACCTCCACGGACATTGAAACCAACAGAAGCTTCCCCGGCAGTATTTACTCCTGGCATGGTCAGAAGTCCTTTGATGATATCTACTTCCCCCATGACTGCAGGTAATCTTCTCATTTCTTGCACCGATAGGGACTGTACCCCCATTTCTGGACGAGAGACATTGGTCAATGCCCCAGAGCGCACCACCACCTCACTAAGAGAAAAAATCCCCTCACCTATATTAAGTTCTAAAACGGCATCCCCAAGTACATCCAAGAGTCGTTGCTCGGTATATCCCCCTATGTTTTGAATATACAGGGTCGTGTATCCTTTAGGCAAAACCAGATCAAACTCACCTTCTTTATTGGTGATGGTTTGTCGCATGGACTCCTTTTCGTAGACGATGGCCCCTTCAATGGCTTGATTATTTTCCAAGCTTTTTACTACTCCAGAAAGTTTAGCTTCGGTACCAAGACCTGGCCTGCCAATCACGTACCGTCTATTTCTTACGAATTCGTCTTGAGGAGATGCGCTATTCAAAGCGGATGAGGTGCTTGCTTGAAAATAATTAGGCAAGAATTCTACAGGAAATTTTCCGCCTTTAAGAATATACACCTCTTTTTGAGCAGAAATGGAAAAATTCAGATCCGTTTTTAAGAAAATAATTCCCAAGACATCCTCTAATTTGTCTCCATTCGCTTGAAGATTTACGGTCAATTGTGAAACATCCTCCGAATGGTAAATAAATCTATAGGGGGTTTCCTTCTCTATCAATTCGGCAAATCGTTGGAAAGAAATACCTGCGAACAATCCAGTAACTTCTTTATCCTGCTGTCCAAAAGCAGGGAAGCAGGCCATGAAAGCCAGGAAAAAAGCTAAAAGGATGCGGTGGTATTTAAGGGACATTATTTTGTGCTAGAATAGGATACTATAAATTTCAAAAAGGCAGGGGGTGATTTCTTGAAAGACAAGCCTTTTGATTTCACTTCTTTCTTCCCTATTTTTTGGTCGAGGCCTAAAACAACATAGGCATCCGAGGCCTTTTTTATAGGATGGAAGCCCCCCTCCTGGTAAAGAAAATAATCTACTTTTTCGAGGTATTCTTCTTGAAACCTAGAGATTTCTCGAAGGGCTTTGGTGGTCTTGTAGGGCTTGGAAAGCGCTATGGTTTTTTTCTCTTCCAGCACCTGATAGATCCCATTTCCATGGTGTGGGTAGCTTTCATTTCCTGAGAAAAAACGAAAGTGGTCTCCATTTCCAAGAACAAACCCATCTATTTTTTCAGGCTTGATCAAGATCTTCTGGTTGAATATGGGATGAAAAGTAAGTAACTGGTCCTGGTAACTATCGTAAAGCAAGGGAACATCGGGATAAGTAATGCCATTGATTCGGAGCGTTCCTCTCTCAAATTGCCTAGAGATATGGTAAGGGTCACCTTTGATGAAAAGGGAGGGCTCGGCATATTGCCCACCAGTGATGAGTTCCTGAAAATAAGGAATCTCCTCTCTATAGGCACTCAAGTAGGGCAAATCAGCACGAACTACCTGGGCAAAATCCAAGACAGGTAGAAAAAGGAAGGTGCTAAAGAATAAAAATTGTATTTTTCGCATACTGAAAAATACGATTGAAAATTCTTATAATTCTTATTTATTCAGAATATGTTTAAATGGTCAATGGCTAGGTTAAACGGAATAGAATCTACTACGATGCACTTAAGAAGACAGTTTCTCAAAACCCTTGCTGTAGCTCCACTGGCAGTTACCTCCATTCCCTTGGCTCAGGCAAATCCTATAAAAAAAAGGGACACGCAATTTAAATTTTCCTTAAACACCAGCACCATCAGGGGCCAAAAGTTATCCCTGCCTCAGATGATTGACCTTGCGGCAAGAGCCGGATATGACGGCATTGAACCCTGGATGATGGAGATAGAGGCTTATCAAAAGGAGGGATATAGCATAGCTTCCCTCAAAAAGCGGATTCGAGATGCGGGGATAGAACTGGTAGATTGCATAGGATTTCCGACTTGGTTGGCACAAGATGAGACGAAGAGTAAGCAGGGGTTTGAGCAAATGGAAAAAGAAATGGGGCTCTTGGCAGAATTGGGCTGTACCCGAGTCGCTGCACCTGCGATTGGAGCGGAGGCCCCGTTGGATTTGCTCCAAGCAGGAGAAAAATACAAGCGCTTGTTGACATTAGGCAGGAAAACTGGAGTCATGCCCCAATTGGAATTTTGGGGTGCATTTCCCGCTTTCTATCATTTGGCGCAAGCCATGGCCGTGGCAGCAGCTGCGGACGATGCAGATGCGAAAATTTTAGCGGACGTTTACCACTTATTTCGCGGGGGTTCGGGATTTGAAGGATTAGAATTGCTAGATGGGCAAGCCATAGACATATTTCATCTCAATGATTTCCCTAAAGACATTCCTAGAACCAGCCAACAGGACAAGGATAGGGTCTTTCCTGGGGATGGGGGTGCACCTATGGAGGAACTTGCAAATCGCTTACGAGACAAGGGAGGGGAAATCATTTTATCCCTAGAACTTTTTAATCCAAGCTATTACCAAATGGATGCTGATTATGTAGTAAAAACGGGACTAGAAAAAATGAAGCTTTTCTTTACGTCTTAAAAAACGAAGAAATTTGAGCACTCCCTTACATGACAAACCCTACGCGGAAAACATAGGGTTCATTGTAATAGGAATTGAGATTGGAATAATTGAGATTATACAAAAAAGTGAAGTTTGCACCTCCTCTTGAGCCAAAGGGAGCAAAATATCCAGCTCCAAGAAAAAGAGATTCTGACCATGTTCTTTCAAAACTATCCTTTGCATATGAATAGGCATTCCAATTGATCGATTCTAGTTCGGAATAAGCAAAAATATTGGGCAATATATTGTACCGAGCAAATGCCCTAGCTCCGTAAGAAGATCCAGCAGCGCCTTGAAAACGGGAATCGTCGTAATATTGGTAAGTCAGCCCTAGCCCAGTCGAAGCTTTCTCATTTACCATGATCCCTGCAAGCGGGGAAATGTCAATGAGGGTAACTGTCCCAAACTGCAGTCCGAGATTGCCCCCATAGTACATCCTATCTTTTAGCACAAAGGGGACTTCAGGATCAATTTCTCTTTGCGCGAAAGATGACAAGGGAAGGGCTGTAATGCCTAAAAAAATCAGAAAAAATATTTTATTTTTCCACCACCACATAAAGATCCTCGGTAGGCTTTTTCATCAAGTACTTTTCTCGAGCAAATTTTTCTAAGAGCTCCGGATTGCCCATCAGTTCTTTTTGTTGCTGAAGTAAGTGTGCCTTTTTCTCCACATAAAAAACTTTCTGATCCTCCAAATCCCAAAGTTGCTTGGTAAGCTGGTAGTGATTGGTCAGACTATTGGAATCAATAAACAGCATCCAAAACAAAAAAGAAAGGGAGGCCAAGACGTAAAAATTTCTACCGTATTTTAAGAACTTCTCCATAGAAAGGAAATAATACGAACGAATATACAAATATCATGCAAAAAAAGACAGTCCCGGATTTCCGGGACTGTTGATTTTATTGAGAACTGTCAATTACTTCAATTTTCCATTAAAAACAGCAGCATCACCAAGTTGCTCTTCTATGCGGAGCAGCTGGTTGTATTTTGCCATACGATCGGAGCGGGATGCAGAACCTGTTTTGATCTGCCCGCAATTGACTGCCACGGCAAGATCGGCAATGGTAGAATCTTCTGTCTCTCCAGATCGGTGTGACATTACGGCGGTAAATCCAGCTCGCTGCGCCATGCTGATGGCGTTTAAGGTTTCTGTGAGGGTACCTATTTGATTTACTTTCACCAAAATAGAATTGGCAGATTTTTCTTCAATTCCTCTTTTCAAAAATTTTACATTGGTGACAAACAAATCGTCTCCCACCAATTGGATCTTGGATCCAATTTTAGCGGTAAGCATGGCCCAGCCTGTCCAATCTTCTTCGGCGCAGCCATCCTCAATAGAGTCGATAGGATATTTTTCGGTCAATTCAGCCAAATAGGCCACTTGTTCCTCACGGCTTCGAATCTTCCCAGTAGGACCCTCAAACTTAGAATAGTCGTATTTTCCATCCTTGTAAAATTCTGAGGACGCGCAATCCAAAGCAATGGTAACCTCTTTTCCAGGAGTATATCCTGCCTTAGCGATTGCATCTAAAATGCAGGCCAAAGCCTCCTCTGTTCCTCCAGAGAAATTAGGAGCAAATCCACCTTCATCCCCTACTGCAGTGCTGAGGTGCTTGTCATGAAGTATTTTTTTCAAGTGATGGAAAATCTCCGCTCCCCAACGAATGGCCTCGGAAAAACTGCTTGCTCCAATCGGGCGAACCATAAATTCTTGGAAAGCGATAGGAGCATCAGAATGGGAACCCCCATTGATGATGTTCAACATCGGTACAGGAAGAGTATTCGCATTTACTCCACCGATGTAGCGGTAAAGTGGCTGTCCAGATTCCATAGCTGCAGCCTTGGCTACGGCCAGAGACACCCCTAGGATAGCATTTGCTCCAAGCTTGCTTTTGGTAGAGTTACCATCCAAGTCTATCATGATTTGGTCGATGGTATTTTGTTCGAAAACATCCATCCCGACCAACTCGGGGGCAATAATTTCATTGACGTTGGCAACGGCCTTTAATACTCCTTTGCCTAAGTATTTGGATTTGTCTCCATCTCGAAGTTCTACGGCTTCATTGACTCCTGTGGAGGCCCCGCTTGGGACAGCTGCCCTACCAAAAGCGCCATTTTCTGTAACTACATCAACTTCTACGGTAGGATTTCCTCTAGAGTCTAGGATTTGTCTTGCATGAATGGATTGAATCAAGGTCATGATTTAAAAGGTTTGTTAGCATTAATTTTTATTCATCAAAGAAACAAAATCGTCAAACAGGTAGCGAGAATCGTGCGGTCCTGGAGAAGATTCTGGGTGATATTGAACAGAGAAAGCAGGTTTATTTTTAAGGCGAATTCCTGCTACCGTATGATCATTCAAATGTACGTGGGTGATTTCCACTTGAGCGCATTGCTCAGCCGCTTCGCGGACCACATTGAATCCATGATTTTGGGACGTGATTTCGCTTTTTCCTGAGGTTAAATTTTTTATCGGGTGATTGAGCCCGCGATGCCCGTGGTGCATTTTATAGGTAGGAATTCCTACCGATGCGGCAAGAAGCTGATGGCCCAAGCAAATGCCAAAAACAGGTTTTCCCGTGCTTAAAATCTGAGTAACTGTGGATACAGCATAGTCCATAACAGCAGGATCACCAGGTCCATTGGATAGAAAATATCCGTCTGGATTCCATTCTTCCATTTCCTGAAGACTGGTTTTAGCAGGAAATACCTTACAATATACTCCTCTACTTGCCAGATTTCGAAGAATATTCTTTTTGATCCCAAAATCGAGGCAAGCTACTTTGATGGGTGCATTGGCCTCGCCAAAAAAATAAGGTTCTTGGGTGCAGACTTGAGAAGAAAGCTCTAAGCCATTCATGTCTGGTACTTTGGCCAAGGCCGCAGCAAGTCCTGTTAGGTCTCCCTCATATTCGGAGCTGATGATGGCATTCATGGCCCCTCTGTCGCGCAGGTGTCGCACCAGCTTTCGGGTATCAATATCGGCGATACCTGTGATGCCAGCTTGTACCAAATAATCCTGCAGGGAACCCGAAGCATCTATTCTGGAAAATACCTCAGAGAAACTATTGACTACAATTCCAGCAACACAAGGATGATTGGATTCTACTTCTTCGGGATGTACACCATAATTTCCAATGTGTGAGGTAGAAGTGACTACGATTTGTCCTGTGTAGGAAGGATCTGTATAAATCTCCTGGTATCCAGTCATTCCAGTATTGAAGCAGATTTCACCTCCATTGGTGCCTGGAGCACCTATGAGTGATCCATAAAAAACAGTTCCATCAGCGAGAAGGAGAGTAGCGTTCTTTTTAATCATGATTTTGGCGATTGGGCAAAGGTAATAAATCTTAGGAAGCCATAAGAGAGACTAAGGCATAAAAAAAGGATTGAACTTGGTCCAATCCTTTTGATGTGAAATTACTTTCCACTTATTTTTCTTCAGTTTCCCCTTCTGCAGATGCATCAGGTGCTTCTGACTCCTCTGAGGTGGCTTCTGCCACCGGAGTTTCCGCCTCCTCAACAACTTCAGCTACAGGAATGACCCCCTCTTCTACAGCCTCTTCTGCTACAACTGGAGCCTCTTCCACCGCAGTTGCTTTGGCAGTTACGGCAGCAGGAGTACTTGGAGTAGTACCTGAAGATCTTCTTGATCTTCTGGTAGTCTTTTTCGCAGGCTTGGCATCCTTCAACATCAGTTCGTTGAAATCTACTAATTCGATAATACACATTTCTGCATTATCTCCTAGACGAAATCCTGTCTTGATGATTCTGGTGTAGCCTCCTGGTCGAGTTCCTACCTTTTCCACTACCTCACCGAAAAGCTCCTTGATAGCCTCCTTACTTTTCAGGTAGGAGAAAGCAATTCTTCTATTGTGGGTGGTGTCTTCCTTGGCTCTAGTCACCAAAGGTTCAACAAACTTTTTCAATTCTTTCGCCTTGGCAAGCGTAGTAGAAATACGCTTATGAAGAATCAGGGAAGATGCCATGTTGGAAAGCATAGCTTTTCTATGCGAAGCAGTCCTACCCAGGTGGTTTATTTTCTTACCGTGTCTCATTGTTATTATTCTTCATCAAGTTTGTACTTAGAAATATCCATGCCAAAGGTCAAACCCTTTTCTTGGATCAATTGCTCCAATTCAGCCAAAGACTTCTTACCAAAGTTTCTGAATTTCATCATGTCTGAAATTTCAAGCTTTGCAAGATCTCCTAGGGTTCTTACATCCGCTGCTTTCAAGCAATTGAAGGCACGAACGGAAAGATCTAGGTCTCCCAAAGAAGTTTTGAGCAGCTTACGCATGTGAAGGAACTCTTCATCGATTGGCTCTGGCTCAGCAATTCCAGAAGAATCCAAGACCATAGTTTGGTCAGAGAATAGCATGAAGTGCTGAATTAAGATTTTAGCAGACTCTTGAAGGGCTTTCTCAGGATGAATAGATCCGTCTGTAGTTACTTCTAGAATAAGCTTTTCGAAGTCAGTCTTTTGTTCTACCCGTGTATTTTCAACGCTATACTTAACGTTTTTGATGGGGGTAAAAATGGCGTCTATTGCGATTTGACCAAATACTTGCTCTTTAGGCTTAGATTCCTCTGCAGGAAGGTATCCTCTTCCTTTTTCGATAATTATCTCTATTTCGAAATTTTTGGTGGAGTCAATATGACAAATTACCAATTCCGGATTTAAGACTTCGAAAGAGGAGGTAAATTTTGCGATGTCACCTGCAGTAAAAACAGACTGATTTTTAATTTCAACAGAAATTTTCCCATCAAATGCATCGTGAATTTTCTTGAATCGAACTTGCTTCAGGTTCAAGATAATGTCAGTCACATCTTCGACTACTCTTTCTATGGTGGAAAATTCATGCACCACTCCTGGAACTTTGATGGAAGTGATGGCGTATCCCTCCAAGGAAGAAAGCAGAATTCTTCTTAGGGCGTTACCTATAGTAACTCCGTAGCCTTTTTCAAGGGGTTTGAAGGTAAATAAGCCATGAAAATCATCGGCTTTTTCCATCACCACCTTTTCGGGCATTTGAAATGCTAATATGGACATATCGTTTGTTCTGTTTTAGCTGAAAATAGGGAAATATTACTTAGAATAAAGTTCGACAATGAGTTGAACCTTAATATTCTCTGGGATATCGTCTCTTCCCGGTACGGTAACGAACTTACCCGCCATGGAAGCATTGTCCCACTCTAGCCAGGAATAGCGCTGAGTGCCTCTACCTGCCAAGCTATTGGTAATTGCTTCAAGAGATTTGGAACGTTCCCTTACCGAAACCACGTCTCCGGGCTTCAAGGTATAAGAAGGAATATTAACCAATTCTCCATTGACCAAAATATGTTTGTGAGATACCAGCTGACGGGCACCACGACGCGTAGGGGAAATCCCCAATCGGTACACGGTATTGTCTAATCTGGCCTCTAGCAACTGAAGAAGGTTTTCACCCGTGATTCCTGATTTTCTAGAAGCGATGTCAAACATTTTCGCGAATTGTCTTTCCAACACTCCATAGATGTATTTTGCCTTCTGCTTTTCAGAAAGCTGAATAGCATATTCAGACTGCTTCTTTCTTCTCCCTCTGCCGTGCATGCCCGGAGGGTAGTTTTTCTTTTGAAGTGCCTTGCTGTGCCCTTCGATTGCTTCTCCAAATCTTCTGGAGATTTTAGCTTTTGGACCTGTATATCTTGCCATACTAGTGCTTTTTTACAATTAAACTCTTCTACGCTTAGGTGGACGACATCCGTTGTGAGGCATAGGAGTAACGTCAATGATGGTCGTTATGTCCAAACCTACATTTTGCAATGTTCTGATCGCAGACTCTCGACCAGCGCCCGGTCCTTTTACGAAAACTTCGATTTTTCTCAATCCAAGTTCGTAAGCTGCTTGCCCACAATTTTGTGCGGCCATTTGAGCAGCGTAAGGAGTATTCTTTTTAGATCCACGGAAACCCATCTTACCGGCAGAAGCCCATGAGATGACATGACCTGAAATATTGGTAATAGAGATGATGATGTTGTTGAAGGAAGCTTTGATGTGAGCTTGGCCCACTGCTTCTACCTTCACTACTCTTTTTTTACCTTTTGCTTTATCGTTTCTTTTCTGAGCCATAATCTAAATCAGGTTTTATTTAGTTGCCTTCTTTTTGTTGGCAACGGTCTTACGCTTGCCCTTTCTTGTTCTGGCATTGTTTTTCGTGCTCTGACCACGAACAGGAAGTCCTTTTCTGTGTCGTAATCCTCTATAGCATCCGATATCCATCAGACGCTTGATGTTGAGTTGAATCTCCGATTTCAACGCACCCTCTGTTCTGAACTCTTCAGAGATGATTGTTCTGATCGCGGTTGATTCTTCATCGTTCCACTCTCCGGCTTTTTTGTCGAAGGAGATTCCTGCTTTGCTCAGGATAGCTCTGGCTGAACTTCTACCAATACCGAAAATGTAGGTAAGTCCGATTTCGCCACGCTTATTGTCTGGTATGTCTACACCTGCAATTCTAGCCATGATTAACCTTGTCTTTGTTTATACTTAGGATTTTTTTTGTTGATGACGTAAAGCTTTCCTTTTCTTCGGATCACCTTACATTCAGCACTTCTTTTTTTGATAGATGCCTTAACTTTCATTTGCTTATTATTTTAAATTTCGGCCAAATGCAATCCCGCAGAAGAAGAAAGAATCCATAGGGATCACTCCTCTTGCTCGATTACATTTCAGTTTATTTATATCGATACACAATTCTACCTTTTGTTAAATCATAGGGAGACAACTCTAGTTTTACTTTATCTCCTGGAAGGATTTTGATATAATTCATCCTCATTTTTCCAGAAATATGGGCAATCAATTGATGTCCATTTTCAAGTTCCACCTTAAACATCGCATTGGATAATGCTTCTGTAATGGTGCCATCTTGCTCTATTGACGTCTGTTTGGCCATGTTAGAATCTATGTATCTCTTCTATGTATTTATGTGTAGTTAAAACTTCTGTTCTGTCTTCAAAAATTGCTACCGTATGCTCATAATGGGCGGAAGGCTTTCGATCTGCTGTTCGAATGGTCCATCCGTCTTTTTCTTGGACAATATTACGTGTACCAAGATTGATCATGGGCTCAATGGCAATCACCATACCTTGCTTCAGCAAGGGGCCACTGCCCTTCTTGCCGTAATTAGGAACTTCAGGAGATTCGTGAAGTTTTCGACCCAAGCCATGACCGACCAATTCTCGGACAACGGTATAGCCTTTGGCTTCTACAAATTTCTGAATCGCATAGCCTATGTCGCCTATACGATTGCCAAATGTGGCTGCTTCAATTCCTAAGTAGAGTGAATCTCTAGTGGCTTTTAATAAGGCTAAGACAGAAGGGGATACTTCACCTATGGGGTATGTATAAGCGGAATCGCTATGAAAACCTTGGTGAAAGACTCCACAATCTACTGAGATTATATCGCCATCTTTCAATTCGTACTCGCTCGGAAATCCATGAACTACTACTTCGTTTACAGAAATACAGAGGGAGCTAGGAAACCCGTTGTAGCCCTTAAAGGAAGGTACTGCTCCGTGGTCCCTAATATACTCTTCAGCAATTTTATCTAAGAAGGAGGTCTTTACCCCTTTCTTGACATACTTGGCGATTTCTCCGTGAGCTCTTCCAAGAATGTCGGCACTTTGTTTTATTTTCTCAACTTCTTCCGAAGTCTTGTATTGAATCATATTTACGCTACTTGGTAATTGGAAGAATTGTTCTTCACGTTACCACTTTTCATCATGCCTTCGTAATGCCTCATCAACAAATAACTTTCAATCTGTCGCAAGGTGTCCATGATGACCCCCACCATGATGAGCAAAGGAGTACCTCCAAAGAACTGTGCAAACTCCCCACCCACTCCAGCAACAATAGCAAGTGCAGGAAGAATGGCCACTGCTGACAAAAGAATTGAACCTGGAAGAGTGATCTTGGATATGATGCCATCGATAAATTCTCCCGTAGGCGCTCCAGGCTTGATACCTGGTACAAAGCCCCCATTTCGTTTCATGTCTTCCGCTATTTGCTCTGGATTGACCGTAATGGCCGTGTAGAAAAAGGTAAAGACAATGATGAGGGTAGCAAATAATACGTTGTATTGCCAAGAAGTAAAGTCAGAGAATGTCGTGCCAATGTAGTTGGCAATATCACTTTCTCCGGCCCAAATTTGAGCAATTAAGGCCGGAACAAACATCAAGGATTGTGCGAAAATGATGGGCATAACTCCAGAGGCATTGACCTTGATAGGAATGTACTGACGCTGTCCACCATATACTTTTCCACCTACTACTTGCTTGGCGTATTGTACAGGAATACGACGTGTAGCCTCAGTTAAAGCTATAACTCCCACGACCACGAAGAATAAAACAAGCGCTTCAATGATCAATAAAAGCATGCCCGAAGAACCCTTTTCCAAGCCTTCTGCAATCAAGGCTCCAGGGAAGCGGGAAATGATTCCTATCATAATCAGCATGGAAATACCATTTCCTATGCCTTTTTCAGTGATTTTCTCTCCCAACCACATGCAAAACATAGTGCCTGCTGCGAGCAAAACCAGAGAGCTAAACATGAAAAGAGAAGTATCAATCATCACCGCACCGGTAGGTAGAATCGTCGCAGTGACGTATCCAATTCCTTGGGCAATGGTAATCGCAATAGTAAGTACACGGGTAATTTGGTTGATTCTTTTTCTACCAGATTCCCCTTCTTTTTGCATTTTTTGAAAATAAGGAACTCCGACAGTAAGCAACTGCAGCACGATGGATGCAGAGATATAAGGCATAATTCCCAAGCCGAAGATAGAGGCATTGCTAAAAGCGCCTCCTAGGAAAGTGTCAATTAATCCAAAAATCCCTTCGGGAGCGTTTCCAAGTTTGGAAGGATCTACTCCAGGAAGAACAATGAAAGACCCCAACCTAAAGATGATCAGGAATCCTACGGTATTAAGGATCCTGACCCTTAGGTCTTCGATGGAGAAAATATTCTTAACTGTCGAAATAAACTTTTTCATCTACTTAATCAAAGCTTGGTTACAGTTCCTCCCAAGTTCTCTATAGCTGCGGTAGCAGTAGCAGAAAATTGGTGAGCACTTACGTCTAGTTTGGAAGTCAACGTTCCCCCACCCAAAACCTTAATTTTATCATTTTTGGAGGCAAAACCATGAGAAACCAAGGTTTCTAGCGTAATAGAAGTGAGTTTGTATTCCGTAGCAAGGTTTTGCAAGGTATTTAAATTGATAGGCTTGTATTCTACCTTATTCAAGGACTTGAAACCAAACTTAGGTACACGACGCTGAAGTGGCATCTGACCCCCTTCAAATCCAATTTTTGATTTGTACCCAGATCTTGATTTTGCTCCTTTATGACCTCTTGTGGAGGTTCCGCCTCTACCCGAACCGGTACCGCGACCGATTCTTTTGCGGTTTTTGGTAGATCCTTCTGCGGGAGTTAATGTATTTAGTTTCATGATTATACTTCCTCCACTTTTACAAGGTGATTCACTTTATTTACCATTCCAGCGATTTGCGGGGTATTTTCAACCTCCACGCTTTTGCTGATACGACCTAAACCAAGCGCAATAATGGTGGCCTTCTGATTCTTAGGCCTATCGATCGTACTTTTTATTTGAGTAATTCTAATCTTAGACATAATGCTTAGCCGTTAAAAACTTTAGCCATTTTTACTCCTCTCTGCTGAGACACGGAAATAGCATCTCTGAGTTGCACAAGGGCGTCGATAGTTGCTTTAACCACATTGTGAGGGTTGGAAGAGCCCTTGGATTTGGCCAATACGTCGGTAACTCCAGCAGACTCAAGCACTGCGCGCATCGCACCACCGGCAATTACACCCGTACCTGCAGCTGCGGGCTTGATCAACACCAGACCTCCTCCGAATTTTCCAATTTGCTCATGAGGGATAGTTCCTTTTAATACGGGAACTTTCACCAAATTCTTTTTAGCATCTTCGATGCCTTTGGTAATGGCATCGGTAACTTCGTTGGCTTTACCCAACCCGTAACCAACAACACCTTGGCCGTCACCTACTACCACAATTGCCGAGAAAGAGAATCTTCTACCTCCTTTTACCACTTTGGCTACTCGGTTGATAGCAACTACTTTTTCTTTCAATTCTGTATCTGTAGCCCTGATAGGCTTTCTTCTTACTTGAGACATAACGATTAGAATTTAAGGCCTCCCTCTCGAGCTCCTTCTGCCAAAGCTCTTACATTACCATGATACAAGTAGCCGTTACGATCGAAGACTACTTCAGAAAGCCCACTAGCCACTGCTCTTTCAGCAAGTTTTTTACCTACTTCTTTAGAAACAGCTACCGTGGTATTTGCCTTTGCTCCTAGTTCTTTGGAAGAAGCTTGAGCGAGTGTTTGTCCCTTAAGGTCATCCACCAATTGAGCATAAATGCCAGTATTGCTTTTGTATACTGACAGACGAGGTCTGGAATCGGTACCGAAAATTTTTCTGCGGATACCCTGCTTGATTCTAAGTCTTCTGGAACTTTTATTAAATGCCATATCCTTTTATTTTTTACTGGCAGTTTTACCAGCCTTACGTCTAACAATTTCATCAATAAAACGCACCCCTTTTCCTTTGTAAGGCTCAACCTTACGTAGGGATTTGATCTTAGCTGCTACTTGGCCAATCAATTCCTTGTCAATTCCTTCTAGAGTGATCATGGGATTTTTTCCCTTGGGAGTATCTGTTTTTAAGGAAATCTCACTTGGAAGGGCCATGAAAATATTGTGAGAGTAGCCTAAGCTAAGCTCTAGCACTTGGCCTTGATTAGAAGCCTTGTATCCCACACCTACCAACTCCAAATCTTTCTTGTACCCTTGAGAGACACCAACAACCATATTGTTGATCAAGGCTCTGTAAAGGCCGTGCATAGATTTATGTCTTTTGGACTCCGTGGGCCTAGTGAGAACAATCTCGCCGCCCTCCACTTTTACCTGAATATCTGGATTCACATCCTGAGCCAGGGTACCCTTAGGACCTTTAACAGTGACAGTTCCGTGAGCTGTCACGTCTACAGTAACACCGCTGGGTACATGTATTGGTTTTTTACCTATTCTAGACATGATAGTATATTAATAAACGTAGCAAAGTACTTCGCCTCCGATTCCTTCGGTTCGGGCTTCTTTGTCTGTCATCACTCCCTTAGAAGTAGAAACGATAGCTATCCCAAGACCATTGATTACTCGGGGAAGCTCGTCGTGCTTGACATATTTTCTTAAACCTGGAGTACTAACTCTTTCCAGGCTCACGATAGCATTTTGCTTGGTAGTAGGATTGAACTTTAAGGCTATTTTGATGGTACCTTGAGGCCCATTTTCTTCAAACTTATAGTTTTGAATGTAACCCTTGTCATGCAATACTTTGGTGATCTCCTTCTTGATGTTAGAAGCAGGTATCTCAACGATTCTATGGGATGCCTTGATGGCATTCCTTAGTCGGGTTAGATAATCGGCTATTGGATCAGTCATATTTAATAAAGTCTAGCACAGCCCAAATTGGGCGTGCAAAGTTACGAATTGATTTTTAGAATAAAAACTACTGTCGTTGTTTTACCAGCTAGACTTTGTCAATCCTGGGATCTTACCTGCAGAAGCCATTTCTCTGAAGGTTACCCTATTGATACCGAACTTTCTCATGTATCCTTTAGGACGACCGGTGAGCTTGCAACGGTTGTGAAGTCTTACCGGAGAGGCATTTTTCGGTAATTTGTCAAGTGCCTCATAATCTCCTGCAGCTTTCAGCTCGGCTCTTTTTTTGGCATACTTAACTACCAGCCTTTGTTTTTTTCTCTCGCGAGCTTTGATGGACTCTTTTGCCATAATGGTATTAATTATTTTTTGTAGCGAATGGCATTCCGAAGGCTTTTAGCAAAGCTAAAGCTTCTTCATCTGTGTGGGCAGTGGTCACGAAGGTGATATCCATGCCAGAGATTTTATTTACTTTCTCAATAGAAATTTCTGGGAAAATAATTTGCTCTGTCACACCCAAGGTATAGTTACCTCTGCCATCAAAACCTTTGTCGGAAATTCCCTTGAAATCACGAACCCGTGGAAGGGCTACGGTCATCAATCTATCTAGGAATTCATACATACGCTCCCCTCTAAGGGTAACTTTTGCACCGATAGGCATATTTTCTCTCAACTTAAAGTTGGAGACCGCAATTTTAGATTTGGTAGCCACTGCACGTTGTCCAGTGATCAAGGACAATTCCTCGACGCCTTGGTCTACCAATTTCTTATCTGCCACAGCAGCACCAATTCCCTTATTCAGAACAATCTTCGTAAGTTTTGGCACTTGCATGATGGAAGAATATTGAAACTTCTCCATCAAAGCAGGAACGATTTCGTTCAAGTAGGTTTCTTTTTTTCTTGGATTAGCCATTGATCACCTCCCCAGTTTTCTTTGAATACCTTACCAATTTTCCTTTAGCATCGATTTTTCTACCTGTACGGGTAGGATTTCCTGTTTTAGGATCTACCAACATGAGGTTGCTCAAATGTAAAGATGCTTCTTTTTTTTCAATGCCTCCCTGAGGCTTAGCTGCAGTGGGCTTCACGTGTTTGGTGATCATGTTGAGACCTTCCACGATGGCTCTTCTGTTTTGCGTATCAATGGATTGAACCTTGCCGGTTTTTCCTTTGTCATCTCCGGAGATTACTTGTACCGTATCTCCGGTTTTGATGTGCAGCTTAGGCTGCTTGTTGAATTTTCTTTCCATGATTTAAAGTACTTCAGGGGCCAAGGAAATGATTTTCATAAATTGTCGCTCTCTGAGTTCCCTAGCAACTGGCCCAAAAATACGGGTCCCTCTAGGCTCATCGTTGTTGTTTAACAACACGGCGGCATTGTCTTCAAATCGAATATAGGAACCGTCTTTACGACGAATTTCTTTTTTTGTTCTTACGATAACCGCTTTAGACACGGTACCTTTTTTCATATTGCTGGAAGATAGGGCAGACTTAACAGTCACGACTACTTTATCACCGATAGAAGCATAACGCTTCTTTGTTCCTCCCAACACGCGGATCACCAATACCTCTTTGGCACCGGAATTATCCGCAACGCTTAGTCTGGATTCTTGTTGTATCATGATTACTTAGCCTTTTCTATAATTTCAACCAATCTCCATCGCTTATTTTTGCTCAGCGGACGAGTTTCACTGATTTTCACCACATCACCTGGGTGACATTCATTTTTCTCGTCATGAACCATGAATTTGGTAGTTTTCGCAACAAACTTGCCGTAGATGGGGTGCTTTACCTTACGTTCTACAGCCACAGTGATGGACTTATCCATTTTGTTGCTCACGACTTTACCAACTCTCTCTTTACGAAGATTTCTCTCAATCGTAGCCATTTTCTTTTCTGTTAGCTAGTTATTTGGTAGTCAAGGCAGTCTTCAATCTTGCGATCAAACGCTTTGACTCCTTAATTCTATTAGGATTCTCAACTGGGGAAATCGAATGGGCAAACTTAAGTTTGCTTAGATTCCCCTGCTCAGCGGTAATTCGCTCGGCGATTTCACTTGCTGAAAGTGATCTGATTTCAGTGTTTTTCATAGTTCCTGATTATTCAGCGTAGTCTCTTCTTACAACAAATCGTGTACTTACGGGTAGCTTCTGCTGCGCAAGTCTCAATGCCTCATGAGCAGTCTCCAGGCTCACGCCTGTAGCTTCGAAAAGGATAGTACCCGGTTTGATAACGGCCACCCAATACTCTGGTGCACCTTTACCTTTACCCATACGTACCTCTGCGGGCTTTTTAGTGATCGGCTTGTCAGGGAAAATCCTGATCCAAACCTGACCTTCTCTCTTCATCGCTCTTGTCATGGCAATACGAGCTGCCTCGATCTGGCGAGAAGTAATCCATCCTGGCTCAAGGGATTTAATGCCAAAGTTGCCAAAAGAAAGCTCGTGCCCTCTTTGTGCAATGCCTTTGACACGGCCCTTGTGCATTTTCCTAAATTTTGTTCTTTTCGGCTGTAACATGATTTCTCTCTTGAAAGGGAAAATTAGCTATTTCTTTTTCTGCGTTTAGGACCGTCTTTTTCTCTTCCTTTAGGCGCAGGCGTTCGCTGTCCTTTCGGCTCATTGCTCGCCCCTTGATTAGGAGAAAGATCTCTTACCCCATACACTTCTCCTTTGAAGATCCACACCTTGATTCCAATGATTCCATACACGGTAAGCGCTTCGGAAATAGCGTAATCAATGTCTGCTCTAAGGGTGTGCAATGGAATTCTTCCCTCCTTATACATTTCAGAACGCGCCATTTCGGCACCTCCCAAACGTCCAGAAAGCTTTACTTTAATCCCTTCAGCTCCCACTCTCATGGTCGCTGCAATCGCCTGCTTCATGGCACGGCGAAAGGATATTCTTGCTTGAAGTTGCTGAGCGATAGATTCTCCCACCAACTTGGCATCCAATTCAGGACGCTTGATTTCAAAAATATTGATCTGAATATCCTTATTAGTGATCTTTTTAAGCTCTTCCTTAAGCTTTTCTACTTCGGCTCCTCCTTTACCAATCACTACCCCAGGTCTAGCGGTATGGATAGTCAAGGTAATTCTCTTGAGCGTGCGCTCAATGATTACTTTGGCAATACCTCCCTTGGGTATTCTGGCAAGGACGTACTTACGGATTTGTTGATCTTCGTGTAATTTTTCAGCAAAGTCTTTTCCTCCATACCAGTTGGAGTCCCAGCCCTTGATTACACCAAGTCTAAAACCTATTGGGTTAATTTTTTGTCCCATAGTCTTTCTTAATTTGCCTTTTCGTTAGTAACTGCTACATCAGCGGTAACCTCTTCTGTGCTGATGGAATCAATCACCAGGGTTACATGATTGGATCTTTTTCTAATCCTGTGTCCGCGACCTTGAGGCGCAGTGCGAAGTCTTTTCAAGGATCGTCCCTCGTCAACCATAATGGTCTTTACGTAGAGATCAGCATCCTCCAACTTCACATCAGGATTCTTAGCTTGCCAATTGGCTACGGCAGAAAGGAGAAGCTTCTCCAATCGTATCGCTCCATGGTTGGGCGTAAATTTCAATACGCTAAGGGCTAGGCCCACACGCTTTCCTCTAACCAAGTCTGCGACAAGGCGCATTTTACGAGGAGAGGTAGGAACATTCTTTAATCTTGCTAGTGCTTCCATGATTATTTCTTTCCTTTATCTTTTTTAGCAACGTGACCACGGAAGTTTCGGGTAGGAGCAAATTCACCCAATTTGTGACCCACCATGTTGTCGGTAACAAATACAGGGATAAACTTATTTCCATTATGCACAGCGAAGGTATGTCCCACGAATTCCGGAGAAATCATAGACCGTCTTGACCAGGTCTTGATCACAGATTTCTTGCCCGATTCGTTCATGACATCTACTTTCTTCACCAAATGGTGCTCGATATAAGGACCTTTTTTTAATGAACGTGCCATACTTACTTAGATCTTTTGCTAATAATGAACTTGTTTGAATACTTCTTGGGAGATCGGGTCTTCTTACCTTTGGCAAGAAGTCCTTTGCGTGATCTAGGGTGACCCCCTGAAGAGCGTCCTTCCCCACCACCCATAGGGTGATCTACTGGGTTCATCGCAACGCCTCGGGTACGAGGTCTAACCCCCAACCAACGCTTACGACCGGCCTTACCCAAAACCACGTTCATGTGGTCAGCATTGGATACAGTACCTACAGTAGCCATACAAACACCAAGAATAAGTCTCATTTCACCAGAAGGGAGTTTGACGGTCACATAACGCTCGTCTCGAGCGACAATCTGTGCATATCCTCCGGCACTTCTGGCCAATGCTCCACCTTTACCTGGCTTCAATTCCACGTTGTGTACGATGGTACCCATTGGAATATTAGCCATAGGCATGGCGTTGCCCACTTCGGGAGCAACCTGCTCACCGGAAATCACTGTTTGTCCCACTTGCAAACCTTCCGGAGCGATAATGTAGGCCTTAGCACCGTCTGCATAATACAGTAGGGCAATACGGGCTGTACGGTTTGGATCGTATTCTATACCTTTTACAGTAGCAGGTACCCCAAACTTGTTTCTCTTAAAGTCTACCAAACGTAGTCTTTTCTTATGACCGCCACCAATGTAGCGCGCAGTCATTTTGCCTTCATTATTTCTACCACCTGATTTTTTCACAGGAGCGAGCAAAGATTTCTCTGGGCTTGACTTGGTAATCTCGTCAAACGCAGGAGCTACTCTGAATCGGGTTCCTGGAGTTACAGGTTTTAATTTTTTAATTGCCATGGTATTGATTCAATTAAAGTTCTCCGTAAAAATCAATTACTTCCCCATCAGCTACTTGTACAATTGCCTTTTTAAAGGAATTGGTAAAGCCTGATACGACTCTGTTGCTGGTATACCTGGTCTTGTGCTTGGCAGCATAACGCATGGTGCGCACAGATACCACGTGAACCCCATATTTCGCTTCTACAGAAGATTTGATTTGGAGTTTATCGGCAGTTTTTTCAACGATAAATCCATATACTCCCTTTTCGTTACCTGCAGAAACTTTTTCTGTGATCAAAGGCTGTTTCAGAATTTCCATTGTCTTATTTAGATAAAATGGTTTCTAACTTACTTACAGATCCTTCGCACAGTACCAAGCGGTCCGCATGGAGAAGTTGGTAAGTATTTACATCATCTACGGTCACCACCTTTGCCTTGGGTAGATTTCGGCTAGACAAAAACACGTTTTTGTTGTCTTCAGAAAGAACCAACAAGGTTTTTTTGTCCGTCAAAGAAAGTCCATGGAGCAAGGCAATGTAGTTTTTGGTTTTAGGCGCATCAAAAGTGACGTCCTCCATAACCAACAAACTATTTTCTTGTACCTTATAAGCAAGCGCAGATTTACGCGCCAATTGCTTCACCTTTTTATTCAGTTTGAAGGAGTAATCTCTTGGCCTTGGACCAAAAACTCTACCTCCTCCACGGAAGTTGGGAGCCTTCAAAGATCCCGCACGAGCACCACCGGTACCTTTTTGCTTCTTGATCTTCTTAGTAGAACCCGCTACTTCGTTTCGCTCTTTTGATTTGTGAGTACCCTGTCTTTGATTGGCAAGGTATTGCTTCACATCCAGGTAAATTGCGTTATCGTTAGGTTCGATCGCAAAAATTTCGTCAGAAAGAGTCACCTTTCTACCTGTATCTTGTCCTTTATGATTGATTACTGCTATTTCCATGGCTTACTTCTCTAGAATAACGAATGAATTTTTTGGACCAGGTACCGAACCAGACACCAAAATCAGGTTCTGCTCTGCATATACCTTTAATACCCGTAGGTTGGCAACTTTTACACGATCTCCACCCGTTCTACCGGCCATTCTCATGCCTTTAAATACGCGTGAAGGCCAAGAACAGGCACCGATTGAACCTGGGTGTCTTTGTCTGTTGTGCTGACCGTGAGTTTGTCCACCCACACCCCCAAATCCATGGCGCTTTACCACTCCTTGGAATCCTTTACCTTTAGAAGTGCCTATAGCATCGACGAAGTCACCTTCCCCGAACACATCTGATGCACTTACACTTTTTCCAAGCTCCAACTGAGCGGCTAACTCAGCATCGAAGTCTCGGAATTCAACAACCTTCTGCTTTGGCGTCGTACCAGCCTTTTTGAAATGGCCAATAAGCGGCTTGGGCGTAGTTTTTTCCTTACGCTCACCGAATGCCAACTGCACTGCGTTGTACCCGTCTGTTTCAACGTTTTTTACTTGCGTCACTACGCAAGGACCAGCTTCAATTAGCGTGCATGCGACATTACGTCCATCGGCACTGAAGATGCTAGTCATACCTACTTTTTTTCCAATTATACCAGACATCTTAATCAAGATATTTTGATACTTACCTCGTGTATGCACACTCAGCTCCTTTTTAAGGACTGCAAAGTTACTGAAATTATGTTTGGCAGCAAATCCCAATCCTACTATTTTCAAACAAATCCAAAAAAAATGCTGGGACCATGAGATACTAAGCCCAAAAATTAAGTTGAATTTCAAAAAAAAAGACCTGTACACGTACAGGTCTTTTGAAGTTCCAAGCCTAAGGCCTGTCACACCTTGATTTCTACATCCACCCCACTAGGAAGCTCAATTTTCATTAAAGCGTCCACCGTTTTAGAAGAATTGGAATAGATATCTACCAATCGCTTGTAGGTACAAAGCTGGTACTGATCTCTAGCCTTTTTATTGACGTGAGGAGATTTCAATACGGTGAATTTTTCCTTCTTGGTAGGCAAGGGAATAGGCCCAACGACAACTGCGCCAGTAGCTTTTACTGCCTTCACGATCTTCTCTGATGACTTATCCACCAGGCTGTGATCGTATGATTTCAATTTTATTCTGATTTTCTGATTCATGTTCGTTTCAATTAGGCTTTATCCCCTTTTACTTTTGCAATGACTGCTTCGGCAATGTTACTTGGAACAGGCTCGTAATGAGAGAAGGTCAAGGATGCCGTAGCTCTACCTGAGGTGATGGTTCTCAAATCCGTTACGTAACCAAACAATTCTGACAAAGGAACTGCTGCTTTTACTACGGTAGAAGTACCCTTGGTATCCATTCCTTTCATCAGGCCTCTTCTTCTGTTTAAGTCACCTGTAATAGGCCCCGTATATTCATCTGGAGTCACCACGTCCACAGACATGATGGGTTCAAGCAATTGTGGTCTACACTTCTTAGCTGCCTCCTTGAAACCAATTCGAGCTGCCAATTCGAAAGAAAGAGCATCCGAATCGACGTCGTGGTAGGAACCATGGAATAATCTAACTTTCATAGATTCGATCGGATATCCAGCAAGAGGACCATTTTTCATTGCCTCTTGGAATCCTTTCTGAATTGGCGGAATAAATTCTTTAGGAATCACACCACCCACGATGCCGTTGACAAATTCCAAACCTGCCTTAATTTCATGCGTCTCTGGATCTGGATCCTTAGGACCTAATTCAAAAACAATGTCGGCAAATTTACCCTTACCACCAGTCTGCTTCTTGTACACTTCTTTGTGTTCAACCGAACCAAACAAGGCTTCTTTGTACGCCACCTGAGGAGCACCTTGGTTGATTTCCACCTTAAATTCTCTCTTCAATCGATCGATGATGATTTCAAGGTGAAGTTCTCCCATTCCTCTCAAAATGGTCTGACCTGTTTCCTGATCCGTATTTACTTGAAGGGTTGGATCTTCTTCCACTAATTTGGCAATGGCCATACCCAACTTGTCTATATCTGCTTGAGTCTTAGGCTCAATGGCATAACCAATCACTGGCTCAGGGAATACCATGGACTCCAATACTACCTTGCGCTTTTCGTCGCAAAGAGTATCTCCCGTTTTGATATCCTTAAATCCTACCACAGCCCCAATATCTCCCGCTACCAAGCGCTCGATTTGGTTCTGCTTGTTGGCATGCATTTGGAATACCCTAGAAATACGCTCCTTGTTGCTAGAACGGCTATTGAAAATGTAGGATCCAGATTCCAAAACCCCAGAGTAGGCTCTCACAAAACATAGGCGACCTACAAACGGGTCAGTTGCAATTTTAAACGCCAATCCAGTGAAGGGCTCGGTCTCCTTAGGAGAGATTCGAACTTCTTCGTCCTCATCGTCCAAGGAATGGCCGATGATGTCGTCCTTATCTAAAGGAGATGGAAGCAATTCCATCACCAAGTCCAACATGGTTTGAACTCCCTTATTTTTAAAGGAAGAACCGCAAACCATAGGAACAATTTTCATGTCTATGGTAGCTGCACGTAAGGCCTTCAAAATTTCAGCCTCAGTGATCGAGTTGGGATCATCAAAAAACTTCTCCATCAAGGACTCGTCGTATTCAGCAACTGCCTCCAAAAGATGCTCCCTGTATTGGGCAACTTCCTCTTTCATGTCGTCCGGAATAGGAACCTCCTTAAAGGTCATTCCCATATCGTCTTCGTTCCAGATGATGGCTCGGTTGTTGATCAAATCAACGACTCCTCTAAATTTTTCTTCTGCGCCGATAGGCAATTGCAAAGGAACTGCGAAAGAACCTAGCATTTCCTTAACCTGCTTACATACAGCCAAAAAATCAGCACCTGCGCGGTCCATTTTATTCACGAAACCGATACGTGCTACTTTATAATTATCTGCAAGTCTCCAGTTGGTCTCGGACTGAGGCTCTACCCCGTCAACCGCAGAGAAAAGGAACACAAGACCATCCAAAATTCTCAAGGAACGGTTTACTTCTACCGTAAAGTCTACGTGTCCAGGAGTATCGATGATATTGATCTGGTACTGGTTGCTTCTGTAATTCCAAAACACCGTGGTAGCTGCAGAGGTAATCGTAATGCCACGCTCTTGCTCTTGAGCCATCCAGTCCATGGTAGCTGCACCTTCGTGTACCTCTCCTATTTTGTGGGACTTACCTGAGTAATACAGGATACGCTCGGTGGTGGTAGTCTTGCCCGCATCAATGTGCGCAGCAATTCCAATATTTCGGGTGAATTTTAAATCTCTAGCCATTTAAATTAAAATCTAAAGTGGGAGAATGCTTTATTCGCCTCGGCCATTCTGTGGGTATCATCCTTTTTCTTCACAGCGGCTCCTTCGCCTTTTGCTGCTGCGATGATCTCACCTGCCAAACGGTCCATCATGGTCTTTTCACCTCGCTTACGGGAATAGAGTATCATCCATTTGATACCTAAAGCCATTTTTCTCTCTGGTCTGACTTCCATAGGAACCTGGAACGTAGCACCACCAACTCTACGACTCTTCACCTCAACGGTTGGAGCAATATTGTTAAGCGCCTTTTTCCAAACTTCAAGACCATTCTCGCCTACTTTAGATTCTACTTTGGCAATTGCATCGTAGAAAATGTTGTAAGCAATACTCTTCTTCCCGTCGAACATCAGACAGTTTACAAACTTGGTCACCAAAGTGTCGTTGAACTTTGGATCAGGAAGAATATATCTCTTCTTTGGTTTCGCTTTTCTCATTTCTTTTTAATGTAGTTTAAATTACTTTTTGCCTGGAGATGCAGCACCTTTGCCCGCCTTTGGCATTTTTGCACCGTACTTGGAGCGACCTTGCTTACGGTCTTTTACCCCAGCAGTATCCAATGCACCTCGGATGATGTGGTACCTTACCCCTGGAAGATCCTTTACACGACCCCCTCTGATCAATACGATAGAGTGTTCTTGCAAATTGTGGCCTTCTCCTGGAATGTAGGCATTCACTTCTTTTCCATTCGTCAATCTCACCCTAGCCACCTTTCTCATTGCAGAGTTAGGCTTTTTTGGGGTGGTGGTATATACCCTAGTACAAACCCCTCTTCGCTGAGGACAAGCGTCCAAAGCCCTAGATTTTGATTTGAATTCCAGCGTATTTCTACCTTTTCTTACTAGTTGTTGAATAGTAGGCATTCCCTGTTTAAAATTTTATTTGTTTGTAAACTGTTAATTTTTGGACTGCAAAGGTACAAGAAGTAATAAGAGTAACAAAATTAAGCACTTATATTTTTATCAAGCTTCGCCTGCTGCTCCGAAGGAAAGAGGAAAGGAAGGAACCCCTCCCCCTTGATTGATTTTTCCAAAGGAGGCTTCGTATTTCTCTATGTTTTCCTTCAATGCCCCAAGCAATCTCTTGGCATGATCGGGAGTTACGATGATGCGCGATTTTACTTTGGCCTTGGGCACCCCTGGCATTAAGCGAATAAAATCGATGACAAATTCGGAATTGGAATGTGCAATCATGGCCAAGTTGGAATATACCCCCTCGGCAATTTCTTCTGACAATTCTACGTTGATTTGCTGGTCTTGTGGCTGATTTTTTTCCATAGGTTTTTAAAGTAAAAAAAGGCCTGCGCTTTGCTTGCAGGCCTTTTTAAGTAGATAATTATGCAATTTAAGCGATCACTTCGCTGCTTGTTTTGGAAGAGGTCTTCTCCATGTTTTCAGAAAGTTTTTCGTATTCGTCCTTAGACCCTACGATCAATTTCTGGAAGCCACGCTGACCCGTACCGGCAGGAATCAAATGCCCTACAATTACGTTTTCTTTTAGTCCCAAAAGCTCATCTCGCTTGCCTCGAATGGCAGCCTCAGAGAGCACTTTGGTTGTCTCCTGGAAGGAGGCCGCAGATATAAAGCTTTCTGTACCCAAGGAAGCCGCAGTAATACCTTGCAAGGTAGGTGCAGATACCGCAGTTTCCGCATCCATCACCTGTACCAACTTGAGGTCTTTTCGCTTTAGGCTTGAATTTTCATCTCTCAATCTTCTAGCAGAAATGATCATGCCCGGTTTTAAGTTGGAGGAATCGCCTGCATCCAAGACAATTTTCTTGTCCAAGATATTGTCGTTCTCCTCACGGAAAGCCCACTTGTCTACGATTTGGCCCTGCAAGAAGCTGGTATTTCCTGGATCCAAGATCTCTACCTTTTGCATCATTTGGGATACAATCACTTCGATGTGTTTGTCGTTGATTTTTACCCCTTGCAAACGGTAAACTTCCTGAATCTCGTTGACTAGATATTCCTGTACCGCAGTAGGTCCTTTGATAGAAAGGATATCACTTGGCGTGATCGCTCCATCAGACAAAGGTTCTCCGGCGCGGATAAAGTCATTTTCCTGAACTAGGATGTGCTTGGACAAGGAAACCATGTATTTCTTGACCACTCCATCTTTGGATTCGATGATAATCTCACGATTACCACGCTTCACACTTCCGTAGGTCACTACTCCATCGATTTCAGAAACTACGGCAGGGTTGGATGGGTTTCTAGCCTCAAACAATTCCGTAACGCGTGGCAGACCACCGGTGATATCTCTAGTTTTTCCAACAGATCTAGGGATTTTTACTAGGATCTGACCAGCTTTTACTTTCTCTCCTGATTCTACCGCCAAATGCGCGCCAACAGGGATATTGTAGGTCTTGGAATCTCCTTTGTAATTGACAATAATGGCTGGGTTTTTGGCCCTATCCTTGGTTTCAATAATTACTTTTTCACGGAAACCGGTCTGGTCGTCGGCTACTTCTTTGTAGGTAATGCCTTCTACCACAGATTCAAACTCCACTGTACCATCAAACTCGGATAAGATCACGGCATTGTACGGATCCCATGTACAGAGAGATTCTCCTTTGGTGATTTTCTGACCGTTTTTCACGTTCAAAATCGCTCCATAAGGCACGTGGTTAGACACCAAGGTCTTTCCTGACTTGGCCTCGTTAATTTTTATTTCTCCAGAGCGTCCCATGACCACGGTGACTGCATCACCTTCTCTATTGGTGGTGGCAAGGAATCGAAGTTCTTCATCAAATTCCACTACCCCATCAAACTTGGCATTGATGCTGGCATCTACTGCCATGTTGGAAGCTGTACCTCCTACGTGGAAGGTTCTAAGGGTCAATTGCGTACCTGGCTCGCCAATGGATTGTGCGGCAATAACTCCTACCGACTCCCCAGCTTGTACCATCTTTCCAGTAGCAAGGTTGCGTCCATAGCACTTGGAGCAAACCCCACGCTTGGTTTCACAGGTCAATACCGACCTGATTTCCACTTCTTCAATAGAAGACTCATCTACTCGCTTGGCGATCTCGTCAGTAATTTCAATTCCTGCGGGTACGATCAATTCGTCTGTAGCCAAGTCGTACACATCGTGCACAGATACTCGACCAAGAATTCTCTCAGAAAGAGGCTCTACTATTTCATCGTTGTCTTTGAGTGCTTGTACTACCAATCCTCTCAAGGTACCGCAATCTTCCTCGGTGATGATCATATCTTGTGCAACATCCACTAGACGACGGGTCAAATATCCCGCATCGGCAGTTTTCAAGGCGGTATCTGCAAGACCCTTACGGGCACCGTGGGTAGAGATGAAGTATTCCAATACGTCTAGTCCTTCTTTGAAGTTAGAGAGAATTGGGTTTTCGATAATTTCTCCAACAGAACCTTGAAGGTTTTTCTGAGGCTTGGCCATCAGTCCTCTCATACCACCCAATTGACGGATTTGCTCTCGTGAACCACGGGCTCCAGAGTGCATCATCATGTAAATGGCATTGAATCCTTGCTTGTCCTCTTCCATCTTCTTCATCAAATTGTTGGTAAGATGAGAGTTGGTTCTCGTCCAAATGTCAATCACTTGGTTGTAACGTTCGTTGTCGGTGATTAGACCCATGAGGTAGTTGTTCCATACTTGGTCTACTTCCTCCTTGGCCTTGCCAATCATCGGCTCTTTTTCCTCAGGAATGATGACGTCATTCAATCCCATAGACAATCCCCCTTGGTAAGCCATTTGGAAACCAAGTTGCTTGATATCATCCAAGAATTGAGCGGTACGGGCAATGCCACATACCTTTACGACCTCAGCGATGATTTGCTGAAGTTTCTTTTTGGTCAATAGTTCATTGACATAGCCTACTTCCTCAGGCACAAACTGGTTGAAGATCAATCGACCAGCCACCGTTTCGATGATTTGCTCTTTGATCTCGCCTGCAGCAGTGCGCACCTTCACCTTACACTTGATGTTGGCATGCTTGGAAAGCTGCCCTTCATTCATGGCAATGATTACTTCCTCTTGGCTGTAGAAGGTCATGCCTTCACCCAACACCGGTTCCTGAGGAGTAGATTTTTTTCCTTTGGTAACGTAGTACAGACCCAAAACCATGTCTTGGGAAGGTACAGTGATAGGAGCTCCGTTAGCCGGATTGAGGATATTGTGCGCAGAAAGCATCAAGGTGGATGCTTCCAAGATCGCCTCATGACCTAGTGGTACGTGTACCGCCATCTGGTCACCGTCAAAGTCAGCATTAAATGCAGTACACACCAAGGGGTGCAACTGTATCGCTTTTCCTTCGATCAACTTCGGCTGGAACGCCTGGATACCCAATCGGTGGAGTGTTGGAGCACGGTTGAGGAGCACTGGGTGTCCTTTCAATACGTTTTCCAAAATATCCCAAACCACTGGATCCTTGCGATCCACAATTTTCTTGGCAGACTTCACGGTCTTTACAATTCCTCTTTCGATCAACTTTCGGATGATGAACGGTTTGAAAAGCTCGGCCGCCATATTTTTAGGAAGACCACACTCGTGAAGCTTCAATTCAGGACCTACCACTATCACGGATCGGCCGGAGTAATCCACACGCTTGCCGAGCAAGTTTTGACGGAATCTACCCTGCTTACCTTTCAACATGTCTGAAAGGGATTTCAAGGCACGGTTACCGTCGGATCTTACCGCATTTACTTTTCTAGAATTGTCGAATAGCGAGTCTACCGCTTCCTGCAGCATTCGCTTTTCGTTTCTCAAAATCACCTCAGGCGCTTTGATATCGATCAATCGCTTCAATCGGTTGTTTCGAATAATTACTCTGCGGTAGAGGTCATTCAAATCCGATGTTGCAAAGCGACCTCCGTCCAAAGGCACCAAAGGTCTCAATTCTGGCGGGATGACAGGAACCATGCGCACCACCATCCATTCCGGACGGTTTTCAATGCGAGTTCTGGCTTCACGGAAGGCTTCTACGACCTTTAGACGCTTCAAGGCTTCTGCTTTACGCTGCTGTGAAGTATCCGTAGCGGCTTGGTGACGTAGGGAATAGGAAAGTTCGTCCAAGTCCAAACGAGCAAGCAACATTTCAAGTGCCTCAGCACCCATTTTAGCAATAAACTTGTTGGGATCGGCATCGTCCAAAAGGTGGTTTTCCTTTGGAAGCTTGTCCATGATGTCCAGGTACTCGTCTTCTGTCAAGAAATCCAGGTATTGCACACCTTCTTCCTCTTTCACCCCTGCTTGCACAACCACATACCGCTCGTAATAAACAATTTGATCTAGCTTTTTAGTAGGTAGTCCAAGAAGGTATCCGATTTTGTTGGGCAAGGACTTAAAGTACCAGATATGCGCTACAGGAACCACCAATTCGATGTGTCCCATGCGCTCTCGGCGAACTTTCTTTTCGGTCACTTCTACCCCGCAACGGTCGCAGATAATTCCTTTATATCTAATGCGCTTGTACTTTCCACAATGACATTCCCAATCTTTAACCGGACCGAAAATTCGCTCGCAAAACAAGCCACCCATTTCGGGCTTGTACGTTCTGTAATTGATGGTCTCTGGCTGGGTTACCTCCCCGTTGGAGCTGTCCAAAATAGATTCTGGAGAGGCCAAGCTGATGGTAACTCTGGAGAAATCGTTGTTGAGTTTTTTATTTTTTCTAAACGACATAGTTTTTTGAGATATGTTAAGGACGGTCGCCCGCCCCATGAGCCAAATTAATCTAAGGTAATTTCAAGAGCCAATCCTCTCAACTCGTGAACCAATACATTGAAAGATTCTGGGATGTTAGGTTTGGGAAGGTTTTCACCCTTCACAATTGCTTCGTATGCTTTTGCTCTACCGATGACGTCATCAGACTTCACTGTCAAGATCTCTTGAAGGACATGGGAAGCACCAAAAGCCTCGAGAGCCCACACTTCCATTTCCCCAAATCGCTGACCACCAAATTGTGCTTTTCCACCTAGCGGCTGCTGTGTGATCAAAGAGTACGGTCCAATAGAACGGGCGTGCATCTTATCGTCTACCAAGTGACCCAGTTTCAGCATGTAAGTAATTCCTACAGTCACAGGCTGGTCAAAACGGTTGCCACTCAATCCATCGTAGAGGTAAGTTCTACCAAAAGCAGGAAGTCCAGCCGCAGCTAACTCCGTGGAAACCTCTTCTAGAGATGCTCCATCGAAGATTGGGGTGGCATATTTCTTTCCAAGCTTTTGACCTGCCCAAGCCAGAACGGTTTCAAAGATCTGTCCAATGTTCATTCGAGAAGGCACCCCTAGAGGGTTCAACACGATATCCATAGGAGTTCCATCTTCTAGGAAAGGCATGTCTTCGTCTCTTACGATTCGAGCCACAATACCTTTGTTTCCGTGACGACCTGCCATCTTATCACCTACCTTCAGCTTGCGCTTCTTGGCGATGTAGACTTTGGCAAGTTGAACGATGCCTGCAGGCAATTCGTCTCCAACTTCTAGAGTGAAACGATCTCTCTTGAATCGTCCAGAAATTTCATTTCTAGAATTGGTATAATTCTTCACCAATTTCACGATCAAGCTATTGGTATAGCTATCCTCAGTCCAATCGTCAAGGACGATATCTGAAATCAAGTTAGCTTCTTCAGGTACGTTGTAATTAGACTCGTCTCGGTACGGATTCTTCGCTGGGAAAAGGTTACTTTCAATGTTTTTGGCCGTAAACTTCACCCCTTTGCTTAGGATCTCGTCCCCAAATTTGTGCTTCACTCCTTGAGAAGTTTTTCCTTCCAATAAGGTCACCATCTTCTCAATCATGCGCGCGCGAATGGCAAGCAAGTCTTTGGCGTATTTGCTTTTCAACTTTTCTACCTCTGCCTTTGATTTCGCACGGTTATCTTTATCCTTTTTAGGTCTAGAGAATAATTTGGTCTCAATGACCACCCCGTTCAACGAAGGAGAAGCTTTCAAAGAAGCATCTTTTACGTCTCCCGCCTTGTCTCCAAAGATGGCACGAAGCAACTTTTCTTCAGGAGTAGGATCGGTTTCCCCTTTAGGAGTGATTTTACCGATAATGATATCTCCTTCTTTTACTTCAGCACCTACTCGGATAATACCATTTTCATCCAAATGCTTAACCGCTTCTTCGGATACGTTAGGTATTTCGGAGGTAAGTTCTTCTTCTCCTCGCTTGGTGTCCCTAACTTCCAATTGGAATTCTTCCACGTGTATGGAAGTGAAAATATCTTCTCTTACCACGCGCTCCGAAATCACGATCGCATCTTCGAAGTTGTATCCTTGCCAAGGCATGTAGGCCACCTTAAGATTTTTTCCTAAAGCCAACTCTCCTTGATTGGTAGAATACCCTTCCACCAAGACCTGCCCCTGCTTGACACGCTCTCCTTTTAATACCAAAGGAGTCAAATTGATGGTGGTATCTTGGTTAGTTCTTCTAAACTTGATCAAATCGTAGGTTCTATACTCATCCGAAAAATTAACCAAAAGCTCGTCCTTAGTTAGGTCATACTTGATGGTAATTTTCTTGGCATCTACGTATTCTACAACTCCATCTGCTTCGGCAATCAAGAGCGCTCTTGAATCAATCGCAGCCTTGCTTTCCAAACCAGTACCCACAATAGGTGCTTCTGGCTTCAAAAGCGGCACGGCTTGGCGCTGCATGTTGGATCCCATGAGGGCTCTGTTTGCATCATCGTGCTCCAAGAAAGGAATTAAGGAAGCAGCAACCGAAACGATTTGGTTAGGAGCCACATCCATGTATGAAATTTCGCTAGGCTCTAGCACAGGGAAGTCCCCCTCAAAGCGAGCCTTTACTTTTTCTTGAACAAAGCGACCCTTGTCATCCAAAGCTGCATTGGCCTGAGCGATGTTGTTGTTATCTTCTTCTTCTGCCGTGAGAAACACGATATCGTCTTCCTTCATGCTCACCTTGCCATTGTCTACCTTTCGGTACGGAGTCTCTAGGAATCCCATGGCATTTACTTTGGCGTGCACGCAAAGCGAAGAAATCAAACCGATATTTGGTCCTTCTGGAGTTTCGATAGTACACAATCTTCCGTAGTGGGTATAGTGTACGTCACGAACCTCAAATCCAGCTCTTTCTCTGGAAAGTCCACCTGGACCCAAAGCGGACAGTCTTCTTTTATGAGTCAATTCAGCCAGAGGGTTGGTCTGATCCATAAACTGAGACAACTGGTTGGTTCCGAAGAAGGAATTGATGACAGAAGATAGGGTACGGGCGTTGATTAGGTCAACGGGTTTGAAATCCTCGTTGTCACGCACGTTCATTCGTTCGCGAATGGTTCTAGCCATTCTCGCCAAACCTACCCCAAATTGGCTGTAAAGTTGTTCCCCAACTGTACGAACCCTTCTATTGGAAAGGTGATCGATATCATCCACTACAGCTTTGGAATTGATCAATCCGATCAAATACTTCACGATAGAGATGATATCCTCCTTGGTCAATACAATCTTGTCTGGTTCTATTTCTAGACCCAATTTTTTATTGATTCTGTACCGTCCTACTTCACCCAAGTCGTAGCGTTTGTCTGAGAAAAACAAACTTTGAATTACTTCTCGAGCTGTAGCTTCGTCGGGAGCTTCTGTATTTCTCAACTGACGGTAGATGACTTCTACCGCCTCTTTTTCTGAGTTAGAATTATCTTTTTGTAGGGTATTGTGAATGATAGAAAAGTCGGCCACGTTCACATCCTCTCTGTGAAGAATGATAGACTTGGATCCGGACTCTACGATCATCTCTATATCCTCATCGGTAAGGATAGTATCTCTTTCCAACAAAATTTCGTTTCGATCTATGGACACTACCTCTCCGGTATCCTCATCCACAAAGTCTTCTACCCAAGTTCTCAAAACCCTTGCAGCCAGTTTTCTTCCTGCTGCTTTCTTCAAAGAACCCTTGGTGGCTGGAATTTCTTCAGAAAGACCAAACAAGTCTAGGATGTCTTTGTCAGAGCCAAAACCAATAGCTCTTAGGAGTGTGGTAACGGGGAATTTCTTTTTGCGATCGATGTAAGCATACATCACGTTATTGATGTCGGTTGCAAATTCGATCCAAGAACCCTTGAAAGGAATGATTCGAGCAGAATACAGTTTGGTTCCATTGGTATGCTTGCTTTGGGCAAAGAATACTCCAGGAGATCTGTGAAGCTGGGATACAATGACCCTCTCGGCACCATTGATGACAAAAGATCCTTTCTCTGTCATGTAGGGGAGGTTGCCAAGAAACACTTCTTGCTCAATGGTTTCAAAATCTTCATTGTCCTCATCGTGGCAAAGCAATCTCAATTTTGCTTTGAGAGGAACAGAATAGGTCAGACCACGGTCTATGCATTCTTCCACGCTGTATTTCGGTGGATCTACAGCGTAATCGATAAACTCCAATGTGAAGTTCTCTCTGGAATCACTGATGGGAAAGTTTTCAGCAAAAACTTTAAATAAGCCGTCTGCCCTACGCTTTTCTGCAGGAGTATCCAACTGGAAAAAGTCTTTAAAAGACTGCAGCTGAATATCGAGAAAATCGGGATAGTCTTTGACCACCTTAATGGAGGAGAAACTTTTCCTTGCGGTTTGATTCTTGATAGCCAAGGTAGTATATAGTTTAAAGTGAAATTAATTATTAGAAAGCTACTATTTTCGCTTAAAATAATGCAATTTTTAACCTGTGCATAAACAGGAAAAGACCTGACTATTTCAGTCAGGTCTTCGTGCCGATCTCTGTCCTAAATAGGCCAGAGATAAGCAAATTACTTGATCTCTACTTCAGCACCTGCCTCTTCAAGAGACTTCTTCAGTGCATCCGCTTCGTCTTTTGCAATACCTTCTTTGATTGCTTTTGGCGCAGCGTCAACAAGATCTTTAGCTTCTTTCAAGCCAAGACCAGTCAAGTCCTTCACCAATTTCACGACAGCAAGTTTCTGTGGTCCAGCTGCTTTAAGCACGACGTCAAAAGTAGATTTCTCTTCTGCAGCAGCACCTTCAGAAGCACCAGCGCCAGCACCTGAAGAAGCTACTACTACAGCACCAGCTGCAGCAGGCTCAATGCCGTACTGATCCTTAAGGATGTCTGTCAATTCCTTTACTTCTTTTACAGTCAAGTTTACCAACTGTTCTGCAAGTTGTGTAAGATTTGCCATTGTATTAATTAGTTAATTGTTTTTGAATGATTTTTGATAAGATTAGTTTTCGTTTCGATCTCCCAAGGTCTTGAGAACACCAGTAAGGTTGTTTTGACCTGATTGCAAAGCTGAAACGAGGTTTTTGGCAGGAGACTGTAGCAAACCGATAAGCTCTCCGAGCAATTCTCCCTTGGATTTGAGGCTTGACAATACTTTTAGGTTGTCTTCTCCTAAAAATACATCTGAGTCAATCCCTGCACCCTTGAAAAGTGGTCTATTGTCTTTTCCGCCTTGTTTTTTTCTAAAATCCAGCAATACTTTTGCTGGTAGGTTACTGGTTTCTTTTGAAAATAAGATACCAGAAAACCCTTTTAAAGCTCCTTCCACAAGTTTGGAGTAATCTGCATCCAAATTCTCAAGAGCCTTGGCAATAAGGGTGTTTTTGTACACTTTGTACTCTACCCCTTTTTCAAAACAAGTTCTTCTGAATGCGTTTACTTCTGCCACCGTGAAGCCAGATGCGTCTGTGATATAGAAGAAAGGATTTTCTTTCAATTTCTCCGTCAGACTGTCGATAATAACTTTTTTCTCGTCTCTAGTCATGATTAAATTCCTTGAATGCTACCCTTGTCTATCGAAATCCCAGGGGACATCGTGCTGGATAAATGGATGCTTTTAAAATATGTACCTTTTGAAGATGAAGGCTTTAGCTTAGAGATGGTTAGGATAAGCTCTTTTACATTGTCCTCGATTTGCTGAGGGGAAAAAGAAACTTTGCCTACACCTGCATGAATGATACCGAACTTATCCACTTTAAAGTCGATCTTTCCAGCCTTCACCTCTTTAACTGCCTTTCCTACTTCTAAGGTCACCGTTCCAGACTTAGGATTGGGCATAAGGCCTCTTGGACCCAATACTCTACCTAGTCTACCTACTTTTGCCATGACGTTGGGCATGGTGATGATCACATCCACATCCGTCCATCCGCCTTCAATTTTGGCAATATAATCGTCCAAACCTACGTAATCTGCACCTGCTTCGGTGGCTTCTGCGTTTTTGTCAGGAGTACATAGCACCAATACTTTGGTGGCTTTGCCTGTACCATGAGGAAGGGCAACGACCCCTCTTACCATTTGATCTGCCTTACGAGGATCAACGCCCAATCGAACGTCCACATCTACAGAAGCATTAAATTTTGTTGTGGTAATTTCCTTGACCAACGAAGAAGCAGCCTCCAGGGAGTACATTTGGCTTGGGTCGTACTTAGAAAGAGCTTCTTTTTGCTTTTTTGTTAACTTAGCCATTGTTGTTTAGTTATACTTCCCAAGGAGCCTTCCCAGATACTGTGATACCCATGCTACGCGCGGTACCTGCTACCATTTTCATGGCAGATTCTACTTTGAAAGCATTGAGGTCAGGCATTTTCGTCTCGGCAATCACTCGTACCTGATCCCAGGTAACAGATCCTACCTTTTTTCTGTTGGGTTCCGCAGAACCTCCCTTAACTTTTGCAGCTTCCAACAACAGGTTTGCTGCAGGTGGAGTCTTAACTACAAAGTCAAAAGATTTGTCAGAATATACTGTAATCAATACGGGCAATACGGTTCCCATTTTTTCTTGGGTACGCGCATTAAACTGCTTACAGAACTCCATGATGTTCAGACCCTTGGAACCAAGAGCTGGACCTACTGGAGGTGACGGGTTAGCCTGGCCACCTTTCACTTGTAGTTTTACATAACCAGTGATTTCCTTAGCCATTGCTTAGTCTTATTTTTCTACTTGTATAAAATTTAACTCTACAGGAGTATTGCGGCCGAAAATCTTAACCATAACGTTAAGCTTCTTCTTTTCCTCAAAAATCTCCTCAATTGTCCCAGTAAACCCACTGAAAGGACCATCCATTACTTTGACGGCCTCTCCGACTATAAATGGGGTATCCTGCTTCTCGGCAAACTCATCAATTTCCTCCACCTTACCTAAAATACGGTTGACTTCGGATTGACGTAATGGTTCAGGGGTTTTGGAAGCTCCCCCCTGGTTTGATCCAAGAAAACCAATTACACCTGGGATACTCGTAATCACGTGATTGGCCTCACCATTTGACAAATCCGCATTGACCAAAACGTAACCGGGAAAAAAGTTTCTTTCCCGCACTCGCTTCTTGCCATTGCGCATTTCATATACCTTCTCAGAGGGAATCAACACTTCAGGAATAAATTCGCTGATCTTCTGCCTGAAAATTTCATTTTCTAGGTAGTTCTTCGCTTTTTTCTCCTGTCCGGCGACAACTCTAAGTACGTACCATTTATGTTCAGCCATCCTGCAATTCAATTAGAATAAATCGTAAAACCATGTCATGATATTCTCAAAGCCCAGATCCACCCCTCCAATAAACAGGGCAAAAATCAAGGAAGCTACCAATACCAAAATGGCACTGTTTTGAAGAAATGAATACTTAGGCCAAGTCACCTTGTTTTTCATTTCATCGTATGACTCGAGGACAAAGTTTTTAAGATTCATAGTCTGTTTTCTTAGTGCACGGGCAGAGAGATTCGAACTCCCATCAACGGTTTTGGAGACCGCTATTCTGCCATTGAACTATGCCCGTGTAACACGAACGTTCCAAAACGGAACGCAAAATTAGGAATAAAGTCTTTAGAAACAAATGCGACCCCAAAATAATCTTTGGGATCGCATTGTATATGCTAAGTGTGTATGCTTAGTCTAGGATTTCGGTCACCTGTCCGGCACCTACAGTACGACCGCCTTCGCGAATCGCAAATCTCAATCCTTTTTCCAAAGCAACTGCAGACAATAAATTCACCTCAATGGTTACGTTATCACCTGGCATCACCATTTCTACGTTTGCAGGAAGTTTGATCTCTCCCGTTACGTCAGTAGTTCTCAAGTAAAACTGCGGTCTGTACTTGTTGAAAAATGGAGTATGACGTCCACCTTCTTCTTTTGAAAGTACGTAAACTTCAGCCTTGAAGTGTGCGTGAGGCTTCACAGAACCAGGCTTGCAGATAATCATTCCGCGCTTGATTTGTGCTTTTTCAATACCTCTCAACAACAAACCTACGTTGTCCCCCGCTTCACCTCTATCAAGAATTTTGCGGAACATTTCCACACCAGTTACAGTAGACTTTAAGCCTTCTGCACCCATACCGATGATGTCAACAGGATCACCAGAGTTGATAACTCCTCTCTCGATACGTCCAGTAGCTACAGTACCACGACCCGTGATCGAGAATACGTCTTCTACAGGCATCAAGAAATCCTTGTCAATCAAACGCTCAGGTAATGGAATGTAGCTATCTACTGCATCCATCAATTGCATTACGGTTTGTACCCACTTCTCTTCACCGTTCAATGCACCAAGTGCTGAACCAGCGATTACAGGGATATTGTCTCCGTCAAACTCATAGAAAGAAAGAAGTTCTCTAACTTCCATCTCTACAAGCTCCAACAATTCAGGGTCATCCACCATGTCTACTTTGTTCAAGAAGACAACTAGCTGAGGAACACCCACCTGACGAGCCAATAGGATGTGCTCTCTTGTTTGCGGCATAGGTCCATCAGTAGCAGCTACCACAAGGATAGCTCCGTCCATCTGGGCTGCACCAGTTACCATGTTTTTCACGTAGTCAGCGTGTCCAGGACAGTCTACGTGAGCGTAGTGTCTCTTTTCAGTTTGATACTCCACGTGAGAGGTGTTGATGGTGATACCTCTTTCTTTCTCTTCTGGAGCGTTGTCGATAGAAGAGAAATCTCTCAATTCAGAAAGACCCTTCTTTGCCAATACGGTAGTGATGGCTGCAGTCAAGGTGGTCTTACCATGGTCTACGTGTCCAATCGTACCGATGTTTACGTGCGGCTTGGAACGGTCGAATGTTTCTTTTGCCATGCTTGAAAATCCTCAGTTTTAGTTTTAGATATAGTTTAATTAATAAAATTTTTTCTGTGTTGAGCCAACGACGGGAATTGAACCCGTGACCCCTTCCTTACCAAGGAAGTACTCTACCCCTGAGCTACGTCGGCTTTCACTACGCAGTGTACTTTAAAAAAAGCACAGAGCGGGAGACGAGGCTCGAACCCGCGACCTGCAGCTTGGAAGGCTGCCGCTCTACCAACTGAGCTACTCCCGCTTATTACTCCGGAAACCCGGTTAATTTTTTGCCCTGCAAAATTAGAAAAAAAAATTTACAATCAAGCAAAAAGTGGGGGAAACAGGATTCGAACCTGTGAAGACATACGTCAACGGATTTACAGTCCGTCCCAGTTGGCCGCTTTGGTATTCCCCCAACTGCATTAAACTCACCTAGATAGCACCCAGGTGAGTTTAACGGACTGCAAAACTATAGCCTTTTATTAAAGTATCAAAGACAGATGTTGATTTTTGAAAACTTTTTCGCCAAGACTAGTTCAAACTTTTAAAAATCAAGGAATTAATTTTCTTCATCAAACATTTCTAGGAAATAAGAAAAGTAGTTTTTAAGATCCTCAGACTTCTCCACCTCAGAAGCCTTTTCCAAACTTTCCAATACTCCAGGCTCTTCGGTAAAAGACAGCAAGCTCTGAAATGCTCCCAATCGAACGTAATCCTTGGAATGGGATCGGAGCAAACCAAGAAGGAACGTGACCGCTTCTGCTTTGCCTTCCTCAGGAAATTCAGAAAAATAGGAGGTATAATACCCCATAAAATAATATAGTCCTACTCCTTCCATGGATTTCAAAGCTGAGTCAAACCAAGCCCCTTTACCTTTTACTTTATTCATGAGGTAGTATTCCGCCAATGGCACTCTCATGCGGTAATTGGTTTCCTTTTCAAAAGAGACCATATAGTCTAGGGGCATCGCAGGATCCTTTCCATAGGCCAAGCCCATGAGTGCTGCCCCAGCTACCAGGTACGAAGGATGCCTTACCCAACGCTGAAAAGCATTCTGGTAAGCATCAGGATTCCATTCGGTCAAAACATCTATGGCGGCGGCCTTTACTTCATTTTTAGTATCCTGATTCCCTAGGGCAAATACCTGCTCCTCTAATTCGGGAAGGGAATCTTTCCACGAAATATCGGATTGAAGGACTCTCAAGGCACGCTCCCGTATGGACCAAAAGGTATCCTTCATCGCCAAAGGCAAAATCTCCTTCAGTTCCTCAGATGCAGATCGAGAAACCAAACTGTCCAAGGCCTCGTACCTTGCAATACCTAACTGAGACTCTTTATATTGTCTCAGGTACTGGGCAGAAGTGAAGCTTTGACTTTTTTTAGCCAGGAACTCTTGACCCTCATCGATGTACAATTGCTCGATGGGTACTTGGTTTTCCAAAGCCAATTGCTGAGTAACCTCGCTCATTAAAAAGGTACGAGTAAATCGCTCTCCCTCCTGGTACCAACTCAAGGGTATGGGTAACTGAAATACTGGGCCTTCGTAGGTTTCCTGAACTTGAGTCAGGGTGACTAAAATGTTTTCTGGCTGAGAATAATCCACCTCAATATCTAGCTCGGGATGCCCTTTGTCAAAAAACCACTGATTGAAAAACCAATTCAAATCCTGGCCGCTTACTTTTTCTAGGGCAAGTCGGAGATCATGCGCCTCTACCGAACCAAAAGCATGGGTATTCAAATACAAGGTCAGCCCTTTGAAAAATGCCTCATCCCCTAAATGACGACGTAACATGTGTAAGACCACCCCTCCCTTGTTGTAGCTATGGGCATCAAACATATCTTCCGCATCTGCATAATTGAATCGAATCAGGTCCACTTGCTTTGACTCAGCTTCAGAAAAATAGCCCTCCATTTCGGTGATTAATTTCATTGCCGCATCGTCCTGACCTTCTTGATGGGCTGTCCATAGGTACTCGCTATAATTGGCAAAAGCTTCGTTCAAGGTGAGGTTGGACCAAGATTCTGCTGTAACCAAATCCCCAAACCACTGATGAAAAAGTTCATGAGCAACAATATAATCCCATTCCGAATCCAAAGCCTCTCTTTCGTCCAATAGCAGCTCCTCCATGAAAATGGAGGCAGTGGTATTTTCCATAGCCCCTGATACGTAATCTCTAACAACAATTTGGTCGTACTTGGGCCAAGGAAATGGAGTTTTCAAGAGAGATTCAAAGTATGCCATCATCTGGGGAGTACGCTCAAATACCTTTGCAGCTCCAGGCTCGTAGCCTTTCTCCACATAATAAGCCAAGGGTATATTTTTGTACGAGGACTCAACTTTTCCAAAATTCCCAACCGCGATAGCTACCAAATAGGGAGCATGAGGCAAATTCATCTCCCAGTAATCTGTTCTCATTCCATTTTCCTTGGGCTCTTGCCTGACCAATCTCCCGTTGCTTATGCTGACCATGGTATCTGGGACCGTCAGGCTTATGGAATGAGTAAATCGTTCGTTGGGTCGATCTAGGGTAGGAAACCATTTGCTGTTGTGTTCGGTCTCCCCCTGAGTCCAAAGCATGGTAGCTTTGGAGGGAAGGGTATCCAAAGGATCTATAAAGTACAGGCCCTTGGTGTCTGTAATCGCCGCACTCCCCTCTCCTGAATTGCGCTCAGGAAAGGCAGTATAAGAGACTTCTACGGTAAGTGTATCTTTGGGATTGACTTCGTTGGGGAAGTATAACGTGAGTTGCTTTTCGTCGTATCGGTAAGAAAGTAATTCTTTCTTTTCCCCTTGAAGTAAATACACGCTTTCAAATTCAAAATCTTTGGCATCTAATACCACCGTCTTTTGTGGAGAAAAGAAGGGGGTCATCTTCAGTCTTGCTGTCCCTAATACCTGCTGGACTTTCCAATCAAACCTTAAGTCTAAATCCATATGGACGATATCCATGGTTCGAGTTGCACTAGGCTGGTAAGGGGGTGTTTCTTCTTCCGCCCAGAAGGTAGTAGGGTCTAAAAGATCATCAGCTGTACCTTCTGCGGTAATTGCAGTATCCGAAGGCATTGTTGCTGAGGACTTGCAGGCTTGAAAATAGATGGAAGCAAGGCCTAGGAGTAGGTAAAGAAAAAAGGAACTTCCTTTTTGCTTTGGACAATTGAGTTTTTGATTCATATTTGGGAAAATTAGATTAGACCTATAGGCCAAGCCATTGATTCTGTAGCCAAGTTAACAAGAATGTTTTCAGTTATTTTCCAAAATTCTACGTTCAGCATTGAAAAAACCGCCCGAGGACTCTCGATTAACCAAGAGGACTTGAATTGGGATTGTCACTGGGTGGGGAATAGAAAGATTCACCTTATCCGAGGCAATCAGTCTTATGAAGCAGAATTGCTGTCTTTAGATCCTGAAACCAAAACCTTAGAGATCCGGCTTGGACATAAAAAGGCAAGCCTAAAGGTAAAAGATCGCTTTGACTTGATTTTGGCACAAATGGGCTTCAACAATTCAGGTTTTGGCCAACTCAAGGAAGTGAAAGCACCCATGCCAGGTTTGATCTTGGACCTGTTGGTGAAGCCAGGAGATAAGGTAAAAAAAGGAGACCTTCTTTTAATATTGGAAGCCATGAAGATGGAGAATGGAATTAAATCCCCTGGGGACGGGACGGTAAAACAGGTGCTGGTTTCTCTGAAGCAAAGCGTGGAAAAAAACCAGGTGCTTATCCAATTTTAATTTTTTCCATGGTTTAAAAATCTTCGGACTCCTCTCCCTTCAAAGAAAAATAAAATCTAGAGCCCAATTTTTTTTGGCATTTTTACAATCTAGAAAGGAAGCAAGTATATTTGGCAGATTGTTTGGCTCCTGCGGTGAGTTATACTACCGATTTTACTGCTGCACGCCTTCGGTCCAGAAGAAAAACATCACCAGTATTCTAAACCCGTTCCTATTCCATGAAATACAAACGAATTCTACTCAAACTCAGTGGAGAGTCCCTAATGGGAGAAAAAAAATACGGAATTGATCCTAACATCCTTCAACAATACGCCGAGGAGATCAAAAAGGTAAAGGATCTAGGAGTAGAAATCGCCATCGTTATTGGAGGAGGTAATATTTTTCGCGGGGTGCAGGCAGAAAAATCAGGCATAGACCGTGTACAAGGAGATTATATGGGCATGTTGGCTACGCTGATTAATGCCATGGCACTCCAAAGCGCCTTGGAGCAAATTGGACTTTATACCCGACTCATGTCAGGTATAAAGATTGAAAGTGTGTGCGAACCATTCATCCGAAGAAGAGCCATTCGGCACCTGGAAAAAGGAAGAATTGTAATTTTTGGAGCGGGCATTGGGAACCCTTATTTTACCACCGATTCTACTGCTGCACTTAGGGCGATTGAGATAGAGTCTGACGTAGTCCTCAAAGGCACAAGGGTGGACGGGGTGTATACGGCCGATCCCGAAAAAGACGCCAATGCCACCAAATACCAGCACATATCTTTTACCGAAGTGTACGAGAAGAATTTAAATGTCATGGATATGACTGCATTCACTTTATGCCAGGAAAACAACCTGCCCATCATTGTATTTGACATGAATGCCGAAGGCAACCTCTCCAGGCTCGTAAATGGAGAAAAAATTGGCACCTTAATCACCGTTTAATCTCAATACCCTCATGGAAGAAATTGAATTATTTTTAGAAGAAGCAAAAGAACTCATGCAGAAAGCTGTAGACCATACGGCTTCTGAATTGGTGAAAATTCGTGCAGGTAAAGCCATGCCCAACCTCCTCGACGGAGTCATGGTGATGTACTACGGAACCCCTACCCCCCTGCAGCAAGTTTCTTCTGTGACTACCCCTGATGCACGGACGCTCACCATCAAGCCTTTTGAACGAAGTCTGATTTCAGAAATTGAAAAAGCCATCATCAACTCTGACCTGGGCCTAGCACCACAGAATAATGGGGAAATCATCATTTTAACTATCCCCGCATTGACCGAGGAGCGCAGGCTACAATTGGTAAAAAATGCAAAATCGGAATGTGAGACTGGGAAAATATCGATTCGATCCGTCAGAAAAGACACCAACGAATCCATTAGAAAATTACAAAAAGAGGGAGCTTCTGAGGATGCCATCAAAAAGGCAGAAATACAGGTTCAAAAATTTACAGATAGTTACTCTTTAAAAATTGATGAGCTTTTTGCAAAAAAAGAAGCAGACATCATGAAGGTATAAATCCTCGAAAAGCCCCGAAGTGTCGGGGCTTTTTTTTTGCTTACGGCGCCAGCCAAGTCCCTTGCCATGCCGAAGCTTGATCAAATTGTATACGGAGATGCCCTTGCTTAGTTAATTGTAGTACTTCTATGGTAAGGGGAGAAAAAGCGATCACCGCAAAGAAATTATCTTTTTCATTCCAGGTAGCCCCCTGTTCCGGGCCCTTTAGTTTAGTTCCAGGAGCAAGTAGAGACGTATATTCCTTTCGATTATGGGCTGCTAGGCTTCTCCAATATCCCTGAGCAAATTCATCACCTGCATGCACACTAGCCAGGGCCTTGATTCGCACCTGAACTTTCTTTGTGGGATGATAGAAAAGTAGGCTTGCCCTCGGTTTTTCTACAAGTTCGCTTACTTTTCCAGACCTGTAGTCAGTAAATACGACCAGCTGCAGACTTGATGTAATTTCTCTAAGGACTACCGTACGGACCTGAGGGAAATGAAGCCCTTGGGTAGCCAAAGTCAGGTAACGAAAGGGATGAGAAGCTTCGGCAACACCCTGTTTGAGTTCCTCCAATAGTTTGGGCCAAATTATTTCAAGAGTATCTGAGGCGGAAATCAGCATGGGACTAGGCATATAAGGGACTTTGCATCTCCTAAAAGAGATGGGACAGGAAGATAACAACAAAAACCTCCTGCCCAAAGTTGGACAGGAGGTTTCATTGGCATTGAGCTACTTAAGGATTAAACCATCACCTTCTCATCGATGTTTTTAAAATAAATCTGATGATCCGCATCAAGGTCTACCAGCACCGCTGCATCGTTTTTGATGTAGCCAGAGAGAATTTGTTTGGAAAGCTCGTTGAGCACCAAGCGCTGTAGCGTCCGCTTCAAGGGCCTAGCGCCAAAGTTGGGATCAAATCCTACCTCTGCCAAGTAGTCTAAGACCTCCGAAGTAGCTTCAATCTCGATGGTCGCTTCTCCCAAGCGTTTTTGTATCTCCTTCCATTGGATATCTACAATTTTTCGAATCAAAGGTTTGGTCAATGGTTCAAAGACAATGGTTTCATCAATTCGATTCAGAAATTCAGGCCTTACCGTTTTTTTGAGTAAGTCCAAAACTTCAAGCTTGGTTTGCTCAAGGATTTCTTCTTTATTCCATGCTTGCATTTCAGAAAATCTTTCCTGAATGAGATGAGAGCCTAGATTGGTCGTCAAGATGATGATGGTATTTTTGAAATTGGCCAAACGTCCTTTGTTGTCGGTCAACCTTCCATCATCCAATACCTGCAATAAAATATTGAATACGTCGGGGTGGGCCTTCTCAATTTCATCCAAGAGCACCACCGCATAAGGCTTTCTGCGCACGGCTTCGGTCAACTGCCCTCCTTCTTCGTAGCCCACATACCCTGGAGGCGCCCCTACCAATCGGCTGACGGTATGCCTTTCCTGATATTCCGACATGTCTATGCGAACCATGGCATTTTCGTCATTGAAGAGGTACTCTGCCAAGGCCTTGGCCAATTCGGTTTTTCCTACCCCTGTAGTTCCCATAAAAATAAAACTTCCTATGGGACGTTTGGGATCCTGAAGACCTGCTCGACTTCTTCGTACGGCATCCGATAGGGCTGCTATGGCTTCTTTTTGCCCCGCCACTCTTTTGCCTAATTCCTCTTCCAAATGCAAGAGCTTTTCTTTTTCCGATTGTATCATCTTGCTTAATGGAATTCCAGTCCATTTGGATACCACCGAAGCAATGTCTTCCTGGTCCACTTCCTCTTTGAGCAAGGGAGAGCCCGCCTGCATTTCAGCCAATTGGGATTTGAAAGACTCTAGGGCTTTCTCCGTTTCCACGATTTTTCCATATCTGATCTCCGCCACCTTACCAAAATCCCCTGCTCTTTCGGCTTGCTCAGCCTCTTGCTTCCATTTTTCTATGGCTTCTTTTTCTCGTCTTATTCCTACAATTACCGCCTTTTCACTTTCCCATTTGGCACGTACCGATTGCCTTTTGGCAGATATCTCTGCAATATCCTTGCTCAAGACAGCCTCTTTATCCTTGTTGTTTTCTCTTCGAATAGCCTCCCGCTCAATTTCCAATTGCATGATACGGCGGTTGAGTTCATCCAATTCCTGAGGCAAGGAATCTATTTCCATCCTCAATTTGGCTGCTGCCTCATCCATCAAATCTATGGCCTTGTCAGGCAAAAAGCGATCGGTAATGTAGCGCTGCGAAAGTTCAACCGCTGCGATCACGGCATCGTCCTTGATGCGTACCCCGTGGTGCAATTCGTACTTGTCCTTGATTCCCCTCAAGATGGAAATGGCATCCGCCGCGTCAGGTTCATCCACTACGACCACCTGGAAGCGTCGCTCCAAGGCCTTGTCCTTTTCAATGTATTTTTGGTACTCCTTGAGCGTAGTGGCCCCTATGGCATGAAGCTCCCCTCTGGCCAAGGCAGGCTTGAGCAAGTTGGCCGCATCCATAGCTCCTTCCCCTCCTCCTCCTGCACCTATCAAGGTATGGATTTCGTCTATAAAAAGGATAATCTCCCCTTCTGCATCGGTTACTTCCTTGATGACCGATTTGAGTCGCTCCTCAAACTCCCCCTTGTACTTAGCTCCTGCTACCAGAAGGCCCATATCCAGCGAGATTAGGGTTTTGGATTTCAAATTTTCAGGTACATCCCCAGACACAATGCGCTGAGCCAGTCCCTCTACAATCGCCGTCTTTCCCACTCCAGGCTCACCAAGCAGGATGGGGTTGTTTTTCGTTCTCCGTGCTAGGATCTGCAGCACGCGTCTTATTTCCTCGTCTCGTCCGATGACCGGATCGATTTTTCCTTTTTTGGCAAGTTCATTCAGGTTTTTAGAATATTTCTCTAAGGCCTGGTACTTGCTTTCTGCATTGGGATCTGTGACTTTGTTTCCTTTTCTAAGTTGGTTTATTGCTTCGATCAGGGGCTTTTCTAATATCCCCTGTTGCTTCAAAATCTGGGCAACGGCATCATTGCCAGCCAAAATTGCCAAGAGCAAGTGCTCGATGGCCACATAACTATCTCCAAAAGTCTTCAGATACTCCTTGGCTTTGGCTAAGGCCTGATTGGCGGATGCGGATAAATAGGGCTGCTGATTGCCTCCACTCACTTGAGGGAGTTTTTGCAATTCCTTATCCAAGGCCAATTCGAGTGCTTTCTTTTCTATTCCCAATTTTTTGAATAGAAACAGGATTACATTTTCATCTTCCAGCATCATCCCTTTCAGTAAATGTACTCGCTCTATGGAAGGATGCTTAGCTTCAGAGGCTAACTCAGCCGCCCGCTGAATCGCTTCTTGAGATTTGTTGGTAAACAGATTAAAGTCCATGCTGTACGTGTGGATAGTTGATCAGTGAAAATTCCACAAAATGAAATCCAAACTTGCATTTCCGTCATTTTGACCGAAAAACACTGAAAATCAGGGGTGTTTCGGAAATTTTGACAGCTGCACGTGATCCTTTAAGAGGTAATTTTTTTCCTAAAAATGACTTGATTCCTTTTCACCCCTAGTCCCCAGAGCTTCGATCAAGAAAGGGATTTTTATTTTTGTGCAGAAGCAAAATCTTCCATTGCCTTCCAGACTCTAAAAATATTTTTGTAACAAATTTTTTCTATGTCTTCTCGGGTGTAGCCCCGCTGAAGCAACTCGGCAAGCAAGTTGGGAAACATGGAGACATCTTTGAGACCCGTTGGAAGCGAATCCCCCACCCCATCAAAGTCTGAACCCAAACCTACGTGATCCATTCCCACAAGCTGTACCACATGGTCAATATGGTCTGCCACCTTACCCACGGTGGGAAAGGGATTGTGAAGTGCCGTGTACTCCTGGATATATTTCTGTGCCACGGAATCTCTTCTACTTAAGTTGTTTTCTGCCAACCAGTTTACCAGATGCTCCCTTACCCTTGCCGAACCGTTGGCATAAGCAGAATCCAAGAAGGATCCTCCAAAATTAATCATCATCACCCCACCATGTTTAGCCATGGCCTGGATCAATTCGTCACTCATGTTTCTTTCAAATCCTGGAGTAAATTTTCTTGCCGAAGAATGAGAGGCAATGACAGGCACTTGGCTGATGGCCAGCGCATCCCGGAAGGTGTTGTCAGAGACATGGCTCAAGTCCACCATGATGCCTACTCGATTCATTTCGGCCACGACCTTTTCTCCAAATTCACTAAGCCCTCCGTAAGTCCCCGTGGTATCGTAGCTCGCATCCCCGATCAAATTGTCCTTGCCGTGGGTGAGTGTGATGTATCGAATGCCCCGCTTGTGAAAATAGGCCACATTGGAAAGATCGTTTTCAATACCTGCTCCATTTTCCATTCCCATAGGAAGTGAAATGAGGCCCTTAGCGGTATTTTCTTCAATATCTGCAGGGGAATAGGCCATGGCAAATTGATTGGGAAAGGTTCTGGCCAATCGCTCTGTCATCAAAATCAAGGAGTCGGCCAGGGCCTTGGATGCTCCTGGAATGGTTTGGTTGCTCGCAGGGATATAGATAGACATAAAAGGGGCATCCAATCCTCCCTCTTTTGCTCGGGGGTAATCAAAATTTCCATCGGGAGTTCTCACCGACACATCCAGTATTTCCCGCTGAAGCGTAAATCCTCCCACTTTCATGCGGTAGGGAAGATCTACATGGCCATCCACCAAAATAATCTCTTGGGCTAACTTTTTGGCTAAGGCCAAACGCGCTTCTTGCAATTGCTTTTCTGGGCCTTGTTGCCCAAGGGCAGCCAAGGAAAAGAAGCTTAAGAAAACAAGAAAAAGGAGGAAAGATTTTACCATGGTTACTGAGATATGCTAAGGGAAGATAACAGCTTTTAAAAAGCTTACAAAAAATCGCCTCGACAAATCCCCTCAACTATCCATAATGTCTTGGGAAATGAGTCGGTAGATTTCAGCGAGCTGAGGATTGTAACTCAAAAATCGGTGTTGCTCCTCGAGAGTTTCCATATCCTCCCGCAATGCTGGTCCAGTCTGTGCCCTTTTAGCTCCTAGTTGAAGACTTTTGGAAATGGATTCAATGATCAGGGGCTTGAGCAAGTCTTTGTCTAAACCCTGCCGATGCATGATTTCTTCGGCAATTCTAAGCATGTGATTGGTAAAATTGCTTGCAAACACCGCCGCCACATGCAGTGCTTTGCGGTCCTTGGAACCCATAGTACTTACCATGGGTGAGATGCTTTTTGCGAATTTTTTAAGTTTTTGCAAGGTTTCCTCATCCTCCGATTCTAGGACTAAGGGTACTTCTTCAAAATCTACCTTTTTTCCTTTTGTAAAGGACTGCAAGGGATAAAAAACTCCCGTATAACTGGCCGAGCTGTAGTCCAAAACCTCCAAGGGGACAGTTCCTGAGGTATGAACGAGTAGGCTTCCTTCCGGTAAAATGACCTGATCGGCTACTTCTGAAAGGGCATCGTCGCTTAAGGCAAGTATAAAAATTTCCGCTCGGCTTTCTGAAAAATCGAGGTCATTGGTGGGCCTGGCACTGTAAACCCTTTCCGTAATCTCTTCCGCTTGACGCAGGGTACGGGCATACACTTCCGTGATTTCATGGCCCGCATCCTCTAGGGCTGGGGCCAAATTCCAGGCTACATTTCCAGCCCCCAACAAGGCTACTCTAAATTTCATAAATGAAGTAAATGAATTTTATGAAAAAAACCATCTCCTGAATAGAAGATGGTTTATTCTGTAGAGATGAAATGGCTTACACGTGCAGGGCCCTATTTTCTGTCGCAGCCAAACAGGCCTCTTTAAAAGCTTCCGTATAGGTAGGGTGAGCATGGGACATGCGGGCAATGTCTTCTGCAGAAGCCCTAAACTCCATGGCTACTACGGCTTCGGCGATCATATCGGCAGTACGGGGCCCGATCATGTGTACCCCCAAAATCTCATCCGTGTTTGCATCTGCAAGCACCTTGACCAATCCATCGGTATCCATGGAGGCCCTGGCACGTCCAGAAGCCATAAAGGGGAATTTTCCCACTTTATAAGCTTTGCCTTCCGCTTTCAGTTGCTCCTCCGTATAGCCCACTGCAGCTACCTCTGGCCAGGTGTAGACTACTCCAGGAATCAATAGGTAGTTGATGTGCGGCTTTTGCCCAGCGATGGTCTCCGCTACAAATACCCCTTCTTCTTCAGCCTTGTGTGCCAGCATGGCTCCTTTGACCACGTCGCCAATGGCATAGATATGCGGCACGGAGGTTTGCAGGTGGTCATTTACCTGGATTTGACCTCTATCGGTGAGTATTACGCCTGCAGCAGTAGCATTGAGGCCTTCGGTGTAGGGCTTTCGACCGATGGAAACGAGCACGTAATCTCCTTTGATCTCCACGGTTTCGCCCTTGCTATTTTCTGCCTTCACTACGGCTTCTTTACCTAGGTTCTCTACTCCCGTTACCTTGTGTTGCAGGTAAAACTCAAAACCAAGCTTCTTCAATGACTTTTGCAGCTCCTTCCCCAAGGTTTTATCCATGGTGGGGATAATGGAGTCCATGTATTCGACTACAGACACCTTGGCGCCGAGTCGAGCGTAAACCGAACCAAGTTCCATCCCAATCACTCCCCCGCCAATAACGATCAGGTGCTTGGGGATTTCCTTCATCTTCAAGGCCTCCGTAGAGGTGATGATTCGTTTCTTGTCCAGGTTGATAAAGGGAAGGCTAGCAGGCTTAGATCCCGTAGCCAGGATGATATTTTTTCCTTGGATATCCGTAGCCGAACCGTCGGCTTTGGTCACCTTGAGGGTATGCGCATCCACAAAGGAGCCCAAGCCCTGGTGTACCTCTACCTTATTTTTCTTCATCAAAAACTGGATGCCCTCCACATTTTGCGTGACTACCTCATCCTTACGGGCAATCATCTGGGGAAGGTTGACCGATAGGCCCTTCAGCGAGATGCCGTGGGTAGTGAAGGTATGGGCCGCATTGTGGTAATGTTCCGAAGAGTCGAGCAGCGCCTTAGAAGGGATGCAGCCTACATTCAAGCAGGTGCCACCCAAAGTGGAATATTTCTCTACCAAGGCTGTTTTCATACCCAACTGGGCAGCACGGATGGCAGCTACATAGCCCCCTGGTCCTGATCCGATTACGATGACGTCGTACATTGTATTGTTGTTGTACCATGTACCAGGTACTAAGTACCAAGTACACGCTGGTTAGACATTCAAACTTTTTTTGAGTTTCACGACCATATTTTGGATATGGGCCAACTCGAGTTCTAATTTTTCAACTACTTCCACAGCTACATACCCAAGTCGATTGGAAAGAACCAATTGGGTATGTAATTCGAAAGAAGACCCTAGAGAGATCGCCAAGAAGTGATCAAAATCCTTTGTGGTATTTCTCCCTGCCCCCTCCGCAATGGTAGAGGGTATGGAGATCGCAGATCGATTCATTTGTGAGACCAAGCCAAACCGCTCATGCGAAGGGAATTTTTCGGTTATCTTGTAAATTTCAACTACTAAATCCATGGCCTTTTGCCAAACGGATAAATCCTTGTAACGATGCATTCTCTTGTCATTTAGGTTAAAAAATCTATCTTTTACAGTATTCAAACGGAATGACTGGCACAAAGGATAGTGTACATTGTACTTGGTACTTTGTACTTTGTACTATGTATATTCTGCCTTACACCCCAAACATCAACCTCGTCGGGTCTTCGAGCAATTGCTTTACTCGAACAAGGAAGCTTACAGATTCGCGGCCATCGATGATGCGGTGGTCGTAAGAAAGTGCCAGATACATCATCGGACGGATGACTACTTCTCCGTTTTCCGCGATGGGGCGCTCTACGATATTGTGCATCCCCAAAATGGCTGACTGGGGCGCATTGATGATGGGAGTGGACATCATGGATCCAAATATTCCTCCATTGGTGATGGTAAAGGTACCTCCCGTCATTTCTTCTATGGAGAGCTTGTTGTCTCTGGCCTTGCCCGCAAGACGCACGATTTCCTTTTCAATTTGATCGAAGGAAAGCAATTCTGCATTGCGAATCACGGGAACGACCAAGCCCTTGGGCGCAGATACAGCAATGGAAATGTCACAAAATTCATTGTAAACCAAATCGTTGCCATCAATTTGCGCATTGACCGCAGGCCATTCCTGCAAGGCTACGCATACTGCCTTGGTAAAGAAGGACATAAAGCCCAAGCCTACTCCGTGCTTTTCCTTGAATTGATCCTTGAATTTGGATCGGAGATCCATGATGGGCTTCATGTTGACCTCATTGAAGGTGGTCAACATGGCCGTTTCGTTTTTAACAGCCACCAAGCGTCTGGATACAGTTTTGCGTAGGGAAGACATTTTCTCTCTTCGCATAGCTCTAGAGCCTGTGCTGCCCACTTGAGCGGAAGGCTCAGGATTTGGGCTTTGTACCACAGGGCTAGCGGCCACTTTAGTCCCAGGCTGTGCCGAAAGCGCATCTTCTTTGGTGACTCTTCCTTCTTTCCCTGTACCTACCACAGCAGTAGCATCTATACCCTTCTCTGCCAAAATTTTGGATGCCGCTGGAGAAGGATGCCCTGCAGCATAATTGGAAGAGGTACTTGGTACTGGAGTGGATACAGGAGCAGGAGAAGATGCCGAAGGCGAAGCGCTTGCTCCTACTTCTATCCTGCAGATCAAACCTCCAATTTCCAAGACGTCTCCTTCTTTGGCTACCTGCCTCAAGATGCCAGAAGCCTCCGCAGGGAGCTCAAAGGTAGCCTTATCGGAATCCACTTCTGCGATCACTTCGTCTAAGGAGACCGCTTCTCCCTCTTTTTTTAGCCAACGCGCGAGCGTGACCTCGGTGATGGATTCTCCCACGGGGGGCACGATCATCTCTTTTACCTGGCCTACTGCGACGGGAGCTGAGGCGGCAGAAGCATCAGGAGTGGCTGGTGAGGCAGGGGCTTCAGAACTGGTACCGGCACTTGCCTCTTCAATCTCACAAACAATGCCTCCGATTTCTACTGTATCTCCTTCCTTGACCTTGATCCTCAAGGTTCCAGCCGCTTCGGCGGGAAATTCAAAGGTGGCTTTGTCGGATTCCAATTCGCAGAGTACCTCGTCGAGTTGTACGCGATCTCCGTCATTTTTAAACCATTTTCCTACGGTAACCTCCGTGATGGATTCTCCTACTGCAGGTACTTTCATTGCTTTACTCATGGCTTTCTTTATTTCATTGAGGAAGACTCCTCAGGTAAATCATTTTTTTCTTTAAATGGTACTTAAATGCCCTTCAATGCTTGCGTAACGATAGTACGCTGCTCTTCTACGTGAACCTTGTGGTATCCCGTAGCCGGGGAAGCACTAGCCTTGCGGGCAATTACACGCATAGGAAGTTCTTTGTAGAGCCTGCTCAAAAGATAATTCCAATACCCCATATTTTCAGGCTCCTCCTGTACCCACAGCAGCTCCGCATTTTTGTAGGGCTGAAGTACCTCCAAAAGCTGTTTAAGTGGTAAGGGATGAAGCTGTTCCATACGAATCAAGGCCACATCAGTGATTTTATCTTTCTCTCGGGCCTCTTCCAAGTCGTAATAGGTTTTCCCCGTGCACAGCACCACCCGTTTTACCTGTTTCGCTTGAACCGTCGTATCGGGCAATACCTCTCTAAATCTACCGGAGGTAAATTCGGAAAGAGGAGATACTACCTTAGGATGTCTCAACAGCGATTTGGGAGACATCACTACGCAGGGCTTTCTAAACTCCCAGGTCATTTGTCTACGCAACAAATGGAAAAAGTTAGATGGCTCGGTGACGTTGGCCACGATCATGTTGTATTCAGCTGCCAATTGCAAAAAGCGCTCAGGTCTGGCATTGGAATGCTCTGGACCTTGCCCTTCGTAGCCATGGGGAAGCAACATGACCAAGCCATTCATTTTTTGCCACTTGGACTCTCCTGAAGAGATAAACTGGTCAATCATGGTCTGCGCCCCATTGGCGAAGTCTCCAAACTGACCTTCCCAAAGGGTGAGGGAATGGGGATTTGCCATGGCATAACCGTATTCAAATCCCAAAACAGCATATTCAGATAGCAGGGAATTGTAGATGTAAAATTGACCCTTCCGGTCTTTCATCTCCAAGAGGGAATTGAAAGGCTGATTGTTGCTCGCATCGTGAAGCACGGCATGACGGTGAGAAAAGGTGCCACGCTGCACATCCTGACCAGTCAATCGGACGGTTTTTCCTTCCAATAGCAAGGAACCATAGGCTAGCAATTCGGCAGAGGCCCAGTTCAGTTCTTTGGTTTCAAAGAACATTTCCCTTCGCTGTTTCATCTGCGCTTCGATCTGCTTGATGGGCCTAAATGCTTTGGGGATGAAAGTGAGCGCTTCTGCTACTTTTTCTATTTTATCTGCAGCGATGCCGGTTTCCGGGGATTGCTCAAAATCCTCTGGCTTGGATCGGCGCAGATTGGCCCATTCGGTCTCAAACTTAGTCGCCTGGTAAGGCAAAGGCTTTTCTTTCACCATATTCAATCGGTCCTGCAAGAGCTGACGAAATTCCTCGTCCATCTGCGCGGCAATCTTCGCATCAAAATCCCCACGCTCCGTCAAGCGCTTCACGTAGAGTTCTCTAGGGTTGGGGTGTTTGGAAATGATATTGTAAAGTTCGGGCTGGGTAAACTTGGGTTCGTCGGACTCGTTGTGACCATGTCTACGGTAGCACACCATGTCTACAAAAATGTCTCTGCTAAATTTTTGGCGAAACTCGGCCGCTAATCGGGCGGCAAAGACCACTGCCTCTGCATTATCTCCATTGACGTGGATGACCGGTGCATCGATGATTTTGGCTACATCCGTACAGTAGATCGAGCTCCGTGCATCGTCAAAATCCGTAGTAAAGCCTACCTGATTGTTGATCACAAAGTGTATGGTACCCCCGGTATGGTAGCCTTTGAGTCCAGCCATTTGGGTCACTTCATACACAATCCCTTGTCCAGCTACTGCCGCATCCCCGTGAATGAGGATAGGCAACGCCTTTTTTACATTTCCTTTGTGTTCGTGATCTATTTTTGCTCGCACAAAGCCTTCCACCACTGGATTTACCGCCTCCAGGTGAGAGGGATTAGGGGCTAGTTTGAGGTGAATTTTTGCATTGGCTGGGGTGACAATGTCTGAGGAATACCCCATGTGGTACTTCACGTCACCATCCCCCATGGTGAGGTCCGGCTTGGCTGTCCCTTCGAATTCCGAAAAAATTTGTTCGTAGGTCTTGCCCATGATATTAGCCAGGACATTGAGTCGACCCCGGTGTGCCATGCCAATCATCACTTCCTCTACTCCCAACTGGGAGGCCGTGGTAATCACCGCATCGAGGAAGGGAATGGTGCTTTCTCCTCCTTCCAGAGAAAATCGCTTTTGACCTAGGTATTTGGTATGCAAAAAGTTTTCAAATACTACCGCCTGATTCAATTTGAATAAAATACGCTTTTTTTCTTCGTGACTTGGAGAAAAGGAAAGTGCTTCTTTTTCTATTTTGGTTTTAAACCAGTCCAAAATTTCCGCATCGCGGATATACAAGTATTCAAATCCCATGGGCCCCTCGTAAATCGTCTTTAGGGCCTGGAGAATCAGTTCCAAGGTAGCAGCGCCTAAACCAATTTCTTTACCTGCCTCAAAGACCGTTTGCATGTCTTCGGCACCCAAACCAAAATTCTCTGGATCAATCTGCGGCTTGCGGTCTCTACGCTCCCGTACGGGATTGGTCTTGGAGCGTAGGTGTGCCCTGGAGCGGTAGCCATGAATGAGTGCCCTTACTTTTATTTCTTTGGGCAGCTTCCCGATATCCATGATGGTGCCCGCAGAAGCAAGGGAGGGGGCAGACCCAGATGTAGGCAAGGAGCTTGACCCTTCCTCTCCACCGTGATGGGTGAGTGCAAAATCAAATCCCTCAAAAAACTCTTTCCAACCAAGATCTATACTAGAAGGATCCTTCTTATATGCCGCATACAATTCGTCTATATAGGACACGTGGGCATTGGCGATGTAGGTAAATTTATCCATGGGTAACAGGGGAATAGTCAAAAATAAATGGAATAAATAAGAATAAAAAATTGCTTATTTGCTTATCCAAATATCTTAAATATATCTTAAAAAAATACAGTCCAAAATCCACGGTCCACAACAACAAATTTATAGCCCCTCCTTTGTAATGGGTATAGCTCCAATACTCACCTCATTGTTGGAGACAGCTCTGTAGGCATTGCTAGATACAAGGTCTTGATATTTCATACTAGATACTTGCCAGCCTGAAGAAGGCAAGATACTTGATACTTGATACTAATTACTTTTTCCTTACCAGAAAGTATATCCATCAGATAAATGTACTTGCCCGCCTTAGGCAGGCATTTTACACAAAATCAATTTTTACTCTAAGAATGAGCAAAAAAAAAGCAACGTCCGAAGACGTTGCTTTTATTATATAAGTTATAACCTATTACTTTAAAGTAGCAGGCCAAGGCTTACCCGCATTGGACTTCACAGCTACGGTACCAAATTCTCCGTAAGTGTTCTTCCACTCGAATGTAAGGACTGCTGGAGTTACACTCTTGAAAGTCATAGAATAACTATCACCATACTTATCTGCTCCGCTCATGGTTAACTTCCCACAAGCATCATTAATGCGAACTGCTCCATTACCCCAAGTATCTGGGTAACAAGCTGCCCAGGATCCAAAAGATCCATCAGAAACTGCATAAGCACCTGGGGCTCCAGATATTGCTGCGAAAGTAATAGAACCTGAGAATGTTTTATTACAAAAGTTCTGTAGATGATCAAATGCATAAGTACCTGCCAAATCCGAAGGACAAACCACCGCCACTGGGTACTGGAATGGAGAGTCGTAGAATGGAGCACCTGCTACGTTGGTAGTCACATTGTCAGAAGAGAATCTTCTTCCAAACTTGTCGTTCAAGACCAATCTGAATTCAAACACGTCACCGCCTTGAATACCCGCAGCTGTCAATCCAACCGCAGCAATAGCTTCAGCAGCGGTTACACTAATGTCTGCTCTTAAGAAGCGTGAAGTAGTATTTGTTTTGAAGTCAGAAGCCTGAAGTGTCTTCACCAATACATCATTTGCAGGCGTATATTTCAAACCTACACCCGGAATTAAACGTCTGTGGCGTACACGGACTTCGACAGTTTTTACCGTCTTTCCATCTTCTGCATCTACTGCCTCAATCGTCAATGCAAATTTAGAATTTGCCAAATCAAAGAAATTAAGAGTAGTGCTAGTTCTAGCAATGGTTCTAAGGTAAGCCCCGGTATTGAAATCCTTGTAAGGAACATTAGGCTCCACAAAGTCTCTGCAGGAACTAAGTAAGATGACTACCATTGCTATTAAACCGAAATTATATTTTAGCATTTTCATGTTTTCTAGTTTATAAGATTAATAAATCCAAGGTGATGCAGGATTTTTATCCCAGAACACTTGAACCGCCAAATTTTGCTTCTGCTTTGCATTAGAATTAGATACGATGTAATTCAAAGGATACAAAAAAGATCTAACAAAAGGACCTGGAATAGCTTCCAATGCAGGTTGCATTCGATTGGGCTTACCTGTTCTTCTGTATAAATCAAAAGATTCCTTACCATTACCATAAAGAGACAACCAATATTCTGTACCTATGACGTTCAAACGAGCATCATCGCTAGTAGCAGCATCGTACTGAGTACTAACGTAATTCTTGTAGTTGGTCACACGGCCAGTAAAAGTTGCAGCAGGTTCAAATGCTGAAATCAACGCACCTTCCGCACCCGCTACAGCAAAGGCACGTACGTAATCCATGTGTTTTTGGATACCAGAAAGCAACAGTGTCTTCGCATTTCCAGTGGTTCCAAGTGTCAAGGCAGCTTCAGCCAACATGAAGTCTACATATGCAGCCAACATAATAGGGTGAATTCCAGCACCTTTATTTCCCAAAGCTGGATTATTTACAGGAGTAGCGGAATTGTTGTCAAAACGCCCACCTACAGGAAATACTCCATATGCAGTTCTTTTCAAGCCATCTGGTGGAATACCGTCCGGATCCAAGTGATCTCGACCCCAGTATCCCTTGTTACCAGCAGGATTACAATATGGATAATTTCCAATTAAATAATGAGGGGGAGCGATTTGAGAAACACACTCTTGTTCATCCACATTGGTGGTATTGGTCAATACTTGACGGTACAAATAATATCGAACTCGCGGATCGTCAAAACCTTTTTCCACAGTCAAATGGTGCATGAAATGCGTTGACTGATAGTCACCGCCACCTGCAGTATACTGACCAAACTTGGGGTGTCGGGAATCTGGATCGGCTGCCGTAGTTCCAAAACGGAACACAAAATCTCCACCAGTAGTAATTAAAGCATTTCCAGCAATCAAGGCATTGATCCCGGCAGTAGAAGCCGCTTTATCTACACTCTTTGTAGTAAGGAAATACTTTAACTTAAGAGTATTCACCAACCTATTCCAGTTTGTGTAATTCCTATTGTAGAAGTAGTCATTAGGTGATCCTCCAGAAGTTGCAACAGTAAAATGAACTGATGCTTCATTTAGAATTTTAAATGCTTCAGCATAAATGGCTTGGCCATTATCTACCTTAGGATTAAAATTAGACTCATTTAACGCCTCAGAATAAGGCACATCACCATAAGTATCTACAAGATCCATCAAAACCATAGCCTTAATGGTTTTCGCAATACCCATGTGTCGTTGCAGATTACCCTTTTCAGCCAAAGGCATAAGGAATTTAATATCTGCAAGTATATTAGCATAAGAGTTAGACCAAGTTCCATTGGTAGCACCAGCAGAATAGGCTGCTTCATACAAGGCTGCCCCTTGATTGATCTGACGAGTCAGACGAGCACCACGATCAGAAATACCATACCAATGGCTCTGATAGTTCAATTGGATGCTGTTCAATAAGAAATCCGGAGATGCAGTGTTTGCATTTACTGCATTTGGGTTTTCTAATAGCTCATCCAGTTTCTCTGTACAAGACGTAGCCAAAACCATTCCGGCAGCTATCGTCAGTCCATATATAAGTTTTTTCATTTTTATTCGGTTTGGGGTTAAAAACTAAGAGTCAATGTTCCACCCAATCTTCGAGAACTAGGTCCAGTTACGAAATCAAATCCAAGACCGTTACCCACACCAACACCCAATACGTCAGTATCATAGTTCATATTTGGAGGAAAGTTAAGGGCTAGGAACCATAAGTTAGTACCGCTAATTGCAAAGTTAGCTCTCTTAAATGGCGTCTTAGCCATCAAGGTGCTTGGCAAAGAATAAGCCAAAGATACTTCTCTAAGTCGAATCATGGAACCGTCAAACACGTTAGGCTCATCAGTTGCTCCCTGATATCCAGAGAAGAAGTAATCCGCAGCAGTGATTTGACGATCATTAGGAATGTAACGGGGAGTTCCATCTGCATTGGTACCGTCTTGTCTAACACCAGGCATGATGAAGGTAAATTCACGGTCAACCTCTGGATCTTTAGTGACTCCACGGGCCAGGGTAGCCGTAACTGTATTTGACATAATCACGCCTTTGTGTCGGTATTCCATCATCGCAGAAAGTGTAAATCCTTTAAAACTAATACTGTTGATGAAGGATCCAGTCCATGCTGGATTTGGATCACCCAAAACTACTGGCTCGTTGGTTGGCTTGTGAACACCTGAAGTCAAGATAATTGGCTGTCCTGTGGCAGGGTCCCGATCAAAACCGATACCTTTAATAATATTAAAAGGTTGGCCTGGAATAGCGAAATTCCCAGAGTCGTTAAATCCTGCTATCAACACTTGTTCCAATCCACCTCCTAATTCAAGAACAATTGATTCATAGGTGGACCAGTTGATCGTAGAATTCCACTCAAAACCAGATGGAGTTGAAATTGGAGTTACCGTAGCTTGGAATTCAGCACCCCGAGTCCTGATCTTACCAATATTTATAGCAGTGGAAGTAAATCCAGTTGCAGGGTCTATTGGGGCACTCGTGATCAAATCTTTTGTATTCTTTTCATAAATTGAGAGGTCGAAACGCAACTTGTTGTTGAACATCACCCCTTCCACACCGAATTCAGCCTCACCATGAAGCTCAGGTTTCAAGTTCGGATTACCCAAGAAGTTGGATACAGCGTGAGTCGTAGTGACTACTCCGTCACGATCAAATGCTCTAGCAGACTGCGACAATACGTTACGCGTACTGTAAGCACCTGGGTAACCTGCTGAGGTACCATATCCAAGACGAAATTTCAAATCGTTAACTACTGTTGAATTCCAATCAAACGCAGTTGTTGGTAAAAAGGAAATAGATCCTCCTGGATATATAATACTTCTATTTTCTTTCTCTACAGTTGAAGTCCAGTCGTTACGAGCAGACAAGTTCAAGAATAGATAGTCGGAGTAATCCAAAGTAATGTTAGAATACACACCATATCTACGCTCATCTACACCATAATTCAAGCTACCCCCAGAATAGGCATCCGTACTTGCAGAAGTGGAAAAGTTAGAATGTCTAAACAATCCAAAAGCCAATTGGCCTTGAGAAGCTATCCCTGACTGAATGTAGGAGTCGTACCGTGAGTTAGCACCAATAAGTGCACTCATTCCGATTTTTTCTGAAAGATCCTTCTTCCAATTCAAAACAAGGTCCTGGTTCCATATGGTGTTGTTGATATTAACTGTTCTATAGTAACCGTTACGGGTTGCCAAGTCAGAGGTAGCACCACCTTTGTTGTAGAGGATCTCTTGCAATTCAGAATAGGTATCTAGACCCAAACGATACGTCATGGAGAAATTATCGTTGAAATCATAGTTCAAAGCAGTAGAGTTGAAGAAACGCTTCACATCAGAAGTATTTTTGTAATATTTTACTAACCAATTAGGGTTAGTAATGTCATTACCTCCTCTGAAGTATACAGAGCTCTTATCTACAGGGTTTTCGAACGGAAGGTTTTCCAAGTCAACGGAACGTGGGGTAAACAATACGTGGCCAAACACCGATGGGATAGAAGAACCAGACCCGTAAGATGCGTTAGCTGGAGGAGACTCCAAATCTGTGATTGCAAAGGTGAAAGACGAGTTGATGGAGAATTTGTCTGTCACTGCAGAATTCATACCCAAACCAAAATTGTACTTCACCAAGTTGTTACCAGGCACAAAACCTTCTTCGTCGGTATAGCCAAAGCTAGCATTGAAACCTGTCTTATCTCCGCCACCCGCTACTTGAATAGAGGTGTTGGAAATTAAACCTTGTCTAAAGAAGATCTCCGATGGATCTTTGTATGCCTTGTATTCATATTTAATAGGAGTTCCACCGACTACCCCATTTACCCAGAATTGAGGGAAGGCATTGCGTACAGAAGCTACAGAAGAAGAAGCATAGGGGTGGTTAATCAACAAACCTGTGTCCAATCTCGGACCGAAATTGGAAAAAAAGAATCCAGGAGCTTGCTGGAAACCGTTACCATAGAATTGACCGTAAGTTGGTAAAGAAGCCGCTTCGTTGGTAAATACAGACTGGTTGATGGTTACTTCAGCTGCTTTACGCTTGGATGCACCAGATTTGGTAGTAATCAAGATTACCCCGTTTCTACCTTGATCACCGTAAAGTACTGTAGCAGAAAGACCTTTAAGTACAGACATGCTCTCGATATTGTTTGGATCGATATCCAAGAATCGAGAAGAAGTAGTTGCACCACCTGTAGTAAATCCGTTCTGCGCGTTAGTAGAGGTATTAAAAGGAACACCATCCACAACGAACAAAGGCTGGTTGTTACCAGTGGCTGATTTGTAACCACGGATAATCATGTTGGTACCAGATCCAGACATACCGTTAGTAGAGGTAATATTTACCCCAGGAACTTTGCCCTGCAATACGCGGGCTACGTCTGTTTCTGGACGATTTTCCAGTTGTTCATTAGACACGGAGGTTACAGCATAACCCAATGCCTTTTTCTCCCTTTCGATACCGATCGCTGTTACTACCACTTCGGATAGCTGAGCTGCATCGACAGTCAGGGTAATGTTGACTACGGACCGGT